>ENA-UOOR01000140-UOOR01000140.1-fermentation-metagenome-genome-assembly--contig:-NODE-140-length-104287-cov-7.463754_pt1 | contig 104287 bp, 104 predicted proteins | sample MGYA00245780_ERZ724029 | MGnify/ENA primary metagenome ERZ724029 (study PRJEB28704, sample SAMN03018315) | fermentation metagenome | biome: anthropogenic terrestrial biome; feature: soil...
GCGAGTCGGGCGCTTCACCGTGGCGCAGATAGAAGGCCTCGGCCGCGGCGAGATCGCCCTTGGCGAGCAGCTTCTCGCCTTGCTTGAACGAGCGGCTGCCCTCGATGCAGGTGAGCAGCCCCTCGTCGAGCGAGAGGTCGGCGCGGGCGTTGGCCGCGAAGTGCAGGTGGAAGGCGCTGGGACCCGGCTCGACGCGCGCGAGGCGGGCGTCGCCCATCTCCGGGAGCCGGAAGCCGCGCAGCGGGACCGCCTTGCGCAGCAGCGCGGGCACCGGGTCGAAGCCGATGCCGACCGCGCCCCAGGGCTTGGAGTCGGGCACCGAGCCGGCGCGCGCCGCGGCGCGCCCGAGCAGCGCGGCGAGGAACGAGGCGGGCAGCGGCGCCGGGCCGTAGAGCCGCACGTCATAGACGCAGGCGATGACCGCGGTGCCCTCGGGCTGGAAGCCGACGCGGAAGGTGAAGGGGGCGGGCTTGCCGGGCGAGTGGAGCAGGCCCTCGCCCTCCATCAGGTTCGGGCGCAGGTGGAGCCGAAGGACGGCGATGTGCTCGTCGCAGGCCTCGTGGATGCGCTCGACCGCGCGGTGCAAGAGCGCGTGGTCGAGCTGCAGGTCGAGGTAGCCGAAGCGGCACTTCTTCTTCTGATAGCGGGTCGCCGCGCTGCCGGCGATGTCGAACGGGAAGGTGACTTCCGGGACGATGAGCGCGAGGTCGGCGAGCAGCAGGCCCTCGCCGAGCGGCGTCGCGCCAAAGCCGACGTAGACCTGCCGGTCGTGCAGGCGAAGCTGCGGCGGCGGAAAGCGCGGAGGGCTCTCGCCGCGGGGCGCCTCGCTCTCGGGAGCGACGGTCTTGCGTTCGGCGTCTTGGGACATCGGCCCTGCGGCAGAGGAACGGAGTGGGTCATCCGGGGCGCCCGATAGGCGTCGCCTCGACTGTATGCTGGTGAAAACTCTAGCAGTGGGTTGCCAAGGGGGCCAATTTTGGGCCTCTTTTCCGGGCGGTCGGGATCCGGCGGCGCCGAGGGGCCGGAGCCGGGTATTCCGGGAGGCCGATCGGCCGCCTGGGGCCCGGGAAGGCAACGGGGGACGGGCCCTTGGCCCGTCACCTGCCAGCCGGACGAGTAGCGAGCGATGGAGGACGGAGCTTTCGCTCCGTCGCGAGGGTCGTCAGCCCGAGCCGCCCTCGCCCGAATCACCGAATCGGGGGCGCGCCCGCCGTGCGACTTGGCGGAAGCCCGGTAGGCGGTTGCCCTTCCTGGGTGTCGGGCCTGCGTTTTCTCTCGGGCCCCGGCCCGAATATCCTTGGGGCATGGCACGCAAAGCCGATGGCAACGGGCAGTCGGACCAGCAGGTCGAATTGCTGCGCTCCATCTGGGGCGAGATGAAGGCCCTCAGGGCCTCGCTCGAGAGCCAGCTCGAGGCGACCCGCCGCGAGCTCGGAGAGCGCATCGACCAGACCAACGAGCGGCTCGACTCGCTGCGCGCCGAGGTGAAGTCCGAAGTGGATGGCCTTGGCCGTCGGGTGGTCGAGTCGGAAGTCCGGCTGGCGACCGCCACCACCGCGCTCTCCAACGACGTCCACGAGCTCAGCTCCCTCATCCGCGAGTGGCGCGAGGAACACCGGGCCGATCGTGCTGCGTTGTCCGCACGCGTCAGCAAGCTCGAGGAGCAGGCGGGCGCTCACGAGAGGTCGCCGCCCTACAGGAAGGGGAAGTAGGTGCTCGGAATGGCGCTTCGGGGGAGACCGACAGTTTCCTCTCCTTGACCGGACATTCGCTCGGGCGGCCCCGGCCTTCGGTCGGGGCGACCGGTCATTCGGTCCGCGAGACCCGGCTTCCGGTCCGGGAGACCGGTCATACGGTCGGCGAGACCCGGCTTCCGGTCCGGGAGACCGGTCATTCGGTCGGGAAGACTCGAGCTCCGGTCTCGGAGACCGAAGATTCGGTCTCCGAGATAGGCCATTTGGGATCACTGCCCCGACCGGGGGGGGGCGGTTGCCCCAATCCGCAACGGGCGACGCTCCCCAATGCTCGCCCACCGAGTTGCCGAGGGCTGCCCGATGGGGGCCCCGACCCTCGATGGAGAGGCGAGCATCTGGGGCGGCTCGGGTCCCCCGCCCGCCCCTCGCCGAGAGTGCTTGTCGCCCGACCTGGGAGCCTCTGATGTCGCTCACCGCGCACTTCGCGCTTCTCGTCGGGCCCGACCGGGCGCATTGTTCAGCTATGGGATCCGCGAAGGTCGTCGAGATGCCCGAACGGCAGCTCGTCGGAGCGCTCGAGCGCGCCGTCGAGTCGCTCTCGGCCGAGGTCGAAGCCACTCTGCGCCAGGCCGAGTCCGAGCGCGATCCGCGGGCGTTGGCCGACGAGGCGCAGGCCGAGCTGCGAGGGGCGCTGGCGACGGCGCGGACGGGAGGACGCATGGCTTTTGGAGTCGGGGAGAGGCCAGAGCGCAGCGTGATGGCGCACCTTCGAAGCGTCGAGTACCCGGTCGACACCGCGGAGCTCGTCTTGGCGGCCGAGGACGGCGAGGCGCCCCCGGAGGTCATCAACCTGCTGAAGAGCCTGCCTCGCGAGCGCTATGACTCCGAGGAGATGGTGCTTCGCGACTTGGCCGAGGCGGCGCGGCGGTTTGTCCGCGGCGGACACGCCGAGCAGCCCTTCGGCTCGATCGACAGGCGCAACCTCGGGCGTGACGCGGTCGAGGACAACATCGACGGCAACGTCAAGCACCCCTGAGCCGGCCGAGCCGCAATCGACTGGGGTGCCGGGGTTGCAGGCTCCAGACCCCAGGCATCAGATCAAGCCTTCCGCAGCCGCCCGGACCGAGGACGTCTTGCGAGTCTTCTAAGAGGGGGCTGTTGATCGGTCTCCTGAGCCGCGAAGGGAATGAACCCTCACTTCGCGTGAACTTTGCGTTCCCCCAGCCGGGCAGGTTTTGGTAGAGTGCCCGGCCTTGATTCGAAAGGGGCGAAGCGAATTGGGGGGAAGCGCCAACGACACCTCGGGCAAGTGCCCGATTTGCGGAGCCGCTCATTCGGCGCTCGAGCCGTGTCTGGCGCTGCCCGGTGCCGACGCGGGTCAAACGCAGGCCATCGGCGCGGGCGGCGAGGCACTCGGGGTGTGTGCGCCGCCGGGCGACGACGAGGCGCTGATAGGCCAGACGCTCGGCAACTTTCGTATCGTCCGCATGCTCGGGCGCGGCGGGATGGGCGTCGTCTTTCTCGGCGAGCACGTGGCGATAGGCAGCCGGGTGGCTATCAAGTTCCTGCACCGGCACCTCGCGGCCGACCAGTCGCTGGTCGAGCGGTTCTTCGCCGAGGCGAAGGCGACCAACCTCATCGGGCACGAGAACATCGTCAACATCTTCGACCTCAGCCTGCTGCCGCCCAACCGCTACTACCTCGTCATGGAGTACCTCGAGGGCCAGCCGCTCTCTTCGATGATCGGCCGGCCGCTCGACCCGGGCGTCGCGGTGCCGATCTTCGCGCAGGCCTGCGACGCGCTGCACGCCGCGCACACCGCCGGCGTGGTGCACCGGGACCTGAAGCCCGAGAACATCTTCCTCGTGCGGCGCGAGGGCTGTCCGCACTTTGTCAAGCTGGTCGATTTTGGCATCGCCAAGCTCAGCAGGCTGGAGCCGGGCCAGACGGTGGTCGGCGGCGCCGTCGGGACTCCCGAGTTCATGGCCCCCGAGCAGTGGACAGGCCAGGGCATCGACCGGCGCGCCGACATCTACGCTCTCGGCGTGCTGGCCTACCTGCTCGCCACCGGGCGGCTGCCGTTTCGCGAGAGCGCGCCGCTCGCCTACTTCGTCGCCCACTCGAGCAAGGCGCCCGAGCCGCCGAGCACGCACAACCCGAAGCTCCCTCCCGCGGTCGACGAGATCATCCTCAAGGCCCTGGCGAAGAAGCCGGAGGACCGCTTCCAGACCGCGTTGGAGATGCGCGCGGCGCTGCTCGGCGCGTTCGCCGCCCCCGCGACCCCTCAGCCGGTCAGGGCGCCGACCCCGAGGCCCTTCTACCCGCGCCACGCCGCGAGCTTGCCGGCGAAGGTGAGCTGGCAGGGGGCCGCGGCGCGCGAGTTGACGACCGAGGACCTCTCGCGCGGCGGGGTCTTCCTCTGCTGCGAGCCGCCGATGCCCGCGCTCTTCACGCGCGTCGAGATCACCCTGCTGCATCCCGAAGGCACGGTCGACTGCGAGGGCGATGTCGTCCGCCACGTCGCCGCGGAGCAGGCCCAGGCCTGGGGCATGAAGACGGGGTTTGCGGTGCAGTTCACCGAGCTGAACGAGCGGGCCCGATTCGGCATCGAGCGGCTGGTGCGCGGGCGGCCGCCCAGCGAGACGCCGAAGCTGGTCTCGGTCGACGACGACCCCAAGGCCGAGAAGGTGCTCGACTACTACCGCAAGCGCATCGCGGGCGATCACTACGGGCTGCTCGGACTGGCGCCGGACGCCGAGTGCAGCGAGGTGCGCTCGCGGGCGCGGGCTGCCGAGCGCGAGGTCGCGAAGCTCAAGGAGCGGCCGATCTCGGCTCGCCAGCGCGAGCAGGTCGAGGCGACGCTCGCGCGGATCGCGGCCGCGATAAGCGCGGTGGGAACCCCCCGCGCGCGCGCCGAGCACGACGCCGACCGCGGCAACTTCCGCGGCGTCGCCCGCTGTATTGCTGCCGGGCTCTCGGTCGACGATCTGGAGGAGCTGCGCAGGAAGTTCCTGGCGAGTCGGCCCAAGAACGAGGTGAATGCGCAGGTGCAGGTCGCCTCGGCCAACGCCTATCTCGCGAGCGGCGAGCCCGGGCGAGGGCTGGCATCTCTCGAGCAGGCGCTCGAGCTTGACCCGTTGAGCCTTGGAATACACCAGAGGTACTGGGCGCTCAGACGTCAGTACGTACAGGGAAGTGGAGGGCAGCGATGACGAGCTTTCTTATCTCGGCCTTGTCGCGAAAATTCCGAGGTCGTCAGCAGGAGTTTCTCGCCGCCTATCCGTGCTGCTGGCTGGTGTGGGAGCCGGGGGTCTGGAAGCCGCCGCACAAGGACGGGGGCACCCTGGCCGGAATCCCCATCCAGACGCCGGCGCCCACGGGCGTCGGCGAGGCCCTTGCGCTTGCGCTCGTCTCCTCGGCGGCGCGGCCCGGCCAGGTTACGGTGGGGCGCGGGGCCTGCTGCGATGTGGAGATCAACGACGCCACGCTGTCGCAGACGCACCTGCTTCTGCTGGAGAGGGGGCCGGGGAGCTGGACGGTGCGCGATGCGGGCTCGAAAAACGGCTCGTGGCTCGACGACGTTCCGTTGGTCCCGGGCGTTCCCAAGCCGTTGAAGAACGGGGCCCGCGTGCAGGCCGCGCAGGTGTGCCTGAGCTTCTACGATCCCGCGGGGATGCTCGGCAGGCTCGAGGAGGCCGGCGTGACGCCGGCTCGAGCCCAACGCATCGTGCCGATTGGCGGCTGAGCTTTGCTCCGTCGGCTCGCAGCCAGGCTTGCCAAGAAACCGAATCGAGACGCGTGCCGGTCGGCCCGAGCGGAGTCGCGGAGGAGCGGCTTTGCTGCCCACTCTTCAGCCCCGCGGGCTGACCTCCGCCGGGTGATCCAGTCCGAACCTGCAGTGCCGGATCGGTCGGCTGAAGTCGTGTGCCCGGAGCGCAGGCCCGAATCGGCTCGAGCGCCGGTTGGCCCGCTCCCCCGCCCCTCCCAAACGGCCCGCACTCGGGCGGTGCTCGCCGCGCGCTTGGTTGCGCGGGCCAGACCAGGGGCGATCTTTCGTGGTGGCCTTCTGCATTCCAGCTTGATTGCCCTGCGGCACGCCTGGACACGGCGCGGGCACTGCAGCACTTGCGAACACTGCGAAATGTGCGGGCGGAGGCCCACGCGCCGGCACGGGCGATCGCCCCCAGGCGCGCCCTCGGTGATCGAGTCCGAGCAAGGTGGAGTGCGCGCCGTCTGGGAGGGGAGGGCGGACTAGCGGTCTCTGGCGCTTGCCACCGTCGCTGCCGAGCGCGCGAGAGCGTGAGCCCGTTCGGCGTGGCGGTTTGCTCCAGGGAGACAGCGGGCAAGGCCCCGGTGCGACGCTGGCGGGGGCTCGGGCGCTTGGTCTTGAAGACAGTTGCTCGACTCCGCTCCCACGGCTCGCGCGGCGGGAGCCAGCGCTCGGCCAAACCGGGGACTCAACCGCCAAGGGCTTTCCTGCTCCGAGGCCGCCGGCGCGCGCTGTCAGGGCTTCGAGGTCAGGCGGTGCGTGAGCACCGCGTCTGCCGCCTGCTGATAGGCGCGCAAGGTCGCCGTGTCGAAGAGCACGAACCGGACGCGGGCTGGCCGCCGCTCGCGCTGTAGGTGCTCGCGCACGGCCTCGAGGGCGACCGGCGCGGCCTCGTCGACCGGGTAGCCGTAGACGCCGGTGCTGATTGACGGGAAGGCCACCGAGTCCAGGCCGTGCTCGACGCACAGGCGCAGCGCGTTCGAGTAGCAGCGAGCGAGCAGGCGCGGCGCCTGACGGCCCTCGCGCGCGTAGACAGGGCCGACGCAATGGACGACGAACCGCGCCGCCAGGTCGAAGCCGGGCGTGAGGACCGCCTCACCGGTCGGCAGGCGCCCGCCGGGCAGGGTGCGCTTGACCTCGCGGCAGGCCTCCAACAGCCGGGGACCCGCGGCGCGGTGGATCGCCCCGTCGACCCCGCCTCCGCCGAGAAGCCCGCTGTTTGCGGCGTTGGCGATAGCGTCGGTCCTCTCGCGGGTGAGATCGCCCAGGACGAGGACGATCTCGCTGTCGGAGACAGGAAAGCGGCGCTCCATCCGGTCGCTCCTTTTGGAAAGGTCGGGGACAAGGTGCCCCGGCGCAGAAAATCAGCGGCGCAGCAGGACGTAGAGCGCCCCCGCGCCGCCGTCGTGGGGGCGCGCGGTCGCGAACGCGAGCACCGAGCGGCCGATACGCCCGCGGTTGAGCCAGACCTTGAGCTGCTCCTTGAGCACCGGGATCTGGTCTTTCGAGTTGAGCCCGCGTCCGTGGATGATCAGCACGCAGCGTCGGCCAAGCCTGCGGCTCTCGGTCAGGAAGCGCTCGACGGCCTCCTTGGCCTCGACGCGGGTGCGCCCGTGCAGATCGAGGTGGCCTTGGAGCGCGTACTCCCCGCGCTTGAGCGACTGGAGGATGCGCCGGTCGACTCCGGGCGCGGTGCCCTCGAGGTATTCGACCGTGTCCGAGATGTCGAAGGGGCCCTCACCCGAAACGAGCTCGGAGAGCTGAGCGAGCGCCTCGGCATCCTCGCTCGTCACCTGTACCGGGCGTGGGGCCGGAGGCGGGGCGGCTCCGCGGGGATCGGCGTCGAGGCGCACCACGCCGGCCATCGCCTGGGCGAACAGCAGCTCCTCGTCCGGCGCTGCCGGCGCGGGTGCAGGCGGCCTCTTGACCGGAGCAGGCTTGGGCGCCTGAACCGCGAGCTTCTGCTTCAAGCCCTTGAACGGCGTGTTGAACGCATCCTTCTTCTTTCCGGATTTGTCGCTCTTGACCATGACCATCGTTGCCCAGGGCCCCCGTGACTTGTCGGCTGATACTACCCGCGAGCGGCCGGGCGAATTCGTGACGAGGGGCAAAAAGCCGCTCTCGGCGCGGACGAGCCCAGTGCCTTCCGGGGCCTGGATGGATGCCTAGATTCCGAGACGGCAGCGGTCGTTTTGGCCGCGGCGCAGAACGGGGCCCCGCCTCACCAGCATTCGCGCCGGGCGGCGAGGCCTCGGACGAAAGGAAAGCAGGATGGCAACCGGTAGTGTGAAGTGGTTCAACGACGCGAAGGGCTTTGGCTTCATCTCGCAGGAGGGCGGTGAGGACGTCTTCGTCCATCACACCGCTATCCAGACCGAGGGCTTCCGGACCCTGGCCGAGGGGGACAAAGTCGAGTTCGACGTGGTCCGAGGGCCCAAGGGGCTGCAGGCAGCCAACGTCAGGAGGGTGTGACCAGGCGATAAGCCTCGGGACAAGCTGCCCAGCGCGCAGCCAGGCGAGCGCCGGAGCCCTGGAGTTGAGGCCTTCTCTCAACTCCGGCTCCTTGTGCTGACGAAGCGCTGAAAAGCCGCAAGACAAAGGCTCGCGTCACTCTGAGGTCTATCGACGCCGGGCAGAAGGCCGCTTGCGCGGGTGGCCAGGGGCGCATGCCGCTTGGCTCGGTCGCGCCGGCGAGCGCTCGACACCGAGCCTGCTTCGGGGCCGAAGCGCCCCGCGCGGTCGGGCGGCCCCATCCCCACTCCGGACAGAGCGGGCGGAGCCTACGAATCCTGGCGCTCCTTTGCCCGGCCTATCCCCGGCAACGACAGGCTGGCGGCCCCGCGCAGGTCGGTGGCCCGACGACTCGTCATTTCTGAGCGTCCCCCCTATGATGTCGCCCCATGAAACGACCAAGCCTCGGAATCGCGCTGGTGGCAGCGCTGCTTGCCTCCGGTTGCAAGGCCAAGCCCACGACGCTGCAGGTGGAGCCCTTGTCGCTCAAGTTCACCGCAACGGGCGAGACGGTGATGCTGCTCGCGAGCGTGCTCGACGAGGACGGCAAGCCTCTTGAGCACAAGCCCTGCATCTTCGCCGCGAGCAACACCGCGATCGCCGAAGCCAAGCAGGATGGGACCGTCGCCGCGGTCGGCGCTGGAGCCACCGACATCCGCGTCTCCTGCGAGGGGCTCTCGGCGCTGGTGCCGGTCCAGGTGCGCCTGCCGACGACCATCAAGCTCGACCTCGACTGTGACAAGCGCTGCAACCTGCAGTCGACCGAGCCGCTCAGCTTCAAGCTCGAAGGCCTGGGGGCGACCGCCCGGTTGAATGCCAGAGTGCTCGACAACGAGGGCGAGACGGTCGAGGCCAAGGTGAGCTACGAGGCGCGCGACCCCGACTATCACAGCGGGGTGCGCAACCTCGGCGTCGAGATCTCGGACGAAGGGAGGGTGGCCGCGCGCGGGGTCGGCAAGTTCATGCTCCTCGCCCACGCCGGTGGCGCGGTGGCCAAGGCCAACGTCGAGGTGGCGCTGCCCGTCGTCGACGTCGTCAAGGTGGACAAGGGGTCGGTCTGGCTCAAGCCCGGGGAGAAGACCACGGTGCTCGCCTCAACCTTTCAGCGCAGCATCCACGGGTTGCGCAAGGTCGAGGGCGCGCGCCTGTCGTGGCAGAGCGGCAACGCCGCGGTCGCCACCGTCGACGACGAGGGCCTGATTACCGCGATCGGCGACGGCTTTGCCGACGTGGTCGTCGCCGCCGACAACGGCGCCTTCGCGCAGGTCGGTGTCCGGGTAGCGCAGAAGGACAAGCCCGACCCCACCTCGAAGAAGCCGAGCCACAAGCTCAAGAATGCCATCAAGCCCAAGCCCAAGCCCAAGCCCAAGTTTCGCAAATAGCCCGCTTTGCGGTTTCGGCCTTGGCCAGACCGGCATGGAGATGCTTGAGGCCTGCAGGAGGCCCAACGGCCTCATCCACGCGCTGCGGAAAGCTCGAGCCGATGGCCCGGAGTCTGAAGCCTGGGCCTGCAAGCCTGGGCTTCGTGCCTCGTCGTGCCTCGCGCGGCCGGCGCACGAACCTGGACAGGCCAGAGTTGGCTCGACGCCCCGGTTGCTCCAGGGCTTGGAGCAACCGGGGCGCCGCGGGTCTAGCTGCGCTTGTGCCTCGCGACGCGGCCGGGCCGCTCGCCGGTGGTCTGGCTGTCGCGGACGACGGGCTTGCCGTTGACGATCACGTGCGGGATCCCCGCGGGGGAGCGGTCGGCGGTCTCGAAGGTGGCCAGGTCCTGCACCTTCTCGGGGTCGAAGGCGACGATGCTCGCCCGCTTGCCCTCGAGGATGTAGCCGTAGTCGTTCAAGCCAAAGGCGTCGGCGGCCAGGGCGCTCATCTTGCGGACCGCGGCCGCGAGCGTCAGCGTCCGCCGCTCGCGCACATAGCGGGCGAGCACGCGCGGGAAGGCGCCGTAGGTGCGCGGGTGCGGGCGGAACGTTGGCAGGCTCGCCGAGCAGACGTTGACGAAGGGCTGCTGGAGCAGCGTCTCGATAATCTCCTCGTTCTGGTTGAACGTCGCCACCGGCACGTTGAGCCCCTCGCTGCGCAGCAGGTCGAGCGCGAAGTCGATGGGGTCGGCCCCCGCGCTCTTGGCCGCGGAGGCGAGGTCCTTGCCGATGGTCTCGGGGCGCTGGCCGGAGGGCAGGTCCCAGATGACGAGCTTGTCGGGCCCGCAGCTCTTCCACGGGTTGTCCCAGAGGCTGCGGCCGGTATCGAGGATCTGGGCGCGGATGCGCGCGCGCGTCGCCGTATCGCCCAGGCGCGCGAGCGTCTGCTCGAGGCCGCCTTCCAGGGCCCAGGGCGGCAAGAGGGCCGACAGCGTGCCGCTGCCGGCCGGGTAGGGATACAGGTCGGCGCTGACGCGCAGGCCCTCGCGCCGGGCGCTGGTGAACGCCTCGATCACCTTGTCGACGAGCGGCCAATTGTCGCTGCCGGCGATCTTCAGGTGGGAGACATGCAGGTCGGCTCCGCTGTCGCGGCCGATCTTGAAGACCTCCTCGAGAGCTTCGAGCAGCCCCTCGCTCTCCGAGCGCAGATGCACGACACACGGCACCTGCCGCGAGGCCGTGACCCCCGCCAACTCGGCGAGCTCGCCGATCCCGGCGTGGAAGCAGGGCACGAACGGCAGCCCCATGGAGAGTCCGTATGCCCCCTCGTCGAGCGAGCGGGCGAGCAGGCCCTTCATCCGAAAGACATCGTGGTCGGCGGCCTTGCTGTCGGTCAGCCCGATGATGCTCTCGCGGACCGCGCCGTGCGGCACGAGGTAGGCCAGGTCGAGGGCCGGCCGGGCGAGGTCGAGCGCGTCGAGGTAGTTGCCCACCGAGCGCCAGCTCCAGTCGACCTTCGGGTTGCCGAACAGCGGGCGGAGCTGGGCGCGGCGGCTCTCGACGTCACCGGCCCGCAGCGGCGCGACGCTCAGGCCATTGTGCCCGATGATCTCGAGCGTCACCCCCTGCCGCACCTTCATCTCCAGGCTCGGCTCGGCGAGCGCCGCCAGGTCCGAATACGAATGGGTGTCGATAAACCCGGGCGCCAGGCACAGGCCCGTGCAGTCGATGACGTCCTGGCCGCTCAGGCTCGCGCCCAGGCTCGCGATGCGCGTGCCGCGGATCCCCACGTCGCCGCGCATCGGGCTGGCACCGCTGCCGTCGTAGATGACGCCTCCCTTGAGGACGAGGTCGAAGTCGGGCATGGGGCCACCCTAAGCGTGCTGGTGATTGCCAGTGAAAAGAGTTCATAAGCATGGCATGGGCGGCAGCGTTCGCAAAGTGCTTGGAGAGCCAGTCTCACACCGGTGGAGCGGGTCCGCGCGCGCTCGTGGCGGAGCGGCTCTGTGCCAGCCGACCGAGTAGGTGGGTGTTCAAGCCAGTCGCGCCACCGCGCCGTGGACCTCGTCGGCGGCCTCGTCGAGCAGGTGGCGCGCGCCGTCGAAAAGGTAGAGCTGCTTCGGCTGGGCCGCGCGCGCTTGAACCTCAGGCTCCAAGGAGGCAGGCGCCAGCACCTCGTCCTCGGTCCCGTGGACGAGCAGCAGCGGGCATGGGGTGAGCTGGTCGACCCACTCGGTGCCGTACGCCGAGGGTGACGACCGTCGCCGCCTCGGGCGATGTAACGCCGCAAAAAAGTTGGCAGTGAAAGTTGGCAGTGCGGGCCGGCCGGCCAGTTGGTTCAGTGCCGCGTTCAGTGCGTACGGCCCGCGCCGCATCCGCTTGTTCAGTATCAAGTGGGGCCCGAATCACCCTATCGCGGGGGTGTTGACGAGGACCCCGTATCGGTCGATGGCAAGGAGTCGTCCCGAGCCATCCGAGCCGACCACGTTGGCGAGGTCGATGGTATCGACCACGGCCCAAGGACCGAAGAGCGGGTTCCGCGAGGCGCACGCGCGGCTGCCACAGTGGAAGACCAGGAGCTCTCCTGCCACAACGACTCGCCGGTCCCGCCACGGCGGAACCTGCCTCGAGTGTGACATGTGGGCTTGGATGAACCAATGGAAGGCGAGACCAGGCACTCCAATGGTCTGATGCCAGACGATCGAGTCGCCATCGAACGCCCCTACCTGGATGCCTGAGCCGCCGCCGGCCGCGGCCAGGACCACGACCTCGCCGGCGAAGTCGACCGCGTCCAGGATGGTGCAGCCCTGGAGTGGAATCACGGCCACCTCGCCAAGCAGGGCTCCGACCCGGAACAGCTTGGTTCCACCAGGCTGGAACGCGATGTAGTTGCCGATGGCTTCCGACCAGGCCAGACGGATGCCAGGATCGATGATTGATCCGTCGTCGAGCTCGACAGAGCAGTCGTCAACCGCGAGATCGTCAGCACGAACAAACGCCACGTTCGACGACCCGTCGAGGATGCGGCCGCGTACCAGCTTCGTACTGTCGTTGTCCCCGACGACACAGGCGAACTCGGGGTACGTCGCGCCGGTACGTAGCGCGATGGCGCTCCGGGTCCGCGGGTCGACCCCGGGCGCGAACTCGTAGGGCCAGGCCGTGAATGGCAGCGGATGAGAGAAGAAGGTGTGTTCGAAGAGCACGTCGGCGGCGACCCATCGGACGACCGCCTGCAGCTCATCGAGCCCACTCTCGAGGTATCGCACCCGGCGAATCACCAGCAGATGCTCCGGGTCGAGCAAGCGGCCCGCAACGAATTCGGCCTCGTACCGAGGATCGACGTTCGCCCAGATCGGCGAGTCCACCCCCACTTGCACGAACCGGCCGGCATAGGACCAATCCTGCATCGCTCCACCTCCCTCGAGCTGGAAGTGGGCGGGCACCACACTCATGGAGTGGGTCACGACAGTGGTAGTGGTGCCGTCGAGGCCGCACACGAACGCTTGGTTGCCGTCTACGACAATCGACGCCCACTTGAAGTCGTCGCCGTACCCCGTGACCACCTCCGCTTGGCCTCCTCGAGCCAGGTACACCGACCCGCAGTTCTCATGGACACAGACGACCCCCACTGGCGACTCGATGAAATCGAGGAACACCACGCTCCCCGCCGAGGGCGCCCCGGGGAGCGGCCGGAAGTCACCGATACCGATGGGCGGTCGCTCCTGCCGGCGCAACAATTTGAACAACTGCCTCGAGTCGGAGGCATCGAGCTGCACGCCGTTGAGCTCGAGCAAGTGGGCGAGCTCTTCCTGCAGCATGTTCGCCCAGTCTGCCGTCAAGGCCGTGGGCGGCCTGCCGAGCTGCGGGTCGCCCGGGGTGAAGACCTTTTTACCTTCACTGTTTGTGATAGCCGACGGATGGTCGATGCGCTTCACTGGGCATCCTCCTCGACGTTGATGGTCAAGACAGAGAGTGACTCTGGCGACGACTCGTGACGGGCCCACAGGGTCAGACCGCACCACGGTGGCCACGCCCGCCTCACCCAGGCGAGGAAGAGCTGCCCGCGCTCGAGCACGCAGGTCCAGACGGCTGCAGCGTCCTTGAGCGGAGTTCCGCCGACCAGTGTCACGTCGTAGCGAAACGCCCAGTCGTCGCCGTAGAGCGGATCGCCGGCCCTCCCGACACCTGCGCGGAACGGCAGGTGCCGCACTACCTCGACATCGAGGAGGTACCCGGTCTCGACCCCAGTGGGGGTCACCGACGTGTCCGTCGACCGGTACAGCACCATGTCCAGCGCCCGGCGTCTGAGGTCGTCAATCGACAGGGGCGCAGAGGGAGCGAGCATCTCGGCGGCTGCTCGAGACCGCCTAAGGTCGAGAGACGGGTACGCTGGGGCGATACCCCCGGCATCGGCCACGGCCTGAGCGACGATGCTGTCGATGAGGGCAGGCAGCGCCTCTTCGTCTCCGGCCAACCCCGCTGCTCTCTCCCACTCAGGCAGCAACTCCCCTTCGGCCCCGGGCACAAGCTGACGGGCCAGCGAAGCGACGTGCGCGTCAACGCGCCCGATGTCTCGGGAGATGGCATCCACTGCCGCATGGATCACGCTGCCTGGGGCGGCCGCGAACGCGCGCCCAGGAGGCAGGAGCGCCAGCGCCGGCGCCAGGAGCGCGTCGGTCGAGGCATCGATCTGCCCGGCAGCCCGTCCGCGAGCTCGAGCCATGCCCGCGCTCAAAGGGCAGCTCGCGAGCAGATCTCCGCGAGAGCTGGCTGCCAGCCCCACCGCCGGGCCGCCGATCAGCGCATAGACAGCCATCAGGCCAGACCAATCCGCAGCGCGCCTGCCAAGAACGCGAGCTCGTCACCAGCGAAGAACGACCGGGTGATTTCGGCCCCCGGGGCGTTGACCAGCGGGCCCCAGGCGATGGGCTTGCCGTCGGAGACCACTGCCCATCCCACGACGTTCGAGGCGTCCTCTACGAGCCTACCGACCACGATGGTCTTGGCATTCTCGATACAGCGCACTCCATCGACGAGCGCAGTCCTCGACGCTCCAAAGACGGGGTGCTGGCCGGTCTGAAGCGCGGTGGAAGGGACGGCCACCAGCTCGTCGAGCTCTTCTGTGTCCGCCTGCGGCCAGGCGCGCAGGAGCACGACCTTGCACGTGCCGATGATCTCGGCGAGGCCCGCGAGCGCGGTGTTGACGCCATTAAGGAACAGCCCTGCCGACATGATGCCTCCTTGACTCAGGCCCCAAAGAAATCGATCCCGCCGAGCACCGGCAGGCTCAGAGGTGGGAGCGCGATGTTGGTGGACGGGGAGATGATCTGGTGGTCGATCAGCCCGTCCACTGCGGAGATGGCGGCATCCAGCTTCGACAGGACGACCGGCGCTCCAGGCTGAGCCTCCCGAAGGTGGTCGCGGATGGCGCTTATCACTGCCTGCTGGGCTTCGCCGGTGTTCGGCTCGAGGGCGAGCTCGAGGTGAAGCTCGACGGCCTGCGCAACGATAGCCGAGCGCTCGACCCCGATAGGAGGCTGCGCGTCGAGCGATGACTGCACCGCGTCGCGCAGGGCCAGTGCATGCGCCTCGTCGTAGTCGCCCGCCGGCGCGAAGATCACGCCGACAGTGCCGAGCCCCTGCCAGCAGGGCACGACCCATGCCCGAGCGACGCCCGGGACCGCCATCGCCCAGCGGATGAAGTCGGGCGCATCGCCACCGCTGGGCGGATCTCTGCGGGCCGCGGCCAGTCGGGCCCGCCACGCCTCGGCCGACTCGCCCTCCTTGCGCGGCAGGCGCATCGCTGCCGCGTGCGCTGGCAAGAAGTCCTCGGCGCACGTCTCGGGGAAGATCTGCCGCTGGAGGTAGTAGAGATGGCCATGCACGCCATCGGCGAGGGCGGCACCGACGTGGCAAATGGCCTGCTCGGGAGTCCGCTCTAGCATCGGCGCGTCGGAGCCGAGCTTGCCACTGAGCGTCGCTTTGCTCAGGTCGACGAGCGAGGCGAGAGATGGCCGCTTAAAGGACATAGAATCGCTCCCACAACGGCGGGGTGGTCGAGCCCGCGGCCGAGGGGCGACGGATCCGCAGGGCCAACTCGATACGGGGACAGAGCGCCGACTCGACGGCCACAGCCGCGGCCTCTATCGAGGCCGCGATGCCGGCCGGGATGAGCCATTCAAGCGCCTCCTTGGCCCGTCCCTCGACGAGCAACGCGGTCTCCTGCGTCACACCCGCGCGCGAGAGCGCCCAGATGGTCGAGCCCCAAGGGCCGCCCGCCGAGAACGCGTCTGCCCAGTAACCGCGCCGGTCGTCGATGCCACGCGACCGTGCCTCCGCCTCGTCGATCCGCGCGTCGGAGAACAACGAGCACATCACCGCGACGCTGAGCCCTTCGTCGGTGTCGAGTCGTCCGCCGGTCAGTCCGAGCTCGTGAGAGACGCGCGGGTCCCCGATGGCCTCAGGTGGAGGCGGTGGTGGCTCCGGAGGCGGAGGTGGCGGAGGCTCGGGTGGCGGCGGGTCCGAGCGGGTCATCCACACCGTCGGGATGGCAGTCGCGATCCGGGCGCGTCCAGGCAGAGGGGCTGCGAGAGTCGTATTAGCCATGCCTCACCAGATCGGAGGGACAGCGCCCGGCAACCACGCGTCGCCGAACAGCACGAACTGGGCAGGATCAGGCACAGCAGGCATCAGGGAACCATGCGGGAACTCGGACGGGCCCCAGTACCAGTCCGGCAGGTACCCGCGGGCGTGCCGGTAGTTGGTCTTCGAACTCACCATCGGGATGGCATATCGTGGATAGGTGCCATCTGCCGGATTGTGGTCGATGTTTTTGAGCACGTAGGTCGAACTGGCGCCGAGTGTGCCGCCGCACGCCACGAGCTGGACAGACTCCGCGAGGTCTGGCGTGCGCGATACCCAGGCGTACAACGTCGCTGCGATCTTCTCGAAGCTCATGCCCCCACGACCGCTGGTCAACGCCTGGGCGGTGAGAGCCCAAGGGTACGCATCATCAGGCGGTGCACCGGCAAGCTTCATAACCGCGACCCACGAACGAATGCGGTCCACGTTCGCCGACGAGATGCCGATCCAGAAACCCCCGTACTCGTCCATGCGGGCGTGAAGGCGCCAGGCCCGGTTGGTCGTATCGAAGAAATTCGTGGTCCAACTCGATGAAACCACCTCGGTCTCATGCGTACCCCATGGCGCCCTTATGGTGCTTCCTCCGCTTGCGGTACCTGGACGGCCGAGCGAGAGCTTCAGATTTATCAGTCGGCCCTCGTCCAGCCCGGAGCAATCAATGGTCAGGTAGATGGCGCCGTTGAACAGCACGATCCACGAGTGCGCAGTCCCTTCCGCAGCACGCACGATCTTGGTGGCGTCCGTCCACAGGTCCTCCTCTGCGACCTGCACCCCGTCACAGCTCTCCACGACGGTCCACTGCACAGGCGCGGCCGGCATGAACATGCCCTTCAGCGCCTGGACCATCATCCACAAGATGTGCCGCGCAGTGTCGGTCGCGTCCGCCTGCATCGGCACGAAGCGCGAGTCGTCGATGTGCCAGGTGCGCTCCATTTCGATTGGTGCCATTGCTGCTGTTCCTTTCGTCCGGCGCTACTTGGCTCGGACCTCCTCGGCCGCCACATCGGACGGCGACCAGGAGAGAGCGAGCGCAGTGGTCGTCGGGCTCGCGGTCAAGGTGTTCAGGACCACCGCATGCGTGTGCGTGGTGAACGCCTCCTTGATTGCGTCGAGCTCGCCCTTGATCGAGTCGAGCTCGGCCTTCACCAGCGGCGCCAGCGCGACGTAGTCGCTCGGCTCGGTGCCCAGACCGACGTGGCCGTCGTCGGCGAGGAGCACGCGGATGCCGTGCGCCTGCATCCACAGCGCGACCTCGCCGGCCTTTAGGCCCGTCGGCCGGTCGGCCGTCGCGTCGACGGCCACCGCGACCATGTGCTCGCGCACGCCTCCGATCGACATGCACACGGCCTCGGAGCCTTCGGGCGGCCTCGAGGTGAGCCCGTACTGCTGGATGCGGGCGACGCCTTCGCGCGCTTCGCCGGCGAGCAGCTCGAGGTCGAGCCGCTGACACGCCTTCGAGTCGTCGGCATCGGCCTTCAAGATGGCGCGCGAGACGATGAGCCGCAGCCGTCGCCGGATGGGGCTGAGCACGCGCGCCAGCATGTCGAGCGTCACGGCCATGTCGACTCCGGCTTTGCCTTCGCTGCCACGGGCTCGGGCGCGAAGGCGCCGGCCGGGCACAGCTCGAGCTCGGTGAGGGTGCCGCCCTCGTCGAGCGACAGACGGACCGAGGCGATGAGCATCGACGTATTCAGGCCGAGCCAGTCGTGGACGACTCGCACGTGCGCGTTCGGCCGCCACAGGGAGCCGCCCGAGCCCCAGCCGCGGACGGTGACGCTCAGGCGGCTGCCCCGGCCAGCGCGGGAGCTGACCTCCCACAGCGCCCGCTCCTTGAGCTTGTCTTGCGATTCACCGCAGTCGCTGACCAGCACCAGAGGTCGATGACGGCGGATATTCGCGTCGCGCGCCGCGGCCGAGGCTTGCGCTGCTGGCTTGTTGAAGAGGCCGTCCTCCCCGTCCGACTGCGAGAGCAGGCGCACCTCGGAGAACCGTTCAGCGACACTCAACGAGAGCTGGGTCGAGAGCACGTTGACCCCGCGCTCGAGCGCAGCGGGAGCCGACCGGGCACCGACGGAGCTGAGCACGAGAGTGCCGGTGGACGAGGACTGGAGCATCACCCCGCGCTCTCGGGCCGCGCGCGAGATGCACTCGATGACCGTCTCCCCCGGTTCGACCGCGAACCGGACGAACGGCGCTCCGACCGGCGCTTGCACTGACACGGAAATCCCGAACGGAGCGCAGAGGTCCGATGCGATCGTGTCGAGGCTCGCGTCGAGCCACTCGCTCGTCTGCTGTGGCACCGAGCAGTCGACCAGGTCGCAGGTCCGCGAGCGGCCCGAGACAGAGAGCGAGCGCGAGGTCGCAGACTCCTCGAGCTCCGAATCGTCGACGTAGCCGGTGATGACCGTCTGGCCGCCGATGCGCACGCTGCACTGGTCACCCGGGCTGATGCGCAGCGCACCATCGACCTCGAGCGCTCGGTCCGAATACGAGAGCGCGAAGGTCGGCGAGAGCGCCTCGAGCGAGTCGATGATCTCGACCGAGGTCCACCCGCTCAAGACCTTGCCCCAGACGTAGAGCGAGACCTGCTCGTCACGCATCGGTGAGCACCTCCAGCTCCGCGCCCCCGCGGACGAAGAGCGGGTGGGCGATGCCGTTGAGGGCCACGATCTGACTCGCGCGCAGCGCGTTCCCGTAGAGCCGCTGGGCGATGACCACCGCGGGCAGAGTCGCCGACGGCGTGAACCGCGTGCGTCTGGGCAGGTCCGGCACGATGGAGCGCAGGTACTGCTCGAGCGCGATGCGCAGGTCGCAAACCGTGTCGTGCAGGCGCGGGGAGACCGACTCGTGTGAGAGGACGGCATCGGCGAGCGCGTCGAGCTGCGAGGCCACATCGAGAGCCGCGTCGGCATCGCCGAAGTCGGCCTCGACGGTCGCTTCGGCGAGCGCGCCGTAGATGGCCGTTCGTCCGAAGAGGCTGACCGCGTGTTGCTCGCGCGCGGCCTCGACCTGCCGTGGCGTCGCCGCCGTCGGGCTCCAGGAGCTCGACTGTGCGGGCAATCCGGCCGTCGGGTCGGGCCAGGTATTCCCGAGCGCGCCGCCCGCGGACAAGAGCACGCGGACGCGGTGCTCTGGGGCGCGGCCCGGAGTCGATACCCCAGCGCGGGCAATCGCGCGGACCGCGTCGATGGTCGCGGCGGCGAAGGCGAGCGCATCCCCCATGGCCGCTGCGGCGGCAGCGAGGGCGAGCGCGGCCGAGACGGCAGCGCCGAGCTCGTCGAGCACGCGCAGGGTATCGATGAGCATCGGGCCCGACTCGAGCTGGGGTCCGGTGACAGAGTCGGCGAGGTCCTCGCTCGCGGCCTCGAGCACGGCACTGGAGGCGGCCTTGGCGCGCCCCGCGTGGTCGATTTCCGTGACCACGCGCAGCTTGCTCGTCGCCTCGACGAAGGTCACCTGGGCGCGGAACAGACCGCCCTCGGACGCGGTCTCGGAGATCGAGTAGTCCTCGACCTGCGCGCGCAGCTCGCCGAGGTAGGGGTGGCTCAGGGTGCCCGGGCCCGGCTCGTCGAGCGCGGCGCGCATCTCGTCGCGCCAGTAGAAGTAGTCCCTGTTGCCGCCGAAGAAGCTGAGCTGGAAGCGCCGCGCCTTGCGGCCGAGGTCTTCGACCGCGGCCTCGTCGCGCACGGGGAACTCGTGGATGGCGAGACGGCGGCCGCCGGTCAGGGTGTGCTGCTCGACCCAGAACGGCACGCAGCGCCACATGCCGGTGAGCATCCGGTCCATCCAGGGCAGCTTCATGGCGCCCCCACGAGCAGCGTGCCGGCGCGCGGCGAGATCTCGATGCCGGGCTCGTTGGACTTGACGGTCACCCGCGGGGTCGTCCCCGACACGTCGACCGAGAGCTGGATGCGTCCGGTTGCTCCCTCGGCGGCTCGCGAGCGCCCCGCGCCGGCGGCCGGGGCAGGCTCGGAGGGCAGCGGCACCTTGTCGCCGAAGAGGTTGGAGGGTTTCCAGAGCTTCCACCCGCCATCTTTGGCGTCAAGGTCGGCCGCATCCATGCCGGCCTGCAGGTTCTCCGCGGCGAGCTCGCGGATGGTGGCGAGGCGCCCGTCGACGTCCATGCCGAAGAACTCGAGCGCCGGCCTGAACGTCTCGATGATCTTCGTGGCGATGGTCTGCGAGACCCCGAGCATGCCCTGCAGGTAGCCCTTCCAGACCACGCTGTAGTGGTCCCAGTTCTTGACGACCACGGCGATGGCGTAGGCGAGCCCGAGAATGGCCGCGACGAGCAGGCCCGCGGGGCTGAGCGCCGCGGCGAGCGCGGTCTTGATGCCCCCGGCGGCGACCGAGAGCGCCTTACCTGCCCCCGTGGCGATCTTGGTGACGCCCGCAAGCCGGCCGAGGACGCCCACGACCTTGATGACCCCGCGCGCCGAGGCGACGGCCGCGAAGAGGCTCATCACCCCGCCGAGCATGCCGATCAGACCGCCGAAAGCGACGGTCGCGCCGGCGACCATCTTCGTCATGGTCGGGTGCTCGCGGATGAACTCGGAGGTCGCATCGATGGCGCTCTTGAGCGCTTCGGCCGCGCTCGTCGCCAGGGGCAGCAGCGCATCCCCGACGGACGACTTGAGGCCGTCGAACGAGGAGGCGACGCTGTCGGCGAGCTGCGAGTAGCCGAGCAACGTCGCGCGCTTTTTGTCGGAGGCGGACTCGAGCAGCTTCGGGTCGGCGAGCTCGGCCTCGCGTGCGCGGATGGCGTCCAGGTTCTGGAGCGCCATCTCGACGGCCTTCGCCCCTTCGCCAAACGCGCGGTCGAGCGCTTCGGCTCGCCTACCGGCATCCAGGCCATCGAGTCGCTGGTCGAGGTCCGCCAGGATCTCGCCCAGCGCGCGCCTGCTGCCCTCCGCGTCGACGAGCTTGATGCCAGCGCCCTGCAGGAGCCGCTGCGTGTTCTGCCGCGCGAGCGCTTCGAAGACCTGCTGCATGCCGCCGCCGGCGCCGGCACCCATGCCGCCTGCCGCGAGGCCCTCGAACATCGACGCCGCGGCGCCCAAGCCGAAGCCGGACAACTGGGCAGCTTCCGCGGACGCGCTGAGCGCGTCGAGCGCCTGCTTGGAGTTGGTGGCGCTGGTGATGATGTCGTCGAGCGCGCCGTACTGGCTGGTGTGGACCTTGAAGCCGCGGATGACGCGCGCGAAGCCGTCGCCGGCTTCCGCGGCGCCGAGGCCGGTCACCTCGGCGACTTTCAGCGCGTCGGCGAGCGCGAGGATCTGCTTGCGCGCGTCGAGCCCAACGCCGCCGAGCGCCGCGAGCGCCTCGGCAGCGCCTTGCGCTCCGTGCGCCGCCGACGACCCGACCTCGTAGGCCGCGGCTCGCAGCGCGGCGACCTCGCCGTCGGTAGCTCGAACAGCGGAGCCTGCGCTCCTAATCACCGCATCGAAGCCGCCGGCCGCATCGACCGCGGCCTTCACGCTGCCGAGGATGGCACGCGAGGTCTCCTTGAGCGGAGCGGCTGCCTGAGTGAGCTTGGCCGCCGAGTCGAAGTGCTTCTTGCCGGCCTTGTCGGCGAGGTCAAACGCCTTGCCGAGCGAGAGCGTGCCATGGCGCGCCTGGCGCGCGCCCGACGCGAGCTCGCGCAAGAACTCGCGGTGCTCCTGGGCTGCCTTGGCCGCTTCGCGCTGCGCGCGCGTCGTCTTCCGAGTCTCCTCGCCAAGGCGCTTGGTCGCCTTGGCAGCTCCGTCGGCCTCGTCTGCCGACTCTCGGGTCCACTCCGCCAACTGCTCAGCCGCTGCAGCGGCGTCCTCGACCGCCTCAGCGACTTCGGCCGTCGCCTCTGCCTGGGCGTCAGCAATCTCAGCAAAGGCCTGGGCGCCCTCCGCGACCTCGGCTGCAGCAGCAGCAGAGGCCTCGATGCCATCGGCCGCCGGCGCGAGCTGCTCAGCCGAGCCCCGGGCCTCGGCGACGGCCTCGCGCAAGGGCGCGGTGGCCTCATCGATGAGTCGCAGGGCGAAGCTGAGGTTCAGGTCGGCGGACATCGCAGCTCCCGCACCGGCAGCGCCCGGTGCCACGAAGACGCCGCGGGGCGAACACCCGCGGCGTGATTCAGTCCCTTCCGGCCAGCTCCTTCTGACGCTCGGCTCTGATGCGGTTCGCCTGCTCGCACCACCAGACCAGCTCCTGGATGGTCAGACCGCCGACCTCGCGGGGAGACCAGCGGTAGAACCACGCGAGGTCAGCGAGCAGCTCGCGCCAGTTGGCGGGCACGCCGCCGAAAGAACCTCCGGATGGCCTGCGTCGCGACGAAGATGAAGTCGGCGCCATCCATCCCTCGGACCTCGGTCGCCGTCAGGTTCGAGATGGAGTGGATGAACTCGACGCAGGAGCTCAGGTCGCCCCGCTCGACCGCGGCGAGGTCGACCTTGCAGATCTCATCCGCGGTCGGCCGCCGCAGGGTCACGGCCTCAACCCTGCTCTTGCTGCGCTCGATGGGCACGCACAGCTCGACGCTGAGTGATCCATCCGCGTGCTCGACGACCTCGGTCCTCTCGGCCTCGGCCAGCTCTTTTTGCATCTGCGCGATCTGGGCATCCATTGTTCGCCTCACGTGGCCGATGGCCTGTTGATGTCCGCGTCAAGGCCCGCTTACAGCGGCTCGGCCTCGTCGCCCTCGAAGGTGAACGCGACCCCGCCGCCGGCGTCCGAGATCTCGACGCTCGAGGTGCAGTCCGCGTTGTTGACGAGGTATGCGACCCCGTCGTCGCCCTCGAAGACCAGCGTCGTGGCCTCGAGGTCCTGGATCTCCTTGAGGTTGACGTCCCCGGTCTTGGCGATGGTGAACGTGACCTGCGAGGGCTCGAACTCGACGTAGGAGCCGTAGCGCTTGTGGCCGACCACCGAGGTGTGCTTGTGGCCGCCGGTGCGCAGCTTCGCCCCGGAGACCGTGCGCTGCAGCTTGCCGTTCAGGTGGATCTTGACGATGCCCAGCACTCTGGCCATGGCGGTCTCTCCTCACATGCGCCCGACGGGCGCGGTCAGTCTCGAGTGGTCAGTGGCCTTTAGTGCTCGAACTCGAGCAGCGTCGCGAGCGTCAGGAACTTGCCGACGATGGTGACGCGCATGCGCACGTCGAGGCGGTTGCGGTCCTGGAGGTTGCGCTCGACGATGAGGTTCTCGGCGAAGGCCTTGGGGTTCTGGACCAATCCGTCTTGCTCCCATTCCCGATGCAGCGCGATGGACTCGGCCCGGATGGTCTTGGGCTGTACGACGTCCTGGCCCGGCGGGTAGTCGACCCCGTCGTCGGCGAGCTTGTGGCGCGGGAACCTGCCCTGGATGCGCGTGTTCCAGCGGCGACGCAGGCTCGTGATGGTCCGCAGCGTCGTCACCTCGCGGTAGCTCGAGTCGGGGATGCCGTCCGCGTTCTTGCGGTAGGTGGTGATGAGCCGGTCGACGAGCACTCGGCCGCCCGCGTCGACCGTCCAGGTCGAGATCCCGCCCCAGAGCGCCGAGCGACGGTCGGCGTTGTCCCAGATGGTTGGCGGCGCGAGCACGCCCGGCAGCGGGAGCGTGCGCCGGGGGCGCGCGGGGTCCGGCTCGGCCGCGTCGACCGCGGCGAGGGTCGCAGCCCAGACGCAGGGCATCGTCGGCGAATCTCCCGATCCGATGAGGGTCAGGTGCTTGCCGTTGAGCCCCGCCGCGGCGGTCGTCGCCGCGGCCACGTCGCCTTCGACCGCGGCGAAGAGGTGTCCGTCGTGCTGGACCTGCGGACCGAAGCGGCTGTCGAGCTCGTCTGACCAGGCCTTGAGGGCCGCCTCGGCATCGTCCGGCCAGACGATCGTGTCGAAGGGGATGCCGGCGATGGCCGCGATGATGGTGTCGGCGTCGGCCACGCCAGCCCCGGTGGCCATGCCGGTCGGCGCGATGGTGACCACCACGTTCTTCGGGGCCGCGCGGGAGTCGCTCGCGTAGTAGTTGAGGCGCAGGTCGATCGAGTTGGCGAGAGCACAGGTGTCTTTGCTGGTGACCTTGACGCTCTTGACGGCCGGCTCGCCGGTCTGGACCACCTCGGCGGTGACGAGCAACCTCGGGTTGTCGATCGCTGCCAAGTTGATGGCCGCGACAATGGCCGCCTCGACCCCATCGCCTTCGAGGCCCGCCTCCACCACCACCGGCACGCGCACGCCGCCGATGTAGAGCGCGATCGTTCCCCCGCCGCTGGTCGCGGCGTCGGCGGTCGCAGTGAGGCTGCAGTTCGCCGCGACCCCCGCCGCGGGCACGAACCCGATGGCGTAGAGCTCGACGTTCGGCGCCGCGGCCATGAACGCCCGGATCATCGCCGCGCCGATCGAGTTCTTGCCGCAGAGCCGGTAGGCGTCGCCGGGCGAGAAGACGCGCTGGGGCGCGCTGGTCGACAGCGTCCCCGAGGCCAGCTTCGGAACGACGACGAGGGCCCGGTGCTGCGCGCCGCCCTTCGGCCCCGTCGAGCGGACCTCGGTGTAGATGCCGCCCTCGATGATGTCGTCGGGGATCGCGTCAAACGAAATGCTCATCGTCCAGCTCCTCTGGCTGCGTGATTTCCTGCGCCACTTCTTCGACGCGCTCGACCGAACCGGCAGCCAGCCGCCGGCGCCAGAACGTCGTGTCTGGCTTGAGCGCACCCTCGGGGGGCAGCGGCTTGCCGCTGTCCGGGTCGAGCACCACCAGCCCCTGGGCTGGCCGGATCAGCAGGAGGTCAGCCATCCGTTGGCTCCGTGTTCGGCAGGACAGTGAGAGTCGCGCCGGCATAGTCGGTCAGCAGACCTTCGGTCGCGTCGGGCAGCTCGAGCGCTTGCGTCCAGCTCACTTCCCAGATCGTGACCGCCTTGCGCTCGAGCTCGTCCATGTAGACGACTCGCGCAGTCACGCCCTGGGCGCGCCGGACTCCGTCAGCGTCCCACCGCTCGCGGGTGATGCGGCGCAGCAGCCGCTCGACCAGCTCGAGGCCCATGGACCCTCGGTCGGCATGGCGCACGCCCTCGACCAGCAGGAAGACCGCCATCGAGACGGTCGCGATCGGCTCGCCACCCTGCACCTCGTCGCAGGAGATTTGCGGCACGGCGACCAGCGCACCGGGCGCCCTGTGGAACTCGCGGGTGATCTCCGCGAGGTCGAGCTGGCAGTGCAGCGGACGGCAGTCGACACCGTCGGGCAGGATGTGGCGGATGGAGACGACCACCTTGCCGACGAGGTCACCAATGGCCGAGCTCATCGCACTCCTCCTGTGAAGTCCTCTGCGGCCTCGGGGCCGAACAGCGGCGCGTCCGACTCGAACTGGACCCCGGTGGCCCCCGTCGCGCGTGGGAGCGAGATCGCCCCCGACGCCATGGCATCGAGCAGGGCGATGGCGGCCTTTTGCCGCTCAATCGCCTGCTCGTGCGGCCTGCCGGCAAGGAGCCGGAAACGCGCGAGATCGCACGCGAGCATCCGGATCACTGCTGCAGGCCTCTCGAACGGCACGCGGTAGCGACCCGCGAGCCGAGCATCGATCTCCGCGGCTGCGTCGTCGCAGGCCGCGGCGATGACCAGCTCGTCGGGCGTCCCATCCTCGTCGCGGTCGGCGATCGCAAGGATCTCTTCGTTGCCATAGCGGGCGATGAGGTCTGCGATCGTGCAGTAGGCCATGGAGGGTCTCGACCGTGATGGGATGGGGCGCCCGGCGGCCTCAGGCGATGACCGCGGTGAGCAGGAAACCGAGGTCCGGGGCGGTGACGAGCTCGCGTACGTCCTCGCCGACCAGGTACTCGATGCCGTCCTGCAGGCCCATGGTGACCGCGCGGTTGAGGACGCGCCGGCCCTCGTACTCGGCGGTGAAGCCGAAGGTCGGGCTGCCGCCGTTGGCCGCGGGGTTCTGGGCCACGTGCAGGAACGCCACGTTCTTGCCCCAGAGCCAGCTCTTGACCGCGTCCTTGCCCTTCGGCGCGCTGTCGTGCCAGGTCTCGCCGACGATCACCTCGGCGACGTCGAAGAGCTGGGCGATCTGCGCCTCGCGGACGATGCCGTCGCTGGTGATGCCGTGGACGGCCGAGACGATCTTCGGGTGCGTGCAGAGGACCGACCAGACCTCCTTGCCGATGATCAGCTTGTTCGGCTTCTTCAGGCAGGCGTCGCGTGCGGACTTCAGGTCGCCGATCGGGTTGGAGGTCGCCAGCGTCGACCACTTGGTGTTCGGCGTGCCGGTGTTCGCGCCGTACGTCTCGGCCGCGAAGACGATGTCGGCGACCCGCTTTTCGCGGTCGAGCGCGATCAGGTCGTAGAGCGAGGTGACCGCGGAGTCCGAGGGCCGGTTGCCCGCGGGCGCGTTGCGCTCGTCGTCGTTGGGGATCACCGTCGAGAGCCCGAAGCTGCGCACGCTCGACTGGATGTCCCGCGACCCGAACTCGATCTGATTGACGGCCGACTTGCGACCGATGAGCGTCTGCGGGATGGAGGTGAGGCTCTGGCGGTCGTGGACCGCGTAGGTGAACTCGCGCTTGTTGACCCCCGCGCGCGGCAGCACCCGGTCGGCGATCATGCCCTCGGGGCGGTGCGCGAGGACGATCGCGGTCCGTTCGACGTCGGGCGAGAAGGGGAAGTTGGCCATGTGCGGCTCCTCAGTGTGAGATTCGGGCTACTGGCGACCAGCGGACGGATCAGGCCTCGGGGATGAAGGTGAGCAGCAGCTCGCCGCCGACCGCGTCGTGCGAGCGGCGCAGGTAGATGCTGCTGCCCGCGGCCAGCACCGGCCTCGCGGCCATCGCGCTGCCCTCCGCGGCGAACCCCACAGCCTCCGCGGAGATCGGCGCAGCCAGCAGATCGGCGGGTGCCCCGCCCGCGGCCTTGGCCACCGCGACGGTGCGCCCGGCGGCGGCCCCCGCCAGGATGATCGCGGAGGCCGCGACCAGCCGCGCCTTGCGCGGGAAGTTGCCATCGCTGAGCAGCACGTCGTCGGCCGAACCGGATTCGCCGGCCTCGAACGCGACGTGGCGCATGAAGGGCACGCCGCAGCCCCCATCGACGCTGCCGTTCAGCTTGGCCGTGCTCACCGAGTCATCGGCCGGCTGGCGAGCGTCGCTCAGGCGCGCGTCGTCTCCGGCGCAGACCGTGCCGGCGACGGCGCCGACGTCCAGAGTGGCCGCGTCGCCCAGCTCGAGCGTGGCCCGCGCATCGGCCGCGGTCTCGTCCTCGACCAGCGCCAGGCCGAGCGCGCCGGTCGCCAGGCCCACGGCCACCGCCGCGGGGGCGAGGGTGATCTCGCCGATCTCGCCGTCGACCGCGGCGTGCCGGGCGTACCCGATCACCGTGGCCGCCGTGTCGGCCGCGACGGCGTGGCCCGCGGCGTTGGCCGTGACCGGTCCTCCCGCGGCGACCTCGCCGCCGAAGCGCACTTCGACGATGCCCGCCTCGACCACGTCGACACGGTCGCCGATGGCACTGGTACCCGGCTGGCACGACACTCCGAAGGCCGCGTTGGCGCCGTCGGCTTTGACTATCCGGCCGCGCGCCGAGCCGAACGCGACGAGCTCGTACTGCGCGATCGCCTCCTCGGCGACGTGGTTGACGATCAGCATCGGGTTCATCGACGGGCTCCGAGCACGCGGCGCACGGCCGCGGCGGGTGAGAGGTGACGGCCCTCGCGGGCCTCGGTGGACATCAGCTCCTCCGCGGCCTGCGCGATGGCCTGCGAATCCGCGGTATCGAGAGCGTGCGCGGCAGCCTGCGCGAGCTCGGCGAAGTCGACCTGGACGGGCAGCCTCTCGAGGATGCCGCGCAGCAGGCTCGCAGGCTCGACGCTGCGCTGCGTGCCGCCCTCGGCGAGCTCGATGGGCGCGGCGGGCAGGGCGAGCATCAGCTCGACCACGGCGACGCGGTCGCGAGGCAGGAGCCGGCCGGCCTTCACCAGCCCCTCCGCAAACTCGGAGACACCCGCGCGCTTGGCCGCAGCCTCAGCCGCCGCGACCCTGGCCTCACGCTCGGCGAGAGCCTTCTCGCGCGCCTCGAGCTCCGCCGCGCGGTCGGCTTCGGCCGCCGGCGGAGTCGAGGCATTCTGCGTGTCCGAGCCCGGCTCGAGCTCCGACGCATCCTGCGTCGGGTTGACCGGCTCATCCAGCTCGGACGGCTTTCCGTCGCGCGGTGGGATTTCTTGGAATTCTGTGGTGGCCTCGGGCGCCTGGTCGGGCACGGCAGCCGGCGCAACGTCGGTCTCGACCTCGGCAAGCTCGAGCTCGACCTCGACGGGCTCTGCGCCCTCGGCGAGCTCGACCGCTCGCAAGCCCTTCACCGCGGGCGGCTGCGCGCCCAAGAACCCGACGTGGCGCAGGTAGTAGGTGCCGGGCTTGGGGTTCTCGGGCGCGGTCGGGGCGTAGAACGCAGCCGAGACGTGCTTGTAGGCGCCGGCCTTCACCGCCTCGGTGAACTCGGGGTTGAGCTGGTCGACCTCGGCCTCGAGCGTGCCGCCCTGGGCGGCCAGCCGTGTCACCCAGCCGAACGCGGGGTCGTCGGTCTTCGGGTGGCCGACGACGACCGGGGCTTCGTGGGTCGCCGGGTCGTAGGCCGCCGCCGCGCTGGCGAGGTCGGCCTGGCTGAACTCGATGGCGTGGCCGGCCCGAGTGGTGTGGCGGCCGGCCTTGAGGATCTGGATTCGCCGGGGTCGGCGGGGCGTGCTCATGGCCCGGCAGTGTCACCGGGCCAGCCCTTCCTTTATAGAGACGGCCGGGGACGTAACCAGAGCCTCTGGATGCCCTGGCCGGCTCTACCGTCGCCGACCCCGGCCGGGAGGGCCTTCGTCCCCCGGATTGCGGCCCACAAGCGCCCTCTCGGGGGTTGCGAGGGGAGCCTACCAGCGCAGGAGGCCCAGGAACCCGTTTAATTTGCGCGCTGCGTGTTTAATTCCTCGCGGCCGCCCTCGGAGCCGGATTCGCCTCCTGGGCGCGAATTTGGGCCGGTTGCGCGCTTTCTGACACTCCAGGCCAGCTCACGCCCCCTCCAGGGCCCTCCGGATGTGGTCCTTGATGGTCTCGCGAACCTCGACCCGGTCGGCCTCCGACAGCCCCAAGAAAGGCCTGGCCGGGATCCGCACCTTGTGAGCCGGGATCTTGAAGGTGGAGACGACCGCGTGCTTCGCCTTGGTCGTCCCGACCATGAACCGCCCCTTGTTCTTCCCCTTGGTCCCCCGCATGCGGGTGACCGTCTGCTCGCCGATGGCCACCGTGCCCCCGAACTGGTGGATGGCCGCATAGGGTACGTTTGTGCCCACGGTCACCGTGTCGCCCTGGATCTGGTGGACGATCTGATCGTTGAGGCGTCCCTCGAGGGTCAGGATCTTGTCGTTGTTCTTCTTGGCCCGGAGGTACCTCGCCGAGAGCGCCTTCCAGCGCTTCCCGGACGGGTCAGTCATGCTCCGGAAGCGCGCGTGGACGGAGTTCTCGAGCGCGTGCCCTATCTGCTCGAGCATCAGGTCGCGCCGAGCGAGGTCCTTTTGGAGCTGCTCGAGCCGGCGGAAGAGCGGCTCGGCCAGGACCACGTGCTCGACCACTAAGCGCGGCGTCTTGATGGTCACGGCTCTCTCTCATCGGCAGAGGCGATCGCCTCGCGCTTGAGAACCTTGAATGGGCACTTCACGTCGCCGCACTGGATGGCGCCCGTGAAGAGGCCGCGCTTACGCACCAGCTTCTTCTTGCAGCCAGACCAGCCGCCGGAGTGCGTCTCGTACTTGCACCCGAAACATTGCAGCTCTCCGCCACGTTCCAGGTACACGGGGGAACTGGCGATGCGCGCGATGGTCTGCTGGTCGAGCCGGGTTGGGTCCATGGCCTCCTCAGCGCATCAGCTCCAGTTCCAATAGTAGCATGGCCTTCCCTGGACCGACCTGCTGGACCTGGTGGCGGGTGATCTTGAACCGAGCACCCGGCCGAATGAGGAACTCGTCCTCCTCTGGCTTCTCCGACCCGTACTTCACGAAGGCGCCCGTCCTGGAGCCGGACCGAAGCCGGATCTTCAGCACCACATCCTTGTCGTAGGCGCCGAACGACGAGGCAGAGCTGCTCATAAAGCTCTTGTCCGACCACCATGCAGTCCTGCCGATGGCGTCGTCGATCTTGCGCAGCTTGGATAACTTGGAGCCATCCTTGGAAAGCTCTACCTTGGGCAACAGGCAAAATGGAAGGGCATCCAGGTCGAGCCCCCGGAAGACCACCAGATCGTCGTGGAGCTCGAAGCGACTCAGCGCCCCATCGAGCTTCGCGGCCTTGGCACGCAGCTCTGCCCTGTGCTCAGGGTCCATCCGCTGGTCGAGCCCCCGCTGCACCGCGTTCATGTCGGCGTAAACGCCCCGGTTGAAATCGGTGTAATCGCTCACCACCGAGCGCTCGTCTGCAGTCAGCGCGGCCAACCACTCCTGGCCTGCCCGCTCGAAGGGCCCGCGCCCCGCGAAGGTCTTGTCCGGATCGACCGTCACCCCGCTGAATGGGTCCGCAGTCGCTCCGGGCGTGTAGTCCCATCCATCCTCAGCCGCAGCGCGCTCGAGCGCGTTGGCGGCCGCGCTCTCGGTGCCATCGCCCTCTACCTTCAAGCCGAGCTGTTCGAGCTGCCGCCGGGAGAGCGCCTCGACACGGCACGAGCAGCCCCAGCCGTTAGGAGGGTAGATCTTGGCCCAGATAGGGTCATCGGCGCGAAACACCTTGCCATCCATGGCCAGGTGCTCCGGGCGTGGTTTCGCACTCGCGCCGTGCCGATAGACCCAGTACGGCAGCACTTCCTTCGCCGCCTCCATCTGCTGGCGCCGACCCGCCGCGTAAGCGGTGCGGAGGTTGGTGTCGTAAACGGTCCTCGCGCGCCGCTTGATGCTGCCGGCGAGCGTCGTGCCATGCTTTTCAAGCGCCCCCTGCAGGCGCTTGCGGAAGTCTCGCTCGGTCATCCCCTCGTCGATGGCCCGCTGGACCAGGCGTCGCACGTCTTTGAGCGAGCGGTCGCAGAGCAGGCCGGCAACTGTGAAGGCGCGGTCGTGCTGCTCGCGCATCATGTCGCGCCAGCTTGCAGTCTGCTGGACCTTCAGCTTGCCCCGGAAGAACTCCTGGGCCTGCGCGAAGGGCATGTCAGTGGCGGTGAGGAGGTCCTGGCGGAACCGCCTCGGGTCCTCGCGCGCCGTCGGCGGCGCCATCGGCTTAGGGACCCGCATCGACCACCTCGGCGGTCACCTCTGCCCGGCCGAGCAGCTCGCCGACCTCGGCCGCGGCGGCTACCTGGTCCGCGACCTGCCCGATGAGCCCCGCCGGCTCCAGCTCGTAGAGCTGCTCCTTCAGCTCCTCGAGCGAGCCTGCGCCGTCGATGAGCCGCTGCACCTCGGCCCCGAAGGCGTCGAGCGCCGGGGCGGTCGCCTCGTCGAGCTTGTCGAGGACCTGCTGGATTGGCGCCGGCGGCGAGGGTTCGGCGAGCTCGAGCCTGTCGAAGCCGCCGGCGAGCGGCGCCGGCTGCGCCGGCATCGGCTCCCACTCGCCGCCGTAGGTCTCGCGCACCTCGTCGAGCGTCGGCCGGTAGCCGAGCTGGGAGATGGCAACGTCGCGCTGGGAGCGCTGCGCCAGGTCCTCGGGGAGCTCGAAGCGCCGCCAGACCTTCGGCGGGGTCGCCGCGGGGAAGTTCCAATCACACAGCCAGGTGATGATTGTGCGATTGAAGCTCTCGCAGAGCAGGTCCGCATCGGCCTTGATGAGCTGGTCGCGCACGCTCAGATGCGTCTGGGACTGCGACAGGCTCGAGCCGTCGTCGGTGGTCATCGTCTGGCCGAGCACGATCTTCGAAATCGCTGCGTCCATCCGGTCGCAGAACGCCCCGAAGTCGCCCCCGGCAGCGCGCGCCGACTCGAGCAGCGAGATCTTCATGCCCTCCGGCATGATGAGCCCGGTGTCGTTGCGCACCGCGCGCACGAGCTTGAGCAGCTTGGCCTGTTCTTCCGGGCTCGCGCCCTGATGGTAGGTACCGACCACTGTCGGGTCGCCAAACTTGTCGAGGAACGTCGACCAGTACCGCAGGCCGTTGCGCTTGAAAAACACCGGCCAGTAGAGGTAGTGCGCGAGCCCTCGGCCATACGGCTCGTCGTCGTCGTCGGCGCCGCAGGCGACCAGCCAGAACTTGCGGTCCGGCATCAGCTCGCCCCGCGGGTTCTTGGCGGTCAGCAAGAGCAGCTCGCCCCGCGGCGAGAACCGGAAGCGCCGCTGCTTGCGCACCCGCACGTCCTGCAGCGTGACTCGATCGCCGTCCACTCCCCACAGGCACTCGGCGGCCGCGAAGCCGAAGAAGACGGCCGAGAGCATCTTCTTCGTCAGGTCGTCCCACCGCAGGCTCTTGAGGAGCTCGCGAATCCAATCACCCGCTTCGACGTCGGCCGGCTCCTCGCTTGCCGGCTCGACGAACCATTCGTGCGCCACGACGGCCATCCGCCGTTGCTCGAAGGTCGGCTTCACCTGGTCGTCCCTGAGCAGCTCCTCGTATACCTCCCAATCGCCCCGACACCTCTGCCGCAGGATCGGGTCCTGGGGCGCGAGATAGTCGAGCTGGTCGACGAACCCCCGCGATATGTCGCGGCCGTCGGCCGTCGTCGCAATCGCGTCGAGAACGGGCTCTTCGAGGCCACTTTTGCCGCGTCGCTTCGCCATCTCCAGTCTCCAGTCTCCGGGCGGCCTCGGCCTCCCACTCAGCAATCAGACCCACGCGCGCAATGGTCGCGCGCTGCTCGACGGGCAGCGTCTCCCAGGCCTCGCGCAGCCGAGCGCGCGAGACCGCATTGATGGCCGCGCAGCCGTCCTCAGTGAGCACGCGCTCTATCTCGGCCCACAGCTCGCGCCACGGCAGCCGGCCGTCCCACGTCGCGGCGGTGATCTGGTAGGGCGGGGCCCACAGCACGAGGTCGACCGACCTCGCGGGCAGGGCGCGAATCGCGTCGAGGCAGTCGGCCTCGATGATCTGGTTTAGCAGCGGCCTCAAGTACGTGTGCCTCCTGGTGTCTTACCTAGATGTGTGTCCGTCAGAAGCCTTGGGTGTCGATGCGCCGTCCGTCGTTGCCGAGCCATGCGTCGGCCGGGTCCAGCGCGGCCGAGTCTCGAGGCTCATCCAGCGGCTCGCCCTCGATAGGCACCCCGCCGTCCCCGGCCGCGTACGCCGCAAGGAAGCAGGCCCACGCGCGGTCGGCATGGCCCGCGCCGTCCGACTCGGCGACGAACCTCGGCGCGCCGGTCGGGCTCAAGACCTGCTTGAGCTTGTGAAGATCGGCGCGCAACTCCGGGTCGCCGATGGGGATGCGAATCTTGCGGTCCTCAAACGCGCTCTTGCCGATGGTCGCGAGCATGTGCTTGTTCGGCCCGGTGAAGAGCACCCCATCGACGCGATGCTCGCCATAGCGCCGCTTCGCGTCCTCGACGGGCTTCTCGCCCATGCCCGTCTGATCCATCGCGAGCCGAACCACGCGATAGCGCGCAAACAGCTCGTCCATCACCGCGTCCTGTTCGGCAAACTTCGCCCGGCGCAGCGTGCGTATCTCGCGGGTCCACAGCACGTCGCCGACCTGCTCGAGCACCCAGGCAACCCAGAGGTCGCCGCGGCGCGCGATGTCGTTGCCGACGAAGCACGGGCCGCCCGCGTAGCGCGTCGGGTCGCCGGCTTCGGCACTTTCCACCGCCGCAATCAGCTCGTAGTCAAGCCAGGCCGACGCCGCGTCGAGCCACTTGAGCTCAAACTCCTGTGCCCAAGCATCCTCGTCGTGCAGCGCCCTCCGGAGCTGGTCGGTGTCGCGCGGAAGGCCGTCGCGCACTGCCTCGTAGATGTCGCAGGTCTGCCGGTACCAGATCGGGTCCTCGTCGGTCACGATCTCGTAGAACTTGTTGGCTTTCCCGTTCGGTGTCGAGACGACGCGGAGCTTGAGGCCCGGCTTGGAGATGACCGGGAAAAGAGCCGTCCAGATGGCGCGGCTGTCTTTGTGGAAGGCGAACTCGTCAAGGAAGACGTTGGCCGAGAAACCTCGCGCCGTGTCGGGGTTCGCGGGCAGCGCCGTGATCCTCGAACCGCCGGGCAGCACCACCTCGAGCGCCTTGTAGCTCGCGCCGCTCTCGCCCTTCCAGTCAGAGGCGAGCGCCTCGAAGCCCATCTCGTAGGCTTTCAAGTGGCGCTTGACGCCTTCTTCCATCGCCTCTCCGGCCTGCCGCTCGCCGCGTGAGAGGATGACCCAACGCGACCGCCGGCCGGCGGCCTCGGCGTCGAGGCAGTCGTCGACGATCTCCAGCGTCGTCGTGAAGGTCTTGCCGGTCTGACGCGCGAACATCCCCACCTTGAAGCGGGAGCGGTTGGCGAGCCATCGGCGCTGGTAGGGGTAGAGGGTGATCGCTGCCATCAGATCACCCCGTAGATTTCCTCGCGGACCCGGCGCAGCGTCTCCGCGTCGAGCCGGCCCGCGCTGCCCTTCGACTCGGCCTCGAGCGCGGCGAGCTTCGCCTCGACCTTCGCGCGGGTCTCGAGCTGGTACTTCTTCTGCTGGACGCTGGCACGGCCGAGGTCCGCAACCACGCGGCCGAGCTGCGTGATGGAGACCGACTCGGGGTCAATCTCCATGTCGACCACGACGTTGAAGAGCTTGTCCTGTACCAGGCGCACGAGCGCGTCGTTCATCGCGCCTTCGTCGTCGCCAACCTCGGTCGCCAACGTCCGCGCAATCTCCGTCGTGCGCTTGAGCGCAGAGATGCGGTCCTCGATGTTCTGACCGAACCGGTGGACCGCCGAACGTGATGCAGTCTCGGCGCCGGCCGCCTCGAGCTTGGCGTTCAGCTCGGTGGTGATCCCGCTGTAGCCAGAGAATCCGCCACGAATCAGCTCGGCCTCGAGCCACTCGCGGACCTCTGGCGGCAGACGCATCTCGAGACCGCGGGCGCCCATCAGACCCTCGTCGGCCGACCAATGCCCGGAGGGCACTCGGCGTTGTACTCGACGACGTCGATGCCGGCCGCCGTGACGGTGAAGCTGTTGCCGTTCGAGCCGACGGTGGAGACGAGGCCGCACTTCGCGAGGTAGTCGAGATGGCGCCGAATCTCCTTGAGCGTCGCGTCATGCACAACCTGCTGCGTGAAGCATGCGAGCACTTCCTCGTGCACCGTGGCAGGGCGAGCCACGTCGAGGCAGCGGAGGATCCACCAGCGCGCGACGCGGATACACGCTTCATCCAGGGCCGTTCGCAGCTTCTCCTTTTCCGCTTCCATCCCGGTCCCCATCTCTCAGCTCCTCCTCGGTGGTCGATCGATGCCCGCGATGCTGGGCATCGAGTAGTTGACGAACCGAATCCCGTCCGCCGTCAGCTCGACAATCACCTCTTCAATCTCCTCGTTCTCGGCCTTTGTCACGAGCCCGGCCTTCTCGAGGAAGTCGATGGCGCGAAGCACCTCCAGGTCGGTGAAACGGTACGTCGCTGCCTCGAGCACCTTTCGCAGCACGCTCGCCTTTGCCGCCACCGGCCTGCTCGCATCAATCGCCTTGAGCAGGTACCAGTAGGATCGGTCGCGGTCGGTATCTCGTGCCCTGTCAGTCAGCATCGCGTCGTCTCCTATCGGCCGCGAAGATCGCATCCAGCCGGGCAGACACGACGTCGAGCTTGGCCTCGACGGTCGTGCTCAACCGCATCCAGTCCTCGCGCTTGACGTAGTCGCGGCGCACCTCCGCTATCGACGTCTCCAGCTTCTCGATGCGTTTCTCGGTCGACTCCCATTTCGCATCGAGCTGTTTGAACTGCCGGTTGAGCATCCAGTCGAAGGCCTTGATTTGTACGGCGCTCCAGGTCACCAGAACGCCGAGGATGATGCTCACGGTCTGCCACGTCTCCACGCCGTCCTCCTCACGCCCTGCGCTTTCGCGCCTCGGCCTCGAGCTGGCAATCGAGACAACGCGTCGCCCACGGCACCAACGCCAGCCGCCCCGCATCTATCGGCTCGTCACAGTCGAGGCAGCGGCGGGCCTCCGACGAGCTCGACCTCGAGTGCCGCCGCGCCACGCGGAGCGCGAGCTCGCGGAAGAGCTCCTCGTGTTGCTGGGCAAGGTCAATCTCGTCTGCCACCGCTGCCTCCGGTTGCCGGGAGCCGTCAGAGCCCGTTGGCGCGCGCCCACTGTTGGGCGCGAGTCAGGCGAAGAGCGTCCGCTCGGTCAGGCCCTGCGTAGTGGACGGCCTTCCAGTCGACGACAGGCGCCTCGGCCCGAGCCTGAAGCTCGGCGAGGACCGCACGGAACGCGCAGATGCCGGCGGCGCCGGCGGCCAGCACGATGCGGTCGACGGCCTGCGACCAGTCGTTCGTCGGCTGGACGAGCGCGTCGAGGAGCACCGGCGCCAGGTCCTTGGCCGCATCCACCAACTCGGGCGCGGCACACTCGAGGGTGTCCTGCCCGACGCGCTGCACCGACGCGCAGCCGGGCGCGAGCGAGAGCGCGAACAACGAGACGGCGAGAACCACCAGGGGGACAGTCCTGAACATGTGACCTCCGGTCCAACGGGTTGGGGTGTTGCGTACTGCGTGATCAGGTCGACGCGGGCGTGGTCGCAGGGTGGTCCATGGACGGCTCGCCATAGATCTCCTTGCGCACGCGCTGGAGCGTCTCGGGGTCGACGGCGCTCGAGCCGTTCTTCCTCTCGGCCTCGAGCCGGGCATGTCGCTCGCACGGATTCGCAACGGGGCAGCAGTCGGTGATCCCGATGCGCTTGCCAGCCTCATCCAGCGAGGGCTTGAGCCAGACGTGCTCGCCGTCGTGGTTGATGACCTTCTGGTCGACGTCCCATCGGAGCGCCGCGAGCAGTCGCCCGGCGTTCTCCGTGAACCATTCCGTTGGATCCGCCGCCGGCTCCTTCGGCAAAGGGGTAACGGTGCCAGCTAGCAAAGGCGGCGGCTGCGTCACGCGATCGGTGCGCTTCTCGTCGACGATCGCCGTCTCGACGAACGCGCCCAGGTACTGATCGAGCGCAGCCGAGCTCATGCCGGTCTGACGCAGCAGCAGGGCGAGGCCCTTGGCGCCGATGAACGACTTGACCAGCTCGATGGCCAGCGCCCGCGCCTGCGCCTTCTCCTCGGCGGTCAGCTTGCCGTCCTCGGCGCGGTCCTTGAGCGCCTTGACGTAGGCCACCCAGACCTCCTGCACCGCGAGGCGCGCGGCCGAGGCGACCCCGCGCACGAGCCGGGCGAGCAGGTCGCTGCCGGTCTTGGCGTGCAGCCAGCGGATGCCGAAGAGCACGAGCACGGCCAGCAGGCTGAGCACGGCAGTGCCCGCCGCGGAGATCAGGTCGAGCTGTTCGAGGAGGCCGAAGGTCGTCGCGGTCGCGACGACGAGGTCGAGCGCCATGAGGCCCATCGCGGATTTCCTTTCGAGGACTGAAAGCCTCGACAGGAAACCATCGACAGCCGGCTACTCGTCAGGACGGCCCATGCCGTAGCGAAGGCTCTAGAGCGCGCGGTTCTGCCACGCGAAGGAGAGCTGCTGCTCAGAGTCTGCAGCCCGCGGCTGGGCAGCCGGGCGGCCCGCCTTGTCGACGCGGGCGACGATCTTCTGAATCGAGCGCCAGAGCAAGCCGTAATCGCGCGCGAGCTCGCACGCCGATTCTCCCGCCTTGTAGCGCTCCCAGATCTCCCGATCTCGCCGCGCCCGAACCACCCCCACGATCTTCGGCACTGTCAAGGTGCGGCCACCGAGCTGCTCGGCCAGGGCGGCGGCCTTCTCCCCGAGCAGCTCGGCGAACGGATGCTCGGGACCAATGCGGCGCGGAATGTAGATCTTCGCGCCCGCGTGGGCTTCGACGAGCTGGCACAGGCCCGCGAAGCCAACCGCAGCCTCAATCGCCTTTGCCGTCGGGGGGAGCTCATAGCCCATGCCTGCCTCCGCTTCGAACAGCACTGCAACGACGTGGTCAAACCGAGCCGTAACTGGCCCCCGGCCGCGATGCGGCCGCTTCTTCGAGCCGCTCTCGACGCTGTGCCTGCGACCAGCGCAGCTCCGACGGCGCGCGTTGGCGCGCCGTGGCGCTCTCCCCGAGCGGCTCCTCGTAAGCCTGCCTCGCGCGCTCGAGCGCGTGAGCGAAGCACAGCTCGAGCCGCTGCCCAGGCTCGAGCTCGAGCTTGCGCCCGGCGCACAGGGCGCAGATCACGACCGTCCGCCTTCTGCTGCCGGCGCGCCTGCGCCGGCAGCCGCGGCCATCTCACGGGCGCCGCGGCGGTTGCGGTCGTAGATGAGCGCCGCGAGCACCTTGCGCGCGCCCGGGCCGTCGAGGAAAGCGCAGCGCTCCACGCCGGCGATGCGCTTGGCCATCGCGTCGGCGTAGGGCCACGGCCTCTTCGCCTCGGCGAGCAGCGCCTCGATCTTCCGCAGCTCCTGGGGCGCCTCGTGCGAGTCGATGTTGTGCGGCCGGCCGGGGTACTTCGGCTTGCCGAACTGGCGCCGCAGGTGGTCGAGCACCTTCGCCCGGTCGGCCGCGTCCATCTCGGCCGTCGAGCGCTTGCCGGTGAGCCGGAACATCATCTGGCGGCGCACCTCCTCATCGATGCCGAGCTGCTTCGCCTGCAGGTGGATGCGGGCGATTTCCACGCGACGCCGTGCCACGTCCTCCTTGCGCGGGTTCAGCATGGCTCACGCTCCAACGTGAAGGCCGCGTCCGCGACCTCGCGACGCAACTCTTCGAGCTTGTCCGCTTCGGAGCGCAGCGAATAGAGCGGCATCACGCAGCCGTCGCCGCAGACGCCGTCCATTCCGCCCAGGTTGTAGAGGTCATCGGAGGTGTCCGCCAGCGCGGAGTCGACGCGGTTGAGCAGGTCGAGCAGCTTCTCGTTGGTGAGCTTCATCCGGTCACCCCCTGAGTCGCCTTCGTCGGCGGGGTCTCGATGGTGTCCTCGGCCGGCTCGACGATGAACTCCTCACGCTGCGAGATGGTGATCCCGGGGACCTTCTCGGCCACGCCCGGCTTGCTCAGGATGGCCTCCTTGTCGACCTCCGCCTTGATGCGGACGTACTCGTCGAGCCCCATCCGCTGCAGCGTCGCCAGCACCTTCGCGACGTCGCGCAGCGTCACCTTCGGCGGGGTCAGCCGCCACGCGATCATCCCGGTCGGCAGCCACTTGGTCTTCGAGCCGTCCGCGCAGAGCACGTGGCGGTTCGCCTCGGCCCAGATCTGCAGGCCCTTGAACAGCTCCTCGATGCGCGTCTTGTGCGTCCCCGCGCGCCCCTCGGCCTGCTCGCGCAGGGTGGTGAGCTCGTCGTTGAGCTCGGCCTCAATCCTCGCGACCTCGCGCCGCTCGGCGCCGATGGCCGCGACGAAGGCCGCGGCTTCGTCGAGGTTCTTCGGGACGGAAACGGTGTTCGCTGCGTTCTTCGTGCGTGCCTTGGCCATCAGCGGCCTCCTTTCGACTGCGGTGGGTTGGTGGGGTTGGTGTGGTGGGGACAGCTCCGGCAGGTGACGAAGAGCCGGACGCGGGTGGGGTTGCTCGTCGCGAAGGGCCGGCGCTGCTCATCGGCGCAGCGGCGAGTCGAGATCTCCCCGAGCACCGGGCAGTCGACCGTCGCCGCGAGCAGCGTGCCCCGCACCCGCTGCTCGAGCGTGCGCAGGCTCGACGGATACCGGCCGTTGAGCGCCTGGCTGATCATCGTCGTCGATACCCCGAGCCGCGCGGCGACAGCCCGCTGGCTCGAGCGCGCAACCGCCTCGTGGAGGGCGGTGAACCAATCGCTTTCAGCCATGGCGATCCTCCTTGGTCTTGGGGCAGTCTCCGCAGGCCGAGCGCGTGCAGTTGATGCAGCCCTGGCGCTGCGCGTTGAGCAGGCGCACTCGGTGGACCGCGATGCTGGGGGCGTGCTCGTTCGGGTCCTGGAAGCTGCGGCCGTCCGGCCGCTCGATCGGAGCGCGCGGGCCGAGGTCGCGAACGAGCATCGTGTAGCCGTCGCTCAGCGACCGGAGGATGCCGACGCGCTTGAGGAAGGCGACGTAGTTGCGCACCGACTTCGGACGCATGCCGCCGAGGGCGAGGACGTCGTTGGTCCGGAAGCGGCGCATCACGCGGATCGCCTGCCAGACCCGGTACCGGGTCGTCTTCGCATACCGGGCAGGGGTCATGGCGTCACCTCCGCAGCGCACTTGTCGAGCTCGGCGCGCAGCTCGGCCGACACTGCCGGGGGCGCGAAGGCGATGCCGATGCGTGCCACGCGGTCGACCCGCTCGAGCACGCTCTTCGCCTCGGCCAGTCGCATCGACAGCCGCAGAGCGTCACGCTCGAAGTTCTGCGCGCGGCGGCGCTCCGAGAACTCGCGCAGCAGGCTCTCGGCCGCCAGGGTGCTCAGGTCGGCGCTCATCGCCCACCTCCGGTCCGGCCGGCCTGCTCGAGCCGTTTCGCGGTCTCGACCACGGTGGCCTTGAGCTGGTCGAAGGCAAGGTGCGCGGTCGACGCGTTCATCAACAGGCTCTCGCACTTGCCCGCCTCGGCCGAGGCAGGGCAGGCCAGCGCGGAGGCGAGCTCCAGCGCCCGCTCGACTCGATGCAGGAGGTCGACGAGCTCCTCGCAAGCGGCGCCGCTCATCGCGCACCTCTGCGCCCGAAGCCGAGCCGGGCCAGTAGCGTGCGGACTTCTCGTTCCCACTCCACGCTGCCCGGAGGGATCCAGGGCGAGCCGTCGCCAGGAGCTGCCACGCGTTCGAGGAGGCGCACCATCTCCGGCACCTCCGCGATAAGGCGCGCGACGGCGATGGCCTCCTGGCGCGATGCGGGGTCCCGGGTCGCCTTGGGGTAGACGACGCACACGGTGTCTCCGAGCGCGTCGACGACAGCGAAGCCGCGCCCAGCCAACACGGTGGCGCCCGCTGTCCAGGGACCAGGCGTTCCCGGCCTCATCGCCCACCTCCAGTCGGCTTGCGCCCTGCGCCGACCGTGCCGTCGATGGGCTGGTCGCCCCACTCCGCGAGGCTCACCCGCTTGCAGCCCCGCCGGTCGGCCCAGCTCTCGATGACCGAGAGCGCGACCTTCACCCGCCGCATCGAGCCCTGCGTCTCGCGGGTGATCCGCTCCACCAGATCGTCGGCCAGCTCGACCTCGCAGCAGGCCTCGGCCGTCACGCGAACGTCGTCCAGATCGGCCGCCCGGAACTCCACCGTCTGCGCGATGCGCCCCGCGAACTGCTCCCGGCTCGCCACCCGCCGGCGGAAGTCCGCCATCCCGATGACGATGACCGGCGCGCTCGAGACGTCGTGCAGGTCGCGCAGGGTGTCGAGCAGGCGCCCGCTGCGCAACAAGTAGTCGGCCTCGTCGACGATGAGCAGCCGCTGCGTCGTCGCCAGCCGCTCGACGATGGTGTCGAGCATCAGCGAGCAGCGCGCCGCCGGCATGATGTCCAGCTCGCGGCAGATCGCCGAGAGCATCCCCGACGGCGTCCACAGCGCCTGCGCGCGCACGTAGACCGCGTCCGTCCGGTCGCGGAACCACGCCGCCGCGGTCGTCTTCCCGTGGCCCGCAGGCCCCCAGATCAAGCCGATGCCGGGGAGGTCCGGCGTGCGCGTGCTGAGCGCCTGCCCCACCTCGGCGAGGTTGTGCAAGTTCTTCGTCTGTGCGATTACCTGCCTCATCGTTTCGACCTCCATTGGAACGGTCCCGCGGCCCGGCCGCGGTGGGGGCTCCGTCATCCGCCAAGACTCCGGAGCCCCGTCTTTTGCCTGGGCGCGCTACCTGCGCGCCGCCTCTGCCCGGGCGAGCAGCGGCTGCAAGTCAGGCCTCTTCAGCAGCACCCAGGCCCGAATCTTCGGGTCGCGTGCCGCCATCCTCTCGAACCACGCCTTGTCGAACTCGCTCGCCGACTGGAGACCTCCGTCGGCCAGGTCCACCCACCGCGCGATGAAGGCCGCGTCCTCGTCGGCCGCCTTCGCCTCGGCCGCCTCGCGCGCTGCCCGGGCCGCGTCCATGCTGCGAATCACTGCGCGGCCCCGCTCGAGCACCTCCTCGGGCACCGGCGCCGAGCGCTGCTGCTGCGAGGCGAGGACCTCGGCTGCCGCCTCGAGCGCTGGCGTCGAGTAGATCTCCGGCTCGGGTGGCGTCGCCGGGTGCAGCTCGACGACCTTGGCCGCCTGCCGGCGACGCTCCTCGAGGATGGCCTCGGCGATGTCGTCGATGTGGTGGGCCTTCTTCGCTGCCTTCAGCAGCTCGCGAGCTTGTTTCTCGGATGCCTTCTGCCGCACGCGCGCCTGCGCGGTCACTTCGGCCCGCGAGATGCCGGTGCGCTCTGGGCACTCGGCCGTGCAGATGCGGCTGCCGTCCGCATCGAAGACCCAGATCCGGCCGAGGTCCGCGGGGTCGAGCCGGACCTGCACCCGTTGCCCGACGCGGTCGCCGAGGTCGCCGTGAATGTAGTACGCCGAGTCGACCGAGATTCCCTTCTTCCTCACCGTGCGACCGCCTGCCAGCGGCGCGAGCAGGATGTCGAGAGCGGCCTCCAGCCCGACGCGCCGCACCGGCTGCGTCCACTTCGACGCGACGCTCGCGGGGGTCTCTCCGCCGAGCCCCTCGTGCGGCTGCGTCTCGTAGACAGGCAGCCACCGGTTGAGCCTGAGCTGCAGCTCCTCGGCAGAAAGCGCGACCTCGAACGCCTCGCGCTCCGTCTCTCCAAGCCGCTTGGCGAAGGTCTTGCGCGAGCGGATGCCTTGCGCCTGGGCGACGTTGTGGCCGGCATACCCGGGCAGCAGCTCGACCAGGTCGTGCTGAGCCGTGCGGAAGAAGCGCTCAACGTGGGGCTTCTGCTCGCCGTGGAAGGGCTGGCAGAGCGGGTGTCCAATCTCCAGCGCGCGGCACAGCGACTCGATGTACGCGGCCGTATAGTCCTTGCCGTTGTCGGTGAGGATCTCTTCGGGCACGCCCCAGTCGAGAATCGACCGGCGCAGCACCGAGCCGACCGCGTGGGCAGTCGAGCTCTTCGCGACGATGATCCGCGCGCGCCGGGAGTAGACGTCGACGCAGGCGATGAGCGTGTGCCGCCCGTCCTCGAGCAACAGGTCCGCGGGCGAAGAGTCGAGCTCCCAGCGCTGATTGAGCCTGACAATGGACTCGGAGCGCGAGCCGAACGCGACCTGGAATCGGCTCTTCGCCGCGTCGGGGTTGCACATCTGCTCCCAGACCGCGGGGTTGCGCTCGCGCCACGTGGCCATCCAGCGCGACACGGTCGACTCCGAGGCGAACTCGCGGAAGCCTGGGAAGCTCGCGCAGAGCAGCTCGTAGATCCGCGCCTGCTGGATCCACGGCTTGTCGGCCAGGATGGAGAGGATTGCCGTCACCACCTCGGGCCGGCTGTCGATGATGCTCTTGCCGCCCTTGGCGCCAAAGCCGCCGGCGAGAGCGCGCCCACCGACCTCGGCCGCGGACTCCCAGCGGAAGAGCGTCCGCTCGGAGAGGCGCCCGATGCGGGCGGCCTCGATGCCGGGGACCACGATTCGCCCCGCGTTAAACGCCGCGGCAAAGGCCCTGTTGATGGAGGCCTTGTTCAACTGGCAGGCCAGCGCGTACGTGTCGCGCGCAGCGAGGACTGCCGCACGTGCCGCAGCGCGAGTCTGCGCCCAGGGCGGCATCGCCAGCGAGCGGGCGATCTGTTCCTCGCGGAGCTGCCGGTAGTGCTCCTCGGTCGCGCCCTGGACCACCCGCTCGGCCTCGCGCCGGCGCCGCTCCAGCTCGGCCCGCGCCTCCGGGGGCAGGCTGTCCACCGAGTAGAGGCGCACGGTGCCGCCGTTGCCCTGTTCTTCCTTGCACGCCCACTGCTCGCGCGCGGCCATGCGGTGAACGCCCGAGCGTTTACCGGGCAACCCAGACAGCCCAGCGAGGTCCGACGCAGTGAGCCAGGCCGCGGCGCTCATGCCTCGCCTCCGGACCGGCAGTGCGCGAGCTCGTCGAGCAGCTCGTGGCGAGACGGGCGCTTGCGCTCTGCGCCCAGCACCTCCGCCGGCACGCTCGAGCGCTCAGCCTGCGGGACGCGGTAGACCACGCAGGCCCGCTCCCAGGCCGCGGTCGCGTCGACCGCGCAGCACGGCTCCTCGAGCACACTGACCGCGTAGGCGATGGCGCGGGCCATGCGCCCCGCCGGCGTCCGGAGGACGGCCGCAGCCGGGGCGGACGTGTGCGCCCGCTCGACCCGGCGCCCGACCGGCGGCGCAGGCTCCGTGAGCGGCCGTCCTTTGGCCTGCCACGCGAGGTGGATCCGGCAGAGGTCAGACCGTCCGGCAGCAGGCCGCGGGCAGGCCGGAGTGCACGGCGCCTGGCAGTAGCGGATTGCCATCACCGGACCTCCGTCCAGCACGCGGGAGGTTGCGGCATGCCTTTGTGCGCTACGATTGGCGCCGGCTCCTTCTCCCGTCGCAAGCGGGGCGAAGGAGTGACCCCACGAGAGAAGGAGACCGGCATGAACCGCGACACCGCGATGGCGCTCGCCAAGCTCGTCAGTGGCCTGGAGCTAGCGATCATCCACATCTTTAACTGCCTCGATGCAAAGGGCGTCATGAGTCGGCCCGAGGCGATTCAGTCGCTTGAAGAGACGATCCGGTTCCTCCCTCCGGATCAGCAGCACGGGCCGATGCACATGGTGTTGCGGGGCATCGTCCAGGGACTCCGCATGCAGGGACAGGCCGCTCCTGACGCGCGGCCGCGCATCGCGGATCTCCTTCGAGTAATCGAAGGAGGCATGTCTGAAACGCCTGACACCACACCTCGGGAATGACCGTCGCTGTCATGGCTCACCTCTGTGGTGCGTTGTTTTCCGCCGCGCAGATTTCGGCCCACCTCTCGTCAGCCGCAGACTCGGCAGCCGCGTTGAGGTGCTGGTTGAGAGCTGCCTGGGTCTTGAACCGGAGCTGGCACCCGCAGACGAACGGCAGGTCAAAGCGCATGCTGGCGGCCAACACCCGCGCCAGCTCGAGGCAGGCGTTGACGTCAGACCACGCGGTGTGTGCGTGCTCGTGAGGGATACCCAGCGTGTTGGTCAGGGTCGTCAGCTTCAGGTCAGGAACCACGCCCGCGGCGAGCAGCGGGTAGGCGAGGCTCACCGTGTCGAGCCGGTAGTGCCCGATCTCCGGCATCGCCTGCCCCACGCTCGCGAATCCGGCGCGAATGAAGCCCTCGTCGAAGTCCACCTTGTGGCCGGCCAGCGTCGCGCCCTCCATCAGGCGCGCGAGCCGCTCGAGCGTGTGGCCGAGCTCGTCGGCGTGGGCCCACTTCGCGGGGTCGTAGCCGCAGACCCGCAGCGCCTCGGGCTCGGCCGTCTCGATGTGCGTCGGGCGAACCTGGCACCACAGCCCGCCCTTGAGCTCGCGCAGGTCGCCTGAGACGCGCACCGCGGCGACCTCGAGCAGCTCGTGGCGAGCCGGGTCCAGCCCGGTTGTCTCAACGTCAACGAAGCAGACGTCCAGCATCAGGATTCCTCCCCAGGGGTCGTGGATGCGGGGGCAGACTTCGGCGCGGGCTCGGCCCAGCGAGCGGCGAAGAGCGCGTCGAGCTTGGCGTTCAGCCGGGCGAGCTGGTCGAAGAGCCGGAAGTTGGCGAGATCGCCAGGATCCGCCTTGATGCGCTCGAGGAGCCGGGCGACCTTCTTCTGCGTCACCTCGATCTCGCGGTCCAGCCGGGCCTTGACGAGCCGCTCGGCAAACCGCTCAGGGCTGATTCCGAACCAGCAGCAAGCCTCGCGGAAGTCGGCGTCAGAAACCCTCAGGTCCGGGAACTGAGTGCGGGATGGGCGGCGCGCAGTCACTGAGCACCCCCTGTACCCGTGCTAGCTTTCTCCTCATGCATACGGCCCCGGCCACCAAGACCACGGCGAGAAGCCCTCCGCTCGAAGCGCTCGGGCCAGATGTCCTCTGGCCGCATTCCGAGCCGCTCGGCGATGGCCTGTTCCATCCGCGGATACGGTTGCCAAAGCGCCTTTTGAGCCGCTCCACGGCTCAGGCCGAGCTCGCGAGCCAGGCCGCCGAGCGACAGGCCGCGAGCCGCCAAGCTCGCCTTGATCCACGCTCTGCGGCCGCGTTCGTCGTCGGGGTAACTGACCGTATGCATGAGAACATGATGGAAGAAAACTTCCTGCTCGTCAAGTCAGGCAGGAAGTTTTCTTCTCAACACGGGCGTTAACAGGGGGAGAAACGTGGCTCAAAAGGAAACATCCTTCGCAGAGCGAATGGCCGACGCCGCCCGCGTCGCTGGTGGTGCTCAGGCCTTAGCCGAACGGGTCGGTGTCTCCCGCCGAATGATTGGCGAGTACATGGCTGGCCGTTCGGACCCATCCAGAGAACGACTCGTGAAGATCGCCGACGCGTCCGGAGTGAGCCTGGAATGGCTCGCCGCTGGCCGCGGCTCGATGCTGCCGGGGGGCGAGCAAGAAGTGCGGGCGCTTTCCATCAACGCCGTGCCACTCGAGTCCATCAAGGCATGGCTGACCGACTGGTGGAATTCAGCTTCCAGCGTGCAGCGCGCATGGCTTCAGGTCGAAATGGAAAGGCACTTCCCCGAATATGGGGAGTGGAAAAAAAAGGCCCCGGCGAACTCCAACGGGCAATGCGGCGCCTAGGCCTGCGGGTCCTTTGACCCGCCGCTTCGCTCCCCCCGACCTGTTCAGTGGTCACCTGCCCGATAGCTTTTGCACCTCTGCTAGCGTTTCACTGCCAAGTCAGGATCCACTCGCCAACGCGCCGGTGGATCCTCCCTCTGGCGCTCGCCCGGTCCCGGATCCACCTCGGGATCCACCTTGCTGATTTCCGCGCTCGAGATCTGCGCTCTCCTGTGCCATCCAACCGCGCGTAAACAGGCGGTGTTCGGCCGCTCGCGCTAACGACTGACCGGGCGCCCTTCGGCGCCCGCGCTGCCAGCAAATCTGCTTATCGCGGGGCCCGCCGGACGCGCGCCATCTCACGCCCAAGCCCGCGGAATCCTTGGCCGTTTCGCCTCATCTCGCTTGGTGTCGTCTGATCCCGGTTGCTGCCAACTTCCCTGCCGCCGCACAGGCGAGCGGGCCGCGGCGCTGATGACTACCGCGCCGCCGAACGAGTGGCCGACCAGCCCGCTCCGCGAGGTACCCTGGCAAGCGAGCACGCGGATACCCGAGCGCACGTCGTAGACGGCTTTGTCCAGGTCGGTCGAGTTGCGGTACTGCAGGCGCAGCTACCCCATCGCCGAACAAGCTCCTCGCCGAGCTTGGCGTATGAGGTTGCGCGCCGGGCTGTCGAGCCCGCCGCCGACCCCTCCGACGAGAATGACCGCGGCGAGGGGCTCTTGGGCCTCGTAGAGCCGCGTCTCGACGGGCCCGCGTGCGGTGCGCAGGCCGAGCGCGCCGAACCCGTCGCCTTGGGGCCCTGATCGAGGACCGAGACGAGCATTGGCGTCGGCTGCTCGAGCTCCATGCCCTCTTCGCGCCGGGAGAAGTGGTTGCACGCGCGGGCAAGGCCCTCTCCGCGAGGCAGAAGCCCAGGTGCGCGGGCGCGCGCTTGTCGACGGGCCGGGCGCCTCGTCGTGGTCGGGGTCCCTGCCATTATCGATGGGCGCGCCCTGGAGCTCCTCGTGACAACACGCGCAGTCGGGCCCGCGCTCACCGGCGCGCTGCCGAGGAGCCTGCTTCATGGCTGCCTCGAACCCCGCTTCGACAAGAGTCGCCTGCCATTGCGGTGGGGGCCGGGGGGCGCAAAGCGGCAATCGGCGGGGGCCAACGCGCTCGGAGGGGCAGCAAAGCGTGGCCTCGGGGTGCCAGCGCCCGGCGCTCGGCGCGAGCGAGCGCGGTGCTAACTTGACCGGCATGGAGCTGGCGATCTTCGTTGGCCTGCAGGCCTCGGGGAAGAGCACCTTCTACCGCGAGCGGCTCAGCGCGAGCCACGCGCTCGTCAGCAAGGACCTGATGCGCAACGTCAGGGACAAGAATCGCCGCCAGCTCGCCCTGGTGCGGGCGGCCCTGCGCGAGGGGCGCTCGGTAGCGGTGGACAACACCAACCCGAGCCCTGCGGACCGGGCCCCGCTCATCGGTTTGGGCCGGGAGCTGGGGGCGCGCGTGGTCGCCTACTTCTTCGACACCGCGGTCCCCGGTTGTCTCGCGCGCAACGCCGAACGCCAGGGCCGCGCACAGGTGCCTCCCGTGGCCATCTTCACCGCGGCGCGCCGAATGGTGGCGCCGAGGCTCGAGGAGGGCTTCGACGCGCTCTACCGCGTCCACCTGCAGCCCGAGGGCTTTCGCGTCGCCGAGCTTCCGTCGCCCAAGTCCGCGCACAGCGAGCCAAACCCGTAGCTGCCGTCGCGCAGGACGCAGACGCACGGGGGCTGGCGCCGCTGCTCGAAGAGGTCGAAGCCTGGCTTGAGGTTCCGCCAAAAACGCACCAGCTCAGGGTTGTGCTCTGGCGACTCGGCCAGCGCGCGCAGGGTCTCCTCGGTCAGCCGCGCGGGGAAGATGTCGATGGGGATGTGCCGCTGGCCCGCGGCCCGGGCCTCGGAGGCCGCCACGTAGAGCTGCTCGATGACCTCGTCGCCGAGCGGAATGCAGCCGATGGTGACGCAGGCGCCGTGGACGTAGATGGCGCCGCCGAGCTTGCCCCCCGAGCTCGTCACCGGTCCCTTGGCCGGCTGTGACCTTGAACCAACAGGGCTGTCGACGGGCGCCCGCCCCCCGGTCAGCCCGAGCGTCGGCCTCGCAAGCTCGGGCTCGGACTGGCCGGATGCCTCTCGGGTTCCAAACACCTTCAGCGCTCGAGCGAGTGAAGGCGGCTGTCGCGAATACCAGGGGCAGTTCGCGCCCTCGCGCCGAGATCGCGCTGGCCCGGGCCTACTTCACCCGGCGGGCGGCGCGGTCGCTATTCGAGCCGTAGCTCGCCGCAGGCGATCACGCCCTCGACCCGTTCGCCCGGCGCTATCCGAGTTCCAGGAAGGACAGCCGAGCCTCGAACGACAGCCTCTTCGCCGACCACGACGTCCGGTCCGAGCTGCGAGCCTTCGATGATCGCGCCGGGCGCGACGCGCGCGGAGGGATGGACGAACGCGCGCGCCGAGGGAGGCAGGGGGCGAAGCCTCTCGCCTTCGCTCGCCGGCAGCGGAGCCTCGGCGCCGAGCGCCGACAGGTCGCACAGCCCGCTGAGCACCTCTTCGCAGGCCTGCAGATAGCGCCGCGGCGTCCCCATGTCGGCCCAGGCGCCGAGGTTGATCGGCGCAGCCTGCACGAGGCGGCCCTGGGCTATCAGGCGCGGATAGACGTCGCTGTTCGTGTCCTTTGCGCCGGGGCGCGGGATGTGGTCGAGCACCTCGGGCTCGATGACCTGGACCCCCACGAAGTGCCAGGGCACGAGGTCGGGGCCGCCCTCGCCGATGCCGCGGATGCGGCGCACGGCGCCGTCGGGGCGGGCTTCCACGGCGTTGAACTTCTCGTCCGGCGGCATCGGGACGACGCCGAGGGTGGCGAGCGCGCCCGCGGCCTGATGCCGGGCGACGAGGTCGGCGAGGTCGAGCGACATGAACGCGTCGCCGTTGACCACGACGAAAGGCTCGCCTTCGAGAAAGCGCCGCGCGTCGCGAAGGCCTCCTGCGGTTCCCTGGATCTCGGGCTCGTTCGAGATGTTCAGCCCGAGCCCGAGCCGTTCGGCCTCGGCGCGCGCGGTGCGCTCCATCACCTCGGGCAGGTGGTGGGTGTTGATGACGACCCGCTCGATGCCGGCGTTCTTGAGCAGCGCGAAGCCGTAGCGCACCAGCGGACCGCCGAAGAACGGAACCGCGGGCTTGGGGAACCTCAGGGTCAAAGGGCGCAGCCGCAGGCCCAGCCCGGCACAGAGCACCATCGCCGTTCTTATCGGGCGCTCGGGCCGGCGCCCGCACCTGCCAGCCGCTTCGAGCGAGCGCCGGCGCATGCGCAGCACCCGGGCGCTCGCGAGGTCCTCGCCGACCGGCTCGAGATCGGAGGCGGGGAGCGAGAGGGTCGCGGCCGGCACGCCCGCGGGATAGGCCGTCGCCTCGCACAGCTCGCCGCGCTGCTCGAGCAGCAACAGCAGCTCCCCGCGCTCGCGCGAACGACAGATCGCTCCGGGCTTGAGCGCGACCATCACCGAGGCTCCGGCAGGCAGCGGGCGGTGCTGTCATGCGGGCTCGCGTCGATGGTTGCGCTCGGTGCGTTCATCTGGTTCCTTCCCGGCCGAAACAGGGTCGCGAAGATAACACTCGGTCCGGGCGAAAGCCCGATTCTGGCCGCTGCTTGCGCGGGCCCGCCGGAGCACTCATGAAGGCCTTATTGTTCGACCTCGACGGCACGCTCGTCGACAGCCGCGTCGACATCGCCGCGAGCGCCAACTTCGCTCGGCGGACCGTGGGCCTGGCGCCTCGGCCGCAGGAGGAGATCTTCGGCTTCATCGGCGAGGGCGCCGAGCGGCTCATCGAGCGCACGCTCGGTGCCGAGCACTCGGCGCGCGTCCCCGAGGCGCTGGCCTCCTGGCGGGAGCACTACGAGCGGCACATGCTCGATCACACGCGGCCCTACGAGGGCGTGGTCGAGGCGCTCGAAAAGATCGAGGGGCCCCGCGCCATCGTGACGAACAAGCCCGGGCCCAGCGCCCGGCAGCTCGTCCGGGCGCTGGGGCTCGACAGGCTCTGCCCGGTCGTCGTCGGCGGCGGGGACGTGCCTGAGAAGAAGCCCCACCCGGCGGCGGTGGGCCTGGCGCTCTCGAAGCTTGGCGAGGGCGGAGCCGCGGTGCTCGTCGGCGACTCGGCGGTCGACGCGGCGACCGCGCGGGCCGCGGAGATCGCCTTCGTCGGCGTGCTCTGGGGGCTCGGCACCCGAGAGGAGATCGAGCGCGCGGGCGGGACGCGCTTCGTCGAGCGGGCCTGCGAGCTGCCGGCCGCCTGTCGCGCGGCGCTCGCGCGGTAGGAAGCCGCCCGCCCCCTGGCACAAGAGACGGGCATGCGACCGAGAGACACGATAGGCTCTGTCCAATGACCGACAACGAACGCGAAAAGAACGAAGCTCCCGAGCCCCAGGAAGAGCCTGGCGAGCCGTTGCCCCCGTACGTCATCGAGGCGGCCCGCTCGAGCCGCTCGCGCTGCAAGAGCTGTCGGCGCGCTATCGACAAGGGCTCGCTGCGCATCGGCATCCTCAGCGAAGGCGGGTTCTACGGGCCGGGCTACATGTGGCACCACCTCGGCTGCGCGGCGCGCCGGCAGTGGGAGAAGGTCGAGGAGGCCTACGCCCAGGAGGCGTGGAAGAACGCCAAGCAGCCTCCGGGCAAGCTGCCCGGCCTCGACGAGCTGCGCGCGCAGCGCGAGAAGGCCGAGGAGAAGCGCGCCAAGCGCAAGGAGTTGCCCTACGTCGAAGAGGATCCCTCCGGCCGCGCGCGCTGCAAGCAGTGCGGCGAGCCGATGGAGAAGGGTTCGTTGCGCGTCGTGGTCGGCAAAGACGTCACCTTCGGCAACCAGACGCGCACCGGCCCGATGGCCGTGCACCCGCGCTGCGTCAAGGCGGCGCTCGAGCAGCCCGACGTGTCGACCGAGCTCGAGGGGTTGCGCGAGGCGCTGCTCGAGAACAGCGGACTGCCCGAGGAGCGCATCGACGCGGTGATGCGCGAGATAGAGGGCTCGGCGAGCTGACGCGAGCGCAAGGCGAGGCGCCGCACTCCTCGGGCCTCGCTACCGCGCCACGAGGGCCTTCTCGATCTCGCGCTGGATTGTCTCGCGCGACTGCATCGTCGTGTGCCCGGCGACGATGGTCCCGTCGCGCCCGACGACGTAGAGCGTCGGCAGCCGGTGCGCGTTCCAGGCGTGGACTGTCGGCTCGTCGGGCCAGAGCACGAGAGGCGGGGCACCTGTCTGGCCGGCAAAGAGCCCGGTCACCTGCGCTTCGCGATCCTCGGGATCGTCCAGGTTGACGGTGACGAGCTTGACGCCTCTGTCTTGGTAGGTGCGCTCGAGCTCGCGCAGCACCGGCAGCTCGCGCAGGCATGGCCCGCACCAGGTAGCCCAGAACGAGACGACGGCCACCTGGCCCTCGAGCGCGGCGAGATCGAAGTCGCCGCCTCCGCGCATCGGCGCCTCGAGCGCGGGGGCGGGCGAGCCGGGGGCGAGCGGCTGTGCCAGGCGCTCCTCGCGAATCGCCTGCAGCGCGCCGGCTCCCACGGCCAGAGCGATCGCCGCCCAGAGCAGCGCCCGCCAGAGAATTCTCCGCATCTCGAGCCTCTCTCCTCGTCCCGATTCCCGTGCTGTTGGAGCCCGCGCCGGCCCGGAGGACTCAAGCTCGGCCTGCCCGCCGCGACGAGCGCGCGGCCGGCGGCGGTCCCACAGCGCCTACCGCCTCGCGACGAGGCCTCGGTGCATCTGCTGGAGGAGGAAGCGAACCGCCCGTTGCGCGCGGGGATTCCTTCGCACGCGGGCAGCCAACCAGGGGCCGTGCCGGTAGTACGCGCGCACGAAAGCGCGGCCGGCGGCCTGCGGCAGCAGGACCTCGTCGCGGAAGGCGCGGAAGGCGTCGAGCTCGCGGGCGCCCTCGCCGAAGGCGGCGGTCGCGAGGAAGCAGGCGCCCTTGGGCACGACCCAGAGCACGTGTCCGGTCGTCAGGTTCTCGACCGCCGAAAGCGACCCCGTCCCCGAATAGAGCAGCACCGCGAGATCGCGCGGCGCGAGCGCGAGCTCGCCCTGTGAGGCGTCGTCGAACTCGAGCACGCTCGCGCCGCCGCCGACCGGCTCGACCCGCAGCGTGTAGTGCATCGCCTTGCCGACCGACCTCGAGTCGACGCCGCGCACCTCGACGAAGTGCCCGGTGAAAGGTTTCTGGCACAGCGTGCAGGTGAAGCGATGGGTCGAATAGCGGGGCGCAACCGAGTAGGGCGCCGGACGCCGACAGTCTTGGTTGGCGCAGAAGAGCTGAACGGTGAGCGAAGGCTCGGGGCGCGGGTCGTAGCGCGAGACGCCGGTGTTGCGGTCGAAGACCTTCGCGGCCGAGGCCGGGCTCTCGAACTGGAAGAACGAGCCGCTGCTCGTCGCCGCGCGCGCCGCCTCCCAGGCCTCGCGCGCGAGGTTGTCGCCGGCGCTGATGTTGCCTCCGCCGATGGCGACCAGCGCGCGCACGTGGGCCTCGACCGCGCCGATGAGCGTGGCGAGCCGTTCGTCGTCGCGCGAGGCCTTGGCGGTGGCTATCAGCCGCGACAGCAGGTCGGTCGCCCGGGGAAGCAGCTCGATCGCCCTGTCGCGCACCGTGTCGTTTGCCCTGCGATATGCCGGGGGCTCGGGCAGCGCCTCGAAGAGCTCGGCCGACTCGGCCCGGAGCGCGTCCACGGCCGCGGGCGAGAGCACCAGGCTCTCGTAGCGTCCAGCCTCCGCGCGGGCGCGCAGGATCAGTTCCTCACCAATCTCCAAAGTGCCGCGATTCTTCGGCGTCCACGCGAGCGCGTCAAGCAAGCGGTCGGAATCGTCCGGCGGATGAGGCCGGCGTTTGCCTGGCGACAGGGCAGAAAATTCGACCGGTGTAAGCGCGTGTGCTACCCCAGAGGTCACGGAGGCACGCGCGATGTTCGGACTGATCAAGATGCTCTTCTACTCGTTCGTGGCTGTGGCCGTCGGCGTGTTCATCGGCACGGTTCCGGTGGGCGGGCGGACGATAGCCGACCGCATCGTGGGCGCGTACGAGGTTGCCCCCTCGCTCGACTCGGCCAAGGCCGCGGCGAAGAGCGCGGTCGAGCGTGGCGCGACGGCGTCGAAGGGGCAGGCCACGGCGAAGGCAGCGCCGGCAGCGCCGGTGACCGCGGGTCAAGCCAACAGTCCGGAGAGGACCACCCCCGAAGAGCGCCAGGCGCTCGATCGGATCATCGCCTCGCGCACCGCGCGCTGATCGCCGCCGCGGTCATCGCGCCGTGGCGAGGACCCAGCGGCCGCCCATTCGCTACCGGAGCGATACGACCGCCGGGGCGCTATCGGAGAGACGGCCGCTCGCGGCGCTTTGACGGTCTCGGGCGGAGAGCTCGGGTGCCGGGACTCGCGAGCCGGCGCGTGGCCAGCGTTCTCCAAGTCGGTTGTCTGGAGGCCGCGCCGCTGGCCTCCGTCGCCAGCGGCGCGCTGTCCGGCTACTTGATGAAGAAGACTCCGCGAAGCTCCTCGGTGCGGGAGATGGGCTTGCCCGACTTCAGCGACTCGGCGCGGAACTGGTAGACCATCCCGGGCTCGAGCGGAGCGCCGCCGTAGGGCACCGAGAGGTCGGCGCCGCCGTTCGGAGAGGCGACGTCGAGCTTCTCCCAGACCACGTTGCCGAGCGCGTCGAAGACCCGCAGCGCGTATCCATCTTCGCTCGAGTCGTCGGCCCAGACGAAGGTGGGCGCGCCTTCGAGCTCTTCGGGCAGCGCGGCCCCCGGCGAGCGGACCGCGAGCGCTTCGGTCACCTTGAACGCGACGCTGGCGACCGTGGGGGCGCCGCCGCGCACCTCGAAGTGCACGATCTGCGTGCCGGCGATGTTCGGGTCGGGATCGCGCACCAGGCCGTCGTTGTCGAGCGAGGCCAGGGCGACGTAGTTGCCGTCCGGCACACCCTCGATGACGAAGTCGCCCGCGACCCCGGTGGCGCGCAGGCCGCGGGGAACCTGCCCAATCTCCAGGCTCTCGATGAAGGTCTCTTCGACCGCGAGGACGACCGAGGTCTTGACACCACCCGGCGCGTTCACGATCGAGACCTTGCCGGTGATCTTGGCAAGCTTCGAATCGGCGACTGCGGCCAGGACCACGTCCTCGACCTTCTGGCCCGCGGCCACGGTGAGCTCGACCGGCGCAAGCTGGGTCCTGGCGACGTAGCCACGCACGGTGATCGGGCCGGCGGCGACGTTGAAGACCACGAACTCGCCGCCCGAGTCGGCAACCGCGCTCGACTCGCCGGCGACGACGAGGGTGCCGGCCGGTTCGGCGCCTTCAACGCGGCCGTGGATGGTGGCCAGCGCCTCGGGTGACTCGACGGGAATGAGGCTGATCGAGGTCGCTGCCGTGTCGATGACATAGGGCGCGCCTGACTGCGGCGGCGCGGCGGTGGCGAGGTCGATCGGAAGCGCTGGGCGCAGTCCGCCAGGGAACGAGTGGTACGCCGAGGCGTCGGCGCGCAGCGTGTAGATCGTGGAGACGGGCGAGCCGTCGGCCTTGCGCCGCGCGGGGAGGCCGAGCTCGTAGCTGCCGTCCGTGCCCGATACCGCGACCCGCCCGACGACGATGCCGCCCTCGTCGCGGGCGGCAACCCGGGCCGCGGCGACGCCGGTCTTCTCGAGCGCGTCGGTGATCTTGCCGCGAAGTACGACCTTGGCGAAGCAGCGCGGCTCGCCGGCTTCGACCTCCTCGCAGGCTTGGCCGTCCTCGCAGGTCGAGGGGGTGTCGAGCAGGCAGCCGGGGACGCAGCTCGGCTCGCCCTCGGTGTCGGCCTTGCAGAGGCTGCCGGGGCCGCACGAGGTGATGTCGGCGAGGTCGCAAGGGTCGTCGTCGCCGCAGCCGAGAAGCAACGCGCCGGCGAGCGCGGCGGAGAGAAGGAGCTTCGACAGGTTTGGCATATGGACTCTCGAGCCGCGGCCACCGTGCCTGGTCACCCGGCGATGAGGGGTATTGTCACGGCTTAGACGATGAGACAGGCCGAATGTTACCGTCCCGCGAGGTGAAGGTCAGCAGTCCGGCGAAGAGCCGGGCGAGCGGTCGGGGAGGAGGCGCCAAGGGAGGGCAAACAGCGCCGGTGGCGACAGGTGGTCGAGGGCAGGTGGACGCAGGATGGAGTGGGAGAGGTCGAGCACGGTGGTGTGACCACTGGCACGCACAGCGCCCTCTCGATTCAGCGGGATCCGGATCGAAGCTTGGCCGCCTCGGCAGCGGGCAGTCGCGACTGTCTCAAGAATGACGTTTAGGTGATCGAGAGTGACCATCAGGTGCTCCAGAGCCGCTGACACGTCGATCAGAACGACCGGCGAGCGCTCCAGAGCCGCCGAATGCGTCGTCAGAATGACCGGCGAGGTGCTTTAGAGCCGCTGATGCATCGTCGGAATGACCTGCGAGATGCTCCAGAGCCGCTGAATGCGTCGTCAGAATGACCTGCGAGTGCTCCAGAGCCGCTGAATGCATCGTCAGAATGACCTGCGAGGTGCTCCAGAGCCGCTGAATGCGTCGTCAGAATGACCTGCGAGGTGCTCCAGAGCCGCTGGCGCGTTGATCAGAATGACCTGCGAGGTGCCCCAGAGCCGCTGAATGCATCGTCAGAATGACCGGCGAGGTGGTCCAGAGCCGCCGACGCGTCGTCGGAATGACCGGCGAGGCGCTCCAGAGCCGCTGATGCATCGTCAGAATGACCTGCGAGCTGCTCCAGAGCCGCTGACCGATCGACCAGAAGCCGCTCAAGCGAGCGAGATGCGCGCGATGGGCTGGATGTTCAGCTCGGGCGACAGCTCCTGGTAGCTGACCACGCTGAACGGCGGCATGAACTCGTACTCGAGCAGCTTGCGCACGTAGCGGCGCACGTCCATCGCCGTGAGGATGACCGGCCGCTGGGCGGTCGGCGGCAGGTGGCCGCACTCGTGGCGCACCGCGCTGATGATCTCCTGCGCGAGGTCGGGCTCGAGCGCGAGGTGGCTGCCGGCGCTGGTGTGCTTGATTGCCCCGCGGATCGCCTCCTCGATCTGCGGGTCGAGCAGATAGACGACCAGCGTGTTCTGGCCGCGCGTGTACTTGTGGCTGATGTAGCGCTTCATCGAGGCGCGCACGTGCTCGGTGAGCATCACGCTGTCGGCCTCGACCTGGCCCCATTCGGCGAGCGACTGCAGGATGCCGCGCAGGTCGCGCACGCTCATCTCCTCCTCGACCAGCCGCTGGAGGATGTCGGTGAGCTTGAGGACGCTGACGACCTTGGGCACGCACTCCTTGACCAGCGCGGGGAAGGCCTTCTCGAGCTGCTCGAGGCCGCTTTGGACCTCCTGGATTCCGAGGAACTCCTTGGCGTTGCGGCGCAGGATGCCGGCGAGGTGCAGCACGAGGTAGCTCGGGGCGTCCCAGGTGGTCAGGCCCGCGCCCTCGAGCACGGGGCGATACTTCTCCTCGACCCAGGCGCAGGGCTGGCGGGTGGCGGGGTTGAGCGCCTCGATGCCTTGGATGTTCATCAGCCGGAGGCGATCGACCGTGTCGTTGACGAGGATGTTGCCCAGGCTTACCTGCCCGGTGACGAGCGGCACCTCGTTGAGCTGGATCTGGTAGGCGCCCGGCGGCAGGCCCGGGTTGGCGCGGGCGCGCACGCCCGGGTAGCGCACCCCGAGCTCGATGAAGAGCCCGTCGCGCATGAAGGGGATCAGCTCGAAGAGGAACCGTCCGCCGTCCTGGCGCGAGTCGACATGCGGCACCAGGGCATCGGAGACCTCGAGCACGATGGGCGTGACCACCGGCACGAACAGCTCGCTGTCGGGGTTCATCGGCTCTTTGGGCCCCGGCTCGATGGCCTGGGGCGTGCCGTCCTCGGGCGGCAGGTCGTCGAACTCCTGGAACTCGGCTCCGGCGCGCTCGCGGCGCATCAGCGCGAAGCCGGCGCCCCCGGCGATGGTGCCCATCAGCAGGAAGGGAATGGTCGGCAGTCCAGGGATGATGCCCAGCCCGAAGAGCATCGCCGCGGCGATGACGATGGCGCGCGGCTGCTGGGTGAGCTGCGTGGTCAGATCTTGGCCGAGGTGCGCGCCCTCATCCTCGCCCTGGACGCGGGTGACGATCATGCCGGCCGAGGTGGAGATGAGCAGTGCCGGGATCTGGGAGACTAGGCCGTCGCCGATGGTGAGGATGGTGTAGGTGCGCGCCGCGTCGGCGACCTCCATGCCGCGCTGGGTAACGCCGATGATCAGGCCGCCGACGACGTTGATGACGGTGATGATCATGCCGGCGATGGCGTCGCCCTTGACGAACTTCATCGCGCCGTCCATCGCACCGAACAGCGAGCTTTCGCGCTCGAGGTCGCGGCGTTTGCGCCTGCCTTCCTCCATATCCATCGCCCCCGAGCGCAGGTCGGCGTCGATCGACATCTGCTTGCCGGGCATCGCGTCGAGGGTGAAGCGGGCGGCCACCTCCGAGACGCGCTCGGAGCCCTTGGCGATGACGATGAACTGGATGAGGGTGAGGATGAGGAAGACGACCGCGCCGACGACGTAGTTGCCGCGCACCACGAAGTTGCCAAACGCGCGCACGACCTCGCCCGCGTCGGCCTGCAGCAGGATGAGGCGGGTCGAGCTGACGTTCAGGGCGAGCCGGAACAGCGTGGTGACCAGCAGCAGCGACGGGAAGACCGAGATCTTGAGCGGGCTGCTGATGTAGATCGCGACCAGTAGCAGGACGACCGAGATGCTGATGTTGGTGGTGAGCAGAACGTCCAGCAGCGGCGTGGGCAGCGGGACGATGAGCATCCCGACGATTCCCACGACGCACACTGCGAGGATGATGTCGCTGTAGCTCTTGAGCCGTCCGCCTTCCAAGGAGCCTCCGCAGAATTCGCCGGCATTCTAGCGAATGTGGGCTACCTCACAAGGCAAGGCGGCAGTCGAGAGTCGACAGCCAGGCCGACGCAGGTAGGGGCGGGTAGCGATGCGCCCGTCCGGGAATCGAGCACCAGCGCGGGCCGGCACGAAGGCCGGCCCTCTGGAATCGTGCCGCTACTCGAGTCCCGGTCCCGTAGCTCCTGAGGTAGGGCAGCAGCTTTCTCGCTCGGTCACAGCAGGCACGGTCGAGCTGGCTCCGGTGACACGGCGACCGTTCTACGAAGCCATTCGCAGCCCTTTCCCGAGCCCGGTCTTCGTGCCGCGTTCGGTCTGCGGCTCCTCGTCGTCTTCGTCTGTGTCGGGCTGAGTGAGCGGGACTTCGGCGGTGTTTCGGGCCGAGGGGGGCGAACCGGTGAGCCAGCGCTCGAGGGCGCTTTGGTTGACGAAGACGCTCGCTCGCCGCGGCGGGCGGCTCGTGGGCCCCGGGTTGCTCGGTCGTGGCGATCGGGGCTTCGGGCTCATCTTCGTCTCCTTCGGCTCATCGTCGCGCTCTTTGCTGCCGGCTTTGCAGGGCCCGTGCCCGTTCCGGCTTCGAGGCGGGGAACCGTGGAGTTTCAATCAGTTGCAGCCGAGGGCCCGTCTAAAAAATACCAAGGCTGACAGCGTTACTGCGGCGCCGCTGACACACCGTTGGCGCCCTGGGCCCCCCGCCCCCCTTGGGGTCGGCCACCACGGCGCCCGCAAGCGCTGGGAGCAAAGTGCCGCAGCCCCCCGATATGACGGGGCAAATCTTGACAGCCCAGAGCCCGCAACCTTATCGTGCGGCACAAAGTGGGAAGCAGTGGTATGCAGTGGGGCGAAGTGCAGTTCAGTGGTGGCGCAGGGCAGTCTCACACGGCGGTTTGACAGCCTCCGGCCGACCTTCGAGCCGGGGCGGGCGCGGCGATGTTCTTCCGGGGTCTCTTCGAGCACACGATCGATGCCAAAGGTCGGACGAGTGTGCCCGCCCGCTTCCGCGAGGTGCTCACCGGCAACTATGGCGATCGCCTGGTGGTCACCACGGCCTTCGACCGCTGCCTGCACGTGATGCCGCTCAAGAACTGGGAAGCCCTCGAAGCAAGGCTGGGGCAGCGCAGCTCGATGGAGCCTGGGGTTAAGCAGATCTATCGGACCTACGTGGCCAACGCGACCGAGGCCGACGTCGACAAGCTCGGCCGCATCCTGCTGCCTCCCAACCTTCGGGCTTGGGCCGAGCTGACCAAGGACGTCGTCTGGGTCGGCCAGATCAAACAGATGGAGCTCTGGTCGAAGGCCGGCTGGGAGAAGGCCAGCGCCGACGCGCTCAGCGTCGACCACGAGCAGGACATCGCCCGCGTCTTCCGGGAAATCGGCGGCTAGCTCGAGGCGCCTCGGGTCATCTCCAGCCCCCAGGGCGGGGCCTCGAAGGAGGGAGCTATCAACATGGTGCTACAGCGGCTCAGCAGCCAGAAGGGACGCGGCGCCACGCTCGCGCAAGCCGACGTCGCGATCATCCGCTGCGAGGGCGAGATGGGCGAGTACGAACTCGCCCACATCGGCGAGGAGATCTTCCGGCTCGGCAACAAGGGCTACTACAAGGTCGTCCTCGACCTCGCCGCGGTCGACCACGTCGACTACCGCGGCCTGCGGCCTCTCGCCTCGCGGGCCCGGGTGCTGCGCTCGGCCGGTGGCGACCTGAAGGTCTCCGGCCTCTCGAACTACCTCGGGGCCATCTTCCGCGCCGCCGGCGTCGAGGAGGAGTTCGAGCTCTACCGAACCACCGACGAGGCCAAGGCCGCCTTTGCAGGCATCCCGGTGGCCGCCGCCGCGCTGGTCAAGCGCTGAAGGAGGCCGGCTTGGAGTTTCGCCACGCGACCGTCCTGAGACAGGAAGTCGCGAGGCTTCTTTCGCCCGAGGAGGGCGCGCTCGTGCTCGATGGGACTTTGGGAGCCGGTGGTCACGCCGAGGCGCTCCTCGAAAGAGGGGCGGCCGTGCTGGGGCTCGACCGCGACCCGCGGGCGCTCGTCGCGGCGCGGGCGCGGCTGGAGCGGTTCGGCGATCGGTTCGCCGCGGTTCAGGCGAGCTTTTCGCAGGCGCGCCGGGTGCTCGACGAGCGCGGGATTGAAGCGGTCGACGGCCTGGTCCTTGACCTGGGGGTCAGCTCCCCGCAGGTCGACGAGGCGTCGCGCGGCTTCTCGTTCTCCAAGCCCGGCCCGCTCGACATGCGCATGGGCGATCAGGGCGAGACCGCGGGCGAGCTGCTGGAGCGGCTCGACGAGGCCGAGCTCGAGCGGCTGCTGCGCGAGTATGGCGAGGAGCCGTTCGCGCGCCGCATCGCCCGGGCCCTCAAGGCCGCCCGCCCGGCGCCGCAGACCACCCGCGAGCTCGCCGACCTGGTCGCCCGCGCGATTCCCCGCAAGGCCTGGCCCAAGAGCATCCACCCGGCGACCCGGACCTTCCAGGCGCTGCGCATCGCGGTCAACCGCGAGCTCGACGAGCTCGACGCGGTGCTCGCCAGCCTGCCGGCGCTCCTCAAGCGCGGCGGGCGCGCGGCCATCATCAGCTTCCATTCCCTCGAGGACCGGCGGGTCAAGCAGGCCTTTCGCGACCTCGAGGGCCACTGCACCTGCCCGCCGGGCCTGCCGGTCTGCGCCTGCGAGTCAAAGGGCGACTTCCGGGTCCTGACCCGCAAGGCGCTCACCGCCTCGCCGCAGGAGCTCGACGCCAACCCCCGCGCCCGGAGCGCGAAGCTGCGCGGGATCGAGAGGCTTCCATGAGAGTCAAGCGCGCCTCCAACTCCTCGGTCCGCAAGGCGGTCAGCGCCGGGCAGGCGCGCCTGGTGCTCAACCTCGCCCTCGTCGCCGCGCTGTTCACGGCGGTCGGGGTCTTTCACGCATCCTCGCGCGTCGCGGTGGTCAAGACGGGCTACGACCTCGGCAAGGTCGAGCGCGAGTATCGCGAGCTGCTGCGCGAGCACGAGCACCTGAAGATGGAGCGCGCGACGCTGCGCTCGGCGGCCAGGCTCGAGGCCATCGCCAAGGCGAAGCTCGGCCTGGCGCCGCCGGTCGCCGGCCAGGTCGTCTCACTGGGCTCCGGGCGCCCGGCCCCTGCGGCGGACCGCACCGTGGCCGCGGTCGAGCGGCCGGCCAAGACCCTCACCCCCTAACCCCACGACCGCAGAGGCGGCGGTTCGCCTCGTCACGGCGAGCAACAGACAGGGCTGTAAGCGCGATGAGTCGAAGGATGGTGACAGGCTCGAAGACCGACGCCAACGCGGTGCGCTGGATCCGCACCCGCGTGCTCGTGCTCGCCTTCGTCTTCGTGCCGGTGTTCGGCGCCCTCGTCTACCGCGCCATCCAGCTCCAGGTGGTCGAAAACCCCAAGCTCACGGGCATGGCCCGCGATCAGTACGACCGCCAGATCACGCTGCCGGGGCGGCGGGGGGCGATCCTCGATCGGCGCGGCAGCTCGCTGGCGGCGACCGTCGACGTCGACAGCGTCTGGGCCAATCCCTCGGAGATCGAGGACGCGCGCAGCGCCGCGCAAATCCTGGGCAAGGCGCTCAAGCTCGACCCGCGCAAGCTCGAGTCGACGTTGTCGGGGGCGCGCCAGTTCGCCTGGGTCAAGCGCCACGTGACTCCCCAGGAGGCCGCGGCGATCAAGGCGGCCAACCTCAAAGGCATCTCGTTCGTCAAGGAGCCGCGCCGGTTCTACCCGCAGCGCGAGCTGGCCGCGCACGTGCTCGGCTTCTCGGGCATCGACGCCAAGGGGCTCGAGGGGCTCGAGCTGGTCTTCGACGAGGAGCTAAAGGGAAAGCCCCAGGCCATCTCCGGGCTCCGGGACGCGCGCGGGCGCGCCGCCTTCGTCGAGGGCGCGGTCCCCGCCGAGCAGCTCGCCGGCGCTTCGCTCACGCTCACCCTCGACAGCGCGATCCAGTACCAGACCGAGAAGGTGCTGCAGGCCGCGGTCACCAAGGCCGAGGCCGCCGCGGGCATCGCGGTGGTGCTCGACCCGTCGACCGGCGAGCTGCTCGCGCTCGCCAACGTGCCGACCTTCAACCCCAACGACCCGGGGCGCTACCAGCGAAAGGCCCTGCGCAACCGCGCCGTCACCGACCAGTTCGAGCCGGGCTCGACCTTCAAGGTGTTCACCGTCGCCGCCGCGCTCGAGGAGCAGGCGGTGCGGCCGACCTCCCTCCTCGACTGCGAAAAGGGCCACTACCGCATCGGCCGGCACACCATCCACGACCACGGCGGCTACGCGGAGATCGACGTCGGGCGCATCCTCCAGGTCTCCTCGAACATCGGCGTCGCCAAGATCGCCGAGAAGCTCGGCCGTGAGAGGCTGCAGGCCTATCACCGGGCCTTCGGCTTCGGTGAGAAGCCGGGCACGAACCTGCCGGGCGAGGCCCGAGGGTCGCTGCCCTTCCCGCGGGCCGAGGTAGCGCTCGCCACCCAGAGCTTCGGGCAGGGCCTGAGCGCCTCGGCGCTGCAGATCGCCGCGGGCGTCGGCGCGGTGGCCAACGGCGGCACGCTGATGCGGCCCTTCCTGGTCTCGAAGGTGGTCACCGCGGACGGCAAGGTGCTCCTCGAGAACAAGCCGGAGGCGGTGCGCCGAGCGGTCTCGCGGGAGACCGCGGCCGAGGTGCTGCGGATGATGAAGACCGTCGTCGAGCGCGGAGGCACCGCGCCGCTCGCACGGATGGACGACTACGAGGTGGCTGGCAAGACGGGCACGGCGCAGAAGGCCGACCCGGTCACCGGCGGCTACTCGGTCGACAAGCGCACCGCCTCGTTCGTCGGCGTCGTGCCGGCCGACGCGCCGCGCCTGGTGATCCTGGTGGTCATCGACGAGCCGAAGACCGACGTCTACGGCGGCATCGTCGCCGCGCCCGCCTTCAAGGAGATCGCGCAGGCCGCGCTCGCGCACCTCGGGGTTCCTCCCTCGCCGAGCGCCAAGGCGCGCGCGGTCGCGAGCCCCGCGCAGCCGGAGAAGGGCTCGTCCGGCTCGGCGGCGCGCTCGCGGCTCGCCAGCGCTTTCGCGATGGCCGCGGTGCGTCCGAGCCTGGGCGCAATTCCGAGCGAGGGCTTCGTCGAGGAACTCGGCAGCGAGCAGGCGCCTGTCGAGGGCGCGACCCGCGTGCCCGACGTGCAGGGGTTGACCGCGCGGGCGGCGGTCAAGGCGCTGGTCGCCGCGCAGCTCGAGCCGTCGCTGGTCGGCAGCGGGCGGGCCATCGGCCAGACGCCGCCCGCGGGGACGAGCGTGAAGAAGGGCTCGCGGGTAGCGGTGCGGCTGGAGGCCAACCTCTAGTGCGGCAGGACGGACACGGCGCCAAACGAGGACGAGGGAAACAAGCAAGGGCATCGCGCAGTTATCAGGGCCGTTTGCGTCGGCAGGCAGGTTGCACAGAAGCGGTCCGCAGAGAGCGCGGGAAGACGAGCGGCGGTTCGAAGCAGTCGAGGGCGAGCGGAATGAGGTTGTCGGAAGTCATCGCGGGCACCGGAGCCCGACAGGTCGGCGGCACGCAGGGCGACCCGGAGATCGCACGGGTGACCTGTGACTCGCGGCAGGCCGGCCCCGGGGCGCTCTTCTTCGCGCTCGCCGGAGTGAACGCTGACGGCGCCCGCTTCGCGCGCGAGGCGGTCGAGAAGGGCGCGGTCGCCGTCGTCTCCGAGGGGCCGCTCGCAGCGCTCGGCGAGCCTGCCGCGCTCCTGCAGGCCGAGGCTCCCCGCCGCGCCATGGCCCTGGCGGCGGCCAACTTCTTCGGCCGGCCGGCGCGCGCGCTGACGATGCTCGGGGTGAGCGGCACCAACGGGAAGACGACGACCGCCTATCTGGCCGAGGCGATGCTCGCCGCGGCCGGCGAGAGGCCGGGGGTGGTCGGGACGGTGAGCTATCGCTTCGGCGGGAGGGAGCTGCCGGCGCCGAACACAACCCCCGAGAGCACGCGGCTCCAGGAGCTGCTCGCGCAGATGCGCGACGCGGGAACGACCTCGGTCGCCATGGAGGTGAGCAGCCACGCGCTCGCCCAGGAGCGCGCCTTCGGCATCGCCTTCACCAGCGCCGCTTTCACCAACCTGACCCGCGACCACCTCGACTACCACGGCGACATGGAGTCGTACTTCGCGGCCAAGCGGCGGCTCTTTCTCGAGCTGCTCTCGGGCGTGGCGACGGTCAACGCCGACGACCCCTACGGCGTGCGGCTGCTCGACGAGCTGACGCGCGAGGGTAGGGTGGCCTGGGGCTTCTCGGCCCGCGGGCAGTCGGCCGAGATCTATTCGCCGGACGCGCGCTTTGGCATCGAGGGCATCGAGGGGACCTTGGTGACCCCGCGCGGGCAGGCCGCCTTCGGCTCGCGGCTCGTCGGCGCGCACAACCTCGAAAACATCCTCGCCGCGACCGGGCTGCTGCTCGGCGCGGGCTTCGAGCTCGAGTCGGTGGTCCAGGGCCTCGCGGCCCTCGAGAACGTGCCCGGCCGTCTCGAACGGGTTTCGAGCCGCGGGCTCCACCTCTTCGTCGACTACGCGCACACCGACGACGCGCTCGCGCACGCGCTCGCCGCGCTGCGGCCGCTGACCGCGGGCCGGCTGCTGTGCGTCTTCGGCTGCGGCGGCGACCGCGACAAGGGCAAGCGTCCGCTGATGGGCGCGGCCGCCGCGAAGGGCGCCGACCTCGTCGTCGTCACCAGCGACAACCCGCGCACCGAGGAGCCGCAGTCGATCATCGACCAGATCCTCCCGGGGCTCGCCGAGGCGGGGGCCCATCGGCTCGCGCTCGAAGAGGCGCGCGGCGGCGCCCGCGGCTTCCTCGTCGAGAGCGACCGCCGGCAGGCCATCGAGCTCGCCGTCTCGCTCGCGCGCGAGGGCGACGTCGTCCTGCTCGCCGGCAAGGGACACGAGGACTACCAGATCGTCGGGACGACCAAGCAGCACTTCGACGACCGCGAGGAGGCGCGCCGCGCTCTGGGGGTGAGCCCATGAGCGCTTCGTTCACCCTCGCCGAGGTCATGGAGGCGACCGGCGGGAGCGCGCGCGGAACGCCCCCCGCCGGCTTCGACTCGGTGACCACCGACAGCCGCAAGGTGCCCGCCGGCTCGCTGTTCGTCGCGTTGCAGGGCGAGAGGTTCGACGGCCACGCTTTTGTCGAGACCGCCGCCAAGGCAGGGGCCGCCGGCGCTCTCGTGCGGCGCGGCGTGGCGGTGAGGGCGCCCGAGCGCTTCGGCCTCGTCGAGGTCGACGACACCCTCGTCGCGCTCGGCAGGCTCGGGCGCGCGCACCGCCGGCGCTTCTCCATCCCCTTGGGCGCGATCACCGGGTCGAACGGCAAGACGACGACCAAGGAGATGATCGGCGCGATCCTCGAGACCCGCGGCCCGGCGCTCAAGACCGAGGGCAACCTCAACAACGAGATAGGCGTGCCGCTGACGCTGTTTCGGCTCGCGCCCGAGCAGACCGCGGCGATCCTCGAGATGGGCATGAACCACCCCGGCGAGCTCGAGAGGCTCTCGTCGTACGTCGAGCCGGACTGCGCCGAGATCACCAGCGTGTCGGCCGCGCACCTCGAGGGGCTCAAGACCATCGAGGCGGTCGCGCGGGCCAAGGGCGAGATCTACGCGGGCCTGCGCGTGGACGGCCTGGCCATCGCCAACGTCGACGACCCGCTCGTGCTCGCCCAGGCGAAGGCCTGCGGCCGGCGGCTGATGACCTTCGGCAAGGCCCAAGGCGCCGACGTGCGGCTGACCGCGGTCGACTCGCACGACACCTCGGGACTGGCCCTCCGAATCGGCTGGCAGGGCCGCGAGCACCGCTGTCAGGTGCGCTTCGTCGGCGAGCACAACGCGGTCAACGCCTGCGGCGCCTTCGCCATGGGGGTCGCCCTGGGCTGCAGCCCCGAGCAGTGCGTCGTCGGGCTCGAGGCGGCGCGCCCCTGGGCACACCGGCTCTCCACTGTCGAGGCGCCCTCGGGCTTCACCGTGATCGACGACTGCTACAACGCCAACCCCGGCTCGATGGCCGCCGCGCTCTCCACGCTGCGGTCGCTGGGCGCGGGCCGCAGGCTCGTCGCGGTCCTCGGCGACATGCTCGAGATGGGCGAGGCCGAGGTCGCCTCGCACGAGCAGGTCGGCCGGCTGGCCGCCGAGGCGGGCGTTTCTATCCTCGTCGCCTTCGGACCGCGGTCAAAGGCCATCCACCAGGCCTTCAGCCAGTCGGGTGCCGCCTGCCTCCACGAGCCCGAGGTCGCGAGCGTCGACGGCGCTCTCGAGTTCCTACGCGCCCGGCTGCGGCAGGGGGACGTGGTGCTCGTCAAGGGCAGCCGCGGCATGCGCCTCGAGCGCGTCGTCGAGGGCCTGACCGGCGTGGCGGGAGGGAATCACTGATGCTCTACCACCTCCTCTATCCGCTCGCGGGCCGGTTCGCGATTTTCAATGTCTTCCGCTATCCGTCCTTTCGGATAGTGGCCGCGTTCATCTTCTCCCTGCTGCTCGGCATGATCATCGGCCCGTACGTGATCGAGCGGCTGCGCCGGCGGCAGCACGGCCAGTCGAACGTGCGCGAGGATACGCCGGAGACGCACAAGAAGAAGGCCGGTACGCCGACGATGGGCGGCGGGCTCATCCTGCTGTGCACGTTGCTGGGGACGATGCTGCTGGCCGACCTGACCAACCGCTACGTCTGGACGGTGGTGCTCGTCTTCGCCGGCTTCGGCGGCATCGGCTTTCTCGACGACTACCTCAAGCTCTCCAAGCGCAACTCCAAGGGCCTGCGTGGCAAGCTCAAGCTGCTCTTCCAGACCCTGGTGCTCGCCGGCGCCTTCGCCATCAACCTCGATCCGTCCAAGGGCTGGAGATGGCCGTTCGCGATTGACCCCCACCTGACTCTGCCCTTCGTCGCGACCAACACCTTCAACTGGGAGCTCGGCTGGCTCTACCTGCCGTTCGCCTGGATAGTCATCGTCGGCACCTCCAACGCGGTGAACCTCACCGACGGGCTCGACGGCTTGGCCATCGGCCCGTCGATCGTCTCGTCGAGCACCTTCACGGTCCTCGCGTACATCGCCGGCGCCGCGCTGCTCGTGCCGGTCGGCGGCAAGCTGGTCTACCTGGCCGACTACCTCTACGTGCCCCACATCCCGGCGGCCGTCGAGCTGGCGGTCTTTGCCGCGTCGCTGGCCGGGGCCGGCATCGCCTTCCTTTGGTACAACACCTACCCCGCCAGCGTCTTCATGGGGGACCTCGGCTCGCTCGCCATCGGCGGCGCGCTGGGCACCATGGCGATGCTCACCAAGAACGAGATCGCCTCGGCCATCCTCCACGGCGTGTTCCTGGTCGAGGCGCTGTCGGTGATGATCCAGGTCTTCTGGTTCAAGCGGACCGGCAAGCGCGTCTTTTTGCGCGCGCCCATCCACCACCACTACGAGCTGGCCGGGTGGGCCGAGCCGAAGATCATCGTCCGCTTCTGGATCATGTCCATCCTGCTCGCCGGCGTAGCGCTGGCCAGCCTCAAACTCCGATGATCGACCTGAAGAACAAGCGCGTGCTGGTGGTCGGCCTCGCCAAGAGCGGGGTGGCCGCGGTGCGCCTGGCCCTCGCCGAAGGCGCCCGCGTCACCGCGGCCGACCGGCGCAGCGGCGCCGAGCTTGGCGAGAGCGCGGCGGCGCTCGAGAAGCTGGGCGCGCAGCTCGCCCTCGGGCCGCACGACGAGCGCGTCTTTCTCGACGCCGACCTGATGGTCGTCAGCCCCGGCGTGCCACTCGCTCTCCCGGCGATTCAGGCCGCGAAGAGGGCGGGAGTGCGGGTCGTCGGCGAGGTCGAGCTGGCGAGCCGGTTCCTGTCGGGCAAGCTGGTCGGCGTCACCGGGACCAACGGCAAGAGCACCGTCACCGCGCTCACCGGCTGCCTGTGCGAGAGCGGCGGCGGGCGCACCTTCGCCGGCGGCAACCTCGGCAGGCCGCTGAGCGAAGCCGCGCTGTGCGGCGGCGACTTCGACTACGTCGTCTGCGAGCTGTCGAGCTTCCAGCTCGAGGGCATCGAGACGATGCGGCCGCGCGTCGCCTGCATCACCAACCTGACGCCCGACCACATCGATCGCTACCCGAGCCATGAGGCGTACGGCCTGGCGAAGAAGCGCATCTTCATGAACCAGACCGAGGCCGACTTCGGCATCGTCAACGCGCGCGACGCGGCGACGCTCGAGCTCATCGAGGGCGAGCGCTGCCGGCCGGTCACCTTCGGCTTCGGGACTCCGGTCGAGTGGGCCGCCCGCTTCGACGGCGAGCGGATCGTCGCGAGGGTAGGCGAGGGCGACGAGAGCTACCTCGTGCGCAACCGCGCGCTGCGCGGCGAGCACAACCTCGAGAACGCCATGGTCGCGCTGCTCAGCGCGCGGCTGGTCGGCGTCAGCCCCAAGCACGTGCAGGCCGGGCTCGACCGCTATCCGGGCCTTGCCCACCGCATCGAGTCGGCGGGCATCGTCCGCGGGGTCGAGTACGTCAACGACTCGAAGGCGACCAACGTCGACTCGACCATCGTTGCCCTCAAGGCCTTTGCCCGCGGCGTCTGGCTCATCGCGGGCGGGCGCGGCAAGGGCGTTTCGTACGCGCCGATGGTCGAGGCCTCGCTTGGACGGGTCGAGGCGGTCCTCACCATCGGCGAGGACGCCCCGCTTCTCGCCGAGGCGTATCGCGGGCACGCCGAGGTCGTCGACTGCGGCGAACTCGCCGGTGCGCTCAAGGTCGCCTTCGAAAGGGCGAGGCCGGGCGACGTCGTGCTGCTGTCGCCGGCCTGTGCCTCCTACGACCAGTTCAATAATTTCGAGGAGCGCGGAGAGCGCTTCAAGGCCCTCGTCCGCCAGTGGGCGGCCGAAGCCGAGGGGAAGTAGCGGATGGAGAGCCGGACGAACAGGACTGCTCCGGAGGTGCGCGCCGCTTCGCTGGGCCCGCGCATCGACCTCGTCCTGCTGGCGGCGGTCTTCACCCTCTGCGCGCTCGGCGTGGTGATGGTCTACTCCTCGTCGGCGGTCTCGGCCTCGGCGCGCCTGGGCGACGGCGCCTATTTTCTCAAGCGCCAGCTCGTCGCCGCGGCCTTCGGGCTCGGCGCGCTGCTCGCCGTGCTCAAGCTCGGCTATCGGCGCCTCGCGCCTCTCGCCTACCCGGCACTGCTGATCTCGGTCGTCCTGCTCGTCGCGGTGCTCATCCCCGGCATTGGCTCGACCGCCGGCGGCGCGCGCCGCTGGATCCGCCTGCCTGGCTTCTCGCTGCAGCCGGGCGAGCTGGCCAAGCTGGGTCTGGTGGTCTACCTGGCCTACTCGCTCGCCAAGAAGCGCGAGAAGGTGAAGGTCTTCTCCATCGGCTTCCTGCCGCATTGCCTGATCACCGGGCTGCTCGCGATCCTCGTGCTCGCCCAGCCCGACTTCGGCAGCGCGGTGTCGATGGCGATCATCCTCTTCGCCCTGCTCTTCGCGGCCGGCACCAAGCTGAGCTACCTGGTCGGCTCGCTGCTCGCGGCGCTGCCTCTCGCCTACCACCTGGTGGCGAGCTCGCCGTATCGCATGAAGCGGATCCTGGCCTTCCTCGACCCGTGGACCCACCGGCACGACATCGGCTACCAGGTGGCCGAGTCGCTCATGTCCATCGGGTCGGGCGGGCTGTTCGGGCTGGGGCTCGGCGACGGGCGCCAGAAGCTGTTCTTCCTGCCCGAGGCCCACACCGACTTCATCTTCAGCATCATCGGCGAGGAGCTCGGGCTGCTCGGCGTCCTCGGCGTCATCGCCCTCTACGGCGTGGTCGTCTGGCGCGGGGTGCGCGCCGCCCTCAACGCCACCGAGGCCTTCGGGAGCTACCTGGCGCTCGGCATCACGGTGCTCATCGGATTCCAGGCGGTGGTGAACATGGCGGTGGCGATGGGGATGCTGCCGACCAAGGGGCTCACGCTGCCGTTCGTCAGCTACGGAGGAACCTCTCTGGTGATGAGCCTCGCGGCGACCGGTGTCCTTCTATCCATCAGCCAAAGTCGTGGCGGCTTCTTGCGGCCGCAGACCGGAGGGGCGCGATGAAGATGTTGATCGCCGGGGGCGGCACCGGTGGCCACCTGTTCCCGGGAATCGCGCTGGCCGAGGAGTTGCTCACCCGCCAGCCGAACCGCAACGACGTGCTCTTCGTCGGCACCGCCCAGGGCATCGAGGCCAAGGTCGTCCCGCAGAACAACCTGAAGCTCGAGCTCATCGAGGTCTCGGGGCTCAAGCGCGTCGGGTTCCTCAAGCGCCTCAAGGGCCTGTTCCGGCTGCCCAAGGCCGTCTGGCGCTCGGTCCAGATCCTGCGCAGCTACAAGCCCGACGTCGTCGTCGGGGTCGGCGGCTATGCCTCCGGGCCCGTGGTGCTCGCCGCCTGGTTGATGCGCATCCCGACCGCGGTGCAGGAGCAGAACGCGCTGCCTGGCTTCACCAACCGCGTGCTCAGCAAGCTCGTCGACGTGGTCTTCACCGCCTTCCCCGAAGCCGAGCAGCAGTTCCCGAAGAAGAAGGTGCAGATGCTCGGCAACCCCATCCGCCGTGCCCTGCTCGACAACTACCTGATGGAGAGCGTGCGGCACGAGAAGTTCAACCTGCTCGTCTTCGGTGGCTCGCAGGGCGCCCATGTGCTCAACCGCACGATGATCGAGGCAGTCCCCTTCCTCGAGAGCGTCAAGGACAAGATCCGCATCGTCCACCAGACCGGTGGGCGCGAGGTCGACGAGGTGCGGGCCGGCTACGAGAAGGCCAGCGCCGACGCCGAGGTCCACGACTTCATCCGCGACATGTCGGGCGCCTACGCCCAGGCCGACGCCATCGTCTGCCGGGCCGGGGCGACCACGCTCGCCGAGCTGACCGTCGCCAAGAAGGCCGCCATCCTCGTGCCCTTCGCGGCCGCTGCCGACAACCACCAGGAGATCAACGCCCGCTCGCTCGTCCAGGCCGGCGCGGCCGCGATGATCCCGGAGAAGGAGCTGAGCGGGGAGCGGCTCGCCAAGGAGATCTTCGCGCTGATGAACGCCGAGCGGCGTCAGCAGATGGAGAAGGCCGCGGGCCATCTGGGCCGGCCCGAGGCGGCCAGGGAGATAGCCGACGTGCTCGTCGAGCTGTCCGAGCGGCGTTGGGGCAAGGGCGGGAGGAAGGCATAGATGGTTTCACCGCGTGACAGGAAGGCGAGGGTCCACTTCGTCGGCATCGGCGGCGTCGGGATGAGCGGCATTGCCGAGGTGCTGCTCAACCTCGGCTACACGGTCTCGGGCTCGGACCTGAAGGCCTCGGAGACCACCCGCCACCTCGAGACGCTTGGCGGCTCGCTGGTGTGCGGGCCCCACCGCCCCGAGAACGTCGGTGACTGCGACGTCGTGGTCATCTCCTCGGCGGTGCGCCGCGAGAACCCCGAGGTCCAGGCGGCGCGCGCCCGCAAGATCCCGGTCGTCCCGCGCGCCGAGATGCTCGCCGAGCTGATGCGGCTCAAGTACGGGGTCGCGGTCGCCGGCTCGCACGGCAAGACGACCACCACGTCGATCGTCGCCACGGTGCTCGCCGCGGGCGGCCTCGATCCGACGACGGTCGTCGGGGGCAAGCTCAACAGCTTCGGGTCGAACGCCAAGCTCGGCAAAAGCGACCTGATGGTGGTCGAGGCCGACGAGTCTGACGGCTCGTTCCTCAGGCTCTCTCCGGCGCTCGCCATCGTCACCAACATCGACCCCGAGCACATGGATCACTACGGCACCCTCGAGAGGCTCCAGGGCGCCTTTGCCGAGTTCGTCAACCGGGTGCCGTTCTACGGCGCGGCCATCCTCTGCCTCGACCATCCGAACGTGCAGGCCCTGCTGCCGCACCTCGAGAAGCGGGTGGTGACCTACGGCTTCGCGGCGCAGGCCGACTATCGGGCCGACGAGGTGCGGCTCGACGGCTTCATGACGCGCTTTCGGGTCTTTCGGCGCGGCGAGGACCTCGGCGAGTTCAGCGTCCAGATGGTCGGTCGCCACAACGCCCAGAACGCGCTCGCCGCCATCGTGGTCGCCGAGGAGATGCAGGTCCCGCTCGACCAGGTGCGCGAGGCGCTCGCGGGCTTCGGCGGCGTGCAGCGGCGCTTTACCGTTCGCGGCGAGGAGCGCGGGGTCACCGTCGTCGACGACTACGGCCACCACCCCGCCGAGATCCGCGCGACGCTCAAGGGCGCCAAGCAGGCCTTCGGTCGGCGCGTGGTCGCCGCGTTCCAGCCCCACCGCTACACGCGTACCAAGCTGCTGATGGACGAGTTCGCCACCGCCTTCAACGACGCGGACCTCCTCTTCGTCACCGAGGTCTACGCGGCGAGCGAGGACCCCATCCCGGAGGCGAGCGGGGAGCGGCTGGCCGAGGCGGTACGCGCCTGTGGACACCACGACGTCACCTACGTGCCGGCGCGCTCCCAGATGGCGACCGCCCTGCAGGCGCGGGTGCAGGCCGGCGACCTCGTCCTGACGCTCGGCGCCGGGGACATCACCCAGACCGGGCCGGAGCTGCTCGGCCTGTTGAAGCAGGGATGAGGAGGAGGGCCGGTCTCTTGCGACCGGCCGAGAGCGTCGATGAGCCTGTTGGCGGATCTGCAGAAAGCCCTCGGTGGCAAGGTCGAGCAGCGGAGCGCTCTGTCCGCGCGCACCAGCATGCGCGTGGGCGGCGCCGCCGAGTATCTGGCCTCGCCTCAGGACGAGAAGGCGCTCGCCCAGGCCATCGACGTCTGTGTCCAGCACGCGGTGCCTTACCAGGTCCTCGGCGGCGGTTCGAACACCATCGTCTCGGACGAGGGCGTGCGCGGCGTGGTCTTCCGGCTCGCCCAGAAGCTGGTCGCCGAGGAGATCAGCGCGAGCGGCGAGAGGGCGGTCTTCAAGGTGAGCGCGGGCGCGCCCTTGAGCCGGCTGATGGCCGCAGCCCGGGCGCGCGACTGCGTCGGGATGGAGTTTCTCGCCGGGATTCCGGGGACGGTCGGCGGCGCGGTGGCGATGAACGCCGGCACCTCGAAGGGCTCGGCGGGGCAGCTCTGCCGCGAGGTCGGCGTCTGCGAGCCGGGACGAGCGCGGACGGTGCCTGCCGAGGAGGTCGGCTTCGCCTACCGGCGCACCCTGCTGCCGGCGCACGCGGTGATCACCTGGGCGCGCTTCGAGCTGGTCGTCGGCGACCTCAACGACGTGCAGCGCTCGCGCCTGGCGGTCGAGGACGATCTGGCCAAGCGGCGGCGCACCCAGCCGCAGGGCTTGCCGAGCGCGGGCTCGGTCTTCCGCAATCCACCCGGCGACTTCGCCGGGCGGCTGCTGCAGGCCAGCGGGCTCAAAGGCAAGCGGGTCGGCGGGGCTCAAGTCTCCGAGATCCACGCGAACTTCATCGTCAACCGCGGCGAGGCGACCGCGGCCGAGGTGCTGAGGCTGATGCGGCAGATGCAGGAGGCCGTGCTCGAGTCGTCGGGCGTGCTGCTGGTGCCCGAGGTGAAGCTGATGGGCGACTTCGACCCCGCGGAGCTGCCGCGGGGACTGGGACTGCCCAGGGAGCCGGCGGCCTAGCGGCTCGTCGCGCACGTGTGGCGGCGCGAGGGAAGGACGGCAAATGGGGTTCAACGCTGAAGAGCTCAAGTCGAAGCGGGTGGGCGTGCTGATGGGCGGGCTGTCGGCCGAACGTGAGGTGTCGCTGCGCACCGGGAGCGCCTGCGCCGAGGCTCTCGAAAGCAAGGGCTACATAGTTCGGCGTATCGACGTGCAGAAGGATGTAGCAGCGCGGCTGCTCGAGGAGGGGGTCGAGGTCGCCTTCATCGCGCTGCACGGCCGCTGGGGCGAGGACGGCTGTATCCAGGGCCTGCTCGAGTCGATGTTCATCCCGTACACCGGCTCGGGCGTGCTCGCGAGCGCCGCGGGCATGGACAAGGTCTTCTCCAAGCGCGTCTTCGTCGCCCACGACATCCAGACCCCGGCGTGCGCGGTCTTCGAGAACCTGGAGGCCTTCCAGGCCGCGCCGCGGTTGCCCTTCGAGCTGCCCGCGGTCGTCAAGCCCTCCGGCGAGGGCTCGTCGGTGGGCGTCAAGATCGTCAAGGACGCGGCGAGCCTGCGCGAGGCGGTCGCCGAGGCCTCGAGGCTCAAGGGCGCCATCCTCATCGAGAGGTACGTGAAGGGCCGCGAGATCCAGGTCGCGGTGCTCGACGACGAGGCGCTCGGGGCCATCGAGATCCTCCCCGCCAACGAGTTCTACGACTACGCGGCCAAGTACCAGGCGAACACGACCCGCTATCTGTTCCCGGCGCCGATCCCCGCGGCGCAGGAGGCGACCGCCTGTGCGACGGCGCTGGCCGCCCACCGCGCGCTCGGCTGCGGCGGGGCGACGCGCTCCGACCTGATCCTCGACGCCGACGGGCGCTGCTGGCTGCTCGAGGTCAACACGCTGCCGGGCATGACCAGCGCGAGCCTGCTGCCGAAGATCGCGGCGGGCAAGGGCATCGACTTCCCCTCGCTGTGCGAGCGGCTGCTGCTGGGAGCCTCGCTGAAGGGATAGCCCGCGCTCGCATAGGGGGAGCGGGGAAGGGCGAGAGAAGCTTTTCTCAAAAACTCGTAGGGGAGGAGGGCAATGGTCGTGAGAGGCCGAAAGAACCGAAGGCGCATCGACCAAACAGCCGTGCGAGCGGCCGCTGTAGGGTTCGCTGCGCGCGCGGCCCGCTTTCTCGGCGTGCTCCTCGCCCTCGGCGCGCTTGCGGTCGGGGCGGCGTGGGGCACTCGCCATCTGAGGGCCTGGCTCTTCACCTCGCCGACCTTCGCCATCGAGCAGTTTGCGTTCGAGGGGATCGAGCACGCGGAGGAGGCGGAGCTGATTCGGCTGGGTGGCATCCGCCCTGGCGACAACATCTTCGAGGCCGACCTCGCCTTGGCCGAGCGCGCGATGGCCGCGCACCCTTGGGTCGAGCAGGCGACCATCGATCGCGTCTATCCGCGCAAGCTGAAGGTGCAGATCGTCGAGCACCAGCCGGCGGCGCTCACCGACCTGGGCGGGCTCTATTACGTCAACCCCTCCGGCAAAGCCTTCAAGCGGCTGGTGCCGGGCGAGAGCGCCGACCTGCCGATCCTCCGTGGGGTCGGCCGCGAGGAGTACAGCGCCGCCCCCGAGGACGGCGAGGCGCTCTTCAAGGAGGCGCTCGACGCGATGGCGCTCTACCGCGAGGCGGGGCTCGAGCCGCGCGCCGAGGTCTCCGAGATCGGCATCGACAAGCTCGAGGGGCTCACCTTCTTTCTCGGCGACGACGCGGTGGCGGTGAAGCTGGGCCAGGGGGAGCTCGAGAAGAAGTTCACGCGGCTCGGTCAGCTCTTCGACGAGTTGTCGCGCCGCGGTGCGAGGGCCGAGGTGATTCGCCTCGACAACCGCACCAGGCCGGGCTGGGTCGCGGTCCAACTCGCTGAGGCAGCACAGAGACGAGGGCAGTGACGTTTTCGCGCAGCACACCCGGGCGAGAGCCTCGGGGGCAACGGTGCCCCGGTTCGGTGACCGACGCAGTGGCCAAAACGCTTCGTCGGGATGCGCGCGGAAGAAACGAGGAGTCGCAAGAGGCGAGGTAAGGAATGGCCAAGAAGTCTCCGGAGCTGGTCGTGGGCCTGGACATCGGCACGACGAAGATCTGCTCCATCGTGGGCGAGATCACCGAGGAGGGGATCGACATCATCGGCATCGGCACCCATCCCTCCAAGGGCCTGCGCAAGGGTGTCGTCGTCAACATCGAGGCCACGGTCGGCTCGATCCGCCGGGCGATCGAAGAGGCCGAGCTGATGGCCGGCTGCGAGATCAGCACCGTCTACACCGGCATCGCCGGTGGCCACATCAAGGGCTTCAACTCGCAGGGCATCGTAGCGGTCAAGGAGAAGGAGGTCCGCGACACCGACATCCAGCGGGTCATCGACGCGGCCAAGGCCATCGCCATCCCGCTCGACCGCGAGGTGATCCACGTGCTGCCGCAGGAGTTCATCATCGACGACCAGGGCGGCATCAAAGAGCCGCTGGGCATGGCCGGGGTGCGGCTCGAGGCCAAGGTCCACATCGTCACCGGCGCGGTCAGCTCGGCGCAGAACATCGTCAAGTGCGCCAACCGCACCGGCCTCAACGTCTCGGACATCGTGCTGCAGCCGCTCGCCTCGGCCGAATCCTGCCTGGGCGAGGACGAGCGGGAGCTGGGCGCCTGCCTGGTCGACATCGGCGGCGGGACGACCGACGTCGCTATCTTCAGTGGCGGGGCCATCGTCCACACCGCAGTCATCGCCCTGGGCGGCAACAACCTGACGAGCGACATCGCCATTGGCCTGCGCACCCCGGCCCACGAGGCCGAGCGCATCAAGCAGAAATTCGGCTGTGCCCTCGCCTCGATGGTCGAGAAGAACGAGCAGATCGAAGTGCCCAGCGTCGGCGGCCGTCAGCCGCGGGTGCTCTCGCGCTCGATCCTCTGCGAGATCCTCGAGCCGCGCGTCGAGGAGATCTTCCAGCTCGTCCACCGCGAGATCCAGAAGTCGGGCTACGAAGAGCTGCTCGCCTCGGGCGTGGTGATCACCGGCGGCTCCTCGCTGCTGCAGGGGATGACCGAGCTGGCCGAGGAGGTGCTCGGGGTGCCGGTGCGCCGCGGCGTGCCCAAGGGCATCGGCGGCCTCATCGACGTCGTCAAGAGCCCGGTCTACGCCACCGGCGTCGGCCTGGTGCTCTACGGGGCCAAGCACCAGGACTCCAAGTTCTTCAAGATCCGGGAAGACAACATCTACCGGAAGGTGAAGAACCGCATGAAGGATTGGCTCGAAGAGATCTTCTAGGAGGCCGCCGCGGGGCGGCAGCGAACCCGAAGCAACCAACCCGAAAGCCCCGAGAGGGGACCGGGGCCGCTCGAGAGAGCCTACGAGGCCCCGACATGAAGGAGCTGGGCATGAGCGACTTCCAGGACATCAAGCAGGCAGCGAAGATCCGGGTCATCGGCGTCGGCGGCGGAGGCTGCAACGCCATCAACACCATGATCAACTCGGGCGTCGAGCGGGTAGAGTTCATCGCCTGCAACACCGACATCCAGGCGCTCGCGAACAACCGGGCGCCGACCAAGATCCAGATCGGCACCAACCTGACCCGCGGCCTGGGCGCGGGGGCCAACCCGGAGATCGGCCGGTCGGCCGCGCTCGAGAGCCGCGACGAGATCGCCGCCGCGCTCGAGGGGGCGGACATGGTCTTCGTCACCGCAGGCATGGGCGGGGGCACCGGCACCGGCGCCGCCCCGGTGGTGGCCGACATCGCCAAGTCGATGGAGGCGCTGACTGTCGGCGTGGTGACCAAGCCCTTCATCTTCGAGGGCAACAAGCGCCGCAAGCAGGCCGAGCAGGGGCTCGTCGAGCTCAAGGCCGCGGTCGACACCTTGATCACCATCCCGAACCAGCGGCTGCTCGTGCTCGAGGACGAGCGGATGCCCCTGCTCGACGCGTTCCGGCGCGCCGACGAGGTGTTGCTCAACGCCGTGCAGGGCATCTCGGACCTGATCCAGTACAACGGCTACATCAACGTCGACTTCGCCGACGCGCGCACCATCATGGCCGACAAGGGCCTCGCGCTGATGGGCACCGGGGTGGGCACGGGTGACAAGCGCGCCCTTGTCGCCATGCAGCAGGCCATCTCCAGCCCGCTGCTCGAGGACGCGACCATCGACGGGGCAACCGGCCTGCTCATCAACATCACCGCCCCCAAGGACATCAGCCTCCAGGAGATCAACGAGGCGGTCATGCTCGTCCAGGAGGCGGCCGACCCGGAGGCCGAGATCATCTTCGGCTCGCTCATCAACGACGTCCCGGACGCGCAGGAGGTGAAGATCACCATCATCGCGACCGGCTTCTCGCCCAAGGACGTGCAGAAGCGCTCGGCCGGCAGCGCCATCGTCACCCGCCCCGCGCCGGCGCTGCGCCAGGAGGAGATCGCCGCTTTCGCCTCGGCGAGCCGGCCTCCGCGTTTGCCTCTGGCAGCCGAGAAGAGCGCGGGCCTCGCCTCGGTCGGCGCGCTCGATGACGCCCTGGCTCTGCCGCCGGCGGCTGCGACCGAAGAGGACCGCTGGGATATCCCCACCTTCCTGCGCAAGCAGGTCGGCGAGTAGCGCTCCATCGGGCGCGCGCCCCCTGGGGGACGCGCGCCTTCGAGCTCACGAGGTGTCCGCGAAGCCCCCGGTGACCTCGGCCCGCTCCCCTCGGCGAGCGCCCGTCTCCCGGGGCCCAAGCCAGGCCCCGAGGGGCTCGACCGCGGGCCGCGCAAGCCAAGAGCCTGCAGCCTGGGCCGAGCGGTCATCGCGCGAAGGGTTCTTCGACACCTCTTGGAAGCCCGAAGAAGGCAAGCGTCCTGTCCCAGGGGGGCGGGGCGCTCGCGTCGAGCCTTCGATGCGGCCGCGCGGGCGTCAGTGGGCCCCGAAGACCTGGGACATCTTCAGGCCGAGCGCGGTGGCGATCCTGAACAGCGAGCTGATCGAGGCGGTGGACTCGGCCCGCTCGATCTGCGAGAGCAGCGAAACCGACAGGCCGGTGCGGCGCGAGAGCTGTTTGAGCGTCAAGTCCTGGTGCTTGCGCGCGTCGCGGAGCACCGCCCCGATGGCCCGGTGCATCTCGGCTTCCGGGTCCATCCTCAGACCCTTGCGCGCAAGCGCCTGCATCACCGTCGCGAGAAAGGCCTCGGGCTCGAAAGGCTTGCGGACGTAGTCCGAGGCCTGATGCTTGAGCGAAGCGATGGCGGTGTCGACGTTCGGATAGGCCGTCGAGACGATGACCGCGATGTCGGTGTCGTGCCGGCGGATTCGACTGAGGACCTCGGTGCCGGTCACCTCGGGCATCATCATGTCGAGGATGACCAGGTGATATTCGCGCGCCCGCAGCTCGTCGATGACCCGCTTCGGGTCGGTCAGGCTGTGAACCTCAAAACCCTCTCGAGACAGCAGAACCGCGAGATAGTCGCAGAGATCTTGTTCATCGTCGACGACGAGGATTCGAATCGTTACCCCAAACTTGGCCTTGGCTTGGTCGGTGTCCTCCGGGGCGCTCGCCTCGATGGGCATTTCGCTTGCTCCTCTGTCCGATTCGATTGATCGCCGCGCCGCCGGTCCACTATTCAGGCAGCGGCCAACGGGGCCGTACCTTCGAGGCCTTGAAGTACTCTTTGAGCACGTCGACGACCTCCTGTGCTCTCGGGTGGCCAGGCGCCAGGTGCACGAACTCCTCGTAGTGCTTGGCGCCGAGCTCGACCTGTCCCAGGCTTGCGTAGCAGAGGCCGAGATAGAGGTGCGCCTCGGCAAGCGAGCTGTCGGCCTTGAGCGCGCGCTCAAGGAAGGTGATCGCCTCCTTGTAGCGTTTGAGGGTCTCGCCTGCGAGATGCTTGCCCTTGGCCAGATCGGCCTCGGCTTGCGTCTTGACCGGGGCCGTCTCCCCCTGGGCTGCCGAGGCGCTCGCCGCGGCCTGTTGCTTCTGCTGTTCGGCCTTGGCGCGCCGCGCCTCCTCGGCCTCGGCGGCCAGGCGCTGCTTTTCAAGCCGCGCTTCGGCCGTGGCGATGCGCTCGCGAAGCTTCTCGGCCTTGGGGGCAAAAGAGCTGACCGGAGGGATCGCGTCGAGCGCGGCCTTCGCGCCTTCGTAGTCCTGGTCGCCAAAGCTCTGTTGCGCCTCGGCGAGCTTGTCTTGGGCTTCGACCTCGTCGCGGGCCGCCTCCAGCAGGTCGAGCGCCTCGGTCACCCCGCCTTCGACCGCCTCGGCGAGCTTCTTCTCGGCAAGCTCGAAGCGGCTCTGGCCGAAGAGGGTTTTGCCCGTCTGGTAGGCCTTGAGCGCCTTGGGGGCGGGCGGCACGGGCGCTTCATCGACCTCAGGCGTGTCGGGTTTGGGCTCGAGCGCGTTGGCCGAAGCGGCGCTGTCGGCCCCTGGGGTGGCCGGGTCTTGGTCGGCGGGGGCTTGCTGGCCCGGCTGCTGTTCGCCTGGATTCTTGCTCGCGACCGGCTTGGGCTCGCCCGAAGCGGGTTTGTCGGGCTGCTCCATCGATGCCGGCTTGCCCTTGGTCAGGAAGTAGCCGCCGACCCCGACCCCCGCGAGCAGGAGCGCCGCGCCGGCGACGAGCGGGATGAGCTTGCCGCCCTTCTTGCTCTTGCCGGGACCCGGAGCGGGCGGGTCGGCAGCTTCGCCGGGCGCCAGGAACTTCAGGCTGATGTGCCCAAGCTCGATCACGTCGCCCGAGTGCAGCGCGCACTGGCCGTACTGCTCGCCGTTGACCTTGACGCCGTTGGATGACTGCAGGTCGATGACCTTCCACTCGCCATCTTCCTCGCGCACGACCTTGCAGTGGTTGCGCGACAGGCTGCGGTGGTCGATGGCGATGTCGTTGTCCTCGGTGCGACCGATCTTGATCTCGCTGCGGATGCAGGCGAATTCGCGTCCGGTGAACTCCGAGGTGATGACGACCAGGCGCGGGGCCTGCTCGACCGGCACGTCGACGACGTTGCGGCTGCGGGTCGGCATCTGCGTAGCGTTGATGACCGCGGTCGACTCGTGCTTCTTGGCCCGGGGCGCGCCTTGAGGCGCGTTCGGTTCGTCCTGCGAATCGAGCGGCTCCTCGGGGGCGGACTTTTCGCGAGCAGCCGGGGCCGGCCTGGCGACCGCGCGAGGGCTGTCTTCGTATTGGACAGCGAGGTCGTAGTCGCCGATCTGGATCAGGTCGCCTTCGTTGACCTCGTAGACCGAATCGATCTTGTCGCCGTTGACTCGGATGCCGTTGTAGCTGCCGAGATCCTCGACGAGAACCGCGCCGTCGCGGCGGACGAGCTTTGCGTGCCGACGCGAGACGTTGCGCTCGGTCAGGCGGATGGTGTTGCCCTCCTGCCGGCCGATGGTGATCTCGACGTCTTCTCGTACGATAGGGACGACCGTCTTGCGGCCTTCATCGTCCTCAATAATGAGCTTCATCCAGCCTCCGCCGATGCGAGCATCTATAGCACGCGCCAGGAACGGGCTTCAAGATAGCGGCCGCCTCGCAACCCGGCAGCATGTAAGGACTTTTCGTCGCGGGCTTGGCCGCCCCGCCGCCATCGGTCATCTGGACCGACCGGTCCGCGGAGGGGGCGGGATAGTATGGTGGGCCGCAAGATGGCATCGAGGAGGCGTCCCCAAAGTTGGCCGCGTTCATCCGCATCCGCACACTGGCAGGTGAGGAGGCGCTCGACCTCGAGGAGTTCGAGTCACGGGTGCGCCGCGGCGAGATCGCCGGCCACTGCCAGGTGTGCTTTCCGCCCGTGACCGGCGAGGGGTGGGTCAGAACCGACCAACTCGACCTGTTTCACCGCCTCCAGGACCCGCGCAAGCTCTACTTCGCCCGCGCCTTCAACCTCGGCCGCTTTCCCCGGGTGACCGCGGTCTTCGTGACCCTGGACATCGCGCTCTACCTGGTGATGGGGCTGGGCGGACCTATCGAGCAGGACGCGCTGGTCGCCTGGGGGGCGAAGGTCGCGCCGCTGATGCTCGACCTTGGCCAGCTCTGGCGCCTGGTGACCGCGAACCTGCTGCACCAGAACGCGCTGCACATCGCCTCCAACCTCTTCATCCTCTTCAACGTGGGCGGCGCGCTCGAGAACGCCTACCGGAGGCTCGACTACGCGCTGCTGCTGTTGGCCTCGGCTCTGGGGACCACGCTACTGAGTGTCCTCGCCCGCCCCGACGCGGTCACCGCCGGGGCAAGCGGCATCGTCTACGGGGCGCTGGGCGCGGCGGTCGTCTTCGGAATGAAGTACCGGGAGCTGTTGCCGCAGCGCTACCGGCGGGTGCTCGGCGAGTCGACCATCCCCATCGTCCTCGTCTTCCTCTATATCGGCTTCACCTCGAGCGGGGTCGACAACTGGGCCCACCTCGGGGGGCTGCTCGCCGGCGCGCTGTGCGCCCTCTTCATGACCCCGCGGCTGCTTGTCAGGGCCGCGCCGAAGGCTCGCTCGACCGCCCTGCGGTCGCTGCCGTTTTTCGGCGCAGGCGCCGCGTTGCTGCTCGGCGGCCTGTGGCTTCAGTGGCAGCCTGTCCGACTGCAGATGAGCGCCGACGACCTGCTCGGAATCGAGCTGGGCGCGCCGGCGCACTGGCGGAGGGAGGCCGAGGGGGCGGGCGCCCTCGAGCTGCACAACGGGCTGGCGGGGCTCGGTCGCGCCTCGGTCTCCGTACGCGTCGAGCCGCTGGGCGAGGGCAGCGTCGAGCAGGCCATTCGCGGCTGGCTCGACCAGCAGCTTTGGGCCGAAGAGCGGGCAGGCGCGCTCGCCGAGGTCACGCTGGGCGCGCCGGTCGGCTCCACGCTCGCGGGGGTCGGCGCGACGCGCCTCGAGGGCTCCTACAGCGAGGAGGGAACGACGACGCGGTTTCGCGGCTTCTTCCTTGCCCGCGGCGAGTTGGTCCACGAGGTCGTCTACCAGTGGCCGGCCGAGTACCCTGCCTACGAGCGGGTCATCGAGCGCATGGAGAGCTCGATCCGCCTGCTCGAGCCGAGGTCGCTGCGCGAGGCGCGGGGGCGGGCGATGGTCGCGCCCGGGCGCGACAGCTTCGAGATGCTCGGCGAGACCCTCGGCCAGCTCGGCGAGCACCGGGCCGCGGCGGCAGGTCTCGAGGAAGCCTTCGCCCGGGCAGCGGGCGAGCCGCAGCTCCGCGCGCGCCTCGCCCGACACCTCCTGGCGTCGGGCCAGACCGAGGCGGGCTGCCGCGGCGCCGAGCAAGCCCTGCAGGCCGCGCCCGGGAGCGCCCCGGCGCTCGAGGCGATGGGCCGCTGCGCGCTCGCCCGAGGCGAACGCAGGGCAGCGGCCGACTGGCTGCGCCAGACGCTCGAGGTCGCCCCAGGCCACCGCAGCGCCCAGGCGCTGCTCGAGTCGCTCCTTTCCCCGACCGGTGACTGACCGAGCGAAAAACACTCTTGACACCGCGCATGCGGGCGGCTAGAACGTCGCGCACTGAATGGGCGGCCCCAAAAACTCTCGAGGGCGGGTAGCTCAGGGGTAGAGCACTGGCCTTACAAGCCGGGGGTCGCAGGTTCGAAACCTGCTCCGCCCAAGAAAACCGAATATGGGGTGGTAGTTAAGCTGGTTATAACGTCGGCCTGTCACGCCGAAGGGCGCGGGTTCGAGTCCCGTCCACCCCGCTAAGAGCCCGGAAGCCTTCGATGCTTCCGGGCTCTTTTCATATCTGCAGCCAGGCGAGCGGTGCTCGGCCGCCCCCGTCCGGAGAGAAAAATGCGCTCGTCGACAAACGTTCGTTTCCTGGCCCTCCTCTGCACCCTGGTCGCGGTTGGCGCGTGCAAGCAGCAGAGGCGCGCCCCTCAGCCCTCGGCCGAGTCACCGAAAGCCGCCGAGCCACCCCCGCAGGCGCGCCCGAGCCTCGACGCAGGCCCCGCGCCGCTCGCCGGCGTCGAGCAGACGGTGATCGTCCAGGTCTGGTTCCTCGACGACGAGCGGATGAAGACCGGCGAGGAGCCGATGTTCGTACCCGTCGAGCGCAGGGTCCCCAAAGACGCGCCGGTCAAGGGCGCGCTCGATGGGCTCTTCGCGGGGCCCCTTGAGCCCGAGAAGGGCCGGGGGCTGCGCTTTGTTGCCTCGGGCGCCACCGGCTATGAAGGCTTGCGCGTTGAGGGCGGCATCGCGCACGTGCGGCTGGTCGGCGGCTGCAACAGCGCAGGCTCGACCGCCACCATCGCCAACGAGCTCAAGCCGACGCTCAAGCAGTTCGAGGAGATCGAGTTCGTCAAGATCTACGACCCCTCGGGCAAGACCGAGGAGCCCGAGGGCCGCACCGACTCCATCCCGTTCTGCCTCGAGCCCTAAGCCGGGGCACAACGCCCCTGAACCGACAAGGCGGGCCCCCCGGCCAGCCCTCGTCGCAACCGGGGCTTTCTCTGGCTGCGTCCCGGGACGAACCGAACCGCGGCAGTCAGGGCCGAGCGCGCGGCAGCAAAGTCCCCGGCCGGGATTGGGGCGCGGCCGGAAACCGCGAGCGGTCCTTCGAGCGTTCACCCGGAGACATCTTTACTCGCGCCCCGGCCCATCGCATGCTTCGATTCTCGTTTCGCGCAAAGGTGCGCAGACGAGGGGCTCGTTCGGAGTTGGAGAAACCGGGACTAAGGTCGATGAACCAAGAGCGCGAACAAGAGGTCGTGCGACTCGGGGCTGTGCTCGATTTCATGCAACTGCTGTGGGCGGTCGATCATAGCCTTCAAACGGCCTCCAAGAGGATGAAGTCGACGTTGAGGGTGACCGGTCCGCAGCGGCTCGTCGTGCGCATCGTCGGGCGGCTGCCGGGCATCTCGGCCGGCAGGCTCGCGAGCATCCTGCGCGTCCACCCGAGCACCTTGACCGGGGTTCTGCGTCGGCTCGAGGCGGGCCAGGCGCTCAGCCGCAGGGGCGATCCTACGGATGGCCGGCGGGCGCTGTTCAGCCTGACGGCCAAGGGCCGTGAGATCGATGCCTGCCAGTCCGGCACCATCGAGGCCGCGGTGCGCCGGGCGCTGGTGCGAAGCAGCCCTCGCGATATCACCGCCGCCTCGCGGGTGCTGGGCACTCTTGCCGATGAGCTTGCGCGCGAGGTTCCGGTGCGCCGCAAGAAGGGCTCGACCGCCGCCTGAGCAGGTCCTTTCGGTCCGCTCGCGGGCAGGCCGCGAGGCCAGAGGTCTTGCCGCTCGGGGCGAACGGAAAAAAAAGGCCGAGCTCAAGGAGATTTCCCGATACCTCTTGAGCGCGAGCTCTCCGTGCCTAGGGCCGATTAGGCGCTCCTGGGCTCACGGGCATATCCTACCCAAATGGGGGCTGTTCTAAGGCCTGTGCGCCAGCTTTTGTGGCCATTGCCAAACACTTGCGCGCATTGAGACAACCCAGGCGGGTTCGAGCGGCGCTTGTGTTAATCACCGGATTCGCGGCGCAAGGGGGGACACGAAATGGGGCGGAGAAACGAGGTTCGCGCGGCATCGAGCGCGATGTCCAGCAAGTGGACCGCGGGTCTTGCCGTGCTCGCGGTGATGCCCATCGGTGGGCTGTTCGTTCTGGGCGCTCCGCTGAGGGCTCCATGGCACGACGGCTTCAGCAGCGGCCCGGCGATCTTGATCGGGGCGTTGGAGCTCGAGCGGACCGTGCAGCGGCTTGTCGCCGTCGAGGGCGCGCAGCAGCCGGATGATTCAGTCGACGCGGAAGCGCGGCTCGATGCGGCTGTCGCGCGGGTAGCGGGCCTTTCGAGCCGGCTGAAGGCGACGGAGGACGTATCTGCGGCCGAGGTCGTCGAGAGCCTCGAGCTGCAGCTCGAGCGTTACCGCCATGCGCGAAGGAAGGCGGCTGCGGTCGGTCGCGAGGCCTTTCGCGAGGCGGGCCTGCGTCTCGAGCAGGGCGCCGACACGCTGGTTGCGCACCTTGGCGAGCAGATGCTCCAGGCGAACGCGAGACTGCGCGCTGAACGCAGCGCGTCGCGCCGCGCTGCCTTGGGGGGACTGGGGGCTGTCGCCGTCGCGCTTTTTGCCGCGGCCTTGGCGCACGTGCGGGCGTTTCGCCGTCTCGTCGCCAAGTCGATCGGGTCGGGCGCCACCGCCGAATTCGAGCGCGGGCGGTTTGAGGCGCTCTTGCGGCACCTGCCCTTGCCGGTCATCCGCACCTCGGGCGCCGAGCACCGCGTCGACTTCGCAAACCCGCCGTTGCGGGCGCTGTGGGGCGAAAAGGCCGCGCTCGGACTCCCGCTGCGCGAGCTTCACCCCGAGCTCTGCGAGGCCTGGGACCGCGCCTTCTCCGGGGGCGAGGCCACGCTCGGCGGAGAGGTCACCTGGGAGGTCGAGCGAGACGGCGCGCGCGAGCCTGTCCACCTCAGCCTCTGGCTCGAGCCGTTGCAAGGTCGCTCGGGTGCGGTCGAGGGCGTGCTCGGCATCGCCACCGACGTGACCTGCCTCGTCGCGGCGCGCGCCAACGCCGAACGACTCCAGTCGCTGACGGCCAGCCTGTCGCGCTCGCTGACGCTCGCGCAGGTCGCCGAGGTCATCGTCGAGCAGTGCCTGGTCGCCTTCGGTGCGCAGGCTTGCTCTCTCGCGGTTCCATCGCCCGACGGCGCTTCGCTCCAAATCCAGAATGGGGGCGGGCCTCGGCCCGAGGTACTTGCCCAAGCCACGATGAGGCTCGAGGACCGGCTGCCGCCGTGCGAGGCGGCGCGCACCGGGAACCTGCTGCTGCTGCGCTCGCTCGAGGAGCTCTCCGAGCTCTTCCCCGACTGCGCCCGGGCGCTTCCCAGCGGCTATCCGGTTCGCGCGGTTGCCTGCATTCCGCTGGCTGTCGACGGGCGCAGCCTCGGCGTGGTGACGGCCGCCTTCCACCGGCCCCACCGCTTCGGCGGCTCCGAGCGCGCGCTGATGCATACCGCCGGTCGGCTGTGCGCTCAGGCACTCGAGCGAGCGAGCCTCTACGAAGCCGAAAAGCGCGCCCACACCGAACTGCAAAAGGCCATCGACACGCGCGACGAGTTCCTCTCGCTCGCCTCGCACGAGCTGAGGACCCCGCTCACCGTCGTGACCCTGCAGCTCGAGCGGGCGATCCGCTTTGGGCACGAGAAGGACTCGGCGCGCATGTGGAACGCGCTCACCGCGGCCGAGCGCTCGGCGGGGCGGCTGGCCCGGCTGGTGGACAACCTGCTCGACGTCTCGCAGGTGCGTGCCAATCGCATGCTCCTTGAGCTCGAGCGGGTCGAGCTCGGAGAGGCGCTGCGTGAGGTGGCCGAGCGTTTTTGCGACGAGCTGGCGCGCTCGGGCAGCGAGCTCGAGATCAAGGTCGACTCCCCAGTGGTCGGCCTCTGGGATCGGCTGCGCATCGAGCTGGTCGCAAGCAACCTGCTCTCGAACGCGATCAAGTTCGGCGCCGGCAAGCCCATCTTCGTCGGGGCCATCCAGCTCGGCCAGACGGCCCGCCTCACCGTGCGCGACGGGGGCCTGGGGGTATTGCCCGAAGACCAGGAGCGCATTTTCCGCCGCTTCGAGCGGGCGGTCTCCGCGCGTCACTTCGGCGGCCTGGGCCTGGGCCTGTGGGCGACGCGCCAGAGCGTCGAGGCGCTCGGTGGAACCATCGAGGTGAAGAGCGAGCCGGGCGTCAGCTCGACCTTTGTCGTCAGTCTGCCCTGCGGCGGCCCGGCCGCTAGCCTCGCGCCCGGCTAGAGTCGCCACCCTGAAAGTCTCGTCGAGAAGGCCTTCTTCGACCCCGTCCGGTTCCGCTCACCCTGAGCGTAGCTCCCGACGCGCGAGACGGACTTCGGCCTCGGCAGGCTCGGCCTACGCTCCTAACCAACAGCCCGCGATTTCCTCGACTTGGGCACGAGCGTCGAGTCGATAGGATGCCTCTTCATCGACCGGTTGCGACCAACCTTGTCTCTCCCCTAAGCCGGAACCAATCGGGTCCGAGCGTTTGTGCTGGCCGGCAGGCTTCAGCCCATAGACCACAGGCCCCAGGGTGAGCGAGCCTGACGAAGCGAGCCGGTGAGCCCCTGGGTTCGTGGAGTTCCGTGCGAGTCTCTTCGATCGATTCGGGCCAGGCCGCCGCGCACCGGTCATGCCTCGACTCCGAGGCTCCCGCTGGTCGCCTCTACGCTTGGCCTGACCGGTGGCCCGCGGCGCGGCCGAAATCGCGCGAATGAGCTTCGCAGGAAGTCTGATGCTCGGCGCGAACGGGGGCGGGGCCGAGTTCAAGCGGGAGGCTCGCCGCCGGGGCCGCGCATCGGCTTGACGGCCCGAGAGGCTAGACTCCTGCTCCATGGCCGAGACCAACACCGCGCTGTACGACTTCGCGCTCGCGATTCACGGAGACGTCGACTTCGGGCAGATCGTCGAGCAGATCTCCGAGCTTCAGGAGCGTTTTGCCCTCTCTCCACCCAGCGTCGAGCTCTACGGCCGCTCGCAGGCAGGCGAGATCATCGTTCTCTATCGCTTCCCGTTCGCGGCCTACTCGGCGGCGCTGCGCCAGAAGATGCAGAAGGAGGCCGCGCGCCTCAAGGGCCGGCTCATCGAAGCGGAGCTGCTCTCGACCGATGACCGGGCGCGCTTCTACGCCCAGAGGCTGCGCGGCTGCGACGTTCGCGCCGACGCGACCGGAGACCCGCGCGCGGCCGTCGAGGCCTTTCGCGAAGGCATGGGCCTGTCCCCGGGCAAGCCGGCTTACCAGGTGCAGTACGGCTCCCCCGAGGCCATCGCCGAGGCGTTTGCGCGCTGCGTGGCCGAGGGCTCGCTGTTCGTGCCTGCGCGCCGACTGCCAGAGCCCAAAGCGAGCGTGAGCCTGTTGCTGAGCGCGCCGGGGGCCAGTCCGCTGCCGGCGACCGGTCTTGTCCTCGAAATCGTGCGGGCGCCCGAGCCGGGCTTCTTCGCGCTGATTTCGCCGGGCGAGGAGCTGAAGGCCTTCGTCGCGAGGTGCTCGGCCCGGGCACGGCAGGGGCGGGCGCGCCGGCGCGGTGGCCGGCGTCGGCACGCGCGCATCGACACCTGTCTCGACGTAGAGCTTGGCGACTACTCCGAGCTGTCGCGCGAGCTCGCCGCGAACATCTCGCGGGGAGGGTTGTTCGTCCGCACTTCGCGCCCACCGCCGCTTCGAGCGCGGGTGCGCCTGAGGCTCAAGCTGCCCGACGGGCAGCTCGCCGAGACCAGCGCCGAGGTGGTCCACGTCATCTCGAGCAGCGAGGCCGAAGCGCGAGGCTGCTCGCCGGGCGCGGGCGTGGCCTTCGATGCCGGCGGGGCGTTCATCGAGCAGATCGAGCGCCTCCTCGCCAGCTTTCAGGCACGCCGGCCGTGCGTGCTCGTCGTCGACGACGACCGCTTCTTTCGCATGGTGCTCTCCGAGGCGCTGGTCGAGGCGAAGATGGAGGTGCAGACCGCCGGCGACGGTCAGCAGGCGCTCGAGGCGCTCGCAGAACGTATGTACGAGCTCGACGCGCTGGTGCTCGACCTGCAGATGCCCAAGCTCGACGGCTACTGCCTGATCGACCGCATCCGGCGGCTCGGAGGCGAGCTGAACCTGGCCATCGTGGTCCTCTCGGCGACATCGGAGGAAGAGCTCGCGGACCTGCGCGATCGCGGGGGCGTCAGCGAGGCGATTCGCAAGGGGACGCCTCTGGAGGAGATCGTCCGGCGCATCGCGCGGCTCGTCGATCCGGACGAGCGGCCGGCAGGCCGGTAGCAGAAGGCTCGGAGAATCGTGGTCCCCGAGGGCTCGGCCGCCACCGCTCTTCCGCGGACGGCGAGCTCGGGGTTTCCCGAGCGCGGCCGGCCGCGGCCCCGCGAAGGGAGGAGCAGCCTCGGCCACCGCCGAGGAGTCCCCGGCGGCAGGGCGGCTCGGGCTGCGGCCATCGGTCCTGGCCGAAGGCAAGGCGTCGAGGACTCGGGCGAGTGTGCGCCTCGGGCCGCAATCTGCCCTTGCCGTGAGCCATCTGCTATCGTCCGCCGCATATGCGACAGATGACCTTTTTGGCGCTTCTGGCCCTGACTGCCGCCGGCTGCTTCTACCCGGCCGAGCGGGGAAAGATGCTCGAAGAGCGCCTCGACAGACTCGAAGCAGACAACCGCGAGCTCGAGAGCGCCCTGCAGGCACAGAAAGAGCGGCTCGAGGCCCAGATCCCCAAGCTCGACGCCCAGGTGGCGCTGGTGAAGCAGACGCTCGACGCGCTCGACAAGTCCGCGCGCCGCACCGGCGCCGACATCGGGATCCAGGTCGAGCAGCTCCAGGCAGACCTGGCGACCCTGCGCGGCAAGCTCGAAGAGAGCGTCTTCAAGCTGACCGAAGTACAGACTGCGCTCGCGGAGCTGAAGGAACCGGGGACAAAGCCTGCGACCGCCGGGGCCGCCCAGGGGGGCGAGCCGGCACCGGTTGAGAAGAAGCCCGAGCCTATCGAGAAGCCGACCGACAAGAAGGCCTTCGCCGACCTCGTGGTCAAGAGGCTGCAAGAGGCGCCCGCCGAGGGCCGCTCGCTCGCCGGCGAGTGGCTGCGCAAGTATCCGACCGACGCGCTCGCCGCGCGCATCCACTACGAGCTGGGCGCCAGCTACTTCGCGGAGAAGAACTGCCGCGGCGCGCTCGCCGAGTTCGGCACGCTGATCAAGCCGGACGCGCCGAAGAGCTTCGCCAAGAGCGAGTGGGCTCCCGAGGCGCTGCTCAAGTCCTCCGAGTGCTTCGACGCCCTCAAGATGCGCGAGGAGGCGCGCCTGGCGCTCGAGGAGATCGTCAACACCTACCCGAAGAGCCCCGCGGCGAAGACCGCCAAGGCCAAGCTCACCAGCTACAAGACGCCCAAAAAGGGCAAGGGCCGTTAAGCGGTGAGAAGGACCACCATGCGAAGAGACTCCCGCCGATTCGTCCTGGGCACGCTCGCCGTGGCGCTCTTCTGGAGCGCGACCGCGGCCGCCGCCGAGGACGGCAAGAAAGTGACCCTGCTCTTCACCGGAGACAACGGGGGCGAAGTCGCCCCCTGTGGCTGAGGGGGCAATCCGTCTGGCGGTCTTGCCAGAAGAGCAACCCTGGTAGCCAAGCAGCGGGCCGCGGGCCCGGTGGTGCTCGTCGACGCGGGCGATGCGCTCGCGCGCTCGGTTCGTCTCGACGTCGAGCCGGTCCCCACGCAGGCCGAGCGCCGGAAGATGAGCTTCATCCTCGAGACGATGGGCAAGCTCGGCTACGACGCGATGGCCGTCGGCGAGCGCGACCTCGTGCTCGGGGTCGAGGAGCTGAAGAAGATGGCGGCGAAGGCCAAGGTGACGCTGCTCGCGGCCAACCTCCTCGACAAAGGCGGCAAGCGGCCGTTCGAGCAGCGCAAGCTCGTCACCGCCGGCGGGGTGAAGGTGGGCATCTTCGCCGTCGCCGAGGGTGCCGAGCTCGAGCGCAAGGGGCTCAAGGTCCTGCCCGCGCTCGAACAGGCAAACCTGCAGGCCCGCGCCCTGCGCAAGGCCGGCGCCGACCTCGTCGTCGCGCTGCTGCACCAGGACTACGACAGCGCCCTGAAGACGGCCCAGAAGCTCCAGGGGGTCGATTTCGCCATCCAGTCGCACGGCGGGCGGGTCAGCTCGACGCAGGCTGTCGGCAAGGTGGTGCTCGCCGCGGGCGGTGAGCGAGGCAGGCGTCTTGGGCGCGCCGAGTTTGAGCTGGGCGGGAAGGGGCCGCTGTTCGATCGGGCCGAGGCGAAGAGCGCGCGGGCGCAGCTCGGGCACCTCGAACAGACGATTGGCAAGTACAAGCAGCAGCAACAGCAGGCGAGCGCTCAGGCCGAGAAGGACCAGCTCGAGCGTTTGCTCAAGCCCCTCGCCAAGCGCAGGCAGGAGCTGCTCGCGAAGATGGAGGCCGAGGCGCCGGCCGGCCGCAACTCGGTGCTCTGCGAGCTGGTGCCGCTCGACCGGCGGGTCGCCGACGACCCCGAGATCGCCCAGACCGCCAAGGAGGTCGAGTCGGCCGCGCGCTGATTCTTCGGCCGTTCCACAGGCGCCCCCTCTTCGCCCCGCGCGAAGCAGGGGGCTTCTTCTTGCGGGCCACCGGGCTTCTCTCGCAAGCCGGAACATGGCCGCCCTGAGGGGCGCTGCCGACGCTTCCCCGAGCCGCGCGCGGGCAGGCGCCGGCGCTGCCGCGTTGTCACGGCCATCCGGTAGTCACCATTTTTAGCCGGAAGACGGCTCTCCGCGAGCCGCTCGCGCTGGCGGCGGGCGGCAGGCGGCAGGACGAGCGGGCGAAGGCCAGACAGGAGGGGAAAGATGAGACGTGTGTGGAGGGCATCGGCGATCGCGTTTCTCGCGGTGCTGCTTGCCGCTCCTGCTGCCCAGGCGCAGTTCGGCGGCGGCTTCGGCGGCGGTAGCGGCGGAGTGGGGATCGGCGGGTACGGCGGGTACGGCGACAAGGCGGTCGAAGGGACGATACAGGGCACGGTGCGCAGCCTGAATCTCGAGCGAGGTCTGGTGCGCGTCTCGAGCGGCGCGGGGACCCTGACCCTGCACGCGACGCCCGAGCAGCTCGCGGACGTCGAGCTGGGCGCCATCTACGACTTCGAGTACGCCAAGTACGGCAACTGGCTGTGGATGACCGGCAGCGGCGGGGGCTACGGCGGCGGCGGAGGCTTCGGCGGCGCCGGGTTCGCGGGTGACGACTTCGGCAGCGAAGGGACGGTCAGCGGCGTGGTCACTCAGCTCAACTTCGAGCGGGGCCTCATCTACATCGACGGCCGGCCGTACCGCACCCACCCGGCCGACCTGCAGGGTGTTCTGCCCGGTCAGCTCGTCAGCCTGAGCTTCCGGCAGATAGGCAGCGCCAACTGGCTCGAGGGCTACGGCGGCTTCGGTGGCGGCATCGGCGGCGGTGGCTTCGGCGGCGACATCGGCGGCGACAGCGGGATCGGCGGCTCGGGCGGCGGCGCCTACCGCGGCGGTGGCGGATTCCCGTAATCGCCGGCAGCGCCACGCTCGCGGGGGTGTCGAGGACACTCGGGCCGTTGCGGGCGCAGCGGCCTGGGAGGCCCAGCCGCAAGAGGCCGGACCGCGGGGAGGCTCTACGCGGTCCGGCCAGCCTTATCCGAGCAGAGCGAGCCTACCGAAGCCGGCCGAGCCGCAACCAACGAGGGGCCTGGTTTTGATCGAGCGACGGACTTCGCCCCCAACAACCCGGGGCGCAGGCGCCGGGCGAGCGCGGCGACCGGGCCTGGTCTTGATCGAGCAGGTAATGCCGGTACAAGCTGCACGGGACCACAGGCGAGGGCGGACTGCATGTCGAAAGCTTCGAGGCTCCGGCAGGTGCTCGCGGCGCTCTTCGGCAGGGATGAACAGCAGCGCGACTGGGCCTTCGAGCAGCTTCGGCCGCTGCGGGGCGAGCCGCTGCAGGCCAGGAGTCGCGAGGATGCGCGGGCGGTGGTCGAGGCCTTCGCGTGGAGGTCCCCGACCGCGAAAAGGCGCCGGCCTCGGCCCGTCCATGCGCTCCTCGGGCTGGTGCTGCGCCCGGGCTCCAAGGAGGCCGCGGATTTCTTCCGCGAGGCGGCGACGCCGGCCATCGTCGAAGCCTGGCCGACTCTGGAGTCGGACGAGCGCGGCGTGGCGCTCAAGGTGCTGGTCCTGTTCGGCACGCGCGAGGCGCTGCGCTTCTTCGCCGCCTGCCTGCTCGAGGAGGACGGCGCGCACGAGCTGGCCGTCATCGCGGCGCTCAACGAGGTCGATCCCCAGACCGCGCTGCTCGACGAGCTCCTCCCTGCCCTCGAGCCGGTGCTCGACTCTCCCGGCTCGAGCGCGGTCGCCGTGCTCGAGCTCGCCAACCGCCTGGCCGACGAGGAACGGCTCGCGACCCACCCGGCCGGCTCGCGGCTGGAGCGCCTCGGAGCTTGGATCCGCTCGCGCGAGCCCTCGGAGCTCCGCTCCGCGCTCGCCGCCGTACATGCGCTCGCACACCTCGACGGCAGGCCGGCCTCGGCGCTGCGCAAGGAGGCTCTCTTCCATCCGAGCCCCGAGGTACGCCTGCAGGCTATCCATGCGAGGTGCCGGCAGGATGAGCCAGGAGCAGAGCTCGAGCTGGCTCGCGCGGTGCTCGATCCTCGCGTCTCGAAGCGGGCGCGCGAGCTGCTCGAGATGCTCGGCAAGTCGCACCTTGTCCCTGCCGCGGCGAGCGACCCCGAGTTCCTCGCGCGTTCCGAGCTGATGGCTTGGCTTGCGCACCCGATGGAGTTCGGCCGCCCGCCTCAGAGGATGGAGCTTTGGGATAGACGCCTGTTGCGTTGGCCGCCAACCGAGGACGAACGCGAGCTGTTCCTGTATCGCTATACCTACGTCGACGCGCCCGGCGGGCCAGAGACCGGCGTGGGGCTGGTCGGCTCGATAACCGTCAGCCTCTCTGGCGACGCTCGCCCCGATCCCGAAGGGAGTCCCGAAGAAGCTCTCGCGGTGCACTGCGCGTGGGAGCTGCAGCAGGCCGGCTTGCGCGCAGAGAGACAAGCGCTCCTCGCCTCGTGCCGCAGGCAGCTTGGCTTTGCGAAGGGCTGAAGGGGCGTCGAGAAATCCTGCTTCGACTCGGTCCGGTTCCGCTCACCCTGAGGATCGCTGCCGATGCCCCAGCGACCGGAGCGGAGTCGAAGGGCCTCTCGACTTCGCCTCCCTCGTTCCTCGGGAGGCTGCGCTCGAGGTGACCGGGGGGGGCCGGGCACGGGCTGTCGTCGAGGAGCAGCGCGCCGGCGGTTCTACCGGCACCTGCAAAGCGACTCGGCGCAGGAGAAGCCGGTGCACTCGTTGTCGGTCTCCTGCAGCTCGCAGTCATCGGGCGTCGCGCACCACTTCTCGAACGGATGCGTCAGCTCGAAGAAGGGGACCATCAGCGCGCCCTCGCCTTCCTGGAGGTGAAAGAGGCTGATCTGAGGCGAGCTTTCGACCCAGCCGCGGGCAAGCGACATGAAGAGCCCCATCTCCAGGCCGGTCTCCGGGTCGACGTAGGTGGCCATGAGCGTCACCTTCGAGGCCCGCGAGAGGTTCGGTAGCTCGCGCTTTTGGCGGTAGGAGCCTTCGATTTCGACGATGCCTTCGCAAGGCTCTTCGCGGCAGCTCGCGACGTACTGGCCGTAGAAGCTGAGATCGGTCCGCAGCACGAGAAGCGTGAACATGCCCTTAGCAGGCGTGCGCTCCTCGTACAGGCGAAAGGTGCCGACGAGGGTGGGGTCGAGCCCGCCGGTGAGTACCCCGAGCCTCGTCGCCGCCTTGTTCAGGTCTGGGGCCGGGCCGCAACTCGCGAGGATGGCGGCCAGCAGGGCCACGGCGAGAGTTCGATGCATGGGCCCCCCTTTGCCGGCCACAACCGCCCCGGGCTCTGCCTCGGCCGACCGTCAGAGCAGGTCTCTGACCGAGAGCTTGCCGACCGTTGCCGCGCCATCTCCAGCTTGCTGCCGATCACGTTCGGGACGGCGCGAACCGCCGAGTAGGGGCCTGATCGGGAAACGGGCCGCAGCTCGGGAGGGGCTGGCGTGCATCGGCGCTCCGCCCGCCTGCCGACCGCTCTGGAAATGCACGAGGTCTGTCCCCGGAAACTCGCACGACAGGTGCCTGCCTTGACGCTCCGCCGAGCCCGTCGGTAGGGTTCGTCCCCTTTCCGAAAACCTGCACAAAGGAAGAGCCGACATGGCCCAGCGACCGATGCATCCCGCCTTCTTGACGCTGCTCGCCACCATGGCGATGGCGGCCTGTGGGGGCGAAGCCGATCCGGTAGCGGGCGTGGACTCCGGCGCGAGCGCGGACGCCGCCGTGGTCGCGCCCGACGCGTCAGATGCGAACGACGGCTCATTGGCCGAGCCGGATGCGGGGAGCGGGGAGGACGCTTCGCTGCCCGGGCCCGACGGCTCGGTCGCCGGGCCGGATGCGGGGATGGAGGACGCTTCGGTCCCGGGGCCCGATGGCTCGGTGTCCGATGGGGGCCTCGACCCTTGCGACCCCAACCCCTGCACCGACGTCGAGGGCCACAGAACCCGCTGCCTCTGGGACGGCGAGGGCGGTTTCGAGTGCCGCTGCGAGGTCGGCCTCCACGACTCCGAGGGCCTGTGCTGTCCGCCCCACTCGGCCCATCAGCAGGGCGCGTGCGCCTGCGTCGCCGGCTACGTCGACGACGGGGGCGGCGCGTGCGTCGTCGCCTGCTCCGAGGAGAGCATCGAGGGGCTGAATGGCTGGTGCCCCGAGGGCGAGGTGTGCGTCCAAGGCGCCTGCGTCGCCGACCTCTGCGACGGGTTCGCTTGCCCGGCGCGCAGCACCTGTGTCCTGCGCGCGAACGAGCCGTTCTGCCTGTGCGAAGAGGGCCTGCACCTCTCGCAGGATCTCTGCTGCCCGTTGCACGCGAGCAACGTGGACGGCGCCTGCGCCTGCGACCCCGGCTACGTCGATCAAGCCGGCGCCTGCGTCGCCGACCCGAGCAACCCCTGCTTCCCGACCAACCCCTGCCGGAGCCTGCATCGCAACACCTGCGTCGCCGACGGCGCGGCCGCGGGCGGCTTTCGCTGCGAGTGCAACCAGGGCTACGAGGAGCAGGGCGGTGCCTGCGTCCTCTCGGTCTGGACGAGCTGCCCCGCGGGCCTGGTCTGCCGCGCTCAGGTCTGTGTCCCCCAAGACCTGTCGCAGGAGCAGTGCCTGGTCGATTCGGACTGCCACGAGTTCTTCCCGGACGCGCCGAGCTTCTGCAACGAGTCGGCCGCCGGCGGCATCTGCCTCGGCTGCGTGCAGCACACCGACTGCCCGGGCAACACGCAGTGCACCTCCTACGGCTCCTGCGCCCTGCTGTGCGACGACGACGGCGATTGCCCCTACGGCCGCTGCTATTCGGCCACCGGCTTCTGCGGGCAGACCCGCTGCAGCGCGGACACCGATTGCTTCAACGGCACCGTCTGCATCGACGAGGACGGCAACGGCCAGGGGCTGTGCCTGCGCGTCCCCTGCCTCGAGACCGAGTGTTCCTCCACCCCTCCGAACGGCACCTGCCCGCAGCCTGGGCAGGCATGTCTCTACGGCGCTTGCGTCGATAGCTGCAGCCCCAACCCCTGCACGCAGGAGCTCAACAAGACCGTCTGCACCATCGAAGGCGGCGCGCCGGTCTGCTCGTGCGCGCCCGGGTACGCCCTCGCCGCCGACGGGCGCTGCCTGCCGGAGGCGGCAGAGTGCCCGTCCGGTTTCGCCTGCAGCGGCGGGGTCTGCGCCGACACGTCGAACCCGGGGTTCGTCTGCGCCCAGGACTCCGACTGCGGCGGCGGGCTCGTCTGCTCTCCTGCACTGCCTTCCGGCTCGTGCCAGGGCTGCAGCCTCACCGCCCCCTGTCCAGCCGGCCTCGACTGCGTCTCCGGCTACTGCCTCAAGTCCTGCAGCCGGCCCTCCGACTGCCACCCGGAGATGACCTGCCGCGGCTCGGGCTACTGCGGGCGGAAAGCCTGCGCGTCACCCGCCGACTGCGCCGCGCCCTATGTCTGCGTCGCCGGCGCCGACGGCGGCACCTGCCGGCGCCCTGTCTGCACGGGACCGTAGAGCGCGCGAGCCAAGGATCGGGAGCGCCAGCGTCTCGCTGGCGCGCCGACCAGGCCAGGGCGGCGCCCGAGGAGGAAGCTTCGTTTTCCGACCCGGGGTTCTTCACGCGCGCGCATGGGGTCACGGTCTGCGCGGTGGAAAGCAACCCTGTGCTGCCTGCGCGGATAATTGCGCACACCCCCGTCGATGGAAGGAGTGCCGATGAGCCACTACGCCATCAAGCCTGGCGAAACCCTCGGTGAGATCGCTCGCCGCTTCAACACCACCGTCAGCGCTATCGCCCGGGCGAACGGCATCCAGAATCCCGAGAACGTCCCCGCGGGGATGAACCTGGTCATCTCGGGCTGGGACGGGCTCGACTCCTTCGAGAGCGCCAGCGTCGACTCGACCTACAAAGTCAGGAGCGGCGACAGTCTCTACACCATCGCTCGGAAGCTCGGCACGACCCCGGACGCGCTCATGGCGCTCAACGGCATCCGCAATCCCAACAACCTGCGGGTCGGCCAGGTCCTCAAGGTCCCCGGTGCGGCGCCTTCCCCTGAGCCCGCGGGCAAGACCTATGAGGTGCAGCGGGGCGACAGCCTCTACACCATCGCCAGGAAGCTCGGGACGACTCCGGACGCGCTGATGGAGCTCAACGGCATCCGTGATCCCAACGGCCTGCAGGTCGGCCAGCTTCTCAAGGTCCCCGGTGCGGCGCCTTCCCCTGAGCCCGCGGGCAAGACCTATGAGGTGCAGCGGGGCGACAGCCTCTACACCATCGCCAGGAAGCTCGGGACGACTCCGGACGCGCTGATGGAGCTCAACGGCATCCGTGATCCCAACGGCCTGCAGGTCGGCCAGCTTCTCAAGGTCCCCGGTGCGGCGCCTTCCCCCGAGCCCGCGGGCAAGACCTATGAGGTGCAGCGCGGCGACAGCTTCTACACCATCGCCCGGCAGTTCAACACGACCGCCGAAGCGCTCATGGCGCACAACGCCATCCGCGATCCCAACAGCCTGCAGCCCGGGCAGGTCCTGAAGATTCCCGAGTCGTCGACCTCGGGCCCGACCCCCGGCCCCACGCAGATCGATCCGGGCGGCGCGCTGCCGAACGTCGAGGACAAGCAGTACACCTTCGAGGAGCTGTGGCCGGCCATCCAGCGCTTCTCGGCGCAGTACGGGGCCGATCCCAAGATCGTGGCCGGCATCGTCAAGCAGGAGTCGACCTTCAAGAATTGGCAGGTGCACCGCGACGGCACCGGGCACGGGCTCATCGGCCTCGACGACAACGGCGAGCTGCCGCGGTTCGAGAAGTGGTCCGGAATCCGCGTGGGCCGCGGGCGCAACGCCGCCAGCATCCCGCCAGAGAGGCAGATCGAGTACCTGGCCAAGACCATCGGGGAGCTGACCGCGAAGCACCGCAGCGGTTGGGCGGCCGCCCGCGCCTGGCACCGCGGCGACTACTGGGCGATGAACGACGCGAAGGGCTACCGGTACGAGAGCTACATCCGGCAGCACGTCGCCGAGCTGTTCTAGGCCTTCGACACCGCGCAGTAGTACGGAGGGCCGGCCCTCCGACACCGTGACGAACAAAGGCGGCGAGGGCCAAAGCCCTCGCCGCCTCGTAGATCCGCGCTCGCCTCGTCGCCTAGTTCGAGTTGGCCGCCGGCTGCAGCTCGTCGGCCATTTGCTTGAGCTTGACGTTGACGAGCTTGGAGACGCCGGGCTCCTCCATGGTCACGCCGTAGAGCGTGTCGGCGATCTGCATCGTCTTCTTGTTGTGGGTGATGAGGATGAACTGGCTGATCTTGCTCATCTCGCGCACCAGGTCGTTGTAGCGGCCGACGTTGCCCTCGTCGAGCGGCGCGTCCACCTCGTCGAGCAGGCAGAACGGGGTCGGCTTGATGAGGAAGATGGCGAAGATCAGCGAGACCGCGGTCAGGGCCTTCTCGCCGCCGGAGAGCAGGTTGACGCTCTGCAGCTTCTTGCCCGGCGGCTGCGCCATGATCTCGATGCCCGGCTCGCCGCCCTCCTCGCTCTCGATGAGCACCAGGCCCGCGCGCCCGCCGTTGAACAGGCGCGGGAAGACCTGCTGGAACTTCTCGTTGATGGCGTCGAAGGCCTGCCCGAAGCGCTCCTTCGAGGTCTTGTTGATGCGGACGATCGCCTTCTTGAGCTGCGAGAGCGACTGCTCGAGGTCCTTCTTCTGCTTGCTCAGGAACTCGTAGCGCTCGGCCAACTCGGCGTGCTCCTCGATGGCCGTCAGGTTGATCTCGCCCATCCGCTCGACCTGGTCGCGCAGGTCCTTGAGCTTCTCCTGCGCCTCGGCGCTCGGCGGCGGCAGACAGTGGTAGCTCGTCAGCTCGTACGTCAGCTCGACGGCGTGGCGGTCGCGGATGCTGTCGACCAGGTGCGTCAGCTCGAGCTGGTACTCGCGCTCCTTGAGGGCGCTCTCGGACAGCCCGCTCTGCAGCTCCTCGAGCCGCTTGCGCACCCCGCGCAGCTCCGACTCCTCGGCCCGCACCCGGGAGGCGAGCTCCTCGTAGGCCTCGCGCGCCGAGTGCTGCTCGGCGCCGAGCCTCTCCATCTCGTTGGCGAGCCGCGCGATGTCCGAGGTCGTCGACCCCAGCGTCTGCTCGAGCTCGGTGCGCCGGTGGCTCGCTTGCTCCACGGTCGTCTCGAGGCGCGCGCGGCGCTCGGCCAGCTCGGTCCGGGTGGTCTCGGCGCGCGCGAGGGCGCGGTCGATGCCCTCGCGCCGCTCGAAGTCGGCCGCGACCTTCACCTGCAGCTCGGTGCGCTCGGCGTTCAGGTCGTTGACCTTGGCCCGCAGCGTGGCGAGCGACTCGGACAGCTCGCGCACGCGGGCCTCGCGCGTCTCGCGCTCGCTCTCGGCCTGCGCGCTCTGGCCGGCCGCCGAGGTCTCCTCGGCCGAGAACTCGGAGAGCGCCCGCTGCATCAGCTCGACGTCGCGGTCGAGCCGCTCCATCCGCTCGCGCGCCTGGGCGAGGTCCTCGCTCGCCTTGTGCAGGTCCTTCTCCTGCTCGACGACCGAGAGCGCCTCGGAGTGCGTGTCGTTCGACAGCCCCTTGAGCGCCTCCTCGATGCGCCCGATGCGCTCGGAGAGCCGGCGGTGGCGCTCCTGGCAGACCTTGTACTCGGCCTCGGCGCGCGTCAGGTGCTCGGTCAGCTCGACGATCTCGCGCTTCTTGTGCAGGGCGCCGACGCCGGGGCCCTCGAGCGCGCCGGCGCAGACCGCGCCGGTCGGCTCGATCACCTCGCCCTCGAGCGTGACCACCGTCTGCGGGCGGCCGGTCTTCGAGTAGGCGACCGCGGCCTGCAGGTCCTGGACGATGACCACGTTGCCGAGCAGGTGGCGCACCAGCAGGGTGTAGTCGGCCTCGTACTCGACCATCTCCACCGCGGCGCCGACCACCCCGGGCACCGAGGTGTCGACCGGCTGCGGCTCGCCCGCCGCGAGGTCGAGCGGCAGGAAGGTGCCGCGGCCCTCCTGGGCCTCCTTGAGGAAGGCGACCAGGTCGAAGGCCGCCTCGCGGCTGTCGACGACGATGGCCTGCAGCCTCTCGCCCAGGGCCGACTCGATGGCCCGCTCGATCTCGGCCGGGGCGCGCACCACGTCGGAGACGAGCCCGAGCACGCCCTTGTCGCGGGGCTTGTTGCCGGCGCGGTTCATCACCGCGCGCACGCCGCGCCCGTAGCCCTCGTAGTTGCGCTGGATCTCCTCGAGCGAGCGCAGCCGGGAGCGATGGTCGCCCAGCTCCTCGCGCATGGCGATGAGCTGGGCCTCGTTCTCCATGAACTCGCGCCGCGCCAGCTCGAGCGACTGCTCCTCGCCGACGCGCTGCTCCTCGAGGGCGAGCTTGAGCTGGCGGGAGACGCCGAGCTTGACGACGAAGCCCGAGCGCGCCTCCTCGATGGTGGCCGCGCGCCTCTGCAGCTCCTCGCGCTCGGCATGCGTGCGCTCGATGCGCTGCTCGAGGTCGGCCCGCTGGCGGGCCAGGTTCTCGAGGTGGCTCTTGCCCGAGGCGATGCGCGAGAGCGCGCTGACGAGCAGCGCCCGCTCGTGCTCGAGCTTCTGGGCGACGGTCCCCTCCTCGTCGGAGAGCGCGGCGAAGATGTCGCGCACCTCGAGCATGCGCTTCTCGTCGTCGGTGGCCAGCCCGTCGAGCGAGCTCTTCTGGCCGACGAGCCCCTCGAGCTCGGCGTCGATCGTCTGCTGGGCGGCGGCGATCTCGGCAAGCTCGCGCTCGGCCTCCTCGATGCGCCGGCGCCCCTGCTCGCTCTCGCGGCCGTAGCTCTCGAGGTTGGCCTGCCCGACCTTCAGGTCGTTGTCGGTCTGGTGGGCCTTCTCGGTCAGCTCGGCGAGCGCCTTCTCGTCGTGGGCGAGCTGGTCGCGCAGCCGCTCGAGGCTCGCCTCGGCGGCGAGCACCCGCTCGGCCAGCTCGCGCTCCTCGCCCCCGAGGCCGGCGGCCGACTCGCGGGCGGCGCGGGCGAGCGCGCTCAGCTCGAGGTAGCGCAGGGTCGCGGTGTGCAGCTCGATCTCGCGCATCTCGGCCTTGAGCCGCTTGTACTTCTCGGCCTTGCGCGCCTGGCGGTTGAGGCTGTCGAGCCGCTTGCCGAGCTCGCCGACGATGTCCCCGACCCGCACCAGGTTCTGCTCGGTGTAGTCCATCTTGCGCTCGGCCGCCTTGCGGCGGCTCTTGTAGCGCGTGATGCCCGCGGCCTCCTCGATGAGCGAGCGCCGGTCCTCGGGCTTGGCCGAGACGATGAGGCCGATGCGGCCCTGCTCGATGATCGAGTAGGCCTTGGTGCCCACCCCGGTGCCCAGGAACAGCTCGGTCACGTCGAGCAGGCGGCAGGGCGCCTTGTTGATGGCGTACTCGGAGTCGCCGTTGCGAAACAGGCGGCGGGTCACCGAGATGTCGCCGAACCCCTGGTACTGCACCGGCAAGAGCTGGGGGTTGTCGTTGGAGAAGGTGATCGTCACCTCGGCCATCGACAGCGGGGCCTTCGTCTCGCTGCCGTTGAAGATCACGTCCTCCATCGACCGGCCGCGAAGGTGCTTGGCCGACTGCTCGCCCATCGCCCAGCGGATGGCGTCGACGACGTTCGACTTGCCGCAGCCGTTGGGGCCGAGCACCCCGGTGATGCCCTCGTCGAAGGCGAAGACGGCCCGGTCCATGAAGGACTTGAACCCACAAATTTCCAGCCGCTTGATGCGCATCTGGCTCTCCGAGCCCGCGAAGAACGGTTGGTTGGGCCCCGCAAGAACGAACCGCCCGCGGGGCTGGTTGAACTCCCGGCGAGCGGTCACTCGCCGTGTAGCATGCCCGCAACTGTCCCATCAAGGTCAAACACAGCCGACGGTAGGGCCGCGATCCGGCCGCCACCACGGGTAGTGGCGGGGCGCGGTCGGGGAGGTCTCGGGGCTGGTCTTCGGCTCATGGCAGTCGCTCCAGAAAAAAGGTCGAATCCGCAGGGCGTGCGGCCGCTAGCCGTCTGGGGCCGGGGCCGCGAAGGGTGGCCGGGCCGGCCAGCAGGCCCTCCAGGCGCGGTCGCGCGGCAGGCGGTGTGCGAGCTGTGGGGTGCGGCGCGCGTCGTGGTGCGCCGGCAGGGCGCCCTCGAGCAGCCGGCCGCGGGCCGCGCGGTGCAGTTCGTAGACGAAGAGGCCCTTGGGCGAGCCGGTGTGCAGGTAGGCGTTGCCGCGCTTGCTGCGGCCCGCGGTCTGTCCGAGCAGGGTCCAGTTGGCCGCGCGGTAGCAGGTGCCGCGGAAGCGGGCGAGGTCGACGAAGGTCTCGGCGAGCACCACCGGGTGGTTCCAGCGCACCTGCCAGTCGGCGCTCAGGCGCCGCAGGTTGAGCGCGAGCACCTTGGAGGCCAGGTGCGGGATGCGCACCCAGGGCGGGACGAGGAAGCGGGTGTTGTTGGCGACCAGGTGCAGGTTGCGCTGCTTGAGCCGCTCGTCCCAGCCGACGAACCGCTCGCGCAGCGGGACGTGGAGCGCGGCGCCGGTCCAGCCGAGCAGCGCGACCAGCTCCTGGCCGAGGAAGGCCGCATAGAGCAGGTGCTCGCCGACCATCGGCTTGTCGCCGAGGTAGTGATAGCGGCGCATGAACAGCCGCCAGCCGGCGCGCTCCTCGGGCTCGATGGGGCGCACGGTGAGCGGGCCGAAGTCGCGCAACGAGCCGTGCAGTTCGGTCCAGGCGAGCGCGACGAGCTCGTGCGGCAGGGCCGGCAGCTCGCGCCGGCCCTGGCCGGTGCGGCGCGAGGCGGGCAGCCTGATGAGGCCGCGCTGCTCGAGCCGAAGCAGCAGGTCGCGGCAGGCGACCAGGCTCGGCTCGCCGTTGCGCTGGCGCCACCCCCAGGCGTCGCAGACCTTGCGCAGCAGCTCGATGCGGCTGTCGGCGCGCTGCGCCTCGCCGCGCAGGAAGCACAGGTCCTCTTCGCGGATGTCGCGGTTGCGGTAGCGCAAAAGCTGGGCGGCAGGTTGCATCGACGACCTTATGGCAAGAGACGCCGGAAAACGCCAGCGCAAAGTTGCGGGCGAGCCGCAGGGCGAGGGGGAGCAAGGCGGGCGGTGAAGGAGGGCGGGAGCGCCGCCCCGGCGGCCCGCCGGATGAGGTGAGGCCTCCGTGCCGCGCCAAGCTCCCGCGTCCTCGTTCCGGCCCGGCCCGGCCCAACCCCCAACCCGCGCGCGACCGCGGGTGAAAGCCCCCTCCCGCGCGCAGCGGGGGAGGGGGTTTGGGGACCTACTCGGCAGAGTTTGACCAGATTGGCAAGAATCTGCGGCCTGAAGTCTGACGACTGGGGCCTGCC
>ENA-UOOR01000141-UOOR01000141.1-fermentation-metagenome-genome-assembly--contig:-NODE-141-length-103943-cov-5.076592_pt1 | contig 103943 bp, 80 predicted proteins | sample MGYA00245780_ERZ724029 | MGnify/ENA primary metagenome ERZ724029 (study PRJEB28704, sample SAMN03018315) | fermentation metagenome | biome: anthropogenic terrestrial biome; feature: soil...
CCGAAGCGGTTACGGAGTTCAATGCCATCTACAGCGAGTGCATTTCCATCGGCAAGATCGCTGCAAACTTTCACAAAGGCGATGCCGTGATGCGCGACAAGTTTTCGTATTCCAAAATACTGAAGAGTTTGAATGCCGCCCCGCGAAAGAAAGAAGAGAAAGAGGAAAAGTAAGATATTACTATTATGCTTTATATGTGAAATTTCACTCAGACATCAATTATAAATAAGAATGCACGGATATGCTTTCTACATAGTTTCATTTGTAGAGCCATTATTTTTTCGAATAAAATGGGAAAGATGAATCCTGTCCTTGCTACTTATCTCATGATTAAAGGTTTATAAAATTATTCTGAGATATAATATGCAACAGATAAATAGAAAGACACTTACCTTTTTTACAATGGTTGTTTCTGCTCAAGAAAACTATGAGCAGAAATTAATAGATCTCTTAACAACTGGACATTTTTGATAATGATACATCGATAGTGTTTAACGGTGTAAAGTTACCTATATTAAAGTTTAATAGTAAGATAGTTCTCGCGAAAGAAGATAACGTGATTGAGATCTATTCGCTGCCGGGGCAATCAGTTCCCGGGACGTTTGACGGACATATAGGATACCCTTTTTTCAGGAATTTGGGAAAGAAGATTCTACTTGATTTCGATAATATGCGCATTGATATTATTGAATGAATAGAATGAATCCAATTCGGTAGTAGCCATCCTACACTTTTAGCAAATTTCCGAAAGTGTAGAATATGTTCTCGAAACAGTTGTACATGTTTCCGAAGGTATTTTTTATGTTTCCGCTACTATTTCTCATGTTTTAGAAAGTGCTGCACATGTTTCCGAAAGTATTTTTTACCTTTCCGAAACCGTTTCTCATGTTATCGCCTGACATTTTTATATAGTAGAAAGAGCTGCGCACGTTTCCGCTAACGTTGCGCATGTTTTCGAAACACTATTTTTTCTCCGCTGAGGAAACCATGCTGTCGTAGAAAAAGAAGATGATAACGCCATATGGTAATCCGGCAAATCATAAGGTTGCCGGTCAAAGTAAAAAACATCGATGGGAATTCTTGAAATATAGTTAAGGAGAATGAATAAACGGACGGAAAAATCTTTTATAAACAAACAAATTATCGTACTTTTGTGATTGTGTAAAATAAAAACAGAAATAGTCCGACCTACTACCGGAAAACTTCTGGTTGGAGCAAAGAACAGTACACAAGCATGCAAGAAAAACGTCGAAATAATAAATATAAAACTTATGAGTGATCACAAAGAAAATTTTTTTGTAGATTTTCCACCTACGTCCACCGATGAATGGATGGAGAAAATCACCGCCGATTTAAAAGGGGCTGATTTTCAAAAAAAACTGGTGTGGAGAACCAATGAAGGATTTACCGTAAATCCTTTTTATCGGGCAGAAAATGTAGAAGGTTTGCCGACCCTCGAAAACCTACCCGGGCAGTTTCCCTACGTACGGTCCACCAAGAAAGATAATGTGTGGTATATACGGCGGGAAATACACGTGGACGATTTCGCCGAAGCCAATAAAAAGGCCGTGAAACTGCTCACGAAAGGCATTACTTCTTTCGGCTTCCATCTTCCAAAAAATGGAATTACCCCCGAAAATATAAAAGTATTGCTTAAGGACATTTCGCCGGAGAAAGTAGAATTGAATTTCAGAACGTGTATTTCGCGTACGCTTGAGCTTGCACGTGTGGTGTCGGATTATCTGTTGAAGAATAATTTTGAATTGACCAAATGCCGGGGCTCCATCGAGTTCGATCCTTTCCGGAAAATATTGAAGAAAGGAATAGATTCCCCGCAATGGGCCGAAGAGGCAGCTGAAATCGTCAATATCACGTCGCAGTTGCCCCATTACCGTTGCATTTACATAACGGGCAATAGTTTTAGCGATGTCGGAGCTTATATCCATCAGGAACTCGGATATAGTTTGTCTTATGGCAATCAGATCCTCGGGGCCTTGATTGAAAAAGGTATCGATCCGGTAGTGGCTGCCAATAAGATAAAATTCACCTTCGGTATCGATTCCAATTATTTTATGGAAATAGCCAAATTCCGTGCAGCCCGCTGGTTATGGGCCGAAATCGTAAATGCCTATGAACCGCTGCACGCCGGACAATATAGCGACGAAGAACGGAAAAATGCGGCAAAAATGAATGTCCATGCCGTCACATCGGCATTTAACCAATCGGTTTTCGACCCGTATGTGAATCTGCTCCGTTCGCAAACCGAAGCCATGTCGGCTACCATCGCTTCCGTCGACTCATTAACCGTGCGGCCTTTCAATGAAGCGTTTGAAACACCTACCGATTTTTCCGAACGTATCGCTGTTAATCAACAATTATTGTTGAAAGAAGAAGCGCATTTCGATAAAATCATCGATCCTTCTGCCGGATCGTATTATATTGAAACCCTCACTTCGTCCATCGCCGAACAAGCTTGGAAGCTTTTCCTCAAAACGGAGGAACAGGGATTTTACGAGAACTTGAAAGCGGGCGCTGTACAAGATGCCGTCAATGCTTCGGGCGATGCACGCATGATAGCGGTAGCCAAACGTCGGGAAGTGCTGGTCGGAACCAACCAATACCCGAACTTTACCGAGAGAAGGAGCGATGCGCTTGCAGAAAGCCATCAACATGCTTGCGGATGCGACGGCGATAAGGAAACTCCTTTTAAAAAGCTGAAAGTACGCCGCTTGGCGGACGACTTTAATGAACTCCGCTTAGCCACCGAACGAAGCAAGAAAACGCCGAAAGTATTTATGCTCACGATCGGTAACCTGGCTATGCGTTTGGCTCGGTCGCAGTTCTCAGCCAACTTCTTCGGATGCGCGGGTTATGAATTAATCGATAACCTCGGATTCAACACGGTGGAAGAAGGCATTAAAGCGGCGCGCGAAAAAGATGCCGATGTTATCGTATTGTGCTCGAGCGATGATGAATATGTAACGTATGCTCCGGAAGCTTTCGATATGCTGAAAGGCGGCAAGGAACTGTTTGTCGTTGCGGGTGCGCCGGCTTGCATGGACGACCTGAAAGCGCAGGGTATCGAACATTTTATTCATGTACGCAGCAATGTGCTCGAAACATTGATCCTATTTCATAAACTTCTCGGGATTACTATAAAATAAAACGATCAATTGAAAATGAAACCGAATTTTAAAAATATAAATTTTCAAACGGCCGGCTTTGAACAACACAACGCTGCCGATTGGATGAAAGAAAACAATATTAAGGCCAATTGGCTCACACCGGAACAGATACCGGTAAAACCCGTATATACCAAGGAAGATCTCGATGGCATGGAGCACTTAAACTATGCCGCAGGTATTCCTCCTTTTCTCCGTGGCCCTTATTCCACGATGTATGTGATGCGTCCCTGGACGATTCGACAATACGCCGGATTTTCGACCGCCGAAGAATCCAATGCTTTTTACCGCCGTAACCTCGCTTCGGGACAGAAAGGTTTGTCGGTGGCTTTCGACTTGCCAACGCACCGCGGTTATGATGCCGACAACGAACGCGTCGTCGGCGATGTGGGGAAGGCCGGTGTATCGATTTGTTCGGTAGAAGATATGAAAGTCCTTTTTGACGGTATTCCGTTGAATAAAATGTCGGTGTCCATGACCATGAACGGTGCGGTACTTCCCATTCTGGCTTTCTATATCGTCGCTGCGCAGGAGCAAGGCGCCAAACTCGAAGAGATGGCCGGAACCATTCAGAACGATATTCTGAAAGAGTTCATGGTACGTAACACCTATATTTATCCGCCGCTTTTCTCGATGAAAATCATTGCCGACATCTTTGAATTTACTTCGCAGAAGATGCCGAAGTTCAACTCGATCTCCATCTCGGGTTACCACATGCAAGAGGCGGGAGCCACAGCCGATATCGAATTAGGCTACACGTTGGCCGACGGCATCGAATATCTGCGCGCCGGTATCAACGCCGGTATCAAAGTCGATGCATTTGCCCCGCGTTTGTCGTTCTTCTGGGCTATCGGGATGAATCACTTTATGGAAATCGCCAAGATGCGCGCCGCCCGTTTGTTATGGGCCAAGATTGTGAAGGGATTCGGTGCGAAGAATCCTAAATCGATGGCGTTGCGTACGCACTCGCAGACTTCCGGTTGGTCGCTTACCGAACAAGACCCTTATAATAATGTAGGGCGTACTTGCATTGAGGCGATGGCGGCTGCGTTGGGACATACGCAATCGTTGCACACCAACGCGTTGGATGAGGCTATCGCCTTGCCGACCGATTTCTCGGCACGTATTGCGCGTAATACGCAGATTTATATTCAATCCGAAACGAACATCACCCGTCAGGTCGATCCCTGGGCCGGTTCTTTCTATGTGGAATCGTTGACCCATGCGTTGGCGCAAAAAGCTTGGGAACATATTCAAGAGGTCGAAAAACTGGGAGGCATGGCAAAAGCCATTGAGACGGGCGTTCCGAAGTTACGTATCGAAGAAGCCGCTGCCCGTACGCAAGCGCGTATCGACTCGGGTATTCAAAAGATTATCGGAGTGAATGAATATCGGTTGGAAAAAGAAGATCCGATTGATATTCTCGAAGTGGATAATACCGAAGTGCTTCGGCAACAGGTAGAGCGATTGAAGAAATTGCGTGCAGAACGGGATGGAACCGCCGTACGCCAAGCATTGGAAGCCATTACCAAATGTGTGGAAACCAAGGAAGGTAATTTGTTGGAGTTAGCCGTGGAAGCAGCACGGGTTCGCGCCACATTGGGCGAAATATCGGATGCTTGTGAAAAGGTAGTAGGACGTTATAATGCAATAATCAGAACAATCTCAGGAGTGTATTCATCAGAATCCAAAACAGATGCCACGCTTAAGGAAGCGCGCGCACTTACCGAACAGTTTGCCCGCAAAGAAGGGCGCCAGCCTCGTATTATGGTTGCGAAAATAGGGCAGGACGGGCACGACCGCGGCGCCAAAGTGATTGCTACGGGTTATGCCGATTGCGGTTTCGACGTCGATATGGGACCGTTGTTTCAAACTCCGGCCGAGGCGGCGCGTCAAGCAGTAGAGAATGACGTCCATGTATTGGGTGTTTCTTCTCTTGCTGCCGGTCATAAAACACTTGTTCCGCAAGTTCTCGCAGAACTGAAAAAGTTAGGGCGTCCCGATATTGTGGTGATTGCCGGCGGTGTTATTCCGGCACAAGATTACGATTTCCTTTACAAAGCGGGAGTGGCGGCTATTTTCGGTCCCGGAACCTCGGTTACCAAATCGGCGTGTCAAATCGTACATATCTTGATGGATGAAAATTCTTCGGAGGAGACAGTAACGACGAAGGAATGAGCGCTTATCCCTTGCCTTCCTCCGGGGAAGTGCATCGGAGTTTCCGTAAAACTGACGGCTGCGGCACCCGTATGGATGTACCGGCCGTCAGTTGTTTTTCGGTGTTTCAAAATATATAAATATAAAGCAAAGAAAGAGAGACAATCGTATGGCTGATAAATTACATGAAGCTGTTTTTACGCCTGTGCCTTCGGATTGGAAAAGAAAACCGTATTTCGATTATTACTATCATCGCCTGAAGACCAAATACAATATCAATCATCATATCGATATCACCGCCTTCCTGAAAGAAAAAGAAATACGGCAAGTGAAGTTTTATCCCGCTTTTTTATACGTCATCATGCGGGTGATTAATCAACACGAAGAGTTCAGGATGGGTTTTGATGAAGAAAACAGGTTGGGGATATGGAATTATCTCGTTCCTTCCTATACCATTTTTCATCAGGACGATCATACTTTTTCCGACATTTGGAGTAATTATTCTCCTGTCTTTGCAGAATTTTACGATTCCGTTATGGAAGACATGAATACCTATAAAGAGGTGAAGAAAATCAAGGCGAAAGAAAATCAGCCTGCAAATTTTTGTCCGATCTCAGTGGTTCCCTGGTTAAGTTTTCAGAGTATTAGTCAGGATACTTCTTCCGAATCGAACCTTTTATTTCCTATAATCCGCTTTGGAAAATATTACGAAAATGACCATAAGATGCTCCTTCCGTTTTCAATATTCGTCAATCATGCGGTAGCGGACGGATATCATACGGCCACATTCATAAATGATATCGAACAATTCGGCAACAATGCCCGCGAATGGATGGATAGATAAAGAAAGAACGGTAAAACACAATGGTTCGGTAAAATATGGTAAAAGCAATTATTTTTGATATGGACGGAGTCATCATAGATTCAGAGAAATTATGGAAACGGGCCGAATATGAAATATTCTCATCCTTAGGTGTCAATGTCACGGATTCGGATTCGGAATTGACTCAAACCATGACTACGGCAGAAGTTACCCGCTTTTGGTATTCGAAGTATCCGTGGCAAAACATCTCATTGAGAGAAGCAGAACAAAGGGTTGTGTCGAGGGTGATTGAACTTATCGATACGGAAGATTGTCGTATCGAAGGTGTGAAATCATTTATAGAAAAGTTAAAAGAGATGGGGTTAAAAGTAGCATTGGCAACTAACTCTCCAAGCGAAATAATTCCTTTTGTCTTGAAAAAATTGGAGATTACTCATTTGTTCGATGTCATATCTTCTGCCGATCTTGTCGATAAAGGAAAGCCGGCTCCCGACATATATTATTATACAGCCCGAAAGCTCGCTGTGGATCCTAAATATTGTATTGCCATCGAAGACTCATATACGGGAATGTCAGCAGCAAAAACAGCTCGTATGACCGTCATCGCGTTTATTAGGAAAAAAAAAGATTTACCTGCCGGTATTATTGACTTTCAATTTGATCGTTTTGATTGTAAAAATATAGATGAATGGATAAAACGGGGCTTTCTCAATTGAATTTAGTTCACTTTTCGCAAGCAAACGTTGTTTAGTATTACTCATTCATCGACTTGATTTACGTAACGGAAGGCTGATCGCTCTCTTTGTCTGCGAAAGTTGAAATAAAAACACCCAAAAAATTGTTTTATAATCGAAAATAACATAAATTTGAGGGCCGAATTTTATCTTCTTTTGAAATAAAATTGACACAATCTTTATTTTTTTTCTTTATATCATTAATCTATACGAAAACGGATTATTAAATATAAAATGTAATATTCACATCAAAAAGAACATCAAATGAAAAAGGCATTAATGGGTATTGGTTTTCTCGTTATCGCTTATAGTTGCAGTACACAGCAAAAGGTGGTGCGAGTTGAACCTCAAGTTCAAGAAATCAAACAAGAAGAGCAGGAACAGGTGCTCAAACGGAAAGTTGCCATAGCTCGTTTTTCGAATGAAACGCAGTATGCTAAAGGAATTTTTTATGATAAAGATAATGATCCTCTCGGAAAGCAGGCCGTCGATATCTTGTCTACAAAACTGGCGTCGACGAATAAGTTCATTTTATTGGAACGGCAAGATATGGATAAAATTCTGGAAGAGTTGAAAATTGCCGGAACCGAAGCTCCGCAAAAAGTGGGAGCGGACTATTTGATTATCGGTTCCGTGACGGAATTCGGCCGGAAAAATGTAGGCGATGTGAACGTGTTTTCAAGGAGTAAAACACAAACGGTACAAGCTGGCGTCAATATTCGTCTGGTGGATGTCTCTACAGGGCAGATCATTTATTCGGAAGAGGCGAAGGGCGAGGCCGAAACGACCAATAAAACGGTGATGGGATTCGGCGAACGGGCCGATTACGATGCGACTCTCGCGGATAAAGCCATCTCGGCCGCTATCTCAAAATTAGTGGAAAACATCGTGAATAATTGTATGGACCGGCCATGGAAATCGTATTTTTTAGTGTATGATACGGACGGTATTTTAATCTCCGGAGGGAAAAGTCAAGGCTTACGCGTGGGAGACATTTACGAAGTGGTACAAAAAGGAAAAACCGTAACAAATCCTCAAACCGGGATGTCCATGGAATTGCCCGGAAAAACGGTCGGCAAAGTGGAAGTCAACTCGTTGGGAGGTGAAACTTCCGACAATGAATTTGCAATAGTATCCTTTATAGAAGGAAGCATAGACCAGGCGAATTTAACGAATTACTATATAAAACAAATACAATGATGAAAAAGATACTTTTTGTAACGGTCATCGGGTTGCTATTCATTGCCGGCTGTACCGGCGTAAAAACAATATCAACCGGTTTGGAAAACGAATCTTATTTGGTTTTTGTCGGCAATCCGGCTGATTATCGCGGCGGAGTCGATGTATCGGTCGATGAGAACCTGTCATTCAAAGCCGAAGTAGTAAAAGACAATGTCGATCGTCCGAAAGGCAAAGTGTATGCAATATCTACGGGCACACACACCATAACGGTATCATACGAAGGAAATTTGATTTTCCAAAAACAGGTGTTTGTTTCAGTTCAGGAAACAAAAAAAATCATACTGCAATGAAAAAAATCATGCTCTTTGTTATCGCCGCCTTAGCATTGGGTTTGGCTTCCTGTACGACACAAAAATCGCTCTACTCGTGGGCGAACTATCCCACATCGAGTTATAATTATTTGAAAAACAGTGATGAGAAATCAACGCAAGAGTTAATCGAAACGTATCAGAAAATCATAGAAAAGCAGGAAGGTACGCGTGGGGTGGTTCCTCCCGGTATATATGCCGATTATGGGTTTCTTTTACTCACAGCTAATAAAACGGAAGAGGGTAAGGCTCTATTGGATAAGGAAATTGCGTTATATCCCGAATCGAAAGTATTTATCGATAGAATTTTAAAAATGATGGAAGAATGAAAAAGATCATGATATGTACGATTATCGCCGCGGCTTTTTTGTCGGCTTGCGGCACAACCAATACCGTCACCGATATCAAATCGGTTGCCTATAAAGGAATGTATGACGAGAAGCCGCTAGCTATTTTGCTTATGCCCCCCATCAACCGGAGCACAAACGTGGAGGCGAAAGAATATTTCCATTCGACTCTGAATGTTCCTTTGGCAAATGCCGGTTATTATGTGATCCCCACCTTTCTTTCCATGGAAATATTGAAGAAGGAGAGCGCCTATGATGCTGAATTGTTTTTGGATTCTCCACTCAATAGATTCGGAGAAGTGTTTGGCGCCGATTTGGCGTTGTTTACCATCATTCATAAATGGGATAAGTCGCATATCGCAGGAAGCGTGGACGTATCCGTAGAATATATTTTAAAATCCACCAGAACGAATGAAGTCCTTTATACCCGTACAGGAGATATCACGTATAATACATCTGTATCGAGCGGTACGGGAGGTCTTATCGGAGTGTTGGCCGATATGGCTGCTACGGCCATCAATACGGCGGCAACCCGTTATATCGATGTAGCCCGGGCCTGCAATACCTATACCTTTCAGGATTTGCCCGCCGGCAAATACAGTCCGTCGTACGGCGCCGATGCCAATGAGTTTGCCGGAGAGAAGGTGTTTAAGGCGACGTTGAGTAATAAATAAGGATGTTCTTTTTATGCAAAGATTATTAATCCTGTTTGTTTTAAGCCTTATAAGCAACCTGTTGTGCTCACAAACCATCACGCTCCAAACCGGTGTCTCCTTGTCGCATGTCGATTGGAAAACCGGTTCTCCGAATGTAATTACGTTTTATAACAGGGTATGAAAAAAGAGGTTGTTGTCCCTGTAATATGGGAAATAATCTCTTTTTAATAACCAGAAACATCTACTGTTTGACTTGATGATTTACCGGGAACCGGCTCTGTCTTTTCTTCCCTTTGCTCTCTTTTCCCAACGTTCTTTTTTTAACGTATTCCATTGTTCCGTCTTTTCTTTCCCGATGATGCTTTCCAGTTCGGAGTTAAATTCTTCCAATTCTTTTTCACGTAAAGCTTTTCCTTCTTCACGATTCTTGGATTGCTGTTCACGGGTAGCTTTTGTCTGTTCGTGATGTGCGGTGCGTTTAGCATCCTGTTTTTCAAACAGAGCTTGCACTTTCGTTTGTTGATCTGTGGTCAAATCAAGTTCTTTCGCTAAATTTTCTGCGCGTTTTTCAGCCGAAGGCCATTCACGCGGAGCTCTTTTACGTTCTTTTTTGTCTGTGTCCTGTGCCGATACCGACAGGCTCAAAGTCAATAAAGCGACCATTGTTAAGAATACATACTTTTTCATTGTTCTACATTTTATGAATAAATGATTATTTTGCATTTGCTTTTATAGGACGTTCAAAAGTACATAAATGTTTAATCCCGAAAGAATGTTTATAGGAATATATTTATAATATTATCAGTTGTTTATCGGTTTGTTTAAGGCTTTAGAAAGGATGTTTTTGAAGTTGGTCGATAAAAAAAGGGCATTCGTCTATTTCTCCGAAAAATCCGTTTTTGAGTGTATCAAATAGTCACGCTTCTGTAAAAAGGTGTCATTTTCGTGTCGGATCGATTTTAATACCGATAACAGGACTGGCGCTCTTTCTTTTAGTTAGAGGATTTTCGTTCCAAATAATCCCGGCTTCTATCGCAGTTGTAGGAACAAACCAATATTCAGCCGTTGCTCCGAAATAGGTTTGAGGGAACATCGGTAAGGGATATAACGCCGCATTTCGGTTTTGAGAGAGTGGCAATCCTCCGAAAAGATTCATATATACATTCTCGTATAACATAAAACGTGTATGGGCGTGCAACATTAAGACGTTTTGGTCTATATTATACCGATTGCTTCCCGTTGTCAGATAATTGAGGCCTCCATTGAGTTGGAAGTAGTCGCCGGGATGATAGCCGAGGTCTAGCGAAGTATTCCATAGTGGTACGTTGCCGAAATTGGAGTGATAGTCAACATCGCCGTGAAGGGTAAGCGACGGGGTAAGGGCGTATATTCCTCCGGCGTTCAAGCGATAAAATTGTGCGGTTCCGAATACAGGGCTGGTGACGATTCCGAGGGTGGCGGAGGAGTAAAGGTTTAAACGGGGCGAGAGATTCAAAAGGGCTCCGGCCATACCGCTTCTGTAGTCAAGAAACTGTTCTGTGGAACCGTATGGCGATATAAAGGAAGGTTTCTGAAATTGAGGTGTGTTGAGAGAAGAAGGCCTGTTTCCGCTTGCATTGAACAATGCGGTCGGATTAAATTTGTCCATAGGTAATTGCTGCGGCAGAGGAATAATAAGAGTATCGAGCCCTGCCAATGCCGGATGGAAAGGTAGCGATTGCAACTGATGCCGTTTGAAACTGTCTTTCTTCTGAACCGTTTCTTGCGAGAAAGCGGCAAATGACGTCAGCAGCAATCCTGTGAAAAAGAATATATATAACGTGCTGTATTTCATAATGACATGCGAGCTGTTTTTATCGGGGGCGTCGCTCGGCCCCCCTGGTTTACCCTATGCTCACTTGAATTCGATTACAAACTCTTCTTTGGGGACTCTTACTTTTTTCATAGGCCCCAACCAATCTTTTTCGGCATCGGCATAACCCACATAGAGTAACGATACACTATTCAATCCGTACTTGCTCAGTTGCAAGACTTCATCAATCAAATGATTATCAAAACCCTCCGCCGGAGTAGTGTCGATTTTTAATTCGGCAGCCTGAGCCAAAGCCAATCCTAATGCGATGTAACTTTGCTTGGCGGTATGCACAAAATGCTGTTCTTCCGTTTGCGAGGCATATAAATTTTTAAGCATATCGGTGTATCTGCCGAAACGCCCTCTCGGTAAATCCCTTTCATCGGTTATTCTGTTATAAGCCGTATCGATACGTTCGGGCGTATATTTATCCCAAGAGGCAAATATCAACACATGCGAGCAATTAATCATGCATTCGGGATTAAATGCTCCTTTGGAAAGCCTTTCCTTTATCTCCCGATTCTCTACAACAATCACTTTGAAGGGTTGTAATCCCGAAGAAGTAGGGGCTAAACGTGCAGCTTCTATTATTTTATCTATATTTTCGTTACTTACTTTCTTTGCCGGATCGTATGCCTTTACAGCATGTCTCCAATTTAAATTCTCTACTAGCGACATATTTTTAATACTTTCTAATTCAATCTTACGTTAAAACATAAACCCCGCCTTTTTGTTTACCATCCGGCACCGGAATTTTTGTGCCGGATCAATATCAGTATCGATTTTTTTATAATCCTCCGAAACGGGACGTATCTATTTCTTTTTTCTCCTTTTCCTTAAATCCGCCGAAGCGGTAAATGAAGGAGAGGGAAATCTGCCGATTATCTTGGAAGGCATCCAATCGGCTTTTCTGCCCCATATAATCGATCTTGGCGGAAGGAGTACGTGTGTTCAAGATATCCCCGGCGTTGAGGATGAGTTTTGCCCGTTCCCTGTCGAATGTCCACGTAAGGCCGGCCGACAGGTCGCCCGATGCTCCGAGATCGTAAATGCCCTGTATGGCGTTTGGTGTGGAGTAATAGCCGGAAATATTCATTTTTATATCCGGCTTGGAAGACAAATCAATATCGCTATTCAATTGAAAATATCCTAATAGAGTCGTCCGGTTGAAGGGAATATCGAAGAACGTATCGTCTTTTTCACGCCAATACAAGCCGTTGGTAACGAATCGAGAGGAAATCCTCTTGCCGATTGTGAAAGGAATAACGGCTAACAAGCCTGTTTGCCGCTTGAAATCAAAGTTCTGCTCCGTGAATTCCTGTTGCAGTTTTTCTCGCGACTGATAAGGAAGTTGAATAAAATAATCAGGCGTATAGTCCATAAAAACTCGAAATACATATTTTTGTTTGTAGATATAAGTGATGCCTGCGTTGTAATTCCTTTGGGGACGTAAATAGGGATTGCCGTAAATAACCCCATAAGCGCTGAAATGATAGACGGAGGGATTAAGACTCCAATAGGACGGGTAATTTTTATCGGACGATAACGAAAATTGGAAGATATGACGGGAGGCCGGCGTATAACTTATATTGAATGACGGAAAGAAAGCCTTGTCATTCCAGATCGTACTTTTTTCTTCTTTCGATTCGTTTGTCGCTTTATAAAATTCGGCCGATAACGAAGCTTCCGCCGATAATTTGTCGGAAAGCACACCCGATACGCTTGTAAATACATTCCATATCGTTTCATTCTGACGGGTATCGAAAGAAGCCTCTTCGTACTCTAAATCGTTTTTTTTGCCGTCCGACCGGTTTTGCGTATGCGCCAACGAGTAGTTCACTCCGTAATTTAACTGCCACCGCTTTGTGATGGAATGCTTCTGATGCGCATATAAAAATGTCCGGTGAATGGTTTGTTTCGAGGATGAAGTTATTTTTTCCCTCTCTGTGGCGGTTGCATCTTGCGGTATATTCAACAAATGATAGTCCGTTTGATTATGATAATAGGTATAATCGCCGCCGGCAGTCAATCCGAAGCGGGCGGCATAATCACCTTGAATATTGTGTAAAGTGTAAGTGCCATCCGAACCCGTTTGGGTGTCTATCCTTTGGGAAGAGATGTCGGTTATCGCTGAGCGGTCGGAACCGTACCGGTCGAAAATGCCTGTATACGACGCATCGACACGGTCTTTATTATCAAACGTATGACTTACTCCCATGCGTGTAGTATGCTCGTTATGGGCGTTTTTGCCTTTGCTTGTTTGTCGAATAAGGTGAGCCTGATTTTCCAATGTATGAGTTGCCGAAAGTTCTTCCTTACTGAAAACCGGACGATGTTTGTAAGCATATAACAGGTCGACAGTCGTTTTTTTGCCCGGATAAAAAAGGCTTGCCTTGCCGTTTCCACCCGCATCACTTTTTTGTGCGTATTCAACCGCTATTTCGCCCTGCCATTTATCGGGCGATTCCCCTTCTTCTTTTAGTATAATGTTAATCGCTGCTCCCTTGATATTGTATTGCGGGGGCGCGCTGTACATGATTTCGATATCCTCCACACGCGATACAGGCACGCTTTTGAGTAAAGCCGTCAGTTGGTCGTCAGTCATGGAACTCTTCTTGCCGTTGAGCAATACCGTCATTCCGTTTGCTCCTATAAGCGTGAGCCGTCCGTCTTGTTCCGTGACGCCAGGAATCTCTTTGAGTGCATCATAAGCGTTCGTTAGCGATTTGTTTTTCAGTAAAGAAGGAATGTGATAGATCAGCCGGCCGTTTTCCACTTTCAGCGCCGGTTGTTGACCTTTCACCACCAGTTCTTCCAGTATTTGTGTATCCGTTTTCAGAACAAAATCCCTCACGACCGGCTCCTGCGAATTTGGAGACAGCGATAATCCGGAATGCTCCGTTTTATAACCGATGAAGGATACTTGTAATTGATATTCTCCCGGTTTTAGATTCGTCAAATGATAATATCCTTGTATATCGCTTACCGCCCCTTGCCGGAAATCAGCAGTATTATTTGCCGCTACAAGGACAATATTCGCAAAAGGAACCGGCTCGCCCGCTTCATTCGTAATTCTTCCCAATAAGGCATTTTGCATTGTACGCTCCTCTTTTTTCGCGATGATAATCAATTCATCGGTTTGCATGATATAAGTCAATCCCGTATTTTTGAGTATCGCATCGAGGATCGTTTTCACGGCGGTATTCTCGGCGTTGACCGTTACGCGCAGCTTGTCGGGAACGACTTCGTCGTTATAAAGGATACGGTAACCGCTGTTTTGTTGAATCTCGGACAACACGTCCTTGACGGGCTTGTTCTTGGCCGAAATACTGATTTGCCGGTTTTGTCCCTGCAAGATCAAACAGAATAATAAAAGTAGAGTCGTAAAATAGAGTTTTCGCATTGTTGTCCGTTTCAAATAAAACCGGTCATTCTCCATGATGAGAATAATCCTTTACAATCGTTGAATCTCATTTTCCGCCGCCGATTTGCCCTTGTACGATTTTTTATAATTATTGAACCGCCAGGTAATGCCGAGACTGAAGGTACGGTTGTCTTGATCTTCGTGTTGCCAAAAATAAATATTGTTGATGCGTCCATGGTAGATATCGATGTCTTTGCGGAAAATATCTTTGCCTTTGAGATTTACTTGAAGCGCATCGTCGAGGAACGATTTTGTGACGCCCATGTTAAAGATATGGCCTGCACGAAAAGTAAAAAACTGATAACTCCCCTCGCTCCTGTAAAAATATTCAACATTCAGCAACCATTTATGAGGTAAACGGAAGTCGTTGTTCCATTGAAAAAAATATATTGGTTTATTTATAATGATATCCCCTTCGATGGAATTGACTTTCTGAATATTTTTCTGAAACATTGCCGTCAAGGAAGGCTCATAGATCCCAAAGCGATGCCGAAGGTTTAGTTCGCCTGAAAACTGTTGTTGCTTGTCGAAGTTCTTCCAAGTGTTGATGTAAATCTGCGGTTGTTGCGGATTCGTATAAAAATAAGCTCCTATAAAATCCTTATTATAGGTATATTGCAGCGAAAGGTAAATAAATCGATACATAAGCGAGTACTGTATCTTGTGGGCTGTTTGCGGCTGCAATTGGGGATTTCCCTCTTGTTGGGAGAAACGATTGAGGTAATAAGAGTAATTATTCAACCGTCCGAACTGCGGGCGGAGAATTCTCTCACCATAATTTATCGATTGCGAAAGTCCTTTGTGGGTATGGGAAACCGAAAGGCTCGGAAAGAAATCATGATACGTTTTTTGGATATCGTTGTGAGAATTCAACAAATCGTGATATCGATATTGAACGTTTTCGAAACGCAGTCCCGCATTGATGGTCAGGTTGTTTTTGGTGAAATAATAGGACGCGTATGCTGCGCGTTTGTTTTCCTCCGTTTGCGATTGTGTATTGTTTCCCTGCTTGCCCTCGTACATCAGCGTGTTGTCGCCCTCCACGCGGCTCCAATCGCCACCGGCCACCAGCGAATGTCCGGATGCGACAATGTAAGAGAGTTTCGGGCTGACGGCATACACATGATAGGTGCCTTTGTTTCTGTTTAGGGTTTGGGTATCGCCGTAATATTCGGATTTTTCTTCAATATTCTGATCGCGTTGTGTATACGTACGGGCATAGTCGGCATATAGATCGAATTTGATTTTATCGCTCCACTTTCCGCTGTAATAAGCGTTCAGATGGTGTTGTGTGTCCTTATCCTTTAAAAGAGAATTTCCCGCTATCTCGGCAAAATATCGATCGTTGGCTTTGATGGTGGAATTGAACGGCGCGGAATCGTCAAAGGAATAGGTATATCCGTCATACATGAAACCGATATTATGATTTTTGTTGATAGCGTAATCAGCTCCCGCAGAATAAGAAAAATAGGGAATGGAAGAATGAGTAACCAGCCGGTCGGAATGCTGCCAAAGCGTATCGGTTGTAGCAATTTCGGTAATCATCCATTGAAAGCTTTTTTTTGCGTATTTATCGAAACCGAAGGTTCCGAACAAGTTCAATCCATCTTTTTGATAATTGAATTTCAGAGCTTCGCTGTTTCCCCATTTTTGACGTCGCCGCAGTTCGGCATCTACTTGCAACGACCATCCGTCCGACCGCTTAAGGGTTGTTATCGATAAAACCGCTCCGGCACTCGCGTCGTATTCCGCACCGGGATTCGTATTGAGTTTGATGTCTTTGATGTTCTTCACTTCCAATTGTTGTACTTCGTTCATCGAGTGCGCTTTTCGCCCATTGATATAAATGACGGGCGTACCGCCTGTAAAGGATGTGATTTTTCCATCTTTTATAATTATGCCCGGAATTTTGCGCAGGACATCCGTCATATTTGTTTCGTGGCTGAGGATGGAGTTTGCCACGTCGGTTACCAATGCGCCGTTATCAAGCTTGAAAAGCGGACGGTTCCCTATAACCGATACTTCACTTAAGAATTTACTTTCGGGTGTTAACCGGATGCGCCCTACGGTATTCTGCGTTACGTGCCGATGCGCTTTTTCATATCCCAAATAAGAGATTTGCAGCAAACAAGGCGCATCGGTTTGCCGGCTTAAAGAAAAACCGCCGTTAGCGCTGGTGCTTACCCCCGCTATAAATACGGAATCGGGCAGGGACAATAAAACGACACTCGCAAAAGGCAAAGGATCATCGTTTTCATCCGCTACCATACCGGTAATGTCGGAAGAATTTTGCCCATATTCTTTTTTGGTAATGATAATCAATTCATCGGTTTGCATGATATAGGTCAATCCCGTATTTTTGAGCATCGCATCGAGGATCGTTTTCACGGCGGTATTTTCGGCGTTGACCGTTACGCGCAGCTTGTCGGGAACGACTTCGTCGTTATAAAGGATACGGTAACCGCTGTTTTGTTGAATCTCGGACAACACGTCCTTGACGGGCTTGTTCTTGGCCGAAAGGGAAACCTGTTTGTTTTGCGCCTGCAAAGGAAAAATCGTAACTAAAAGTACGATCAGCGTAAGATGTTTCAGATAATCCTCCATGATTGTTTTTTACTTTATAATTACCTGCCGGCCTTCCATCTTGTAGGTGAACGGATAGGATTGTTTGAGTGCGTCGAGCATCTGCTCCAGCGTTTCGCTTTTAATGCTGCCTGTAAACCGCTGATCGGAGAGTTGCGGATTGTCTATCCGGATGGAGACGTTATACCGGCCTTCCATCAGCTTAACCAGATCGCCGAATTTTTGCTTCCTGAATACCAGCGCACCCTTCAGCCATTGCGTTTCGGGAAGAATGCTGTCGTTTGCCGGAATCAAATCACGGATCACGTAATTACTGTCCGTTACGAATGTTCCTTTGTCGCGCACCACGATTTTTTGATTCGGTTTCAGCAACACTTCCTTGGCTCCCCGGCGTTTCTCCTTCACCTCTACCGATCCGCGGACAAGGGCTACCTCTATCTCTTCTGCGCGTGCGCTGACATTAAACGCCGTCCCCTTCACGGTTATATCCACGTCGCCGGCAGAAACGACGAGCGGAACCGCGGCATTGCGTGCGACATCGAAAAAGGCTTCCCCCGTAAGAGCGATCCTTCGTTTGCCGGTTCCGAATCGGGCGTTGTGTGCAAGACGCGAATGCTTGCCGAGCCACACCTGCGTGCCGTCGTCCAATACCGCGTATAGATTTTCGTTGCCCGCTTCGATCGCTTCACTGTACAAGTTCTCCGAAGGCAGATATCGATAACCGATGATACTTAATCCGATGAGGATTGCTACCGAAGCGACAATACGCGCCCAAACAGGGATGATGCGCCGGGAATGGGACTGAGAGTCGGGTTGATGCACGTCTGCATTCTCGATTCGATGCCATACTTCATCCAGCTTGGCATCGAGATCGGCGGGAATACCCGAAGCCTTTTTTTCCATAAAAACGTGGATCTCGTCGTATATCTTTTTCAGTCGGCGATCCTGCGCGAGTATCTCTTGCAATTCTTTCCGTTCCTTGTCGGATAGATTGCCGCCGAGTTCTTTCGACACCAATGCGGAAAATGTATTTTTTGTCATAGTCTTTTGTCGTTTATAGTAAGGACACACCGTATCGGGAAAATACGTAGTCATCTACGATTTTTTGATACATATATTAGGGAGAGTCCTTCGAAAAGTCCCGATAAAAGTTGTATGATATATCTACTTTTTATATATTTGCGGCATGAAAAGGAAAATTATTGCTTTTGGAGAGTATTACCATACTTTTTTGCATTCATTGTCCGATAAAGAACAATTGAAAGTGAGATACGTGTTATCTTTACTTGAAACCCAAGACCGATTGCCTGTCAAATTTATCAGATATATAAGAGATAATTTATACGAATTACGAATAACCTATGATGGCAAGATATTCCGCTTGTTCTTTATTTTTGACGACGATAAACTAATAGTCCTTTTTAATGGGTTTCGGAAGAAATCACAAAAAACGCCTAAGGGCGAAATAGAGAAAGCATTAAAAATTAAAGTAATTTATTATGAACAAAAAAGAATTCGAAATACATGACATTAGTGCAGAGTTGGAGAAAGAATATGGCGCTCACGGCACTCCCGAGCGGGCCGAGTTCGATGAGAGAGCGTACGCTTTTTATACCGGGCAAGTGATTTTAGACGCCCGTAAAAGCGAGAAGATGACGCAAACTGAACTTGCCGAACGCCTCGGCGTACACAAATCCTATATTTCCAAAGTCGAAAACGGCGTAGTCAACCCCAGCGTGGGATTCTTTTACCGAATCATGAACGCTTTGGGTTTGCAAGTCGAAATCAACAAAAGGGTGGGATAACGAATGTGCCGATGTACGAATGGAAATAATTCAGATACGTAAAGCGGAAGCAAAGGATCTCGAAAGAATAGATGACCTGTTGGAACAAGTGTTGTCGGTACATCACAAGGGGCGTCCGGACTTATTCAAATCCGTTGGGCGGAAATATACGGATAAAGAATTGACCGAAATTCTTCACGACGGGCAAAAGCCCGTCTTAGTGGCGGTGGATGAAACAGACTGTGTGGTCGGATATGTTTTCTGCCTGTTGCAACAGCATCTGGACAGCGCTATTTTGACCGATATCAAGACTCTGTATATCGATGATTTGTGTGTGGATGAATCTCTTCGGGGAGAGCATGTCGGAAGAAAGCTCTATCAGGCAGCGGAGGAATTGGCTAAAGGACAGGGTTGTTATAATATCACTTTAAACGTATGGAGTTGCAATCCGCAAGCGGCTAAATTTTACGAAACCTGTGGATTCAAACCGCAAAAAATAGGGATGGAAATCCTTTTATAAAGATTTTTGGGGGGGAACACTTCCCCGCTATGCGGTACTCCTCTTAAGATAAGAGGAGAAGGGCAGCCGGCATCCCTTAGACTAATACTGAGAGCATTTTTTTCATTTGCCTTTTGCGGGGTGAATATCCTAAATAAGCGGTTATTTCCGCTTCGAGCTGTTGAATGGCTTTGTAGAGGTGGGTTTCTACGGTACGTTGCGAGAGATGCAATATTTGCGCCGTTTGTTTGGCGGTAAGTTCCTGTTCGCGAATCATTTTAAATACTGTCTTTTGTTGGTCGGGTAACTGCTCTACAATAGCGCGAAGGTTCGCTAATAATTCATTATCTTCCATGCGGCTCAACGGCGTTTCTGTGGCTGCCGATTGCGATACGGCGGTTTCCTCTTCGATAGAGACCATGCGGGTAGCGGTACGCTTGGCGTTTAAGCATCGGTTCTTCACGGATACATATAAGTAGGTGATCGGATGATCGACAGAAGATAAGGATTGCCGATGCAACCATATCTCCACAAACACATCCGAAACGACTTCTTCCGCCTTGCCGCTATCAGTTAAAAAGAGTCCGGCAAAACGTACCAAGCCGGTATATTTCGCGCGAAACAATTCATCGAAAGCTGCCGGATCATCTTCGGATATCCGGTGAAACCATTCTTTTAGGACGGGAGCGGGTTGCTGCATCTTGATACTTTACTGTTATCTTAGGGACACCTTCCGGCGGGAAAATACGTAGCCCGATTAAAAAAATCAGTCATCTTTATGATTCTTCCACATCGGTTTTGAACGCATAATTTGGTCATAAACCGGACAACTCTCGGAGTGCGCCCCGGGAAGATAGCCGATACTCATTAAAAACTCGTTTACGATTTCACCGCCGGTAAAGCGAAAGGTTTGCTTAAAAAGCGCGACCCACTCCTCTACTGTTTTAGGATGATGATGGCGCAGCCATTTCTCAAAAGACCCGTATTCTTTTTGGAGGAGTAAAATAGTTTGGGCATTCTGTATGACAGCATCGATCTTGCGGCGGTTACGGATAATGCCGGGATCGTTTAAGAGGCGCACGCGATCCGTTTCGGTATAAGCGGCGATGGTTTTGATATCGAAATGATCATACGCCCGGCGCAAAGCGGCTTCTTTTTTAAGAATGGTTTCCCAACTCAATCCGGCCTGATTGATCTCCATAATCAGGCGGCCGAACAATTCATTATCATCATGCAAAGGAAAACCATAATGGAGATTATGATACTTTTCGTGCAATGTCTTTTTCTCCCCCGGAGGGAGGGAGCGGATGAATGAACAATAATCCATATTCGATAAATTTTGATATAAACAACAACCGATCGATTTGAGTGGATAAAGGTACAAAGATTTACGCATATTGCAACGAAGGTTCCGTTTAAGGTGATACCGGAAACAGACGTCTTATGACCCGTCAAATCCTCTGAAATAGCTTATCCTTTCGGACAGAGAATGAAAAATCAATCACTGAAATGTGAATATGAATAGGAGGAAAAGCAAAATAGGTCTCTGAATTGTGAAAATATCTGCATGAAATGTAAAAATTAGAGGCTCTTTTGTAAAAATAAAAGCCTTTAATATTAAAATGTTTCTCTGTTTTGTAAAAATATAAGGGTATAACGTTAAAACAAAAGCCTTTTTATTGAAAACAGGATTGAAGGTGAACAAAATAGAATAGAAGGTGGACGGAATAGAATAGAAGGTGGACGGAATATGATAGGAGATAGACAGAAAATGATAGGAGGCAGACGCAAAATACTTCGGAATAGACAAAAACAGCCCCATAATAACCGGAATAAGGATAAAGGTGGAGAGAATGCAGGGTGGGGAGGATTATTGATTGAGATTGAACCGCAAACTCAATCCCGCATCGGTTTCGGAAGTGGGATAGGAGGTGGATGAGATGAGCGGCGTGTTGATAGCCTTATCGAAAAAAGCGCGTAAGGTCAGCGCCCGGCTCAAGTCATAATCTGCCGAAAACTGGATGGTCGTGGTCCGTAATCCGCTCGTGGCCTGCGAAAAACCATCTTCTATTTTGCGGATAAGAGCATGCGTCGTTTTGTGCGAAACATCGAAACGGATGTTCAAGTCATTCGAAAAAGTAGACGCTGTATTGGAAGCCGCATTCGATGCTTCCGTATCGGTTCTTCTACGTCGGGGAGTCCGCCGGCGGTTGTTTTCGCGCAAATTGATGCCGAGTACACGGTTAAAATCGGGAATGCGGTAACCCAATCCGAATACCCAATCGTTATCGCTGGTCTCGACAATCTGATACGATGCGATGTTTAAGTTGACCGTGCGCGTTTTGTTCCATCGCAGGTTGAGGGACAGGTTATTATTAAATACTCCACGGGCCTCGATTAACGGGCTGAAGCTTTCTATCAAATTGACCGACGAAATATCGTATGGCGAAGACGGCACGGGCAAACCGGTCAGCACATCACGGACATAACCTAACCCCGACCCGTCGGCGGACGAGACTCTGCTTAAGAAAGAGGTATAAGCCCCCACGCGGTATTGCGAGATATACTTATGGGTAAACACGAGCGATTGGAAGAGGTCACGCAGCGGCAAGAAAGTAGACAGCGGATTGAATGATATATTCCAGTTGGGTAGGAGCGACGTGATATCAGGAAAAGCCGTCAGCCCTACATTGTTGGGATTCTTGCCGGTATAGGCCGCCAAAAAGGCGGGGATAAGCACATCGGCCGAGTTCGGGTTGATATCGGCCACCGAAGGGTCGAATGACTGTCCGCCCAGACCGGTTTGCGCGATAAACCCTGCATTGGGATACGTGCTGCCGGTATAGCGGTTACGCCAACGGGCGGAAATAATGTCTTTATTGCTTAGGAAAGCGTCGAACGTAGCCGAGCGGTAGTTATTCGCAGCCGAAGAGCCCTCGAAAGCCGACGCAAGGGAGACCGTTGTCATCGCGAAACTCCCTCCCCGTAGTTGCGGTTGGCCTTCCACCATGTACTGAAATTCCGTTCGCCGGTTGTCTTCATAAAGCGCGTTCAAATCGATCTTCAATCCGCGAAAAGGCTCTATCACCGCATCCATCCGTACGTTGGTCGTGACATTATAGACCGCCGGTGAAATATTTTCCGGGTTTATGACCAGCCAGTCGTTACGCAAGGCCTTTTCAATATACTGTCCGCCGCCTTCCAGTCCGAAAGCAAAACCCAAGCCGGGAATCATCGTTCCGGCGGAGTTGGATTGCCCGAAGAAGTCGCCGATCATCGGATTGAATCCGGGCAGGTCGGTACGGGTTTTATAAGCGATGTTGACGTTGAGGCTTCGAAGCATCATCAGCCCGCGGGCTGCATAGCGGGCGATATCGAATCCCGCAGGCTCCCGAGGTGGCAGCGTAATCGTACGAACGACGACTTCTACATCGACTGTATCCCGATTGAGAAGGGCGATACGGTTGTTGTCCAGTTTTTTGTGGCGTAACACATACTGCTTTCCATTCCGGCGGGCGGTTATACGAAGGTTTTTCGAATTTAGGTTGTGTGTGACGATGGTGTTCGAATCGGTTTGCAAACGAACCGTTTGCGTGGCGGTACGCTCTTCCGGTTCAGGTGCGGCATCGAGAGCCTTCGGAGTCCCCGCGTCTCCGTCGAAATAACGGTTTGTTTGTTGCAGAAAGGGAATTTTATTATAGAACGATACCAAATTGAAGCGGTTGTTTAAGGTGAGCGACAGTTCGTTTTGCAGATAATTTCCAATCGTCACATCTTCAATATAAGCACCCCGTTCCCAACGGTAGCGCGAGTTATAGGCGGCGCTGGAATGAATCCAATCGAGTATCGGTATTTGGGCGAATGGAAGCGTGTAAGTCACATCCGCCGTTTGTTCGTGACTCAGTGGCTTACCGAGATTTTGAATGCTTTGCGTCACCGAATCTTTCCAAATTTCATAATCATTGCGGTTGATCTTTTTGTTCACTTGCAGGTAAGGCTCTTCGATTTCGGCAATAGTTCCCGAACGGAACGATGTTTTCAGGTTACGGGTCAAATCCCACGCGATCGAGAAGTTCCGGTTCCATTCGAAATTTTGGCTGAACGACAAGTATTGGGTTTGCGTTTCGGTCATCCCCGCCAGATAGGCGTTCAGGTCGCGTAACTGCGTCTCGGAGTAATTGCGCACAATATAACTGCTTGCCTGAAGGGTATTGGGGAGATAATTCAAGTTGAGCGATTTGATCAGTTTCAGCCATCCCGATTTGCTTTCGAGATGTTTAAAAGGCTCCCATGGTTTCACAAACGGAGTGTAAGCGTAACTTGCCTGAAGGCGGAAATCTTGCATGGTGGCATATTCCGTTTCGGGATCCTGATGTTTGTTTTCGTTGTACGAATATCCGAAACTGAAGTTCGCCGGGTCGTAAGGCATCGGGGTTTTACTCTTAATGTCGACTTTTACATTACTCAAGCTTAGGCTTTTGGTTGTCGTTCTGGTCATGGCGAAGTTGATAATGGAATCCTTTTCCGTGCGGCTATTCGTCCCGTTGAACGATTCCGACAATAGAATATCCTGATTCAACGGATCGTATTTAGGCGTATTGGTTTGACTCGAATAGGAGTAATAGAAAGGTGCGGTAACTTTCGCTTTCTCCGGGAAGAAGCGTCCGAGTTCGAGGTTCAGCGCAAAATCGATGGACGCATAATCGTCGTTTCGCCTTTCCAGCAAACTTTGGTCGAGGGCGCCGAAGCCGGCGGTTTCTTTTCGTCCCGAAATATTCACTGCGCCGATATCGGAAAGGCTGAGATTCACGTTTCCCTGTGCCGCCCATCCCCCGTCTTCATCGAATTCGCTGAGGCGAAGCTCGTTTACCCACACTTCGCCCGATTTATTCTTATCGGTGCGGTTGCGGACACCGATCATCATAACCTTTACTTCGGCTAAAGACGGGTTTCCGACAATCGTCATCGTGTTATCGGACTTATCCGGATCTTGCACCGTGTAAGGGGTTAGGTAAGTCACCCCGTTACCGAGGTTTTTCTGCGTATTCCGCTCTAATTTCAGATTTGTCAACGCTTTCAACGGGAAATCGAATAAGTTGCCGGGCATCCACACTTTTTCGCGGTCGGCCGTTACATTGCCGTTATACCGTCCCTCGGGCGTAATATCCAACGGTATTTCATATTCATAATAGTTGTTGCGATAATCGGAACCCAACCGCAGAAAAACCGTCAACTCGCCATCCTCCAGTGTTTCCGGGTCTTCCTCCAGTTCTTCGGCGTGTACAAAAAGTTGAAGGCGTTTGTAGCGGCGCAGGTCATAAAGCGCGCTCTTATAGACAGCGCGCGAGTCGCCGGCATCCAAATCGCGTATTTTAAGCGATATCGATTGCTCGTTCTCCTGCCGCAGTTGAGGCTGGCTGGGATCGGTAATGCGGGTCACACCGGGAGGCAACACATAATTCACCGGCGTGCGGTCGCCATTCTCTTCGATGTTTACGGTGGATAGTTCCAGCGACCCCGTTCCCGATACGGCGCCGCCCGATGCTAAGTCCTGCGTATAAGTGCGCCATTCGCTGCGGACAAGCTCGAGGGTGGCGAACCGTAGAAAAACCGGATCCTCGAAGCCGGTCAGGAACATACGCATAAAGCGGATATTGTTGAATCCCCGGATGTTTCCCACCCGCGTTTCATACTCTTTAATCGGGACTTTAAATTGATACCAATTGACCGTACTGCTTTGCCCGTTGCGTAAAGCGACACTCACCGAACGTTTGTCCACGATGAAATTGCTTCCGACGGCCATCTCCCCGGGACGAAGTTTTACTTTATATTGATAGTACGACTCGCTTTCATTCATCGTGTTATCGTTATCGATATCTTCCACGTCGGGGGTTGTCCTCGAAGCCGTGGAGTAGCCCGCATCCTCTTCGGGCGCCAGCGAGTTTCCTTCCGTTCCGTTAAAATACTTATACCGTTCCAAAATGCTTAATTGCTGCCGATCCTGTTCCGGGCCCCGGTAATGGCGGAAGTTGTCGCCGGCCGGATCATTGAGCGGAGAATGGGCATCCTCTTGCAGGCGCGCGATCGCATCTCCCGACAAGCGCGAACGATAAGTTTCAAGATAGCTCGCATACGTTGGATACGTTTTTTCTTCTTCGGTGTTTAAGCCGTTTAACCCGACGTCCTGAATGCGCCGTGAATTCATTCCCTGCGACTGGTCGAATGCATACACGGTGGACTGCCGCTCGGGATACTTCCCCCACACCGAATACCCGATGGCCGCGGTGTCTCCGTCGACGGGCAGGCCATTCTCAAAAAACTTCCTTCCGTCTTTCAATACATCTTCCGAAATCTCGCCCAAATTGAAATATAAGTCGCCGCCCTGAGCCGTTTGCAGGGTGTCGTTCACAAACGGATCCATCAGCCAGAACTCGATATATTCAATATTCGCCGCTTCAAAATCGCGCGTGTCGATCTTGCGGGTGATTCCTCCCCAACGACGGTACGCATTCAGCAGATGTCCGTCCGAATCGACCTCCGTATCCAAATTGTAAGGGCCCCGTTCATTCGGATAATAAGAGATATTCAATACCGGAATGGTCGATGCCTGTCCATAAATAGGATCTTTATTGGGATAAATTTCGCGTTCATATACTTCCCTGACCAAATGGTTCGACAATTGTTCGTCATCGTTTTTTATATGTGCCGGCGTACGGCTCGAATTGCGTTGCGTAAAAAGGCCATCGATGTAAAACCAAGACATCAACGCCCGATTCTTCGTATATTCGATATTATTGGATAAGGCGGCTTCGGGAAACAACCCGGTGGAGGTGTTGTTGTAAGGGGTGGCGGCGAGCGTCCAGGCATACGGCGACCGCAAGTCGATGCCGGAGGTCGATGTCTCGAAATCATCGAGATAAGAATATCCCCCGGTGTATTTGTTCCGGTAATGTCCCGGAATCATGTGGGCAAATTCCGCATTGGCCGAAATGTGGGAGGGGGCGGTGGCGTTGACGAACGGCAGCAGGTCGAGGAGATTGGTCAGCAGGTAGGATTCCTTCTTATACGATGCATTCAAACCCCAGAGCGTGTTTTTGACCGACTCGTCGCCCAAAACGGTCTTCGTCGTCAGGGGCTTCTCATAAAAATGCATCAGGGTGCCGCCGATACTCAAATTTTTGGAATAATCATACAACAGATTGATCCCCATCATGGTTTTCCGCTGCATGCTCGCCAGCGACTGGTTTTCGAGCGACACGCTGATGGGTGTGCCCGCATCGAGAAGCGACTGGTTGAGGATATTGACTGTCCCGGTCATATAATCGACCGTGTAGTCGGAGCCTTCCGTCAGGGTGACCCCCGCAGCGGTTACCCGCACGGAACCCGGAGTGACATTCGTTGCGTTCAGGCTGATTCCCGAGCCCGACGTTCCCCGGTATTCACCGCTTATCCGGAATTTGTTTTTTTCCGATAGCTGGCGGGCGACGGTTAACGTGGAATCGTACAATTCCTGATAGACATATTTATCGGCAAGGGCATCATCGGCAATCTTGCGGCGAAGGTGGGAGCCGAACGGTTCGACGACGGGAAAGATGATGCGCCCGTTTTGCGCCGATACGGTATAGCCGTCGAGGAAGTCGAAGATGCCGTCGGGGTACGGATCGTTCTTACTGTTTAAACGATCGAGATTCATGACCCGCAGCAGGAGATCGTTCCGGATATTTCCTTCGGGAATATAATTCAGATAGACTCCCGTGGTATCGCTCTGATAGGTAATGTTCATCTTGAAGCCGGCGCTTTGCAAATTATAGGCGTTGTAACCGACCGAATAGATGTTCTTCATCATTAAATCCCAAGTGTATGAAACGGGCGAAAGCGAGACGGGTTTCAGCAGCTTCAAAAACAACGCCCCGCTTTGTGAAGCGCCAGTGCCCGCCGAACCGTCGGTAATATCGCTCGAGAATTCGCCGACCTGATAGGCCTGCCCGTTATAGGTGAATTCGAACGCCACGGCAAGCACTTCATCCGCCTGCAAGGCGCTCCGGAGCGAAAGATAACCTAATTGCGGCTGATAGGTGTATTCGGATGGACTAAGCAGGCGCGCATTCTCGATCTTTTCATAATCTTGCCCTTGCACGATGGCGCCCGGAAAAACAGTGTTTGCCCGGCGGATATCGCGTACGGCGGAGTAGGTGGAAATAAGTTGGGCATAGAGGTTGTTGGCATCGTTGTAAGTAACGCCGGCGGAACCCTGCGCCGACCACATGGGGTTGTGGATGATGTCGTGTTCGCCCAAGTCGGCAAACGCAATGATATTCCGGGCTTGTTCGAAGTTCGATGTTTTATTGGTCACCCAAACTTCCATTTTGGTAATCGACACGGACGAACTGACGTAGGGTAATTTGCTCATTGCCCGGTCGAAGGCTTCGCGAAAATAATATCCGAGGAAAAAATGGCGGTTCTCGTCATATTCATCCGCGCGTAACTCAAATGGCGTCGTTTGAATGTTTCCGTTTGAATGAACGCGGCTTGACTCCGATTCTTGTTGTGAAAAGATCGTATTGACATGCAGTTTGCCGAATTGGAGGTCTGTTTTAATCCCGAAGAGCGCCGCACCGCCGTTAATCAGCGAATTGGTGGTTGTCATACTCACATTGCCGGCCTCTATATTTTTAATAATTTCGTCTTCGTCTCCCTGATAAGCCAGTTTAATGCGTTTGGAATCGAAGTCGAAGCTCGCATCGGTATTATAATTCAACCCGAAATTGATCTTCTCTCCCAGTTTGGCATTGACATTCAATTGAATGTCTTGGTCGAAATTAAACGTATTCCGCTTCCGTGCGCGTTCCGGCAGGGTAGGGTTGTTCGTCACCGAACGCTTTAATCCGGAGGAAACTTCCACCGACCCCTGTGTCGTGATTTGCAGTCCGCCCCGACCGAAGATATCTTCCAACACGCCGGTGTTCAGGCGCATGTTGGAAAGCGAAAACGGCTGCTTTTGTTCCCGGGCCGAAGAGTCGGCGGTAAACGCGTTCAACGTCCTGAAATACGACGTTTGTGTTTGGGAAGCCCGGTACTTCATGTATTCTTGGGGCGTCATATAAAAAGGTTTACCGATAACGGTTTCGCCGATCTTGTTCTGAAAAATATAGCGGTCGGTTTTTGCGTCGTAAACGATTTCGGTGCGGATATTCGAGGGAGTTCGGAGGTCTACGGGCGATTGTTTATCGAGATCGGAACGCTGTTGAAGAAGCGTTTTTTGCACCGGATAGCGGTTTTGCAAGCTGTCTGCGACCCTTTCCGGTTCCGTCGTTTGGGCATATACCGATCCCTTCCCGCTGCATACGAGCAGAAAAAGCAGAAAGAGTATGTTTTTTTTCAAATGCACGAATCGTTAGTCTACGGCTTCCGGTCGCCAGTCTACGGTCTAAAAGTCTAAAGTCGAATATCTCAAGTCTAAGGTCGTCAGTCATTACTTCATCCCTCATACTTCATACTTCATCCCTTATCCCTCATACTTCATACCTCATACTTCATACCTCATACTTCATACCTCATACTTCACATCCCCGGTTTACAATCGCTTCAAAGCGTCTTTGATGATGGCTTCGACCGGCAAAGAAGGAGCCGTTTTCACAATCTTGGCCACCACTTTTTGCGAAGCTTGTTGCGAGAAACCCAACATAACCAAAGCCGATACGGCTTCACGTCCTGTTTCCGGTAGCGAAGCATGCGTCGGCAATTGAAGGGCGCCGGCTTCATCCGTCAATTTGATCTTGTCTTTTAAATCCAAAATAATGCGTTGGGCGGTTTTAGCTCCTATTCCTTTAACGGATTGCACCACCGCCACATTTTCGGTACCGATGGCCGCTTCCAGTTCCTTGGCGCTCATAGAGGAGAGAATCATGCGCGCCGTACTCGGCCCTACGCCCGATACGCTGATGAGTTGCAGAAATAATGCCCGCTCATGGATATCGGAAAATCCGAAAAGCACATGCGCGTCTTCGCGAATGGATTCGTACACATATATTTTTGCCGCAGTCGCGCCGTTTAAAGCGCTGTAGGTGTTTAGCGAGATGGACGCGATATACCCCACGCCGGCACATTCTACCGTAATGGAAGCGGGCGTTAACTCTGCAATTTCGCCTTTAATATAATCGATCATATTCTAAAAAATAATACTATTTACTGGTCTCGTAGTTATAACGCAGAATTTGCCAAAAACGTATATCGAATGCGGATACTTTGCTACATCGGATGTCCTTTTGCCAATCCGCCTTCACCCGTTTCTTTATAAAGGGAAGGAATATCGTGTCCGGTTTCTTTCATCACATTAACCACCCGGTCGAACGATACGCGATGCGTGCCGTCGGTAAAAGAAGAATATAAGTTGGCATCGAGGGCGCGTGCGGCAGCATAGGCATTTCGCTCGATACAGGGTATTTGTACCAATCCGCATACCGGATCACACGTCATGCCCAAGTGATGTTCAAGCCCCATTTCGGCCGCATATTCTATCTGGGCCGGACTGCCTCCGAACAATTGGCTGGCGGCTGCGGCAGCCATCGCACAAGCCACACCTACCTCTCCCTGGCAACCGACTTCCGCACCCGATATGGAAGCATTCTTCTTCACCGTGTTTCCGAATAAGCCGGCGGTGGCTAAGGCGCGCAAGATACGTTTTTTGCTGAAGCTCCGTATATCTTCCAAATGGTATAGTACGCTGGGAACAACTCCGCAAGAACCGCAAGTGGGAGCAGTAACAATTTTGCCGCCTGCCGCATTTTCTTCCGAAACGGCCAAGGCATAGGAAAAGACCAATCCCCGCGATTGCAACGACGCTTTGTACCCTTTCGCGCGTATGTAATAACTGGCGGCCTTTCGTTGTAATTTAAGGGGTCCCGGTAGGATGCCTTCATTCTCCAATCCACGTTGAACAGCCTCTTGCATCACCGTCCATACTTCTTCCAGATAATCCCAGATATCCGAACTTTCGTATTCTTCCACATACTCCCAATAGGTTTTGCCCCTTTGTTCGCACCAATTCAGAATGTCGGTGATATTGCCTTTCGGATAGATCTTTTGGCCTTCAGCGCCTGAAAGCGATATGATTTTCTTTCCATCCGACAACGTTCCCCCTCCTACGCTATATACCGTCCACGAATCGGAGACTTTGCCTTTGGTGTCGTAGGCTTCGAATTTGAGGGCATTCGGATGATACGGCAGGAACTTTTTCGGTTGCCATTCTATTTTGGTGCGGGCTGCCGGTTCGAGCACGTCCAAAATAGCGACATCCGTAAGATGCCCTTTTCCGGTAGCGGCAAGGCTCCCGAAAAGCGTAACGTGATATTTCGTTGCATCTGGAGTACGACTCCGGAATAATTCGGCAGCCCTTTTCGGGCCCATTGTGTGGCTGCTCGAAGGCCCGTTGCCTATGCGATAAATTTCTTTGATTGATTCCATATTGAAGTGCTAAGACATATGATTGTTATTGGTTTCACAAAGATAACCCTTAAATCGATAATGGACAATGGAATTCATCATTCATCGTTCATCGTTCATCATTCATCGTTCATCATTCATCGTTTATAGTTCATCGTTCATAATTTATAGTTTATAGTTTTACATTATTTCCGTATTTTTGCACCCAAATTTGCATAAATGAAAACGACAGGAACTTATTCTTATCATATTGGCGCACAAGATATCGATTTTAGAAAGCAGGTATCATTGCCGTCTCTGACAACTATTATTCTGACCACGGCGGGACGAAATGCCGATGAAAATGGTTTCGGACTGCTTCATCTGTTGGAGCAAAACTACACTTGGGTATTGTTGCGATTGACTGTGGAAATGAAGCGGATTCCCCATGAGAATGACGAGATTTCGGTGGAGACATGGATCGACTCGGTCGGCACGGCTTTTACAAACCGTAACTTCGTCTTTACCGATCAATCGGGCGAGATCATCGGTTACGCTGCTTCTTCATGGGCGATCATTCATATGGAAACGCGCCAAAGCGTGCTGCTCGATACGTTGACGGGACTTTCCGATTTCATTGTTCCCAAATCGATTCCTATCGCTACGCCGGCACGTATTCCCAATGTCAAAGGCGATGTCGCCAACACGTTCCGAGTACAATACAGTGATTTGGACATTAACAGGCACGCTAACAGTTTGCACTATATCGAATGGATATCGGATTGTTTTTCATTAGACTTTTATCTTTCCCATACCTTGAAACATTTTGAGATTAACTTCCTCCGCGAACTTACCTTCGGAGACGAGGGGGAAGTGCATTGCCAGATGAAGGAAGACGGCGATTATTATTTCCAACTGGTAGCGCAACGGCAAGGGATTGCCTGCCGTGCGCGTTTGTTGTTCGAGCCGCAATAATCAAAGGCTTCCCGTAGAACTTTCGGGAGTGCTGTGATGACGCGACTTAAAGCCTAAAAGATGCCGTAATTTTTTGACCTTTTGTTTGAAGCGGTAAAACAGGGCCAACGCATCGCGGTAAAACAACATCTTTGAGACCGTTCCGATGTCGCTCGTTTGCGAGGCTTCGGCATAGGCGGCTCCTACAATGGCATATCTATCCGCCGGAAGAATCATGCGCCGCATGCTTTTCATCGATTTCCGTCGGGAGTATTTGCCGAAATGCATCCGGTTATTGTCAATGAGACAAAAATCATAATCGGGGGCAGAATTCATGACAAGGATATTTCCCATGTTGTAATCGTTGTGATAGACTCCACATAAATGAAGCCGGTAGGTGAAACGGCCCAATGCCCTGAAGAGCGCTTCCGATTCGGCTATCGGTCGTGCGATAAAATCCGATAACGGCGGATAGTTTACATACAAACAGATAAAATAGCTCTTTTGTAAAATACGATGTTTGAAACAATCGATAAAAGCTACCGGCATCGGCGTTTCTATGCCGCGGTTTGTTAAGGCAAAAGCATGTTCATACGCTCTTTGCGCTTTTGACTTTCTTAGGGTGCCATACAACAGGCGGTTGATGTCGGTCAGGCGGTTATACGATTTGATGCTAAGACGGATGCCGTCGATTTCCACCACGCTGACATCGTTGCGCCCCGAGTAAATCGTTTTGCCCGGTAAGGATTTGCTGTCCGGCAAAGAGGCGACAAAATCCGATAATGCATCAAAAGAAGGGTTGATCGCTTTCTGTATCCGGAATTTACTTTTGCCGTACTGTTTTTGAACGGATTCTTCTTTACTGTATAATTTCTTTTTCATTTGTAAAACACGTATTTTCTTGTTACCATTGTTATGTTCTCTTCTTATAACTGATGACAGCCCATAGATTCAGGATTATCCCGAAAATAAGTATAATGCCCGTGGACTGGGCGATGTCGGCAAACCGGCTTCCGTTTAGATAAAGCAAACGCAGAACCTGTACAAAGTAAGTGAGCGGATTGCAGTAAGCGATAATCTGCGCCCAATAGGGCATACTCGATACAGGGGTGAACATTCCGCTAAGCAGATAGATGATCAGGATGAAAAACATAATGAGAAAACTGGCTTGCTGGGTCGTTTCGGAATAGTTAGACACCACAATGCCCAATCCGGAAATCGATACGATATACACAAAACTTACCAGATATACCAGCAGAATATTCCCTTGCGGAACCATACCGTAAATGCTCCATGTGCATATAATGGCGATAGTCTCCACAATAATACCGATAATCCAATAGGGAATGAGTTTTGCCAGAATAAACGAGAATTTCTGTACCGGCGTCACATTGATTTGCTGTATGGTGCCTTGTTCTTTCTCCCCGACAATGTTGATGGCGGGTAAGATGCCGCAAATAAGCGTCAGCAGGATGACCATAAAAGCAGGAATCATATAATATTTATATTCCAGTCGTTCGTTAAACTTATACCGGCTCTGTATATGGATCACCGGCAGGGATGCTTGTGGAAACAAAGCGAGAGCGGCTACCTGTCCGGCGCGCAGTTCGCTCGAAAAATCATTAACGACCTGCATAAGGTAGTTATTGGCGAGCATGCCGCGAGTTCCGTCTACGGCATTGGCCGACAGCATGACCGATGACGAACGGGTTTTGATGAGGTCACGGTCAAAAGCGGGCGGTATTTGCAGGATAATGTCGCAATCGGCGGTTTCAATACCCCGGTAAGCGGTAGTGTAATCGGGTAGGGTGGCATTGATGCGGAAATACTTCGAAGCATCGATTTTTTGTATCAACCGCTGCGAATAGGTGCCTTGCGACCGGTCTACCACGTTGACGCGGATATCCTTCACTTCATAGTCGATGGCCCAGGGGAAAATCCACATCGTCATGACGGGAAACAGCAATATCAGTCCCATGACCATTTTGCTCCGCAGAATCTGTTTGAATTCTTTTTCTATCAAAAACTTCAACGTCTTCATGCCAATCGTTTTTTAGTGTTCAGGATACTTAAGACTGCTAAGAATACGGTCATTCCTAATAGAATTCCGATTTCGGGCAACACCGTCATGATTCCCTGTCCTTCTATCATGATCTTGCGTACAGCCGTGATGAACCATCGGGCCGGGACGAAATAAGAGCTCCATTGCAATACCAACGGCATATTGCCTATCGGGAAGATCATCCCCGATAGGACAAGAGTCGGCATCATCAATCCGATGCCCGACACGAGTACGGCATCCAACTGCTTTTTTACCAGGGTGGAGATCAACAGTCCCAATGTAAGGGATAATAAGATATAAAGGAGGCACACAAATAACAACAAGAGAAAATTTCCCCGAATAGGGACATTCAGCACGAAGAACGACAGCAACAAAATAGACGCGACGTTGATGGCTGACAGTACGGTGTAAGGAATGGTTTTCGCCATCAGTACCGTGACCGGTTTTAAGGGCGATGCCAACAGAACCTCCATGGTGCCCTGCTCCTGTTCGCGAACGATGGAAACCGACGTCATCATCGTACAGATAATCATTAGAATTAAACCCATGATTCCCGGCACGAACAAGTACGCCGATTCCATTTGGGGGTTGTACAGCATTCGCGTCTCGGTGTTTATGTGAAAAGGAATCGTTTGCAGTTGCATCATTTCCTGCTGATAGCCGGCCAGGATTCCCGTGACATAGTTGGTGGCAACCGTGCCGCGGTTCGGGTCGGAGGCATCGGCGATAAACTGAATCTGCGCCTCTCCCGAATGAACGATATTCCGATGAAATCCCGATTCATAAATTACCGCTAAATCAATCGCACCCTGGCGCATGAGGTTATTGACCTCTTCCTCGGAATGTACCTGTCCAACCACATCGAAGTAAGGATTTGCTTCAATCCGGCGGGTTATTTGCGTGGTCGATTGGTCGGGCGACGGATCGAAAACGGCGGTGCGGATATGCGTCACCTCCATATTCATAGCGAAACCGAACAGCAACATTTGCACGATCGGCATTCCCAATATGATGAGGAGCGTACGCTTATCGCGGAAGATATGATAAAACTCTTTTTGTACAAACGTGTTAAATTGACTCATATTAATTCATAATTGACAATTCATAATTGACAATTCATAGTTCATAACCCATAGTTCATAATTCATAGTTCATAGTTCATAATTCATAATTCATAGTTCATAATTCTGCATTGTCCATTGTCCATTGTCAATTAATTCTTTTCGCTTTGCGCGCAAGTTTGCGGAACACCTCATCCATATTTTGTGCCTGAGATTGCTGCTTCAGATTATGGGGAGTATCCAGCGCATCGATGCGTCCATCGACCATGATCGATACCCGGTCGCAATACTCCGCTTCATCCATATAGTGAGTCGTTACGAAGACAGTGATGCCCTTATAAGCCGCATCGAGGATCATCTCCCAAAATTGCCGTCGCGCGGCCGGATCCACTCCTCCCGTAGGTTCGTCAAGAAAGACAATCTTCGGCGTATGGAAGATGGCAATCGAAAAGGCGAGCTTTTGCTTCCATCCCAACGGCAGGGAAGCCACCATCGTGTCGCGCTCCGACTCAAAATCAAGCTGTTTCAACAACCGGCGGGTGTTTTCTTTTATCTCCTTATCATTCATGCCGTAAATGCCTGCGAAGAGTCGTATGTTCTCCCACACTTTCAAATCTTCGTAAAGAGAAAACTTCTGACTCATGTACCCGATGTTGTGTTTGATTTGTTCATTCTCTTTGAAGATATCATAACCGGCTACCGTACCCTTGCCGGAGGTCGGATTACTAATGCCGCAGAGCATTTGGATGGCGGTTGTCTTTCCTGCGCCGTTCGCTCCCAGAAAACCGAAGATCTCGCCTTCTTTTACGTCGAAAGATATATGATCGACCGCCGTAAAGCTGCCGAATTTCTTCGTTAATTCCGATACTTCTATTACGTTCATCTTATTAATTCATAATTCTGCATTGTCCATTGCTAATTGTCTATCGTCATGTCGAGAAAAAAATCTTCCACGGTAGGCGATATGGGTTCGAGGTGTATCTGCCCGTAACCCTTCGAGGAAAGATATTGCTGAAAATCACGCTCGGAAAACCCTTCTTCTACGGCGACATGATGCGACTCGCCAAAGGCGAAGCACGACCGTACGTGGGGATAGCTCCGTATGTTTTCTAACAATCCGCGCACATTCCCTGCGTGCAGCGACCATAACGAACGCCGGTAACTCGAAATGATTCCCTGTGGAGTGTCGATGCCCAGAAAACGTCCTTTCTGGATAAGGGCAATGCGGTCGCACAGGCTCGCCTCATCCATATAGGCGGTCGACACCAATATGGTGATTCCCTGCTTTTTCAACTGCCGTAGCATGTCCCAAAATTCTTTGCGCGACACGGGGTCGACGCCCGTTGTGGGCTCATCCAATAACAAAACCTCGGGTTTGTGGATTAATGCGCAGCATAACGCCAGCTTCTGCTTCATTCCTCCCGACAGGCGGCCTGCACGGCGTGTTTTGAAAGGCTCTATCTGTTGGTAGATGTCTTTTACCAGATGATAATTTTCCTCGATGGTCGTATTGAAAACCGTCGCGAACAAGTAGAGATTTTCTTCTACGGTCAAGTCCTGATAAAGCGAAAACTTGCCCGGCATATACCCGATCATGCGGCGTATCTTTTCGTAATCTTTTACCACATCCACGCCGTTCATTAGCGCCGAACCGCTGTCGGGCAGCAAAAGGGAAGCCAATATGCGGAACAAAGAAGTCTTGCCGGCGCCGTCGGGCCCGATAATGCCGAATATCTCCGCATCGTTCACCGAGCACGAAACACCCGCCAAGGCAACGGTGTGCCCGTAGGACTTATGTAAGTCGCGAACGTCAATCATGATTGCCGGACTTGTCAAAACGGACTTCCCCATACATGCCTATTTTCAAATAACCATCGTTTTCGACGGCTATCTTCATGGCATACACCATGTTGGCACGCTCGTCTTTCGTCTGAATGGTTTTGGGCGTAAACTCGGCCTTATCCGATATCCACGAAACCGTTCCGTCGTAGGTTTTCCTCTGTCCGTTCCCGGCATCGACACTCACGCTCACCTTGTCGTTGAGTTTGAGTTGCGACAACTGCTCGTTCGAAATATAGGCCCGCAGAAACATGCTGTTCAGATCGGCGACCTTAAACAGTGGCGTACCGATATTGGCCAGTTCCCCGACTTCGGCGTATTTATTAAGGACGACACCCGAAATAGGCGAACGGATAATGCATTTTTGCAATTGATCGTCCAACTGCGCGACTTGGATGTCGAGGGCCGAGCTCTGTGCCGAAATATGGTCGCTGCTCTTTTGCAAGGTCGATGTTTGCGCGGAAAGTTGCTTACGCAGTACCTCCAATTGCGAATGGATGTCGTCGAGTTGTTTACTGTTGGCGGCGTTCGCCTTGATGAGCTTTTCGGTGCGCGCTTTTTCACGTTCGAGTGTGGCGATTTGCTCTTCGATAACGGCAACTTGCGTATCGATGTTAGGGCGCTGCGCCCGTACGCCTCGCACATTGGAGAGCAGGCTCATCTTCTGCAAGTAGAGCTGCGTGCTGTCGATGTATCCGAGCGATTGTCCGGCCTCTATCGATCGCCCTTCCACCAAATCGAAGGCTTCTATTTTTCCGGCTGCTTGCGACGAGACGATAATTTCGGTGGCCTCGAAAGCGCCGGTAGCGTCGAACCGGTTGTTGCCTCCGGAGCAAGATGCAAAGGCTATCAGTACGATAGCGGAAAAGAGTTTATTAATCGCGTTCATTATGAATTGCTTATTACTAATTTTGCATTGTCAATTATTAATTGTCGATCGTCCATTTCAATTGGTAGATCGCCGCCAGATGCTGTATTTCGTGCAACGCCATCGATTGCCGCGCTGCTTTCAAGGCATTGATCTCTTCGATTAAGTCCGAGACAGTCATCGTACCGTTTTCCACCTTCACCTCGGCAGCCTCCTTTATCTGCCGGCGCAAGCGGATGATTTCCTCGTCATCCTGCATCGTACGACGGTATGTCTCTATTTCGTTTTGCTGTAAAGGAATCTGAGTATTTAAATTGTAAAGAAAGGTCTTGCGCTGAGCGGCAACCGATTGTTTTTGCCAATCGATGCTCTTCTTTTCGTTTTTGTACGTGTATAAATTCCCGAAGTTCCACGATAAGGTGACTCCTCCCACAAAAAGAGGGGCGAACTTCTTTTCGAACAGGGTGAGTCCGGGCTTGCCGTAACCAGCCTGAGCAAACGCCGCAATCACGGGCATGTTCTTCGCCTGCAGGAGGCTCTGTTGCGATTGAAGAAGTAATTCCTGCGCCTCAAAGATATTCAGCTCGGGACGGCGGACACCAGGCGATAAAGGCAAATCGGGTGGGGCAGGTTTCGCTAACGACGTATCTGCAGAGACTTTGCGGCCAATCAATACCGATAGCACTTTGCGATATGCATCGATGGCCGACTCCATTTGAATCCGCTGCTGACGCGCTTTCAATTGCTCCACTTTGATGGCGTTCAAGTCGGTGCTATTGGCAACCCCGTTGGCGATGTAGCTCTCCACTTTGTCGTAATTGCGTTGCAGCTCTTCATCCAGAATATCCTGTTGAGCCAACTGTTCCTGTAGTAACAAAATACCGAAAAACACATTATTCACGCGTTCTCCCAGGGCGTACACCTCGCTTTGCAGCTTTTGCTTTTCGAGCCCGGCGTTGGCTCTTACCTGCTCTTTTTGCGCTGCTATCCGGCCGCCGTCCCAAATCAACTGGCTCACATCTGCCGTCACCTGATACTGGTCTTTATCGGGCGACGGAATGTCGATGCCCGGGATATCAATGGGAATTTTTACCACATCCGACTGGTATGCGGCTTTGGCATTGAGCGACACTTGCGGCAGCCAGGCCGTGTTGGCATTGGCCAGCGTAAAGCTTTTCGTGTGTTCGATGACTTCCATTTGCGCAATGGCGGGGTAATGTTCTTCGGCCAACTGGCGGCACTCATCGAGCGTCAAGGTATGCACTTGCGCTTGGGCAGGCAGCAGAAAAGCGAAAAGGCCCATCATGCCGGCCATAAAGTAATTCAGGTTCATACGGTTTTCTTTTTTAACGATTGAATGATCCATCCCTGTATTTTTTCTTTTCGTGAAAGCACGAACTCTTCAAATTCCTCTTCTTTAAACATTCCTGCTGAGACGAACAATGCTTTTGAAACGAAAGGGAAAATTATCAGGCTCAGGACGTTCATGATGAAATCGGCAGGCGTAATATCTATCGCCGCTTCGTCGAGCTGCTTCTGTATGACCGGCAGTGCCGATAGCCGTGCAATCTTTAGAAGAGGCGCCAACATATTTTGGTTCGTCCTCATTTCGTTCAACACAAATAAAGCCAGATCCCCGTTCTCAAGAAGCAGAGTGGTATAAGTGTTGACGAGCAATGTCATTTTTTCTTTCAACTCGATGCTCTCATCGGCCAACAGCGGATTCAGGGAACCAAATAGTTGCTCGATCTTTTGCTTGATCACCATTTTAAACAAATTTTCCTTGCTGCGGAAATAATAGTTGATAAGCGCCAAATTGGTGTAGGACTCCTGACTGATGTCGCGCAACCGGGTAGCCGCATACCCCTTCTCTGAAAATAAACGCGAGGCGGCCTGAATAATTTTTTGCTCGGTAGATAATGGTTCCATTTCTTTTTACATGTTTCGCCGGCAAAGATAAATCGCTTTTCTGTTTTAAACAAGTGTTTTAATTTTATGTCCTGTTTTTTAAGATACTTTATTCCTTTACTGTTTCACACCTTTTTCCATCATAAATCGCGTAAAAACACGATCTTTATGCCCGTCAAGTCCACATGTTTTCATTCTGTTTTCTTTTTGAAGTGAATAAAAAGCAAGATATGAAAAAGGACTTGACTTTCTTCAATATACGCACTAAATTATGCGATGCATCACTCCTACATTTTTATGTATCTGTGTGATAACTCATTTTTATCATGTATATTTGCATCGTTAAGAACAAAAACGATGATGAAAAAAATCCTGCCCCTTCTTTTAGTAATAGGTATATGGAGTTGCTCGAATAACGATCCGAGCGAAAATGCGGCACGGTTGCGCATAAAACTCACCGATGCGCCGTCTCTCACGTTGAAAGGATTGCAAATTGAAATCGATTCGATCGAAGTGTCGTTGTACGATACGGGAGACGATTGGGTAGCGCTCGATTATGGCGGCGGAACATATAATATGTTACCGTTAAGCAACGGGAACACCCAACAAATCTCCGACCAGTATTTTCCGGCCGACGGCATCATTCAACGCATAAAATTACTGTTTGGCGATGGAAATAAACTGCAAACGACCGAGGGGGATAAAGAGTTGATTCTCGCCGAAGAGAATCGAGAAGTGATTATCGAGGGGGTGAATGCGGCATTGTATTCGCATGTGGTTTGCAACATTGTGATCGATATCAATGCCTTGATTTCGGTGACGGAATCCAACGGCAACTATTACCTGAATCCGGTCATGCGGGCTTTTGACGAGGCGTTCACCGGATCATTGCGCGGATATGTTTCCCCGGCCATGGCAAATGCGACTGCCTTGATAGCCAGTGAAGGAGATACGCTTATTTCACTGCCCGAACCGGACGGGAAGTTTATGTTTCTCGGTTTGAAGGAAGGTCCTTGGAAAATATTTTTGGTTTCGCCCCCTGATTCGGGCTATGTGGATACTGTTTTTGTCGACACGGTGAAAATGGGTAAGATACGCGATATTGTGCCGAAGCCCATTGTGCTGAAGAAACGAACGGAAGACGCGCAGAAATGACGGGGCGGGGACAAGCATCGTCCATTGTCGAAGATGCGGCACAAAAAGTCGCACGCGGCATGCCCTAACTTCCATCGACAGCGTATAAAGTCAGTCACGGGGCGTATAAAGTCATCCTCGCAGCGGACAAAGTCACTCCTACAGCGTGCAAATTCGCTCATGAAGCGTAAAAATTCACTCGCGCAGCGCACAAATTCGCTCTCACAGCGTAAAAAGTTGCTCGTACCGGCACATGAAGTCATTCGCGCAGCGGATAAAGTCGTTCTTGCAGCGTAAAAAGTGAGTCTGACATGACAAGATGTCAATCTCGCACGATACGAACTCAAGCCGACAGACCATAATGTTTATCTCGCTTAATATATTCTTTATCTGACAGGCTATTTTGTCAATCTGACGGGCTATTTTGTTAATCTGACATCCTCTTTTCACGATCTGACGGTCAATAGGGTCGCCTTTTAGGTTGTGAAGAGGGCTTGGATCAAGGCGTATCAAGTTTCCGCTACTCCGTTTTGATTCTCCTTAAATATTCCGACGGCGGCATCCCGAACTCTTCTTTAAAACATTGCCTGAAATACACCGGACTGCTGATGCCTACGCGGAAAGCGATCTCCGAAATGGTGTACTTGCCCGTTAAAAGGAGTTCTTCGGCATGCTTCATCCTTATTTTACGGATAAATTCGTTCGTCGATATGCCGGTAAGACCTTTTATTTTTCGGTAAAGGGTAGAACTGCTCATGAATAATTTATCGGAAAGATAACCGATATCGATTTTTTCATCCTCGAGGTTGTTTTCAATTAATTGAGTAAGGCTCCGGATAAACTCGTTGTCGATTTGATTAATCGAATCTTTAAGCATATCGCTTTTGCTGTTTAATTTTAAATTGAATTTAATTTGATCCGCCAACTTCTTCCGGATATCCAGCAAATTATTGATGCGGCTGCGCAATAGGGTCGCACTAAATGGTTTGGTAAGATAGGAATCGGCCCCCGACAGATAACCTTCTTCCTTATCATCAATAGAGGTTTTAGCCGTAAGCAGAATTACCGGTATATGGCTTGTGCGTATATCTTCTTTCACTATCTTGCAAAAAGTTATGCCGTCCATGCCGGGCATCATAATGTCGCTCACTATAATATCGGGAATATGGGCAAAAGCGGCCTTGCACCCCTCGTCCCCTTCGGCGGCGGTAATTACGTCGAAGCCATCGGAAAAAGAATCCGAAATATAATCGCGTATATCTGTATTATCTTCTACCACCAATAAGATAGGCCTTCCGTTAGCCGTTATATCGGGAAGCGTTTCCTGCTGCTCGATTTCCTTTGTATCGTTTCCCTCACTATGTAAAGCCGAGGGATAATAATTGTGTGTAAGCAACGAAAAGTAAAAACTGCTTCCCTTGTCGAGTTCGCTTTCTACCCGTATTTCCCCCTCGTGCAATAGAGCTAAATTCTTTACTAAAGCCAAACCTATTCCGGTACCGGAAGCCTGTTTCCCGTTTTTTATTTGATAATAACGTTCAAAGATATGTTCTTGCTCTTCTTTAGGAATACCGTAACCGGTATCGGTGACCTTTATTTCCGTATAGGGTACATCCTCCTTTTGAGTAGTATATAAAGAGAGTATTATCCGGCCCTTATCGGTATATTTGATTGCATTGGATATCAGGTTGTCCAAGATGGTATTTACCACTTCCTTGTCAAAATACAAAGGCATATTTTCATTTTCCAGATCAATGGAAATATCCACGGATGGTTTCGGGTTGAGTTCTTGATATTTCAGCCCTATTTCGGTTACCAGTTCGGAAATGTTTCCTTTGCTCACACAGAGTTTTTTGTTTTGAGTTTCTGTTTTTCGAAACTCCAGCAATTGGTTGATCAGATTAAGAAGGCGCAAGGCGTTTTGCCTTACTACGGAAATCTTTTGATGTTGCTTCGGTAAAAGGCCCGGATCCTTTTGCAAATCTTCCAAGGGGCCTAAAATCAATGTCAATGGAGTACGGAGTTCGTGGGTGATATTCGTATAAAATCGCAAGCGTTCGCTATTGAGTTCCTGTTCGTGTTCATGATTTTTCTTTTCCAATTCGTACGAGCTTTGTATGTCTATCCTTTTCTTATAGGCATATAAAATAGCAAATACCATGGACGCGGCTATAATAAAATAAAACGCTTTAGCCCACCATGAGAGCCATATGGGAGGTTGTATATGAATGGACAGGGTATAGATGTCATTCGACGGTGTCTGGTTTTTCATCCGTGCGCTCACTTCGAATCGGTACCGGCCGGGAGGAATGTTGCGGAACGTGACGTTGTTGTCTTCAACGGTATGCCATCCGTCATCTATCCCTTTCAGCCGGTAAGCATAATCCACTTGATCGGCCAACGAGTAGTCCTGGACATTAAAGAATATGCTGAATGTATTTTGCTTATGGGTAAGTTCTATGTCTTTATTTTGATCATTAAAATAATTGATCGATTTCCTTTCGTTTTCGGCCGTCGAAGCTTCGTAAATTTTCATCTCGGTAATGATGACCGGAGGCACTTCCTGTCGGCGCAGTACCGTGAACGGTTCGAAAAAGTAGGTCCCGTTGATGGATCCGAAGTAAATGACATCTTTATTGTTATCTTTCACAACGGCGCTCGAAAAACTTCTCAAAGGAATTCGCCCGAAATGATTATAACTTTGAAAACGTGACGATTCTTCCTCGTAGCACGATATGCCGGCGTTGGTACTGAACCATATATTGCCGTCCCTGTCCTCCGTTATGGCGCGGATATAAACATTTGACAGTCCCTCTTCGCGGCCATATGCGCGGTACCCGGTGGAATCCGGTTCGGTAAAACAGACCAATCCCTCTCCGGTAGCCACCCAAACACGTCCGTGCGAATCGGCGAAGAGATAATTGATTGTATTGGAACAGAAACCGGTATGTTCATTATAGGAGCGAATAAGTTCCATTTCGGGAGTATAAACCGCTAATCCTCCGCCGAAAGTGCCTACCCATATACGTCCTTGGCGGTCTTCTACGAGGCTTCGAACCAAATTTTCCGGCAACCGGGCGTTTTGTTTATTGTAGTGCCTGATCTGATGACGGCTTACGGGGTCGAAGACATAGATACCCGTATTCGTTCCCACCCATATATTTGCATGGCTGTCTTCATAAAAACAACGGATGTCCGAGTCGTTTTTTCCATCCAGCAAAACGGGAGTGATTTTCTTCGTCTTATGGTTGTAATGATTGATTCCTTTGACAAATGTTCCGATCCAAATATTGTCCTGAGAATCTTTTAATAAAGCTTGCACGGTATTTTGCGATAAATCGTTCGATTCTTTTGAATAGACTTTTATGCGTTTGCCGTTATCGAATACATTGATCCCCCCTCCGTCAGTCCCGATCCATAATCTTTTTTCCGCGTCGAAGCATAAACTGAGTGTCGTTCTGTTATTCATGCTGTAAGGGTCCCCCGGTATGGGAGAATAACTAAAAACATGGAATAGAGGCGGTATATGCCTTATAAAATTGATGCCGCCACCGTAGGTGCCGAGCCAGATATTTTCAAAAGAATCCTGAAATACACAGCGTACCGTAGGGTTTGAGAGGCTATATCTATTATAGCCAACCGTATAATGCTCCATGCTCAATGTCCCTGGCGACATGAAAAAATATTGTTTTAAATCGATAACGAAAATTCCGTTTAATTCTGTCGACACCCATAGTTTATTGTCGTCGGTTTGACGGATATCGAAAATAGCGGAAGCAAAAGGAGTTTCCGGAGATTTATCAGGGCGGATGAAATCTCCTGTTTCAGGATGAAACAGCGCTAGCCCATTGTCGGTGCCGACCCAGATGTTATCATTGTTATCTTTATAGAGGCAGTGTACCTCGTCACCCGGGATACTTTCCGGATCATCAGGGTTGTGGGTATAATTCCGGATCTGCTTATCTTTCAATGAAACAATGCTCATTCCATGGGCAACGTGGCCGATATACAGGTTTTCATTTCCATCGTCCATAATTGTCCACACATTATCCGAAGAAAGTTCCGGGAATGTATCCTTATTATAATGCCTGAATTCTTTTGTCTCTTTATTAAAATACTCCACTCCCCGGTGATAAGTGCTGATCCACAGGTTTCCGTCAGCCGCAGGAGCGATGGCGGTCACATCATTTGTAATAAGGCTGTTTGCTTGTTGAGGCGTATGTTTGAAAACCTCAAGGGATTCATCTTGATAATTATAAGCGTTTAATCCCGCGCGCTGGGTAGCTATCCATATAACGGGTGCTTGCGGGTCTGCATAAATGCAATTGAGTTCATTGCCGCTTATGCCGTGATTGTGTTTATAATAATGAATAAATCGAGTACCGTCGAATTTGTTCAACCCTTCTTCCGTAGCAAACCAAAGGAAGCCGTCTTTATCCTGAGTGATACTTACGACATAGTTATTCGACAAACCCTGTTCAACTCCTAATTCTTTGATAGAAGAAGGTTGTGAATAGGATCTGGTAAAAAAAACGATAGCCAAAAAAACAAAAAAGAATCTCATGTCCATTGAAAAAATAATTTCGCTCATCAAATATAATGTTAAATCGTTAATAAATAAATAACAAATCTATCATTGAATGATTTGTTGTTCATTCTTGCACGATTTATGACGGTTATTGGCAAAAATACATACTACCTTTGTTTCATGATAATATTTCGAATGCCCATATTTGGATGTCACACTTGCTTATGGCCATGTAAGCGCTGATACCTAAAAGGATTTTTCGTATTGATTTATTGATTTAAAATGTAGTATTTATTAGTCTAAAAAAAGCATGAAAGAATGAAAAAGAAAACTTCATTTAAAAAGAGGAAGATTTTGTTTGTATTACTAGGATCTTTATTTGTATTATCCTTATCCGCATGGATTACAGGATGTAAAGATGACCATGGATATCCTGATGTTGACGGATTGAGTCCTGTCCTGACTTTAAAGTCGGATCATATTCAGACTGCAGCCGGACGATCGATTACGATTGAAGGAGTTATAAGTGATAAGGATGGAATTTCGGCTATCAAGCTTGAATGTCCGGAGTTAAATCTTGACAAAACCATTGATGTGATTGAAATCTATGAAAAACCTCTTGAAACATATGAGTTGAATTACAAATTCAACATGAAAAGAGATGAAATTAGAGAATCCTTCACTATTAAGGTTACAGTGTTTGATGTGGGGAATCGTTCTGTATCACAAGATATGCTTGTAACGATGGATGGTGATTTTGAAAATCCCATTTTCACGCTTTCACCTGATAAAAATGTTACAGTGCTTATCAAATCCGAAACGAAATTTAATTTGCGCTTCTCTATTTCGGATGATCGTGCTTTAGATTATTTGATGATAGAAATTCCCGGTATAGAAGGATTTGAGCCACTGAGATTAGATGCTAAAGGCGAAAACAAATTTGAATTTATGCAAAAAATCATATTGCCGAATAAAGCGCAGGAGTATAATGTGACGGTTACTGCCACAGATAAAAGTGGAAAACAATCAATCGTAAAAAGTGTGATCTCCGTCTCTGAAATGCCTGACTTCGAAAAGATGTACTTGGCCGATGTCGCTACAACGGAGGAGCTCAACAACGACGTATTTGGGGTGCCCATGCGTATCGAACGTACGGGAGCTTATCAATATAAGGCAAATTACTATTGCCAAAAAGCCGGTACGGAGATTTTCTTCCTTCCTCAAAAGAGTGACTTCTCTCCAATATGCTTTGGGCTTGATCCGGAAGACAATAGCAAATTAACGGATGATCCTGAATCTGCGAAACCCATCGTGTTGGAGCAAGCCAACATTTATTATGAAATTACTTTCGATACAAGGAAGAGTACTTATAATATTAAGACATATTCGATTGCTGAAGCCATTGACCCAATACCTCATAAATACGGATCTACAAACCTTGACACATGGGGGGATGGCGGTTCCTGGTTGCAAGAGTTCTATTTCGGTTATATGACAAGTAAACCCAGCCAAGTGCAACGCTTCACTCAAGACAATACCAACTCTCATCTCTTCTATCTCGAAGAGCCATTGCCTCTTGAAGCCGGTACGCAAATGAATTTCGTAATTCATAACTGGCATTCTGACAATTGGTGGAACTATTGTACGTGGCGTGTTGATAATTCAACTGATCCGGAAATTTTCGGTTATTATGGTAAGGACGCGAAGTACACGAATCCTGCATGGACGAAGCCTGATCATGTAGGAGATAATTGGGCAAAACCAACAGTTAACGTAACCGGTAATTATAAACTCATATTTGATGCTCATCTTGAAAGGGCAAAACTGGTTCGGGTAACTAAATAAAAAACATTGATTAATATGAAAAAACAGATATTATTATTGTGTTTTGCACTGATCAGTTTATATACGCAGGCGCAAATCACTGTAAAGGGAGTCGTAACTTCAGCGACAGATAATGAACCTGTGATCGGGGCCACCATCATAGTGAAAGGTTCGGGAAATGGTACGATCACTGATTTGAATGGTAATTATGCGTTGAGTAATGTTTCCGGAGATGCGATACTCGTATTTTCGTCCATCGGGTTTAAATCACAGGAAATCCCGGTAAGCAATCGAACGACTATAGACGTAATTCTGAAAGAAGCAAACGAGCTCCTTGACGAGTTGGTGGTAATTGGGTATGGTGCTGTAAAAAGAAGTGATTTAACCAGTTCTATTTCCACGGTAAAAGGAGAACAGATTACGGAAGTAACGGTTGGAAATGCCATGGATGCGCTTCAAGGAAAAGTAAATGGCGTACAAGTTACCAGTGGCGGTGGTCCGGGTACACAACCTAAGGTTTTGATTCGCGGGGTTACTACCGTCAATAACAGTGACCCGCTTTATGTGGTTGATGGAATGCCCGTGGGAACAAATATTAATTTTTTGAATAGTAGCGATATCGAATCGATGGAAGTATTGAAAGATGCTTCAGCTGCTGCCATCTATGGTACGCGCGGATCTAATGGAGTTATTCTTATCACGACTAAAAAAGGGGTTTCAGGAGAAGCCCGATTTAATTTTAGTTCTTCTCTCGGATTTCAAACACTTTCTAATCCGAATATGGCAAAAGCATCCGAATATGAACAAGTCTTCAAGGCTCGTTATATTAATGACGACCGTACTCCGATGTGGAAAGGGAATGATAATATTACCGACGCTGAAAGTATCGATTGGTGGAACCAAGTTGTTAATAAAACCGCTCTCATACAAAATTATGCTTTTAATGTTTCGGGCGGGTCCGATAAACTTATCTATAACTTGAGCCTTGGTTATTTCCGCAACAATTCGCAATATGATGTAGGCTATTGGGATAAAATTAATGTCCGTTTGAATACGGAATATACTTTTAATAGGTATGTGAAAATGGGATTTGATATCGCGCCGCGGGTAGAATCGTGGGATGATACGCCTAATTTGTTTTCATCCGCTATGGGCATGGATCCGACAACACCGGTTTTTAAACCGGAAGAGGAGTGGGTGGATCATGGATACAGCAACTATGAGCGTTCACGTAATAATCAAACGCATAATCCGGCAGGATCGCTTGCCCGGCAGAATGCCCATTCCCGTGAATATGGAGTTATTCTTAATCCGTATCTGCAATTGACTCCGATCGAAAATTTAACTTTACGGACACAATTCGGAGCCAATGCTCATATTCGTCGCTCGGATTCTTTTGCACCTCAGTTCTTTATTGATGCTCTTGAACAAAAAGCGCTGAACGAAATTTCCCGTGAAATGAAAGAATGGCTGGATTGGAATTTGACCAATACAGCTAATTATAGGATCACTTTTGCCGATAAGCATAATCTAAATGCGATGCTCGGTTTTACTGCGGAGCGTTTTGCCGAATATCAAATCAAGGCATCTCGCGAAAAGATTCCTAATAATTCCGAAATTCTGCGAGAAGTGAATGCAGGGACTCAAAATCAGAAAGGAGAAGGTAAAACCTCTTATAATACCCTCGTATCCTATTTGAGCCGAATCATGTATAATTATGACAACCGCTATTACCTGACAGCATCGTTAAGGGCCGATGGTTCTTCTAAATTTCCGAAAGGAAATAAATATGGAATATTCCCTTCTTTATCAGCGGCATGGCGCCTTACAAGTGAAAGTTTTATGGAAGATCAGGAGTTTTTCAGTAACTTGAAAATCCGCGGAGGTTGGGGACGAGTAGGAAATCAGAATATTGAAAATTCGGCACCCCTTACTTTACTTTCCCAGTCTGATTATGTGTTCGGATTAACTCCTGCTCGTGTTACCGGTACCTCTATTTCCAGTGTCGGTAATACGATGTTAAAATGGGAAACAGTAGAAGATTGGAATATCGGGGTCGATATGTCGCTCTTAAATGCACGTATGGATGTTACGTTCGATATCTATCAGAAAAAGTCGATGGATATGCTCTATAAAAAGCAAAATATCTATGCGGTAGGTTATCCGGATTGGAATAGCCAAATATGGATGAATATTGGGAGTATGAAAGCGAGCGGTTGGGAATTGGGGCTCAACTGGAATGATAAAGTGTCAGATATCTCTTATAATGTGGGCGTCAATCTTTCTGCTGTAAAAAATAAAGCAATCAAGTTTTCAGGTGATGGGGCGGTACTTACCGGAGAATTCAATCAAGATAAAATTATCAGAAACGAAGATGGAGGTGAAATATCTCGCTTTTACGGGTATATAGCAGACGGATTGTTTCAAAACCAAAGGGAAGTAAATGCTCACACCGATGAACACGGTACAATTATCCAAGAACATGCCAAGCCGGGAGATATTCGATTCAAAGACCTTAATCACGATGGGGTATTGAATGAAAAAGATAAGACATGGATTGGAAATCCCTATCCGGATCTGATGCTTGGGTTTAATGTAGGGCTTAATTATAAGAATATCGATTTTAGGGCCAATTTTTATGGTACCTTCGGCAATGATATTTTTAATAAGAGCAAAGGACTCTATGGGGGTACGGGAGGTTCGAATGTTTATGCGGGAACGCTGTCAAAAGTGTGGACAGGAGAAGGTACCAGTAATGATATTCCCCGTTTATCGGTGAATGATATGAATCAAAATTATATGCGTGTATCCAGTTTTTATGTAGAGGATGGTTCTTACATGCGTTGTAAACTCCTCCAAATCGGTTATACCTTACCCTATAAATTCGGTGGCAATACAGAGCTTCGGCTTTCGTTTTCAGCCCAAAACTTGTTCACGATTACCGGTTATTCGGGTATGGATCCCGAACGCCCGCAAATTGGGAACGACGGAAGTGTGATTGAAACCGGAATTGATGGGATTGCTTATCCGAATCCTCGTACCTTTTTATTAGGTATAGATTTTAAATTTTAATTTCTTAGAGACTATGAATATGAAACAGATATTGAGTATAATTGCATTAATTGCCTCTGTTGTCTTCACCGGATGTAGTGATTTCCTGGAAGAAGAGGTAAGAGGACAAGAAAATCTGGATACCTATTTTCAGACGGAAGAAGAAGCTGAATCGTTTCTTACCGGTTGTTACTCCGCTTTAACTTACGGCGGTTGGTGGCAGATTAATAAAATATGGTTGTTATCGGATATGTGCAGCGATGATTCGTGGATGGGTAATACCAGTCAGGATCAAGGAGATTATATTTCTCTGGCACATTATCAAGGCACCGGACAATCGAATGAGGCTGTTGCCAACTTCTGGCAATATCGATATAAGGGTATTCTTCGTTGCAATATTGCTATTGAAAGAATCCCGGAGGCTCCGATCTTAAATCAAGCAAAAAAGAGCAGGCTCGTTGCTGAGGCAAGATTCCTGCGGGCTTATTATTATTTCGAGTTGGTTAAGAACTTTGGAGATATACCCCTGATTACCGGTTTTTTAATGCCGGATAAGATTGTGGGAATTACTCGTAGTAATGTAAGCACGATCTATGAATTTATAGAAGAAGACTTGAAAGCTGCTGCTGAAGTTTTGCCTCAACGTAGTGAGTATGATGCTGCCGATATAGGGCGGGCTACTCGTGGTGCAGCTTTAGGGTATTTAGGTAAAACCTATCTTTATCAGGAAAAGTGGAAAGAAGCTCGGGATGTGCTTAAAACGCTCATTGATGAAGACGAATATGACTTGCTGAAAAACTTTGGCGATGTATGGTCGGTAGATCATAATAACAGTGAGGAGTCGTTGTTTGAAGTACAGTATATGTACGATGGCGTATATGCTTTGGGAGGATCTTTAGCGATTATAACCGGAGCGCGTAGTGGCCCCGGTGACGGATGGTCGTGGTGCCAACCCACAAGTGATCTTGAGAATACATTTATTGCCGCTGGTGATGATGAACGTCTGAAATGGACGATTATTAAAACGGGTTGTACAGAGATAGCAGGAGAAGAAGACTTTGACGTATTTATTGAGAATAGTAAAAAGATGTCTTCCTATCAAAGCTACATAGAGAAATACGGTTGGGATGAAAATTGCTACATCGTTGATCCGAAAGATCATAAATCTGCGCGCATTAACCGGAAATTCTTTATCCCTTACAGCAAACGCCCGGAAGTGTATAATCTCGATAAAATCCCATTGAATCATAGATTGTTAAGGTATGCAGATGTCTTACTCATGTATGCTGAAGCTTGTAATGAATTGAGCGAGGATGCTACCGCAAGAACGTATCTTAACAAAGTCCGTACTCGTGTTCATTTAGCCGATATTACCGCGAGTGGAAATGAACTTAGGAAAGCAATTCGTACCGAACGCCGCTTGGAGTTGGCATTAGAGAACAATCGCTTGTACGATATTCGCCGTTGGACAGATGATAACGGAAAGAAAGTAATTTCTAATCTTTTTGGGCCAAATGGAACATTTGTCCAATATAATACAAATGAAAATACGGCTGATATTTATGAATGGGAAAATCAAGGTGAACCAAGTAGTAAAGGAAGTACCTTTAAGGAAGAGCGGGATTTGGTATTTCCTATTCCTTTATATGAAATAACGATGTCAAATGGTTCTATCACCCAGAATCCAGGGCGGAATTAAAAAATCCATAAGGTAATTATATTTCTGCCGCGGGTAGTTTAAAAGATTATTCCGCGGCAGTTTTTATTAAGCTACACTGTTATGATGAAATTCAAATATTATTTTCTCATTCTTTTTATAGTTGCATCTTTTTCGTGCAGTAAGAGTCCGACGACTCTCCCCATCCAATCCGGAACAATTTTTGAAAAGTCGATTACGATCGATATCGGAAAAACGTTTCAGACGATGGATGGATTTGGAGCTTCTGACTGTTGGACGGCTAACTATGTTGGCCGCGATTGGAGTTTCGATCAAAGAGAAGCCATCGCTCGCTTGCTCTTTTCAAAAGAGATTAAAGAGGGTGATCCGGAAGGAATCGGTCTTTCTATGTGGAGATTCAACCTGGGTGCCGGAACTTCTGAACAAGGCAATGCGAGTGGAATTGAAGATCAATCCCGCCGGGCAGAATGTTTTTTGAACGAGGACGGCACTTTTAATTGGCAAAAACAACAAGGCCAACAATTCTTTTTGGAAAAAGCGCATGAATATGGGTGTAACTCTTTCGTCATGTTTAGTAATTCTCCTCCGGTTTATTATACCTTTAACGGTAAAGGCTATTCCAGCCGAGGGGCATATTCTAATCTCAAACCCGAGCATTATACCGACTTCGCTCTTTATATGGCGAATGTCGCAAGCTATTTTAAGAATAATAAAAATATTCCATTTTCTTATATAAGTCCGGTCAATGAACCGCAATATAATTGGGACGCGCCTTCCCAAGAAGGGACAGGTTGGCAAAACAAGGAAATCAAGCATTTAGCAGTTGAATTAGATAAAGCGCTTACGCAACAAAATCTGGACTCAAAAATTTTAATTACCGAATCCGGTGACTGGGAATATCTCTATAAATCAAAAGGAAATGCAGGTCGTAGTAACCAAATAAAAGAATTCTTTTCCCCTCAGTCCGAAAATTATATAGGTGATCTTTCGCATGTTCCACCACTTATCGGGGGCCATAGCTATTGGACTGACGGGAATTGGAATACGCTTTCACAAGTACGTCAGGAGCTTGCTTCGGCTGCCGCTTCGCACGGATTAAAGATATATCAAACCGAATGGAGTATGCTGGGAGATCATTACAATGATAAAGATTATCCGGGAAATGAAACATCAACATACCTTGATATCGCTTTGCATATGGCTAAAGTGATGCATCACGATCTTACAACCGCCAACGTTAGTTCCTGGTCTTATTGGACGGCGTTGGATATGGATCGCTGGAACCACAAAAATCGTTTCCTATTAATTAAATTAACGCCTGCCGGTGGCGCTTATGGCGATATCTCTCAGAGTGGTTCCCATGAGGCTATGAAAAACTTATGGGTACTGGGCAATTATAGTCTTTTTATACGTCCGGGCTATCAACGCATAGATTTAAATATTAAAAATCCTTCCGATTCATTTTTTGGGTCTGCCTGGTTATCTCCGTCAAAGGATAAGGTGGTAATTGTATTTACCAATATGACGGACAACAGTCTGGAAGTCGCGCTTGATTTGAAAGGGATGAGCAAAAAACATCTTTCAATAAAACGGTACGTTACCTCATCAAGAAAAAATCTTCAAGAGGATATTCCCAAAGATGATATATGTATGGTAGATCCTCAGTCAGTTACTACATTTGTACTTCAATATTAATAAAATAAACGAGCATCATGAATAAGATCACTTTTATAATCTGTTCGATAAGTCTTTTTGCGACGGTCTCTTTATTGGGGCAAGTTTCTTTTGGAAAGCCGGAAAAAATAAATGAAGACTGGTTTTTTACACAGGACAATCCGGGGGATAAACCGATGTCTGAATTTAATGAATCCTCCTGGGACAAAGTAAATTTGCCACATGATTGGAGCATCAAAGAACAATTAAGTCCGACCTTAGCGAGTGCGACGGGTTACCTTCCGGGCGGTATAGGATGGTATGGAAAAGTGTTGACTATTCCGGAGGACAAGCAGGGAAATAAAGTCTATATTTATTTTGAAGGAGTTTATAACCGCAGTGAAGTATTTATAAACGGACAATCACTTGGTAAACGCCCAAACGGTTATGTCTCGTTTATGTATGATGTTACTCCATATATAAAATACGGAGAAGATAATTTTGTAAATGTGCGTGTTGATCATAGCCGATACGCCGATTCAAGATGGTATACCGGATCGGGGATTTATCGAAATGTATGGCTCGTATACGCTCATCCGGTACACATTACGCAATGGGGAGTTTATGCCCATCCGGTAGTGGACAAAAATAAAGGTATTCTTAAAGTGGAAGTTGAAATAGAGAATGGAACATCAGTCGCAACCGACGTGACTATATTGAATGAATTATTTGCTCCGGATGGTAAAAGAGTGGCAAATAATTCCAAAACAATATCTCTAAACTCAGGCGATAAAAGTAAAATAAACGCGGACCTTTTCGTAAGTAAACCGCTGCTTTGGGAAATCACCGATCCCATTATTTATACGCTTAAAACAACTGTTTTGAAAGATAAAAAGGCTATTGATCAAACAGAGGTTATCACAGGATTCCGAACTTTTAAATTTGATCCGGATAAAGGTTTCGCTTTAAATGGTGAATGGATGAAAATAAAGGGTGTTTGCATTCATCATGATGCGGGAGTATTGGGCGCGGCTGTTCCCGATCAAGTGTGGAAAGAACGGTTGCTTACCTTAAAAGAGATAGGTTGCAACGCTATACGCACGAGTCACAATCCCCAAGCACCGGCTCTTTATAGGTTATGTGATGAATTAGGCATGTTGGTGCTAAACGAAATGTACGATGAATGGGAATTTCCTAAAAGAAAGTGGATAAAGGGATGGAATGTGGGTACACCCGGCTTTCAGGGATCTTATGATTTTTTTGATGAATGGGGAGAGCGAGATTTAGCCGATATTGTTCGCCGTGATCGGAATCATGTCTCTGTATTTGCATGGAGTATAGGCAATGAAGTGGATTATCCCAACGATCCTTATTCACATCCGGTGCTTGACGGAGGAAGAGATACCGGATTTACGCAGGCTATTTTTGGAGGATATAAAAAAGAGGCTCCGGATGCGATGCGATTAGGGGAGATTTCGAAACGTTTGGTTGCTGTGGTAAAGAAATACGACACTTCTCGCCCGACAACTGCCGGATTGGCTGGTGTAGCGATGTCTAATGAGACTGAATATCCGAATGCATTGGATATTGTCGGCTATAATTATACTGAAAATCTATATGAAACTGATCACCGAAAATATCCGAATCGCATTATTTATGGTAGTGAGAATCGTCATGATATGGCCGCATGGAAGGCGGTAAGGGATAAGGACTATATATTTGGCCAATTCTTATGGACGGGCATTGATTATTTAGGTGAATCGGGGCAATGGCCGTCACGTGGATTTTATTCAGGATTACTTGATTTTGCCGGTTTTATGAAACCTCGCGGTTATTTTCGACAATCATTATGGTCAAATAAGCCTATGATTTATATCGGGACCTATCCTTTTCATAAAGAGGAAAAAGAGAAATATCTTTCGCAGGACGCTTATTCAATTTGGAATTATCATGAAGGGGACGGCATTCGTGTTGTTTGTTATACAAACATGCCCAAAGCTCGTCTTGAATTAAATGGGCAAATAATAGGGGAAGTCAAACAAAAGGATGATAATACAGGCATTATTTATTGGGAGGTACCTTATCGGGAGGGAAAGTTAGAAGCCGTGGGAATCGATCAATATGGAAAAGAGGCTTGCCGATATGCAATTCACTCGTCAGGTCGTCCTTATGCCATTATCGTTCAGGATGCAGTTAAAGAACTATCGAATGACAAGAACATGGGAAAGATAGTGCTTCAGGTAGTAGATGAGAACGGAATCCCTGTAATGCTTGCGGATGATGAAATAACTTGTAAGATACAAGGTCCGGTTAAATTATTAGGAATGGAAGCAAGCAATAATTCGGATATGAGCGACTATACCGACAACAAACATCGGGTATTTCATGGAAGAATAGTAGTATATATTCAATCGGAGAAAAAAGAGGGAGATGCAATAATTGAATTTACGACTCCTTGGCTGAAAGGAACCAAAGTTGAAGTCAACGTAAAATAGAATTTGAGTATTCGTTTGATCCCTCACGGTTCCGGCTCTTTCTTTTAATGTATTACGCGGGAAGTGATAGTATTATATGATAGCCGCATTGCGGGATAGAAGAAAAGGGAGGGGAACACAAAGAGACAGACGAAAACAACGGATTAACGATAAATAAAAAAGATGAATAAAAGAAAACTCAACTGGTTAATAATAGGTCTTATCTGCGTCACCTTTGCAAAAGCACAGGTAAAAACGCAATTGGACGCGGTGACGCAAGACAAAATCGTGTGCGGGGTGCAGCAACCCGAATCGGAAAATTCGCAAACGGGCGCTTTTGAAGATACGTACGCAGGATATTTATTCGCCTACTTTACCGGAAACAATGTGGATGGGGAAGCGGTACGGTATGCCGTCAGTTACGACGGATACAACTATTATGCGTTGAATGAGAACCGCCCCGTGATCGATTCAAAGAAAATCAGCTCGACCGGCGGAGTAAGAGATCCGCATATTTTGAGAGACCAAGACGGCCGGACGTTTTACATGGTCCTTACCGACATGACCGCCTCCAAGGGGTGGGACTCGAACCGTGCGATGGTCCTGCTCAAGTCGTCCGACCTGATTCATTGGACTTCCAGCATCATCAACATCCAACAGAAATATTCCGGCCAGGAAGACCTCAAACGGGTGTGGGCGCCGCAAACCATCTTCGATCCGGAAGCCGGCAAATACATGGTATACTGGTCGATGAAACATGGCGATGGCCCCGATATCATTTATTACGCTTATACCAATGAGCAATTTACCGGCCTGGAAGGCGAGCCGGAGCCGTTGTTCCTTCCGCAAAATGGAAAGTCGTGTATCGACGGCGATATCATCCTCAAGGACGGGTTGTTCTATATGTTTTATAAAACCGAAGGGCACGGCAACGGAATAAAGCTGGCCACCACCCGGTCGCTCACCTCCGGACAATGGACGGAGCACGACGATTATAAACAACAAACCGCCGATGCCGTGGAAGGTTCCGGCGTATTCAAACGCATCGGTTCCGATAAATACATTCTGATGTACGACGTATATGGGAAAGGAAAGTATCAGTTTACGGAAAGTTACGATTTGGAAAACTTCCGTGTGATCGACCATGAAATATCGATGGATTTCCATCCACGCCACGGATCGATCATCCCCATTACCCAACCCGAACTGGACGGACTGCTAAAGAAATGGGGCAAGCCCGGTAAAACAGGCCCGGCTATTTCCAATCCCGTCTTAAAGGGATTCTTCGCCGATCCCGATGTGCTTTATTCCCACAAAACCGATAAATACTACATCTATCCCACCAGCGACGGTTACACCGGCTGGTCGGGGACTTACTTTAAAACTTTTTCTTCGGACGACCTGACCGAATGGAAAGACGAAGGGATTATCCTCGATCTTAATACGGACGTCTCATGGGCCGACCGAAACGCATGGGCGCCATGCATCATCGAAAAGAAAACGCCGGGCGGATACAAGTATTACTATTATTTTACGGCAGCGCAAAAGATAGGCGTGGCAGTGGCTGATGATCCCGCCGGACCGTTTACCGATTCGGGAAAGCCGCTGATCGATTTCAGGCCGCAAGGAGTACGCGGCGGGCAAGAAATCGATCCCGAAGTGTTTTGCGATCCGGTCACCGGCAAAAACTATCTTTATTGGGGCAACGGTTATATGGCCGTGGCGGAACTCAACGACGACATGATCTCAATCAGGAAAAATACGGTTAAGGTGATGACGCCCGACAATACTTTCCGCGAAGCGATCCATGTGTTTTTCAGAAACGGAACCTATTATTTCCTGTGGTCCGAAGACGATACGCGCAGCGAAAATTACCGTGTGCGGTATGCCATGGCAAAGTCTCCCGCCGGCCCCTTGACTATTCCGGAGGATAACTTGATCCTGTCGAAAAAACCGGAAGAAGGGATTTACGGAACCGGGCACAATTCTACCGTAAAGCGCCCCGGAAAAGACGAATGGTACATCGTTTATCACCGCTTTTACCGTCCCGACGGCATCCGGATGGGCGAAGCCGCCGGATATCACCGAGAAGTGTGTATCGACAAAATGAATTTCAGGGCCGACGGCACGATTATACCTGTCGTTTCCACGCCGTAGTATCCGACGTAAGGGAGCTGATAATCGACAACTATATCAACATTATAATAAAGGATGAAGAAAATTATTTTATGGACGGTTGCCTTAGCGCTGTTATTAGCCGGCTGCCGGAACGAAAAAGGAAAGTTCGAAGTCGGACAAAAAACATTCCTGCTCAATGATGCGCCCTTTGTGGTAAAGGCGGCGGAGATCCATTATCCCCGTATCCCGCGGGAATATTGGGAGCATCGTATCCGAATGTGCAAGGCGTTGGGCATGAATACGATCTGCCTATATATCTTTTGGAATATCCACGAACAGGAAGAGGGTAAATTCGATTTCTCCGGCAACAACGACGTGGCGGCCTTTTGCCGCTTGGCTCAAAAGCACGGTATGTATGTAATCGTACGCCCCGGTCCCTATGTGTGCGCCGAATGGGAAATGGGCGGACTGCCCTGGTGGCTGCTCAAGAAAAAGGATATCCGGCTACGCGATAACGATCCTTACTTTTTGGAACGTACCCGCCTGTTCATGAACGAAGTGGGCAAACAACTCAAAGATTTGCAGATAACCAAAGGCGGGAATATCATCATGTTCCAAGTGGAAAACGAGTACGGGGCATATGGAACCAATAAGGAATACATCGCCAATATTCGCGATATCGTCAAGGAAGCCGGACTGGCTGAAGTGCCGCTTTTTCAATGCGATTGGAACTCGAATTTCGAAAATAATGCGCTCGATGATTTGGTATGGACCATCAACTTCGGGGCCGGAACGAACATCGACGACCAGTTTAAACGATTGAAGGAATTGCGCCCCGAAACGCCCTTGATGTGCAGCGAATTCTGGTCGGGTTGGTTCGATCACTGGGGCGCTCCCCACGAAACCCGAAGCGCTGAAAGTTTGGTTGCAGGCTTAAAGGAAATGCTCGATCAGAACATCTCTTTTAGCCTCTACATGACGCATGGGGGAACCAGCTTCGGCCATTGGGGAGGCGCCAACTTTCCCAATTTCTCTCCCACCACCACCTCTTACGATTACGACGCGCCTATCAACGAATACGGCCGCGTAACGCCCAAGTTCTTCGAGGTGCGCCGCTTGTTGGAGCAATATCTGCCGCAAGGCGAACAACTTCCTCCCATACCCGATTCCATCCCCGCTATCGCCGTCCCCGAATTTGAATTGAATGAAACCGCCCGTTTATTCGACAATCTTCCCGACCCGGTGGCAAGCGAGGATATCCGGCCCATGGAATTTTTCGATCAGGGATGGGGCAGCATCTTGTACCGTACGAAATTAAAAACTTCCGGCTTGAAGCAAACGCTGGCGATCACCGAGGCGCACGATTGGACGCAGGTCTTCCTGAACGGCGAAAAGATAGCCACACTCAGCCGGTTAAAAGGAGAGAGTTCCGTGGTGCTTCCCGCTTTAAAAGACGGGGATGTGCTCGATATTTTGGTGGAAGCCATGGGGCGCATGAATTTCGGTAAAGGAATTTACGACTGGAAAGGAATCACCGAAAAAGTCGAGCTTATTTCGGAAAACGGCGTCACGGAGTTAAAAGGGTGGGAGGTGTTCAGCTTCCCGGTCGATTACGCGTTTTCGAAAAACAAGGATTACCGTAAAGAGGCGAATCCCGGGGGCCATCCGGCTTACTATCGCGGTACCTTTAAGTTGGATGAAACCGGCGACACCTTCCTCGATATGAGCCGGTGGAGCAAAGGCATGGTATGGGTCAACGGAAAAGCCATCGGCCGTTACTGGCATATCGGGCCGCAGCAGGCTTTGTACGTGCCGGGATGCTGGCTCAAAAAGGGCGGGAACGAAGTCATCGTGCTTGATTTGGGCGGCCCCGAAGAAACCCGCTTAAAGGGATTGCGTGAACCCATCCTGGATGTCCTTTCGCTGAAAGGATCGGCCTATGCGCACCGTAAAACGGGTGAAAACCTCGACCTGAGCGCCGAAAATCCCGCTCACACCGGCTCGTTCGACGCCGGCAACGGATGGCAGCACGTCAAATTCGGAAAGACGCAGGTTATCCGCTATTTTTGTCTGGAATCGCTGAACACGCACGGGGGCGATCCGTACGCCTCCATAGCCGAACTGGAATTGTCGGGCGAAGACGGAAAACCTGTTTCACGCCAACACTGGAAAGTGGTGTATGCCGACAGCGAAGAAACCAACGATGCCAATAACATCGCTTCCAACGTCTTCGACTTGCAGGAATCGACCTTCTGGCATACCGGTTACTCTACGATCGCCCCGCCGCATCCCCATCAAATCGTCATCGATCTGGGAGAAGACAAAGCCATCGGCGGATTTTCGTATCTTCCCCGCCCCGAATCGGGCAAGCCGGGAATGATCAAAGATTATAAAGTGTATGTAAAGAAATCACCTTTTAAACTATAATTTTTAACTATAAGAAGATAAAAAAGAGTACACTATCGGCTACTTTATTTATTTGTTTCCTGATTTAATTTATTTTCACACAGGCATGATGCTTTATATGCCTAACTTTATTACCTTTGCATAATTAATAAGCAATAGATACAAACTCATATAAATACTCAACACAGATGAAAAAAATTTATTTCGCTTTAGCATTCATTGGCCTATTGGTCTTAGGCACTTCTTGCAAGCCTAAACAAAGCGCTTATAAACAAGTATATGAAGCTGCCAAAGAAAGAGAATTGCAAGAAACCGCTTCACAGCCTACCACCGTGGTGAAAGAAGCTGCGCCGCTACCTCCGGTAGAAGTTTCGGTGAGAAAAGAAAAAGTGGAACCCGTATACGCTACCGATGCTGCAGGTCTTAAACGATACAGCGTGGTAATTGCTTCCTTAAGCGTGAAGTTAAACGCCGAATCCCTCAAATCAAGAATGGAAAATGAAGGATACCCGGTGATTTTGGCGCAAAACGAACAAGGAATGTACCGCGTCATTGTAGCTAGCTACGACGACAAGGATTCGGCCGTTGCTAAACGTCACGAAATACACCAACGTTATGCCGCATTGGGAAATACCGACTATTTAAGAAAAACGTACGGCGTTCCCTTTAACGACTTGTGGATACTCGAAAGACAGTATTGATAGACGGTTTTTAAACAATATGGAAGCTACCCTGTTATAGGGGTGGCTTTTTTTGTGGGAATGAATTATGATCGTTCGTTTTTTAGGTACGGGAACGTCTACGGGTGTCCCTCAAATAGGATGTAATTGTCGCGTATGCCGCTCTTCCGATGAAAAAGATAAGCGGTTGCGCTCTTCTGTACGAATCGAAGTCGATGGAAAGGTTTTTTTAATCGATTGTACTCCGGATTTCCGGCAACAAATGATGCCGTTACCGTTTACAAAAATTGATGGGGTGTTGTTCACTCACGAGCATTACGATCACGTGGGCGGCATCGACGACTTAAGACCTTTTTCTCGCTTTGGGTCTATCGAGTTGTATATGGAACAGCGGGTGGAAGAAGCACTCTATCAACGTATGCCTTATTGCTTTGCCGAACATAAATATGAAGGGGTGCCCGATTTGAAAATTCATCGCATCGATGATACGCTTTCTCCTTTTTATATCGGCGACACGCCAATTATCCCCCTCCGGGCATTACATTACCATCTTCCAATATTGGGATTCAGAATACATAATTTCGCCTATTTAACCGATGTGAAAAGCATTCCGGATGAGGAGTTTTCGAAATTGAAAGAGTTGGAAATACTTGTGGTAAGCGCCTTGAGGAAACAAGAGCACGTATCACATCAAAATCTGGCGCAAGCAATAAGGGTGGCTGAAAGAGTAGGGGCCAAACATACTTTTTTCACCCATATCAGTCACGATATGGGACTACATGCTGAAGTCGAGACGGAATTACCCTCTTTCGCTTCTCTTGCTTATGACGGATTAGAGCTAGAGATACTAGATGCTTATTCGGCTAATTTAGATAACGGTAAAAAAACTTCCGGTAAAATGTAGCGTTGCGATGTATCGAATATTGGTCCTTGATTATTAGAATCATAACATTTTCATCTTTCACGGACTCTTTCGAGATATGGGAGCATTTCGTTTTTTTAACCAAATGCAGCGCAGCATTTTTGCCCACTTTTCCGTCATGCTTATTAAAAAGGACAAATATTGTTGCTATATTTGTGCTGTTGTGCGAAAAAAACAGGCTAATAATAGTTTACACGGTTAAACGGTAACATCCATTTTTAGTCTTACGTATTGATTAAGCAAAAAATTCAACTAAACGAAATAAATATAGGGAGAAAACTATGAGAGCAAATAAATTTTTTATTGCAGTTATATTGGCGACAGTCCCCTTTTTAGGTTTCGCCCAAGAATGGGATGATATATATGCCGACCCGTCGCAGGAACGAATCGTTCCCGAACAGGAAAAACAAGCGATTCCTCAGAAGAAAGTCGTCGTTATTCAGGGAGATGTGTCTGGTATGAAAATTACGGCCAATGGACGGAATGTCGATGAATATAATCGTAGAGATGCCGATAACGTTTCGGAGCCAGATACGTTGAGCAACGATTCTACTTATCAACCGTATGAATATACCGATAGGATTATACGGTTCCACGATCCGGAATCGAGTATCAAAATTACGGGTGCCGACGAAGTAATCATATTTGCCAATGATGACATATATGACGATTATTACAGAAATCGATATAGTAATACCAATGTGTATTTTGGTACAGGATGGGGATGGGGCTTCAACTCTTACTATCCCTGGTATAATTCATGGTACGATCCGTGGTATTATGGTGGTTGGTATTCACCTTGGTCCTATAGCCGGTGGTACAGCCCCTGGTATTATGGAGGGTACTCTTCATGGTATTCGCCGTGGTATTACAGTAGTTGGTACGATCCATGGTATTATGGCGGATACGGTTACGGTGGGGGATACTATCAAGGGTGGTATGACGGTTATTACTCCAGCTTGCCTGTTAATCGGGCGGCCAGAAGTTCGGGCGCTTACCGTACCGCTTCTCCTCGAAGTTCCGCATCCATATCCGGGCGACATATCGGTTCGTCGCGTTCTTCTTCCCGGTCGGCTATAAACACAAGGGATGCCGTTTCTTCCCGAAGCTCCTCCCGAAGCGCTTCTGCTTACGGAAGAAATTCGGGTACGACTTCAAGAACCCGGATTATCGACAATTCCGGTAGAACGTATGAATCCAGAACGGGACGTATGGTTGACAGATCTGCCACTTCACGTTCGCGCTCTTATGACGATGCGGTTACCCGTCAGGGACAATATAACAACAGAAGCACGGTTCCGTCGAGGAGCAGTTCGACTTATCAGAGAAGCGGTTCTTCTTCAAGGCAAGATGTTTTTTCGTCTCCATCAAGGAGCAGTTCTCCTTCGAGGAGTTCGACATACTCTTCTCCCGACAGAAGTTCTTCCTCGTCCTCGAGAAGTTCAACCTTTTCAACGCCGAGTCGCAGTTCTTCCAGCCGGTCATCTTCCACATTCAGTTCGCCTTCGGGCTCAAGCAGCAGAAGTTCGGGCGGCTCATATGGGGGCGGTAGCGGAAGAAGCAGTAGCAGCAGGAGTAGCGGTGGCCGCAGATAATTATTAGTATATAAACAGTAGAATGAAAATGAATAAAATCACTTATACACTTCTTTTGTTCTTCGTTATCTCCGGAGGTTTGTTTGCCCAAGGAGAGATAGAGGCTTACAATTTTTCCCGCAAAAACATTTCCGGTACGGCAAGATCCATGGGGATGGGAGGGGCTTTTGGTGCGCTGGGAGGCGATCAAACCGGTATCTCCATCAATCCTGCCGGCATTGCCGTATATCGCAGTTCCGAAATTGTGGGTACATTTGACTTATCAAATAACACATCGAAAGTTGGGAATCTGAAAGAAAGTGTAACCGATCGCGCATTATCGAACTTAGGCTTTGTCGGCTATTTTCCTTTACGAAGTGATGCGGTACCACTTGTCAATTTTGGGTTTACGCACCATCGTCAGAAATCATTTAGTCGGAAGATATCGGCTGTCGGTGCCCCTAATAACTCTCTATTGTATTATATTGCAGATAGAGTAAACAAGTATAACGATGAGAATCCCAATCATCTCGCTACTCCCGAAAAATTATGGAAAACGGAAGATTATAATCCTTTTGCTGATTCGTATCCATGGTTAGGTGTTTTGGCTTACAATTCATATCTCATTAAAGAGTCTACGAATAATGCTTATATACCTTTTACAGACGAAGCCGTAAGAAATGATTTATATTTAACCGAAAGCGGGTATATCGATAATTATGATTTTACAATAGGAACCACTATCAATAATAAGTTGAATTTGGGGCTTGCACTATCCGTATCAAGTCTTTCTTATAATTTGTATTCCGATTACAGGGAAGACTTTGTGAATGCCGGACATTATTATCTCACGAATTGGATGAATACAACCGGTTCGGGATTCAGTGCAAAGGTAGGCGCTATTTATCGCCCTATTCATGAGCTTAGGATAGGTGTGGCATATCATACATCTACATGGTATTCATTGACCGATATGTTTTCGGCTGAAACAACCGATGAGCTTTCTAATGCTCCCGTTCCCGATTACAAACCGGCAACCATTCAATCGGGTACGGCAACGAACTATTATAACTTAACAACTCCCGACAAATGGGTTTTCAGTGTTGCAACGGTATTAGGAAATCGATTCATAGCAAGTCTGGATTATGAAATCACCGATTATTCTAAAATGAAATTATCCACATCTAATGATAATGGATGGTATGATCCGGGTAATGGATATATATCCGAAGATTTCAAAACCGCATCAACCCTAAGGCTCGGGGGCGAATATCGTCTCACTCCAAAATTTTCGGGGCGACTGGGGTATGCATGGATTCAAAATCCGTATAATTCCGATTTTAAAGAAAAGGGATATGCTGCTGTCTCAGGAACCAATACCGTTTATCGGATGGAAGGTAATACCAGTCTGTATACCGGGGGGATAGGCTACCGTTTTAATGCGAACTTCTTCCTCGATGTCGCGTTGGTGTATACCACTCAAAAGGATGATTTATATTCTTTCCCGAGTGTGTATAACGACCAAAATCAACTTTTCATCGATGGTTCCCCGTTTTCGTTGGATTACTCCTCTTGGAAAGGACTTGTGACGCTGGGATATAAGTTTTAATGTGATTTTTTAATTACCTCTATATATGAAAAGCCGGGCTTACAAAGTCCGGCTTTTTCTGTTTCTCTCTCCTTTATTATTGATAAAAAACAATTACCTTTGCAGGCAGATAAAGGGAATACAGTAATGCTAGAAGAAAAAAAAGTTCCAACGGAAGATAAAAGAAAAGTAACTACCCACCGCTTACTCGAAATGAAACAACGCGGGGAAAAAATATCCATGCTTACAGCGTATGATTTTTCCATGGCCGGCGTTATCGATCAAGCGGGTGTCGATGTCATTCTTGTCGGTGATTCGGCTTCGAATGTAATGGCCGGGAATACGACGACACTCCCTATCACATTGGAGCAAATGATTTATCACGGACAATCGGTGATGAAGGCGGTGAAAAGAGCTTTGGTCGTCGTCGATATGCCTTTCGGCAGTTATCAGGGAAACCCCATGGAAGCGGTAGCTTCGGCGGTCCGAATCATGAAAGAAACGCAAGCCGACTGTGTGAAATTGGAAGGAGGTACAGAAGTGTTGGAATCGATTAAACGGATTCTTAGCGCGGGGATTCCGATTATGGGACATCTGGGACTCATGCCGCAGTCTATCAACAAATACGGCACGTATGGCGTGCGCGCAAAAGATACCGATGAAGCCCAACGGCTGATCGATGATGCCTGTGCTTTGCAGGACGCGGGCTGTTGCTCTCTTGTGCTGGAGAAAATCCCTGCGGAATTAGCAAAAGAAGTGGCCGAAAAACTCACTATTCCCGTTATCGGTATTGGCGCCGGACCCTATGTCGACGGACAAGTACTCGTTATGCACGACATGTTAGGGATCAATAAAGGGTTCTCTCCCCGGTTTCTTCGCAAATATGCCAATCTTTTTGAAGATATTACCCGTGCGGTTCAAGCGTATGTACAAGATGTGAAATCGGTCGATTTTCCATCAAAAGACGAAAGCTATTGACGTTTAGACAACGTGGTATAGTCCGGTATTTCGGAGAGATAGTGAAAAGTCTGTGTCGTATAATCGACATGGCCGCAATAATGGTTCAGTCCGTTGGATACAATCAAATAGTCTACTTTTAAGACGATATTATAGCGGACAATCTGATCGAATACTTCTTGCGACAGCGTTACTCCGGGTTCTTTATATTCGATAATCATGACCGGCTCGAGTTGATGATTATACACCACCGTATCGCATCTCCGAAATAAAGAATTCAGTTTTATGCCTGCTTCATTTGCCATCAGCGATGCGGGATAGTTCTTTTCTGAAATCAGATAATGGACGAAGTGCTGTCGAACCCATTCTTCAGGTGTCAGCCTCACATATTTACGCCGTAAGGGATCGAAAATCTCCGTACGGGTCTCCGATTTTCTGATTTTTGCATCGTAAGGAGGCAAATTTAATGCATACATATTGTATCTTTGTTCGTGAAATAGGTGTTATCGTTATAAAGCAAAAGTACGTCAATTTTATGAGAACAAAACAAGAAATTGTAGAGAATTGGCTTCCCCGGTATACAAAAAGGCCGTTGGAGGAGTTTACGAAATTTATTTTACTTACGAATTTTCAAAAATATGTGGAGATATTTGCCGATCACTTTAGCGTACCTATTATCGGCGTTGATGCCAATATGCCCAATGCGTCGGCTCAAGGTATCACGATTGTTAATTTCGGGATGGGAAGTGCAAATGCAGCCACAGTGATGGATTTGCTAAGTGCCGTATCGCCTACAGCCGTGCTTTTCTTGGGAAAATGCGGAGGCGTTAAAGCACATGGTAGTCTGGGAGACTATATTCTTCCTATTGCGGCAATAAGAGGCGAGGGGACTTCCAACGATTACTTCCCACCCGAAGTGCCATCCTTACCGGCTTTCAGCTTGTTACGCGCCTTATCGTCGAATATCCGCGATTTTAACCGGGACTATTGGACGGGGACGGTTTACACCACCAACCGCAGGGTGTGGGAGTACGATGATGAATTTAAAAACTATCTGCGTCAGATTCGTGTCATGGCGGTGGATATGGAAACAGCGACCCTGTTTACCTGCGGTTTCGCGAATCACATTTCGACCGGCGCTTTACTGCTTGTTTCCGACCAACCGATGATCTCGAGCGGAGTAAAAACAGAAAAAAGCGACAAGCTTGTTACTGAAAACTTCGTAAAAGAACACGTATTGATCGGTATCAAATCGCTCACGACATTGATTAATAATGGTTCCACTATAAAACATTTACGTTTCGACTGGTAATTCCCCGATTTATGGCAGCATCTACTCAAACGACTTTCGATTCCATCCGCAAGGACATACTTCAGCGCAATTTTAAGCCTATATATCTTTTAATGGGGGAAGAGGCTTACTTTATTGATAAATTGACGGAAATACTAACGGAAACCGTTCTTACGGAGACTGAAAAAGATTTCAATATGCAAGTCTTTTACGGCACCGACTCCGATATAAACAATATCATTTCCACAGCCCGCCGTTTTCCGATGATGGCCGAACATCAACTGATCATCGTAAAGGAAGCGCAACAACTCGATAAATTGGAATTAATGGATATTTACGCCAAAAATCCGATGCTGTCAACCGTATTGGTACTCAACTATAAACATGGAGTGGCGGATAAACGAAAGGCTTGGGTGAAACATATCGATAGGATCGGCATTGTTTTCGAATCAAAAAAATTATATGATAACCAGGTGCCCGCTTTTATCAGTTCCTATTTCCGGGAAAAAAATATCGGCATTGATGATAAATCCGCTCAAATGCTGACCGATTTTGTGGGGAACGATCTTAGTAAACTCCTTCCGGAACTGCAAAAATTAGAAATATCCTTACCGGATGAATCCAAACGCATAACATCCGACCTGATAGAGAAAAATGTGGGGATAAGCAAAGAATACAATAACTTTGAACTTCTAAAAGCGATTATTCAAAAAAACGTCTTATCGGCCAATCGCATTGTCGATTATTTCGGAAAGAACCCCAAAGATAATCCTACGATTGTGACCCTCTCCGTTTTGTTCAATTATTTCAGTAATCTGTTGGAGTGTTATTGGTTGCCACAAAAAAGCGAACAAGCGATTATGAGCGCTTTGCAAATTCGTTCTGCTTATTTCGCCCGGGATTATATGCTCGGACTACGAAATTATCCTGCACAAAAAGTAATGGAAATCATCTCTCTATTGCGGATGTTTGATGCAAAAACAAAAGGTATCGATAATCAAAGCGCCTCACCCGGAGAACTACTCAAGGAGCTTGTTTTCCGGATTATGCATTAATCGGCGGTAATCCATTCCGTTACTTTTTTGCTTACCGGGCTCTCTTTGGGTAGGAGAACATCAACCAAATTGCCGTTTTCATCGATAAGGAACTTCTGAAAATTCCAGATAACATCCTGATCGATTTTGCCATTTTCGGATTTATGAGTCAGCCATTTATATACGGGAGCCTGATCTTCTCCGGCAACACTGATTTTTTCCATTAAAGGAAAACTTACCCCGTAATTAGCCGTACAAAACTCTTTAATTTGCTTATTTGTTCCGGGCTCCTGTTCCTTAAAATTATTGGCCGGAAAAGCAATAATAACAAAACCGGTCTCTTTATATTTCTTGTATAGTTCTTGCAATTGCTCATATTGGGGTGTCAATCCGCAATTCGAAGCAACATTTACCACCATCACTTTATTTCCTTTCAGCGATTTTAAATCGAACCTGTTTCCATCGATATCCGTAACCACAAAATCGTGAAATGTTTTCTGTGTATTTTTTGCATTCATATTTTGAAAACAAACAAGTAACAAAAAAGAGAGAATATAGACTATTTTATTTGAACTTATCATTTTAATTGTATTATGTACTTTTGTGAATAGTATATCTTAAACAAAAGTCTGCCAGGAAAGGTTCATTTTGAAATAAAAAATATTTGAAGAATAAATGAAACACAGAATATGTTCTTAAATTAGTTGGTTATGAGAGATCTATAACAGATGTAAACTCGCTGAGAAGGTTCTATTTTTCGTTATCTGATATTCGGGTCGCAATTACTATATTCTCTCGGGGTTTCAGTATTAAGAGAGATATAAATGGCAACTCTACCAATCTCTAAAATCGATATTCCAATTTCTCACTCACAAATATTCTTTTTTAATTCGACAAATCGATAAAAATACAAACTTAAATTGATGAATAAACATTTGATCGTTCACAAAAGTATAGTACCAATACAAACAAATGTATCAACAGCAATCAACTCAAAAGTAAATTACTATTTAATATCTATTGCTTACACGGTAATACAAATGTAAATCCAAAGCGTTAACCTTTAGATTTCTATTATTAGATACTATCTATATCTATAAATATCAATACTATATATCTAAAATATAAAGCATCGGACAAAGTCTTACATATATAACGCCTTAAATGAATATATTTTAGTTAAAATGAATGATTTTATATTCTATATATTCATATATATCAGTATAATATAGATATTGTACGAACAAATAATTATTATTTTTTATTGAGATTATAAATCATCTGAATACATTTGTTGTTACTTTTGTGATTGCTATTACTTTTGTTTACCATACAATTGTATAGCAGATTTGTTTTGTAAGTTTCTAAATGTTGACTATATTTGTATCGACTATTAATGACAGAATATTTATACATGGCGGTTCATACGGATTAAATGAAAGATCGAATCAAACAAATTATGGAAAATGAGAACCTGACACCTGCACAATTTGCAGACAGGTTGCAAATTAATCGGGCAGTAATATCTCATATTTTGAATGGAAGAAATAATCCGAGTCTGGATGTGGTTGTTAAAATCCTTAATGATATGAATGATCTAAATCCGGAGTGGTTGCTTAACGGAACTGAACCGATGTACAAAACTCCCCGAAGCAATACGAATGCCGTATCGATACCCAAAACTCCCGATTTATTTAGTGAGAGAACCATAAATCCTATCCAGAATACAGCTAAATTAGAATTCGCGCAGGAAAAGCCGCTTAAAAGGCCGGTAAATACCGAACAAATAAAGGAAAATGAGCTCATTGAACCTTCCCAAAATAGTGCTAAAAAAATCACCCAAATAATCATTTATTACGACGACAATACATTTGAAACATTTATACCCCCTTTATTGAAAAATTAATTCCGAAATATCGGCGTCTTGATTCATCATTTTTCTTTTATTCGTACCTTTGCAGGAGTAACGTATTATTTCATCGTTTTTGTCAATGAATTCCTATTTTAAATGAAAAGAATGCTCGATATGGTGGTTCTCTCGAATGAACGACTGAATGACCAAAATAATTTATTAAAAGTAACTCCCGCTACAGGTGAAAAATTACCGGATACCGTATCTCCCGGACAATTTGTACAAATAAGGATAGAAAACTCTGTCCATACATTTTTGCGTCGCCCTATTTCCGTTAATTTTGTCCATACTTCCCTCAATCAATTATGGTTATTAGTCCAAAATGTGGGAGAAGGAACAAAACATCTATGTAATTATAGCGAGGGGGAAAAGATAAATATTATTTTTCCGCTGGGAAATCAATTTCATCTTCCTTCAAAAGTCACTTCTAAAATACTTCTTATCGGCGGCGGAGTTGGAACCGCTCCCTTATTGTTTTTAGGGAAAAAAGCGACGGATAACGGGTTTAAACCGAATTTCCTGCTCGGAGGACGGTCGGCAAAAGATTTATTGCAGTTGGACGATTTTAAAAAATACGGAGCGGTTTATACCACAACCGAAGACGGAACGCAAGGCGAAAAGGGTTTTGTTATCCATCATTCCATCTTACAAGAGGAAAAATACGATTTTATCTATACGTGCGGCCCCAAGCCGATGATGGTCGCCGTAGCAAAATATGCCCACGAAAATGATATCGAATGCGAGGCCTCGTTGGAAAACCTGATGGCTTGCGGGTTCGGCGCGTGCCTTTGCTGCATTGAAAAAACAACCCGAGGAAATGTTTGCGCCTGTACCGAAGGTCCCGTATTTAACATAAAAGAACTCACATGGATAGATTAAAGGTCAGTATTGGCGGGCTGGAACTGAAAAATCCGGTAATGACGGCTTCAGGAACATTCGGATACGGTACGGAATATATCGATTTTATCGATTTGTCTCGTTTAGGAGGCATTTTCGTGAAAGGGACGACCCTCGAACCCAGAGATGGAAACAATTATTCCAGAATGGCTGAGACGGCATCGGGGATGCTTAATGCGGTCGGATTGCAAAATAAGGGAGTGACTTATTTTGTACAGCATATTTACCCGGAAATAAAACAGTATGATACGAATATTATCGTGAATGTATCCGGCTCATCGGTTGACGATTATGTAAAATGCTCCGAAAGACTTGTCGATTTGGAGCGTATTCCGGCTATCGAACTGAATATCTCGTGCCCGAATGTGAAAGAAGGCGGAATGGCTTTCGGCACATCGTGCGACTCTGCGGCGAAGGTGGTAAAAGCGGTACGCAAGATCTATCCCAAAACGCTTATTGTAAAATTATCACCTAACGTGACGAATATCGGCGAAATAGCCCGTGCTGTGGAGGCGGAAGGCGCCGATTCGGTTTCGCTCGTGAATACCTTTTTAGGCATGGCCATCGACGCGGAAAAGCGCAGCCCGAAGCTTTCCACGATTACCGGAGGATTATCGGGCCCTTGCATCAAACCAATCGCTTTGAGGATGGTATGGGAAGTATATCATGCCGTTGGAATACCGATTATCGGAATGGGCGGTATATGCAATTGGCAAGATGCCATCGAATTTATATTGGCCGGCGCCACGGCTATCCAGGTGGGAACTTATAATTTTATCGATCCTGCGGCTTCGGTGAAAATCGTCGATGGAATTTCGGATTATCTCGATCGCCACCATATTCTTTCAATAGACGATCTTATCGGAAATCTCAATATCGATTGACATTTCTAAATGATCCTTTTTTTCTTTATTTATTCTTTTTATGGAATGCAATCGCGATAAATTGAGACATTCTGAAATCTATTTGCGCTTTCATTTGACAAAATGAATAAAACTATTATCTTTGTGTTCCAAAAACAAAGAAATAAATTATGTCGAAATTACATATTCCCGATGGGTATCATCCGTTATTGAATCTGAAGCAAACAGAACTCGGAATAAAAAGTATTAAAGATTTTTTCCAGCAAAACCTTTCTTCGGAGTTGCGTCTTCGGCGTGTGACTGCGCCTTTGTTCGTTGAGAGCGGTACGGGAATTAACGATGATTTAAACGGAATAGAGCGCCCGGTACGTTTCCCGATTAAGGATATGGGGGACAAAACGGCTGAAATCGTGCATTCTTTAGCTAAATGGAAGCGTTTAACGCTGGCTGATTATCATATTGAAGAGGGATACGGTATTTATACGGATATGAATGCCATACGCGCCGATGAAGAATTGGACAACCTGCATTCGCTGTATGTCGATCAATGGGATTGGGAAATGGTTATCGCAAAGGAGGACAGGAGTGCGGCTTTTTTGAAACAAATCGTTCAACGCATCTATGCAGCCATGCTCCGTACGGAATATCTGGTGTATGAATTGTTTCCACGCATAAAGCCGGAACTGCCCAAGAATATTCATTTCGTCTATGCCGAAGAATTGTTGCAGGCATATCCCGATAAAACCGCCAAACAACGGGAAGACGCCGTCGCCCAAAAATACGGGGCGGTATTTATTATCGGTATCGGCGCGAATCTGTCCAATGGCCTTCCGCATGACGGCCGCGCACCCGATTATGACGATTGGAGTACGCCAAATGAAGACGGTTTTAAAGGGCTCAATGGCGATTTATTGGTATGGAATCCGGTTTTACAATGTAGCGTAGAGCTTTCGTCGATGGGCGTTCGCGTCGATCCGATCGCCCTCGAAAGGCAATTGAAGTTGCATGGAAAAGAAGACCGATTGTCGTTGTATTTTCATCGTCGATTGATGAATAATGAATTACCGTTATCCATCGGAGGAGGAATCGGACAGTCGCGCTTGTGCATGTATTATCTTCGAAAAGCGCATATCGGGGAAATACAATCGAGTCTATGGCCGTCTGAAATCCGCGAACAAGCACGGGAACACGCTATTTATTTAATCTGAATCCTTATTTTTATTCTTTCTGTTTTTTGAATTCGTTTTTTTGAAGTAACTTAGCCGGCTGAATTAAAAGGTATTCGTATGGATGTTAAAATAGAAGAAAGTTGGAAAGAGCGCTTGCAAGATGAATTTGAAAAGCCTTATTTTAAACAGCTGACCGATTTTGTGCGCGAAGAATATCGTGCACGTACTATTTATCCACCGGCAAAATTGATCTTTAACGCGTTCGATTGCTGCCCTTTCGATAAAGTGAAAGTCGTTATCGTAGGGCAAGATCCGTATCACGAACCCGGCCAGGCGCATGGATTATGCTTTTCGGTAAATGAGGGAATACAGATTCCTCCTTCGCTTGTGAATATTTATAAGGAAATACAGGACGATTTAGGAGTGCCGGTTCCCCGTTCGGGTAATTTAGAACGATGGTGCCGGCAGGGAGTTCTTCTTCTGAATGCGACCCTCACCGTTCAGGCCCACCGCGCCGGCTATCATCAGCATAAAGGATGGGAAGAATTTACAGATGCGGCTATCCGTCATTTGGCGAACGAACGGGAACATGTGGTTTTTCTTCTTTGGGGATCGTATGCACAACGAAAAGGGGAAAACATCGATACGAATAGACATCTTGTCCTGAAGTCCCCGCATCCTTCGCCTTTATCGGCACACCGGGGATTCTTTGGAAATAAGCATTTTAGTAAAGCCAATGCCTATTTGGTTGCCAACGGCGAAGAACCCATCGAATGGTAAGGGAAATTTTGGGGGGAGTCCTCGAATTCCGAGACCTTGTCGAAAATTTTTTTGAAGGCTTCGTATCTGTACGACGCTTTGCCCGGGTTTTTTTGAGGGCTTCGTATTCGTACGACGCCTTGCCCGGGTTTTTTTGAAGGCTTCGTATCTGTACGACGCCTTGCCCGGAATTTTTTGAAGGCTTCGTATTTGTACGACGCCTTGCCCGGAATTTTTTGAAGGCTTCGTATCTGTACGACGCCTTGCCCGGAATTTTTTGAGGGCTTCGTATCTGTACGACGCCTTGCCCGGTTTTTTTTGAAGGCTTCGTATTCGTTCGACGCCTTGCCTGAGTTTTTTTATTCCCGGAAATATTGCCCAGAGCAATCCCCGGGCAAAATTCAGGAATAAAATCCATCTATTTTTATCCCCGCCGTCCGCAAATCAAAAAATATCCTGTATCTTTGTGTCACACTATGCACGGGGTGCCCGCACACAGCGGACTGAGATGATACCCGACACCTGATTTGGATCATGCCAACGTAGGGATGCAAGCCTGCCCGATTTTTCGTTTCTCGCTTCATTTTGTTGGCTATCCGAAAGAAAAAATAAATGAATAAATAGACCAATATGAATTCAACGGAAATAGAAAAAAAGTCAAGCTCCGATTTAGTCCGTCAGGGACAGCAAAACTGGCAAGGCCGTGAAGAATGGTTTTTCAACCGGAAGCATACCGATACGTACGAATTGTGGTATGAAGGACGCTATAAACGCGCCGAAGTATGGCAGAAAAAAATCATGGAACAGCTTATCGGTAAGGACAAACGCGTGAAAACATTGCTGGAGTTCGGTTGCGGCACCACGCATTTTACACGTTGGTGGAAACAAATCGGCATCGAGGCTTCCGGCGGAGACATCTCGCCGTTTATGTTGTCGCAGGCGCTGCATTTGTTTGACGGAGACCTCGTGATGGCCGACTCCCACTTCATGCCTTTCAAAGATCATAGTTTCGACGCATTGGCATTCGTCACGACATTCGAATACTACAAAGATCCCGTTAAAGTCTTGCGGGAAGCGGCGCGGGTTGGGAAATACGGCATTATGATGGGAATGATGAATAAAACAACACCCAAATTCATCCGCCGCCGGACACAACAGCTTTTCGGGCTGAATCCTTTTTATGTCACGGCGACATTCTATACTCCCAAGACGTTAACGGAACTCGTGCATAAAGCGCTGAAAGGAAGGGATTATACGATAGAATGGACGATGACGGGACTGCCTAAGTGGTTTCCCGTACAGCAATGGAACCAATCGTACGGCGATTTCTTTGCCTTGTATATACGATTAAATGATGTGGAGTAAGAAATGGATCAAAAACTCGGAAAAATAGATCATTCACTGGTGCACGATTTTATCAGGCATCACTGTGGAGCCCGTCGACCGGAAGTAATATCAGGCCCCGATTTCGGCGTCGACGTGTCTGTTATCGATTTAAACGACGGCCGGGCAATGGCCCTTACGAGCGATCCGTTGTCGTTGATTCCGTCACTGGGATTGCAGGAATCGGCATGGCTTTCCGTCCAACTGATGGCCAACGATATGGCAACAACGGGCTTTGCGCCGATGTACGGACAGTTCGTCCTGAACTTGCCGGCTCATTTTTCTCAAGAGGATTTTAAAGTTTACTGGAAGCATATCGACCGCTTTTGTTCCGACATCGGCATGGCCGTTACCGGCGGACATACCGGCTTTATAGAAGGACAAAACTCCACCATTGCCGGCGGAGGAACCTTCATCGCCATCGCTCCTAAAAATGAAATCCTCACCTCTGCGGGAGCCTCTCCCGGCGATGCCATCCTGGTAACGAAAGAATGCGCCCTTTCTTCTACAGCCATATTGGCGTTAAGCTTTCCCGAAACGGTAAAGAATAAACTCGGAGGCGAGTTTTACCGGTTGGCTGCGGAAAGTTTTTACCGTACCTCTTCGCTCAAAGATGCCTTGACGGCAGCCGGTCAACAACAAACGCGTAACGCGATTACCGCGATGCACGATGTGACCGAAGGAGGGGTGTTGGGTGCGATTTACGAACTAACGGTCGCTTCGGGCAACGGAGCGGAAGTATATAATGATCTTTTGCCGTTTGGGGAAGTGCAAGAAGCCGTTTGCTCGCTTTTTTCACTTGATTCCCGGTATTGTGTGGGCGCCGGTTCGATGATTATCACCTGTAAAAAAGAAGGGGTGAATGCGGTTATCGAATCGTTGGCAAAAGAAAAAATTCCCTGTGTCGAAGTGGGGCGTCTGACGGAAAAAGAAAAGGGGGTAAAACTGATTGAAGAAGGCAGGGAAAAAGCGTTGAACTATTTCCACACCGACCCGTATTGGGCCGCTTTTTTCAAGGCACTGAAAGCAGGATGGAAATGACAATACAAAAGAAGATTACCAAAGGAATTTATCTGGTTATCGATCCTTCCATGGACCGGCTTTTATTGTTGGATAAACTCCGGCTTGCCCTGCAACAACCAATTGCAGCGGTGCAAATTTGGGATAATTTTGACAAAAACGCCGACATCGAAGGTTTTATCCGTCCGGTAAGCGCCCTCTGCGCCGAAGCCGATACACCGCTTTTGATGAACAACCGATGGGAGTATTTGCTGCATTTTCCGCTCGACGGGGTTCATTTCGACCAAATACCCGATGACATGGGCGCCATCCGCCAAAAAGTGGGGCGGACGTTTATTTCCGGACTGACCTGCAATAACGACTTGTCGTGGGTTCGATGGGCTGCCGCACATCGACTGGATTATATTTCCTTCTGTTCCGTTTTTCCATCTTCTACGGCCAACAGTTGCGAGTTAGTCGATTTCGACACCGTCCGGCAGGCACGCGCGCTGTTTAGCCGTCCGATTTTTCTGGCGGGAGGTATCCGGCCGGAAAACATGGACAAGTTAAACACCCTGCCGTATGATGGAGTAGCCGTGGTTTCGGGGATTATGAGCGTGGCGGATCCCATCGACGCCATCAAAAAGTATAGCGAACAATTAATTAAAAAACAATGAGACTAAAAACGATAGAAAAACTATGCTGCCCGTTCGATAAGGCAGATTTGCAATTAACCGTCATCACAACAGACGATACGGGAGAAAAAGTGATAGAGGGCTTTTTAATTTGTAACGAATGCCAACGGTTATATCCCATCATGAAAGGCATTCCGATTATGAATCCCGATGAATTCAGAGAATTTGACTTGGAAAGGCCTGTGTTGGAGAGATGGCAACGCTATCTGGATGGCAAAACGATTGATGACACCTTTCGCGTCGTTGAGATTTCAGATGTCCCCTCGAAGACGCAACTCAACGTCTTACCGGATGCGTTACCCGCAGTTAAACCGCAAAAATAAACAATAAAACTTCTTGAATAAAAGATTTTTGGTTATCTTTGCACCCGCAAATACAATTTATAAAGCATTTTAATTTAAAAAAACTACTAAATGGCAACAAAATTACGTTTACAACGACGGGGACGCAAACACTACCCGTACTATCAAATCATTGTTGCAGATAGCAGGGCTCCACGAGATGGAAAGTACATAGAAAGGATAGGTTCATATAATCCGAACACTCATCCTGCTACTATCACTTTAGATTTCGACCGGGCTTTGTATTGGCTGCAAACAGGCGCTCAACCAACCGACACCGTTCGGAATATCCTTTCAAGAGAAGGAGTACTCATGAAGAAACATCTTCTCGGCGGTGTAACCAAAGGTGCATTTAACGAAGAAGAAGCCGAAAAGAAATTCGAAGCTTGGAAAGATGCTAAACTCAATGCCGTTCAATCTGTTAAAGAAAAAGATGAAGAGAAAAAACGTGCGGACGAAAAAGCTCGTTTAGATGCCGAAAAAGAACAGAATAAAGCCAGAGCAGAACTTTTAGCGAAGAAAAAAGCCGAACTTGAAGCGGCTAATGCACCGGCTCAAGAAGAGGAAGAACAAGCAGCGCCTTCGGAGGAAGTTCCTGTAACAACAGAAGAAGCGACTGCAACTCCTGAGGCAGAAGAAAGTAAAAAAGAAGAAGAACCAACAGCCTGATTAGTTCTCATCTCAAATAGAAGACCTCCGATTTTGATTCATAATCGGAGGTTTTTTTATAATAATCTATTACTCAATATCCTCTTTATCAATAATGACCTCCATTAATCCCAGGCAGGCATCTTCTAATAAATCAAGCACCAACTCGAATCCTGACGTTCCGCCAAAATAAGGATCGGGAATATGATCATGGCTATATTGTCGGGAGAATTCCGTCATGCGATGAATTTTCCGTTCATCTTCCGTTGTAATAGCCATCGATTTGACATCCATATAATTTTGATCATCCATCGCAATAATGTAATCAAAATTCTGAAAGTCTTTTTTTGTAAATCTACGTGCCCGGGAGAGAAACGCATATCCACGTTTTTCCCCATGAGCACGCATGCGCTCATCGGGAAGGTCCCCTTCGTGCCAACCGGAAGTACCGGCAGAATCAGTTTCAATACTATCCTGTAAATTATTCTTTTCAATAATACGGTTCATAACGCTTTCTGCGGCCGGAGAACGACAAATATTTCCAAGACAGACAAAAAGTATACGAATTTTTTTCTTATTTGAATCCTGCAATTTCATACGAATAAAATAGTGAAGTGACTATAAATAATTGTAACCTTAAACAAATTGTTACAAAGATAATGCATTTTACCCTTCCGGACAACTTCCGTGTAGATAAAAGTCTTATAAGATTGAAGTTAGGAGGACGTATCACTTACCGGAGCGTTTTCTCCATGGATATTTAAATGCCCGAAAATTGTTTCCAAATAATTCTGATTGATTTTCAGATACCGGCTAAAAGCGTTTTTTAGGTGTCTGTCACAAATATTTATCCATTAACAGGTTCATCTCTTGCTGTAATTTCTTAGCCTCTTCGGCGGCGGCTTCTGCAAAGCTTTCGGTATGGTCAGCATAGATGATGGACCGTGAAGCATTGACAATCAGTCCGCATTGTTTATTCATGCCGTACCGGCAAACATCCTCTAACGACCCGCCCTGTGTTCCCACACCCGGAACTAACAGAAAGTGGTTAGGAACAATTTTCCGCACATCTTGCAATAACGTCCCGTGAGTAGCCCCGACGACATACATCATTTGTTCATCGGATGCCCATGTCTGCGATACACGCAACACCTGTTCAAATAAACGTTCTCCGTTTTTATTCTCGGTTTGTTGGAAGTCATTCGAGCCCTTGTTTGAAGTTAACGCCAATAGTATCACCCAACTTTCAGGATACAGAAGAAATGGTTTCACACTATCTTCGCCCATATAAGGAGCCACCGTCAGGGCGTCCACCTTCATGCCGTCGAAAAAAGTGCGTGCATACATTTCGCTCGTGTTCGCAATATCGCCTCGTTTAGCATCGGCGATAATAAACAGTTGCGGATGACGCTGCTTTATATAAGCTACGGTTTTCTGCAACGACAGCCAACCTTCTATTCCCGCACTTTCATAAAATGCGACATTCGGTTTATAGGCAATGCAGTAGGGAGCCGTCGCATCGATAATCGCTTTATTAAACGTATAGATAGGATCTTCGTTATCGGTGAGATAATCGGGAATTTTTTCAATATCGGTATCCAGTCCTACGCATAGGAAAGACCGTTTTTTTATTATTTGTTCAAAAAGCTGTTGTTTTGTCATTTATTTAATTTATTACATCAATTACTTCGAGATACCACGCTAATCTGTTTTAATTTCATGAATGAAAATTTTAAATTTCAGCATCCTTCATTCGCTCTGCATTTTCGCTGACAATTAATTGATCTATTACGCCTTGGATATCCCCGTCCATAAATGCATCCAAATTGTAAATAGTATAATTAATACGATGATCGGTAATACGTCCTTGAGGATAATTATACGTCCGGATTTTTGCCGAACGATCACCGGTCGACACCATTGTTTTGCGCTTGGAAGCAACATCCTGTTGTCTTTTGGCCAGCTCTATATCATAGAGTTTTGTTCGAAGCATTTGCATGGCCAATTCCCGGTTTTGCAATTGTGAACGGGCCTGTTGGCAAACAACTACAATACCGGACGGTTTATGAGTCAATTGAACCTTCGTTTCGACTTTATTTACATTTTGTCCTCCTGCACCGCTCGAACGAGCTGTTTGCATCTCAATATCCGCAGGATTGATCTGAACATCGAATTCTTCTGCTTCCGGTAAAACAGCAACCGTGGCTGCAGAAGTGTGAACACGTCCTTGCGTTTCCGTCGCCGGAACTCTTTGGACACGGTGAACACCCGACTCATATTTCAATATTCCGTATACATAATCCCCCTTAACGGTGAAAATAATTTCTTTAAATCCCCCGGAAGGCCCTTCGGTATAACCCGATAATTCGGTTTTCCACCCTTTGCTTTCGCAATATTTCGAATACATTTTATACAGATCGCCTGCAAAAATAGCCGCTTCATCGCCACCGGTGCCGGCACGGATTTCCATGACTACGTTTTTCGCATCTTCCGGATCGGAAGGAATAAGTAACAGTTTAATGCTCTCTTCTAATTCCGGTAATTTGGTCGAGTTTATAGCCAGATCTTCATTGGCTAATTGCCGAAGTTCACTATCCGCTTCGTGCTCTAAAATAGCTTTAGCTTCCCGAATAGATTCCAGCGTTTTCTTATATTCCTGCTGAACGGTCACAATCTTTTCGAGTTCGCTGTATTCCTTATTCAGTTTGACGAACCGATCCATATCCGATATGATGGAAGGGTCCGCAATCAATGTCCCGACTTCTTCAAACCTTACCACCAAATGCTCTAACTTATCTAATAGACTCTCAGCCATATATTATTCGTAACTAAAATTACCAAAGGGACTCTTTATGAGCACCTCACGTTTTGAAGCTTGTTCCACGCGTCCTACAATACGGGCATCCACTTCGAACGATTTAGATATCTCGATCACTCGTCGGGCATGAGCTTCCGGCAAATAAATTTCCATCCTGTGGCCCATATTAAACACTTTATACATTTCTTTCCAATCTGTTCCGGACTCTTTTTGAATGAGTTCGAATAAAAAAGGTACGGGGAACATATTGTCTTTTACGACTTTCAACGAATCGGATAAAAAATGCAGCACTTTTGTCTGCGCACCACCCGAACAGTGGATCATTCCGTGTATATTTCCCCTTAATTCATTTAAAATAAGAGAAATAACCGGCGCATAGGTGCGGGTAGGGGATAATACTAACTTACCGGCATCGATCCCTAACGGCTTCATCAGGTCCTTTAATTTTACACTTCCCGAATAAATCAAATCAGAAGGAATGGCGGCATCGTAACTTTCCGGATATTTGGCCGCCAAGTAATGAGCAAACACATCATGTCTGGCAGATGTCAGTCCATTGCTTCCCATACCGCCATTATATTCTTTTTCGTAGGTAGCGCGGCCGGAAGAAGAGAGTCCGACAATCACATCTCCGGCTTGGATATTCTTATTATCAATGACATCCGCTCTCTTCATACGACAAGTAACGGTGCTGTCGACGATGATGGTGCGCACTAAATCGCCGACGTCAGCGGTTTCGCCCCCCGTCGGATAAATACGTATGCCGAAGGAAGATAACTCTTCGCAAAGTTCATTGGTCGAATTAATAATCGTGGAAATGACTTCACCGGGAATCAGATTTTTGTTTCGGCCGATGGTGGAAGACAGTAAGATGTTATCCGTAGCGCCAACGCATAATACATCGTCCAGGTTCATTACCAACGCATCTTGAGCAATACCTTTCCAAACAGATAAATCACCGGTTTCACGCCAATAAACATAAGCCAACGACGATTTTGTTCCGGCGCCATCTGCATGCATGATATTACAGTAATTCGGATCTCCAGCTAAAATGTCGGGAATAATTTTACAAAACGCATTGGGATAAATGCCTTTGTCAATGCTTTTAATTGCATTATGCACATCTTCTTTGGAAGCCGAAACTCCTCTTAAATTGTATCGTTGATCACTCATTATTATAAAAGAAATATCTATTAAATGGAATATGCAAAGATAATTCTTTTGCGTTTTACCTGCTAATAAATGTTTATGAAAAAGCCAATAATAATATACTTCAAAAGGTATCTGCAAATGAGTGCTCCTAAAACGGCTATAATTACTATTATGTTTAATAGATTGAGCGATTACGACTATTCATGTTCCCTGTCCATAATTCTATCGTATTATTTTAAATCAAAAGGCACCTACAACAAATGCAGATGCCTTTTGAATCGTTTATTGATTGGTTGGTCCTAATTCTTTTTCAACAACCTCCAATTCTGTCGATTTATCTATCCCCATATTGCTTAAATTATAATACACGTTGCGAAGTTTAAGCAATGCGCTTTTAATTTCGGATTCTCCGGCCTTGCGTCCTTTGAGCAATTCGGTATATTTTTCCAAATGCGGAAGAGATTTTTGATACAGTTCAATCGTCTTTTTATCATTTTCGACTTGTTGCTGTCTATCGGTCAACACGGCTGTTTTTTCTTTTATATCTTGAGCTTGAAGAATATAATTTACAGCTAACGCCTCGAGAGCTCTTTCGCAATTAGCATCTTGAACCAATGCTTTTGTATATTCACTCTCAGCTCCGGTAAAATCGCCTCTTTCAGCTAACAAAGCGCCTTTTACACTATTTAGGTCACACGCATTCGAAGGATCATTTGCGATGGCTTGATCGAGATATTGCATTGCTTTTTCGTTTTGTCCCTGACGAATAAACACATTTACCAAATTAGGAATAAAATACTTGCTTTTAGGGAATTTTTCCGCACCTGCATATAATGTCTCGAGATATTTCGCCGAATCGCCTGCGCTCACATATTCGCTTGCCAGCAATTCATACAAATCACTTTCCTGATAAGCGCTGTTTTCAATAAAGGGCTCTTTTGTCGCGCGATCCAAGAGAACTAAGGCGCGATCATGTTGTTTGGCTTGAATAGCGGTTATAATAGCATAGTATTTAATGGTTTGATAAGTACTATCTAAAACAAAGGCTTCTTTTTCGCCTTCAAACAGAGGTAATGAAGGAATCGTCCAGTAAATTTCAAAGAATTCGGATGCTTTAGCGTAATCTTTCTGGTCGTTAGAATAAACGCCGCCGTTAATGAAAAACGGATGATTCGCCCTAAGGATTCCGGCAATGTCTTTTCTGAATTTATTCCGTACGCGACCTTTTTCATCCGGTAATTGGCCTAATGAATCCGCCTTGAGATAAGGAGCATACGATTCGTACAAACCATCGTACATTACTTTATCATTAGTCTGTTTTCCCAACATGGCATTGGTCCTTTCATTATCGAACGCTTTGTTTCCGATATCGCCCCAAGTTTTCCAAGTTTCAGGATTACTGATCGTTTCAGAATTCTCGGACGCTTGTTTAATGAGCGTCCGAGCTTCATTTAAGTCGTTACTACCTAACGCTCTTTTAGCATCTTTTAATGCCGATTTTTGAGCAAAGATGCTTCCGGCAGAAAAAATGACCACCGCTGTCAAAAATAAGAGTTTCTTCATTTTATTCATGTTTAGTTGATAAATATAATCTTAATTCTATTTCAAAAATTCTGTTTTTAGACTAAAATCGATTCAGAAGTTTAAACTCATTCCCGTTGATTATTCTTCCGAAATCGTGTCTTCGGGCTTATTCTCCTGTGTGTCGTCAGTTTCTTCGGGAAGGACTTCATCTTGTAAATCTTCCGAATTCACCTTGCAAACAGAAGCTATCTCATCATTTCTTTTTTCCAAATTAATGAGTCGAACTCCCTGTGTAGCACGTCCCATGACACGAAGATCGGAAATTTTTACACGTATCGTGATTCCTGACTTGTTAATTATCATTAAATCGTTATCATCCGTAACGCTTTTAATGGAAACCAGCTTACCCGTTTTCTCTGTTATGTTGAGCGTTTTCACGCCCTTTCCACCCCTGCGGGTAATTCTATAAACGGGTTCCCCGTCTTCGTCATTCAGGTGGCTTCTCTTTCCGTAACCTTGTTCGGAAACGACAAGAATCGTGCTGGTCGAGTCGCGATTCATACAAATCATGCCGATGATGCAATCTTCGCCGTCATCATCCAGAGTCATGCCTCTTACGCCGGTTGCGGTACGCCCCATGGGACGCACGTCCGCTTCATTAAACCGAACGGCGCGTCCGTTACGATTGGCCAGGATAATATCTTTTTCGCCGTCGGTCAGACGAACCGCAATTACCTGATCGTCTTCGCGTATCGTGATAGCGTTCACTCCGTTTTGACGCGGACGGGAATATGCTTCCAACTGCGTTTTTTTGACAACCCCCTGTTTGGTCGCAAAAACCAAATAATGAGAGTTTGTATAGTCTTCATCATTTAAGCTTTCGATCCTCACAAAAGCGGTGACGGCATCGTCGGAACCAATATTCAACATATTTTGGATGGCCCGGCCTTTCGAGTTTTTCGTTCCTTCGGGAATTTCGTATACGCGCAACCAATAACATTTACCTTTTTGAGTAAAAAATAACATGTAGTTGTGCATCGTCGCCGGATAAATATACTCGACAAAGTCTTCATCGCGTGTTTCAGTACCCTTGGCCCCTACTCCGCCCCTGTTTTGCGTTTGAAATTCCGATAACGCGGTACGTTTTATATATCCCCGGTGAGAGATGGTAATAATCATCTCATCGTTGGCATAAAAATCTTCGGGATTTAGTTCTTCCGAAGCATAAATAATTTCAGAACGGCGTTCATCTCCAAATTTATCACGTATTTCAATAAGCTCATCCTTTATGACTTTCATACAAAGTTCGTCATTGGTCAGAATCTCGTTCAGATAAGCGATTTGCTTTTGTATTTCTTCATATTCCGAATGAAGTTTATCTTGTTCGAGGCCGGTTAATTGCCGCAGACGCATTTCGACAATCGCCCGCGATTGGATTTCGGAAAGCTGGAATCGCTCAATCAAACGCTGGATTGCTTCCTGCGGTGTCTTAGAACTCCGGATAATCGAAATCACTTCATCGATATTGTCGGAAGCGATAATCAGGCCTTCTAAAATATGCGCTCTCTCTTCGGCTTTTCGAAGATCGTATTTTGTCCGCCGGATCACCACCTCATGACGATGTTCCACGAACAACTCAATCATTCTCTTCAGATTGAGCAGCTCCGGACGCCCGTTGACCAACGCAATGTTGTTGACGCTGAAAGACGACTGCAAAGCCGTGAGTTTGTAGAGTTTATTTAAGACGACATTCGCATTCGCATCGCGCTTCAGGTCGACGACAATACGCATCCCTCGGCGATCCGATTCGTCGTTGACATTCGAGATACCGTCGATTTTTTTAAGCGAAACTAAGTCGGCAATATGCTTAATTAATTCCGCTTTATTCACCATATAAGGTATTTCGGAAATGACAATTTTGTCATGCGTTTTGGCAGACTCTATTTCGGCCCGTCCACGCATGATAATGCGTCCCCTACCCGTTTCGAAAGCATCCTGAACGCCTTTATAGCCGTAAATGAAAGCGCCGGTAGGAAAATCGGGAGCCTTGATATAATGCATCAACCCTTGTATGTCAATCTCGCGATCATCGATATAGGCTACAATACCATTAATACATTCGGTAAGGTTGTGCGGGGCAATATTGGTAGCCATTCCCACAGCAATACCCGCCGAACCGTTTATCAGCAGGTTCGGGATTCGCGTGGGGAGAACCGTCGGTTCAAGAAGCGTATCATCGAAATTGAGTTGAAAGTCTACCGTTTCTTTGTCAATATCGCGCAACATTTCTTCCGCTAACTTGTTCAACCTGGCCTCGGTATAACGCATAGCCGCAGGGCTGTCGCCGTCGACGCTACCCATATTCCCCTGCCCGTCGACTAACGTATAACGCATGCTCCAATTTTGAGCAAGCCTGACCATTGCATTATAAACCGAAGAGTCGCCGTGGGGGTGATACTTACCAAGTACTTCCCCGACAATTCTTGCCGATTTCTTATGGGGCTTATCGGAAGTATTTCCCAATTCCGACATTCCGAAAAGAATACGCCTGTGAACGGGTTTGAAACCGTCGCGAACATCAGGAAGGGCACGCGAGACAATTACAGACATCGAATAATCGATGTACGATGATTTCATTTCATCTTCGATATTAATCTTGATGATTCTATCTTCTTGATCAATCATATTAAAATGTGAATTTCTTTTTCAATTCTCTTATACTTATGTAGCTTATTTCTACAGGTATATATTATATTATTATCTATTCGAAATTAATGCACTAAGGTACTGCTTTTTTTTGAATTTAACAAAATTAAGCCCTACGAAAATTGAGGAGATTGATGGGTGGTTGATGGAGATTGGAGGCTAGAGGTTGGAGGTTGGTGAGTGGTGAGTGGTGAGTGGTGAGTGGTGAGTGGTGAGTGGTGGTAAACAAAACCGGGAGCATCCCTTAAAGGGACACTCCCGGCAAAATAGTCAACAGACTAAAGACCGGAGACTGGTGACTGGAGACCGGAATTAGAACTGTCCTTTTCCGTGACAATTCTTATATTTCTTCCCGCTTCCGCAAGGACAGGGATCGTTACGTCCCACTTTCTTTTCTACACGAATAGGCTCCAACTTTTGCTGCGGCGGCCTTTCTTGTCCGGAACCTCCGTTTTGATGAGCACGTGCGCGTGCATTCTCAATATCGTCTTTTTGCGTTCGATACTTGCTATAATCGGTTTTTTGTTCGGGCGCCGCTTTGCGTACGTCTTCGGGATTCTGAATGGGGATTTGGCCTCTCATCAGGATGGATACCGATTTGATATTCACATCGTCGACCATTTGCCGGAACATATTAAACGATTCGAGCTTATAAATCAACAACGGATCTTTTTGCTCATAGCTGGCATTTTGTACCGATTGACGCAATTCATCCATTTCGCGAAGATGCTCTTTCCAATTTTCATCGATGGTTAATAGGAGAACCGATTTTTCAAACGCTTTTATCAAGGCTTTCGATCCACTTTCATAGGCTTCCTTCAGGTTACAAGCAATGTTATATACTTTCTTTCCATCGGTAATGGGAATTAAAATATTCTCATACATCGCACTTTGGTTTTCGTATACTTGCTTGATGACCGGATTGGCTATTTCCGCAAGCCTTTCGGATTTGCGTTTGAACGTTTCAAAAGCTTTATCAATCACCACTTTTACTTGCGATTCGGTCTTCAGTCCTTTCATTTCCTCTTCGGTAAAAGGAATTTCAAGCGCCAGCACTCGGAAGAGATCATGCTTCATGTTTTCATAATCATCCTCATTGTTTTCGACGATATTACGGGCCGTCTGCTCAATCACTTTCGCCACGTCGTTTTCGATACGCTCGCCCATCAAAGCATGACGGCGGCGTTTATAGATCACTTCCCGTTGCGAATTCATCACATCGTCGTATTCGAGAAGGCGTTTACGAATACCGAAGTTGTTCTCTTCGACTTTTTTCTGTGCCCGTTCGACCGACTTGCTGAGCATGTTATGTTCCAGCACATCGCCCTCCTTAAAGCCCATGCGGTCCATGAGTCCGGCAATTCTTTCGGTAGCGAACAAACGCATCAGATCGTCTTCCAGAGACACGAAGAATACGGAAGACCCCGGGTCGCCCTGACGTCCGGCACGACCGCGCAACTGACGGTCTACACGACGGGATTCATGCCTTTCGGTACCGATGATCGCCAATCCGCCGGCCGCTCTCACTTCCGGAGAAAGCTTGATGTCGGTACCACGTCCGGCCATGTTGGTAGCGATGGTCACTACCCCACTCTGCCCTGCATGGGCGACAATCTCGGCTTCACGCTGATGCAATTTGGCATTCAAGACATTATGCTTGATTTTACGCAAAGTAAGCATGCGGCTTAACAGTTCGGAAATTTCGACGGAAGTAGTACCGACGAGAACAGGACGTCCTTTGGAAACTAATCCTTCGATTTCTTCGATAACCGCGGTATATTTCTCCCGTTTGGTTTTATAGATGCGGTCGTTCAGGTCTTCGCGTACAATCGGCTTATTGGTAGGAATAACCACCACATCGAGTTTGTAAATATCCCAGAATTCACCTGCTTCCGTTTCGGCCGTACCGGTCATACCGGCAAGCTTATGATACATCCTGAAATAATTTTGGAGCGTAATGGTCGCAAAGGTCTGCGTGGCAGCTTCGACTTTCACGCGTTCTTTGGCTTCAATGGCCTGGTGCAAGCCGTCGGAATAACGCCGCCCTTCCATAATACGGCCCGTTTGTTCATCTACAATCTTGACTTTATTATCGATAACGACGTATTCATCATCTTTTTCAAAAAGCGTATAGGCTTTCAGCAATTGATTGACGGTATGTACGCGTTCAGACTTAATGGCATAGTTTTGCAATAATTCATCTTTCTTGACGGCTTTTTCCTCGTCGCTCAGATTCATATTTTCCAGTTCCGAAAGCTCCGATCCAATATCGGGAAGGACAAAGAACTGCGGGTCGTCCGATTTGCCGGTCAGCATATCAATCCCCTTATCGGTTAATTCGATGCTATTGACCTTCTCATCAATAATAAAATAAAGCGGATCGGTAACCACATGCATGTTTCGGTTTTGGTCTTGCATGTAAAACGCTTCGGTTTTAAGCAAAGCGGCCTTGACGCCTTGTTCACTCAAAAACTTAATCAAGGGTTTGTTTTTGGGTAATCCTTTATAAGAACGAAACAAAAGCAATGCGCCTTCTTCCTGCTCTTTCGAATCTTCGGAAGCCAGTTTTGCTTTCGCCTGAGCCAGCAAGTGCGTACAAAAATCGCGTTGAACCTTAACAATGAGTTCTACCCGCGAACGAAACTGATCAAATAACTGATCGTCGCCTTTGGGAACAGGGCCGGAAATGATTAACGGCGTACGGGCATCGTCAATAAGGACGGAGTCGACCTCATCGACAATCGCGAAGTTATGCTTGCGTTGAACCAAATCTTTAGGAGAGATGGCCATATTATCGCGCAGGTAATCGAATCCGAATTCGTTATTGGTTCCGAAAGTAATATCGGCTTCGTAAGCCTTGCGACGCCCTTCGGAGTTCGGGTCGTGGCGATCGATGCAATCGACCGAAAGACCATGGAACATGTATATCGGGCCCATCCATTCCGAGTCACGCTTCGACAGATAGTCATTGACGGTAACCACATGTACCCCTTCATGGGTAAGAGCGTTGAGAAACACGGGAAGAGTGGCCACTAACGTCTTACCTTCACCGGTAGCCATTTCAGCAATCTTGCCCTCATGCAAAACGACTCCACCAAACAACTGGACATCGTAATGCACCATATCCCAGGTGATTTCGTTACCTCCGGCTATCCAATGGTTTTTATAAACCGCTTTATCGCCGTTTATTTCAACAAAATCGTGCGTGGCCGCAAGATTACGGTCAAAGTCGGTAGCCGCGACAACAATCTCGGCATTTTCGGTAAACCGCTTTGCGGTTTCTTTTACAATGGAGAACGCCACGGGTAAAACGTCGTCGAGTACCTGTTTATACTTTTCGACAATTTCACTCTCTATCTTATCGATCTGGTTCCAAACATCTTCTCTTTGTTCGATGGGAATTTGCTCCATTCCCGCTTTCAACTGTTCGATCTGCTGTTTGTCTTCGGAAACGTATTCCCGAATGTGCTGTTCAAGCTCTTTTGTTTTGCTACGAAGCTCATCATTCGAGAGTTGTTCGACTCCGAGGTAGGCCTCATGTATCTTTTTTACAACCGGATTGATTTCATTCAAATCCCGTTGTGCTTTATTGCCAAATATTTTAGAAATAAATTCGTTAAGTCCCATAAATTATATTCTTATCGCTCATCGGGGTGCATCCCGAAAAGCCTATTCGTTATTTCGTTAATTATTATTTGTGTGAGAATAAGATCATAAAAGTTCTTTCAATATACTACCTTTAGCCGCATTGGGCGCCCGGATGCGCAAACGATACGCGACGCTGGGAGCGATTTGGAGCGCATCGATGGTTTGCTCGATCTTTTGCGGTTTAATATGGTTTCCTAAAAAGAACACGGGCGACAACACCGCATTATTACGCATAAACTGATGGTCGCCGTTTTGCGAGTCCTCCACGTGCCAACCCGGCTGTAATTCGAGAAAGAGATCGCCCGAAATATTTTTATAGTACCCGTTCCGATAATGCTGCAAGACCCCGTTATAAGCTCCATGCAACATTTGATAGGAGGTGTACACATCCTGCACTCCGGCCGAAAGCACCAGAAATTCGGCAGCCGTCTTCTGAAAGTCGGCGAGACTAATTTTTTTATCTTCAATAAGCTTCCGGTCGAAAAAGAATTGACGATTATAATATTTTTTTATCCATTGTTCCCTTCCGTAAACGGCCATCAAGTACATATTGAGCAAAGCCTGGGTGCGTTCGGGACGGAAAATACCGTTAGAGGTCACCATGCCTTGCGGAAGAATCTCCTGTTCGTTGAAATAACCGGTGGAAACCACAAATATCAGGGCGTTCTTAATCCCGACGGTCTCTTCAATGGCATCCAGCAATTTACCCAACTCCTGATCGAGGCGGTAATACGTGTCCTGTATCTCGACCGAATAATTCTTATCGAGGGCATTTTCGTAGTTTCCGGCATAAAAAGTAACAGCCAGAAAATCCGGATTCATTCGCTTGCCCAATGAATTGGAGCGAAGAACCGCTTCGGCTATCTCACGCACTTCCGTATTGACATACGGAGATTGCTTGAACAGTTTCACGCTGTTCTTTTTATCATTTGCAAAGAAATGCTGAAAGTTATAGATGTTTTTTGTATACGGGAAGGCGTTGTATTGATTTACATCGATGGCCGGACGCCAAGTGATGCTGTTGATCCGGTTGGAGGTCGATTCGATACCCCGATTGCGCTGATCGACTACCGGTTGCTTGTTCTTATAAAAAGTCGTTGTGGCCCATTTGCCCGAAAAGTCTTCGATCCAATAAGCGCCGGTAGCCGCATGTCCGCCCGAGGCCAAAGCCTGCGAGGCATGGGGCGCGAAAGCGAATACATCGGATTGGCCGCCCGAGGCTATTTGCAGTTCGTCGGTAAGAGTCGACACCTTGACGGGTAGCGGAGAAAGTTTTTCGGTCGTATAATTTCCCAGATATTTATCGTCGGAGAAAGAGGCTGTTTCGCGATTCAAATCGACGGCGAACTTATTTTCCGCAATAATGCCGTGATAAGAGGGGTTGGCTCCCGTATAGAGGGTGGTTATGGCCGAAGCACGGTCGATGGCGGGAAAATCGTACGACACGTTGGCATAGACCAACCCGCTGTTGAGGAGCCGTTTAAACCCTTTTTCGCCAAAAGTATGCTTAAACATCTCCAGATAGTCACCCCTTAATTGATCAATCGTAATGCCGACGACCAGTTTTGGAACTTCCGCCGCGACATTCTGTGCACATAACGAAGTGATCGAAAAAAACGCGACTAAAGACGATAATATTTTGATCATTTATTTTTTTACTCTCTTATACTGTAAATCACTTAACAAAAACCGTGCAAAAATACTATTGCCCCCACCCTGCTTTCATATATTTAGAGGTTGTAAACCGTTTGTTTTTACGGATTCTTTTTTTCCGCATAAACACATTCGCCCCCGATCTCATCCACAAACACATTGAAAATGGGATTGTAGCTACCGGAAGTTGTTGAGGTATCAGCCACCACAAAATCAAGAAAAATGTCAGGACTGCAAAGTTAATAAAATGATAGACATAAACCACGTTTCGCATTGAATTTATCCAAAGCAACACCGCGGCGATCAGCGCGAAAATATTTAGCCATACAAAATTCCAGTTGGGAGAAGTAGCCGGATGTACCGAGAAAAACAGTAAGAAAAAAATAATCAATCCCCCGATGCCGAACACTCCGAAAAGAAGGGTATCGTATATTTTGATCAATCCGGCACTTTTTACCGGCATCCATTGCACAAGGCTAATAATAATCGTCAAGAAAAGAAGGACGAATGCTATTCCCAACGGATGGAATATATTTTGTCCGCTATCGGCATTCGTGGAATTAACAGCCGACAACAGCGTTATTTCATTTTTCACCAAAGGCAACGGAAGGGTATCGTTTCGCACGACACTGGCCTGCCGCAAAGGTTCCATGAGATACTTCGGAAGGAACATTTTTTGACGCACATCGGCCACTTTGTCAGCATCGCTGCCGATAAGCAGATCGACCCCGAACTCCATCCAAGGATAATAATGGAGGCACTCATGAAGAAGATCCCGGAACGTTTGTTCTTTTGCGGCAGCCGGATAACGAACGGTCCCGTTCAGGTACTTCTCGATCATATCACGAGGGCGCGTAGAACAATTATCGAAAAAATAATTATACCGGTATCCTCTATTTTCGGGTAAGGAATTAATATATAAGCCTTCCCACAGAGATTGTTTTTCTTGCGGGGTAAGATTCAATTCCTGTTTGATCACCTCGACGCCTTTTTGTTTATATTCCGGTAAAAACTGGTCGAATGGAACCACTCCTAATACGTAATCGGTTTCACCCCGCACAAAATGATACATGAAGTGGGGTTGCGACTGGTCGAAATACCCGTAGTTGAAAACGGCATCGACACCCGTCGAATCATCTTCGACTTGCATAGCCGTGTGTCCATAAACCGAATAAATGGCTCCCGACCAAGGGGAAGTCGTTAACAGGCTGATTTTTGCCGCATCGCTTAGTTGCACAGGCTGTGAAATAACAAATACTGTATTGACAATCAGGGATAAAAATGCTATGAAAACTTTTTTCATAAGAAATGTCTACCTTACTATTCATTGCTTTGAAAGACAAAAGTACATAAATTTTAATGATTTTCGGCCATTATGGGACGGATACCTAAAAATAAAGGCAAGGTTAACACAGTCACCAGTCACCAGTCACCAGTCTCCAGTCACCAGTCTCCAGTCTATTGTCTGCGGGCGGAACATCCGGTTTTTGGGATATTTCGCAAGGTAAATTCATTACTTCACTACGTTAATTGGGCATTTCACGATCGTAATTCTATTCCTCGCAGGGTAAATTGAGCTCTTCACTAAGGAAAAAGATTACTTCACAAGGTAAAAAGACTACTTCGCTTGATCAATTTAACATTACACGCAAACAATCGATTAACTCACATCTGCAATCGATCATTTCACAAGGTAAATTCATTACTTCACTACGATAATTGGGCATTTCACGAGCGTAATTCTATTCCTCGCATCAAAAATTGAACACCACACTAAAGAAATCGGCTTCCTTGCAAGAGAAACAGCTTACTTCTTATGAAAAATTTAACAATACACGAAAGAAATTTCACTTCTCTGGAAAGAAATTTAACATTACAGATGTTCCTCCATCAGCCAATCAGTGTTTCTCAAACATATTCAACAACGGAATGCTTATTCTTACGCCCAATCGGTCGAATTGTCTTCCTTCAAATCCTGCGAACACCCCTATCCGTCCCATCCCCATCCATCCGACGGAATATCCGCCTTCAAAATAAAACTGTCCGTTATCAGTCGCGAGACCATTGATATGGACGGCTTCATCCAACAGATATTCTTGCAAAAACGGCAGGTTTTTTATCAATAAATAGTCCGATTGATACGTTATATGCCCTTCCGCCCACCATTCTTTAGCGGCGGTGTAAGGAGGCAGCAAGTTGAATCCATTCTCAAACGAGGTATCGGTAAACAGCATCGGATGAACCGTAAAATATTTATAATCATAAGGGTAAAGACGATTCGAGTTCAAATAACCTCCGCCGGCCAACGTATACTGAAGACGGTCGAAAACAGTCCGTTTGATTTGTTGGGTAACCGAAAAAGACATCCGGTCGTAATTCGGGGAGCGCATACTGTTAAAAAGCCCGGTTCCCTTTTCATACAGGAGCGAGAATGTCGGATAAAGCGAGGAGTCATATTCCTTTTTTCCATCCCGGATCCGGTAACGGTAAAAAGGCGTATAGGTAAGGCCGGCGCGCCATACCGCAGCGGTGTGAGGCGCATAAGCGACGTTATCCGGAACAGGGGTTTGCAAAAGATTAAAAGACGTCCGGTTGGCGAGCGGTTGCCGTTCTTCCCATAGAAAACCGGCGAGCAAACGAAGTCCGTTCACGAGATCAATCCCGTTCTCTATACGCAAGAAACGACTGTCGTAAAACCGGATATAATTACTTCCGAGCCCTAAAGCGGCAAGAGAATTCATCCATCTCGACACGCCACACGCACGCTTCACATCATTGGAGATATGCCCCGCCGATAAAGACAAGTGTCCGAGCGACATGGGCGCATAGTCGACCGCCGCCGCCACTTGCCAAACGGCTTTTTGCCGGGCGGTGGTGTAATAAACCGACGGAGCCACCGACAACGCTTTCCCGCCGTCCGTTTCATAGCGGAATGTGAGCGCTTGCCCGAGCCAGAAACCATCCACGAAATTATACTCTTTTACCGCACGAGCCAATCCGCTGTAACCCAACGATGCGTTTTTCCCGAGCTTCCAAGTGTCGCCGGCGAGAAGCTTAGCAGGGAGTCCTTTGCGGCTTTCCCCGACAGATATCACCACGTTGTCCGATTCTGATCCGGCGGCGTGCGGGCCGCCACCGCCTAAAGAGTCCTGAAGGCGGTAACTGATGCGTCCGTCATCAGCTTCGCCATCTTTCGCGCCTCTTTGTCGGTGATTTTTTCCTTTTGGGCAAGCTCCTCCAGTTGCTTGATGCGCTGCGGCCGGTTGGGAGAAGCCGCTTTTCCCGCAATTTTCGACACTTGCCGCTGCGAAATAGCGGCCGACGAATTGAGAGCGACCGAATTATATTGAATGGAAGCATAATACCGTCCCGATGCTTTTATCCCCATCGTATTCATTTTCATCGATAAATCATACGTCGTAGGTAAAAACACCGACGGTTTCACTTCATGATAATTGATACGGTAGTGCATCGTGATGCCTAATTCTTTGGAGGTCAAGTCGGCAATATAGACATTCCACGTATTGCTCAAAATATGAATATAGCCCGACAGCAGATCGGCGCTTTTCTTTTTGGGAATTACGTGAATAATATAAAGGGTCTGGTCGCCTACGACGCCGGTATCTTCGAGGCGGAAGATATAATAGGTGAAGGCATTCATGGAAAGCGGCGAAATCTGTCCTCCGAATTGTTCGTTGTAAATAGACGAAGTCAGGGTGTTCAACCCCTTGTTCATATTGAATTCTTTCGGCACCGACGTTTTCAAAGCTACGACTTTCTGATGATACGTATCGGGGGAGAGAAAACGGACCTGGTTCTCCGACTCCACAATCATCGGTTTGCCTATCAAGGTATTTATATCTACATTCTCATTATTTACTTTAACGCTCCGCTTCAAGAGCGCCGGTATTTTATCGATGGTGAAAGTTCCTTTGATATACGCTTCGGAGGTATATTCTTTTACTTGATAACGGTAATGGGGCGCATAGGCAATGGCTTTGCGCATAATGCGATAAGCCGGGTCTTCGGCATTCCGGTCGGGATGCACCAACACTTCTTCCAAGAGATAGGTTTTTTCCTCCAATTCTATACGGACGGATGCACCGGAGCGGCCGATTGTAATGGGTTTCGTTAAGGTTTCGTATCCCAACGACCGGAACTCAAAGGTATACGCGCCCTCGTGCAATGTCATGCGGAATTGCCCCGAATCATCGGCGGCGATCCCCCTCGCGAGTTCGTGAATATAAATCGTGGAATTGGGAACCGGCTCTCCTTTCTTGTTAACAATCGTCCCCAAAAGGGTTTGCGCAGACAAATTGCCGGCAAACAAAACAAAGCCGATGATGCACAGAAGACAGGTTTTCATTTTACAGAAGACACTTTGAAAGTGTATATCACGAAAAAGGGGAAAATGCCATGATTTTCCCCTTTCAAGTAATACGATTAGTGTATAAGCGTTAGGAAAACGCTTATAGGATTATTTCTTTTTACGATTCCCGTAACGGCTCATAAATTTATCCACACGTCCGGCAGTATCGACCAATTTTTGCTTACCTGTATAAAAAGGATGCGAGGCGCTGGTGATCTCGAGTTTTACCAAAGGGTACGTAACACCATCGATTTCAATCGTTTCCCGTGCGTTAATGGTAGAGCGGGAAATAAAAATCTCATCGTTTGACATGTCTTTAAAAACTACCGGGCGATAATTATCCGGATGCAAATCTTTTTTCATTCTATGCTGTTATTTTATAATTGTCTACTTTTGGGACACAAAGATAGATGTTTCCCGCTAAATAAAAAAATAAAATCTCTTTTTTTCTTTTGAATGAACAGAACAAAAGGGTTGCGACGGGAATAAATTGAGCCGAAAATGATACCTTTGCATCTGGAAAAATAGACAGACAATAACAAATGAAAATTGAAATTATTACCATAGGCGACGAATTGCTTATCGGACAGGTCATCGATACCAACTCCGCCTGGATGGGCCAGGAGCTTACGCGCGAAGGGTTCGAAATCAAGGCGATTTCGTCGGTCGGCGATAAAGAAGACGACATTATAAACGCATTGGATATCGCTTTCGGAAGGGCGGACGTCGTTTTGCTGACGGGAGGCGTGGGGCCTACCAAAGACGATATCACCAAAAATACCCTTTGCCGTTATTTTCACACGTCATTGGTGTTTAACGACGAAGTGCTGGCCAATATTCTGCAACTGTTCCGGCAAAGAGATATACAACTCAATGAACTGACCCGTAATCAGGCGTACGTTCCGGAGGCATGCAAGGTGATTCAAAATAAAGCCGGTACGGCGCCCATCTTATGGTTTCAAAAAGACGAGCAAGTGCTGGTGTCCATGCCGGGAGTGCCTTTCGAAATGAAAACGGCGATGACGAACGATATTCTTCCGCGCCTTCGAAGCTTGTATCAACCGATTCATTATTTACGCCGGTCTTTTACGGTCTCCGGCATTACCGAATCGAAACTCGCCATGCTCTTGAACGACTTTGAGGAAACGCTTCCTTCAGGCTTCTCATTGGCATACCTCCCTTCTTTCGGCGTTATTCGCCTTCGTTTATCGGCTTGGGGAGATCGTTACGCGTCGGAAATGTCCCTGCAAGCACACAAATTGGAAGGATTGCTGGGGGCTTTGTTGATCGGCGAAAGTGAAAAAGCCCTGGAGGGATTGTTAGGCGAAAAACTCCGTCAGCGACATCTTTCGATTTCTACCGCCGAAAGTTGTACGGGGGGCCACATCGCCCATCGCATAACCTTGATTCCCGGAGCATCGGAATATTATAAGGGCAGCATTGTTTCCTACAGCAACGCCGTAAAAGAAGACCTGTTAAAGGTCAGTCCTACTTTATTGCAAACACAGGGAGCCGTCAGTCGCGAAGTGGCGGAACAAATGGCTCGGAATGTGGCCGATCGACTCAAAACCGATTGCAGCATTGCCGTTTCGGGAATTGCCGGCCCCGATGGCGGCTCGGAAGAAAAGCCGGTAGGCACTGTGTGGGTTTGTACTTTTTACCACGGCGAGACCGAGGCACAATGCTATCACTTGGGCGGCAACCGGGAGGAAATCATTTTGCGCACCACACAAGTAGCGCTCATGCAAATGACCAGGATGATAGGATGAAGGATGAGGGATGTTTGTGACACATCCCCTAATCCGTTCATCGGTGAAAATAGATTTTACCCGCTTCAGGCGTTTATTGCCAGTTAAGGATTACCTTTCCACATTGTCCGCTTTCCATTACGTCGAAACCTTTTTGGAAGTCATCGACCGAATAACGATGCGTAATAATAGGGGTTAAGTCAAGCCCCGATATCAACATCTGTTCCATGGCATACCATGTTTCCCACATTTCGCGCCCATAAATACCTTTCAGGGTAAGCGCCTTGAAGATGATCGAATTCCAATCGACCGTCGTGTTATTCGGAAGGATTCCCAACAACGAGATCTTGGAGCCGTTATACATATTATCGATCATTTCGCGGAAGGCAGCCGGTGCACCCGACATTTCAAGCCCCACATCGAAGCCGCGCATATTGAGTTGTTTCACAGCCTGTGCTATCGTTTCTCCTTTTGCGGGATTGACAGTAAGAGTCGCCCCCATCTTGCGGGCGATGTCCAACCGATACTCACTCATATCGCTCACGACAATATAACGAGCTCCGGCAAAACGGCTGATAGCCACAGCCATATTTCCGATCAACCCGGCGCCGGTAATCAATACATCTTCTCCCAATAAAGGAAAGGAAAGCGCCGTATGAGTTGCATTCCCGAACGGATCCATAATGGACGCTATCTCATCGGGAATACGAGGATCGAGTTTCACCACATTGGCTGCGGGTAACGAAAGATACTCGGCAAAAGCGCCGTCACGGTTCACTCCCACCCCGACAATGTTTTCACATACATGCCGTTTGCCCCGGCGGCAATTACGGCAATGTCCGCAGGCAATATGCCCTTCGCCGGTCACACGGTCGCCGATCTTCAGGTTCTCGACGCCCTTGCCCATATCTACTATTTCCCCCATATACTCATGGCCTATCGTCATGGGTGTTTTAATGGTTTTCTGCGACCAATCATCCCATTTATAAATATGGAGATCCGTACCGCAGATCGCCGTCTTTTTTATTTTAATCAGGACATCGTTCACACCAATCGACGGAACGGGAACATCTTCCATCCAAAGCCCTTTTTCAGGACGTAATTTTACTAAAGCTTTCATATAAATTGATAATTAACAATTGACAATGCATAATCCGTAACGGGTAATTTGTAATTCGTAATTCGTAATTTGTAATTCGTAATTTGTAATTTGAATTTAGTAATTCGTAATTACTGAATCACTCCCAGTTTCTTACCGATCTTCACGAATGCGGCAATTCCCCTGTCGAGATATTCCCGTTCATGTCCGGCCGACAATTGTACCCGGATGCGGGCTTCGCCTTTGGGAACCACGGGATAATAAAAGCCGGTTACATAAATACCTTCCTCCAACAGTTCCGCGGCAAATTGCTGCGAGAGTTTGGCATCATACAACATTACCGCACAAATAGCGGACTGAGTAGGTTTTATATCAAATCCGGCCTCTTTAATCTTCTGCACGAAGTAAGCAACATTTTCGTGTAGCTTATCTTGCAGCCGGTTCGATTCTTCGAGCAGTTCGAAAGCCTTTATTCCGGCAGCCGCCACCAATGGGGGAATAGAGTTTGAGAACAGATAAGGGCGTGAACGCTGGCGAAGCATATCGATAATCTCTTGATGGCCGGTGGTAAACCCTCCGATGGCTCCGCCGAATGCCTTTCCTAATGTTCCGGTAATAATATCCACTTTTCCCATAAGCTGATAGCGTTCGGATACCCCCCGGCCCGTCTTCCCGACCACTCCGGCCGAATGGCTTTCATCCACCATCACCATCGCGTCATATTTATCGGCGAGTTGCATAATCTTATCCAGCGGAGCGACATTTCCGTCCATGGAGAAAACGCCGTCGGTCGCAATCAGGCGGAAGCGTTGTTGCTGAGCCTCTTTCAGTTTTTCTTCGAGATCAGCCATGTCGGCATTTTTATACCGGTAGCGTTTGGCCTTGCAAAGACGTACGCCGTCTATGATAGAAGCATGGTTAAGGGCATCGGATATGATAGCGTCTTCATCGGTGAGCAAAGGCTCGAACAAACCTCCGTTGGCGTCGAAGCAGGAGGCATAAAGTATCGTGTCTTGCGTCCCGAAGAATTTACTGATGGACGCTTCCAATTGTTTGTGTAAATCCTGTGTTCCACAGATAAAGCGGACGGACGACATGCCGTAGCCTCTTTCATCCAGCGCCTTTTTAGCCGCTTCGATCAGCTTCGGGTGATTCGACAATCCCAAATAGTTATTGGCGCAAAAGTTCAACACCTCCTGTCCGGAAGTGATTTTTACCTCCGCTTGCTGCGGCGATACAATGATTCGTTCGTCTTTGTATAGTCCTGCGTCTTTAATGGCGGTTAATTCGTCGTGCAGGTATTCTTGCATTTTTCCGTACATAATATATTTATTTTAGATATCTATAAATTAGTTAATTAGCAAATGAGCAAATGAGCATATTAGCAAATGAGCAAATGAGCAGATGAGCAAATGAGCAGATGAGCAAATGAGCAGATGAGCAGATGAGTAAATGAGCGAATTGGTGATACTTTGTCAGTAGACATTGTGAACCGCGACCATCAATCTCCTTCAATCTTTCACCAATCTTCATCTATCAATCATTCATCAATCTTCCATCAATCTTCCATCAATCTTCCATCAATCTTTTTCAATCTCTCATCAATCATTTGAGATTATGAAGAATATGCCCCATACGGTTCTTTTTCGTTTCCATATAAAACTTATTATATTGATTCGGCTTAATCTCCAAAGGAACATTCTCGACGACCCGTAAGCCGTACGATTCGAGACCGATGCGTTTTTTAGGATTGTTGGTCATCAAGCGCATATTCGTCACGCCGAGGCTACGCAATATCTGCGCCCCCACGCCGTAATCCCTTTCATCGGCGCGATATCCTAAATGCAGATTGGCATCTACCGTATCCAACCCATTCTCTTGCAACTTATAAGCGGCGGCTTTCGCCATTAGCCCGATTCCGCGCCCTTCCTGATTCAAGTAGACCAATACGCCTTTCCCTTCTTTTTCGATCAACTGCAAAGCTTTGTGAAGTTGTTCTCCGCATTCGCAACGCAGGGAGCCAAAGATGTCGCCGGTTACGCAAGATGAATGCACCCGCACGAGGATCGGTTCCTCTTCTTTCCATTCCCCTTTCATTAAGGCAACATGCTCGAGACCGTTCGATTTCTGTAAAAAAGGAATCATAATGAAGTTCCCGTATTCGGTAGGCAAATGCACCATTTCGCCTCTTTCAATCAACGACTCGCGTTGCAACCGGTACTTGATAAGCTCGGCCACAGACACGATTTTTAAATGAAAAGCTTCGGCCATTTCCATTAATTCCGGCAAGCGGGCCATAGAGCCGTCTTCTTTCTTAATTTCGGCTAACGCGCCGGCGGGATATAATCCGGCAAGGCGGGCAAAGTCAACGGTTGCTTCGGTATGTCCCGCCCGGCGTAAAACCCCTTTGTTCATCGCGCGTAAAGGAAATACGTGCCCCGGACGGCCGAAATCTTCGGGTGCGGTGTCATGACGCGTCAAAGCAAGAATCGTTTGGGCACGGTCATAAGCCGATATACCGGTCGTGCATCCGTGAGTAAGGAGGTCGACGGAAACGGTAAAAGGGGTCGCATGCACGGACGTATTATTGGTTACCATCATCGGCAAGTCTAATTCTTCGGCACGTTCCTGCGTGATGGGGGCGCAAATGAGTCCCCGTGCATGCGTTTCGAGGAAATTGACTTTTTCCGGCGTAATGTGTTCGGCTGCGATAATCAGATCGCCTTCATTTTCCCGGTCCTCATCGTCTACGACAATGATAAAATTTCCTTTACGAATCTCTTCTATCGCATCTTCTATCGAATCTAATTTAATTTCTTGCTGCATATCTTGTTTACTAAATAATTTTATTTTCAACCGAGAGCGACGGCCTTTTGATCTATCGTCGCCTGATGATCGGTTATTTCTTTCAATTCTTTGCTTAACCTTCGAGTGGCAAGAAGATCTTTCCGAATCCTTTTTTCGAAAGGAATGGATAATCCCTTGAAGATAAACCCTACCGGAACAATATACATAAAAATCTTTGCCGGAAGCGAACCGGCTTCAAACGGCCGCAAATGATTGATTAATACCGGAAATTGTTCGGCCTTCGCCAATTCCGACCGGTTACGCGAATTGGAAAGCTGATTCAAAACGAACTCTTCTTTTCTTTTAATCGAAGCTAATTGTCGGTCGTACTGCCCATCCATCCAATAGGTACGATATCCCAATGTCGCGTAATTCTTCAGATACGCATTTATTTCATCGGATAACTCCTTCAAGAGCGTATCTATTTCATCGTAACGCGGGTAATCGACCACCACTTCTTTATAAGGGTATCTCCGCTTTTCCCGAATAAAGAACAATTTCCGGAAAAAGTTCGAATAGGTATCGGGATTCATAATCACCGAATCGTTCATCGCCTTATACGTCAAAAATATCCCCAAGGGCAAAAGTACCATCGAACTGAACCACATGCCGATCCAATGGACCCACACGCTGTCGCGCGTCATTTTATAGCCGACATTCTCCACGATATAATAAATGATGAACAGAATGACGGAAATGACAATCGGCGTTCCCAGTCCTCCTTTTCTTACAATGGCTCCCAAAGGCGCTCCGATGAAGAAAAAGATGAGGCAGGCAAACGGAATGGTAAATTTGCGATGCCATTCGATCCAATGCCTGTTGATGGTGCGCCTTGTCGCGGTTTTATCCATTGACCGGAACATAAACTCATTATTATTGTTTTCGGCTTTCGATATGGCGCTCTGGAAGATCGTCGACTGCATCTGCAAGTCTTTGCTTTGAAGGAGCGAATCGGGGTCGTTAACGCTTATGGGCGCTTGTTTAGCGGCAAGGATAATCGAATCTTTTCGATCGGCCGGATAAGAATTTCTGAACCGCAAGTACGAATAGTTTTGCATGGTGTTGCGATCGATTTGATTCACGCTGTCTAAAACATGCTTCATCGAGTCGATCGAGACCGTCAATTGGACTAAGTCTTTTGCCAGATAATTGCTTCCCGCATTACCTTCGATGACTTCCTCTCCCATGCGGTTAAAATTGGCATCGTAAGGAATCAGCATGGTTTTGGTATCAAAGTTTTCGCGGCTGTAAGGAACAAAATCACTGCTTCTGTTTTGCGTTCCCTGTGTGAAGTTTTGAAATTGTTGTCCGCTATGAAGAGTGAACACAAGCATTTTCTTATCTTCCGTCATACTCATTTTAGCCGAATCGCATACGGTAACCGCCATATTTTGGAATCCGCTGCCGACATCGTAGATAAGCACATCGTACAGCATCCCTGTTTGCCGGTTCTTTTTCTCCACATATAAATTGTAACCATCTATTTCTTTGTAAAATACTCCTTCCGGAATATCCAATTCGGGAGATGCCTGCCGTATAGACAAAAGCAGCGAATAGAATTTGGTTTGTATTTTGGGAAGAGCGTTGTTTTGAAAGAAAAAGGCGCCGATAGATATACAGATAATCAATATTATAAGCGGCTTCATCGTCTTCAATAAGGGTATTCCCGCTGATTTTATCGCCAACAGTTCGAGGCTTTCACCCATATTCCCGAAAGCCATTAAGGAAGCGAGCAGTATCGATAACGGCAATGCCAAGGGGATAAGATTAAGGGCGGCATAAAAAAACATTTCGCCCAACACATTCAGTCCAAGGCCTTTTCCCACCATGTCTTCAACGTATTTCCATAAAAATTGCATCAATACCAAAAAAAGGCAGATGGCAAAAGTCATGAGGAAAAGCGGAATAAAGGTTCTTATTATATAACTGTATAACCGTTTTATATGGAAATTCCTTCTCATTGAGTGAAAACAAACGCGTTTTAAATTTTCCACAAAGATAATAAAATCAAACGGTACAAAAGGATTTTAAAAATGTAAAGATAATTAGGGTTTGCTTATTAATTCCCGCTCATGCACAAAATCTCATTTGTGGCTT
>ENA-UOOR01000142-UOOR01000142.1-fermentation-metagenome-genome-assembly--contig:-NODE-142-length-102936-cov-89.142728_pt1 | contig 102936 bp, 104 predicted proteins | sample MGYA00245780_ERZ724029 | MGnify/ENA primary metagenome ERZ724029 (study PRJEB28704, sample SAMN03018315) | fermentation metagenome | biome: anthropogenic terrestrial biome; feature: soil...
CGAAGTTATACACCCCGGCACCGCGGGTCCCGCTCTCGGAGCTCTTTGACCGCCTCTCGAACGCGATCGTTATCCTGGACGCGGATCTCCATATTCTTATGGTGAATACGAGTTTCATCAAGACTCTCGGCATTCACCGCGAGAGAAACGTCATAGGCGTCCCTCTCTTCGACCTGAACCTCCGTATCTTCTCGGACCCGGCCATCATGCGGAATATCGAGAGGGTCTGGCAGTCCGGGACCTACCTCTCCGACATGCAGTATATCGAGGACAGCACGAATCACATATACCACATCGAGTTTGCCCCGACCGTCTCTCATGTGGGAAAGCCGGGGATCATGATCAGCCTGCAGGACATCACGGCCTGGAAGAACACCGAGACAGCACTGAAGAACTCGGAGAAGAAGATCCGGACGATCTTTGAGACTGTTCCCAGCGGGATCATTTTCTTTACGGCCGAGGGGGTCGTTCTCAACGCGAATCGTGCATCCCTGGATATTCTCGGCCTGAAGAAGATCCAGGAACTGGCGAATGGGAACATCTTCGAGATCGCCTGTTACAAGGGAAAGATCCTTGAGTTGATCCGGCAGGGAAAAGTCGCCGAGACGGAACTCGCCTGCGACTTCGACCGCCTGAAGCGGGACCAGGGGATTTCGAGCACCCGATCGGGCATCGTCTATTTCGATGTAGTCTTCACCCCGATCACTTCCGACGGCGGGGGAATCCCGAACGAGTTCGCCATACTCTTTAAGGATATCACAATCGAGCGGCTGGCGCGGAAGGAACTGGCCTTCAAAGAGATACGCTACCGTTCGTTCTTCGAGAACACCTGCAACGGCGTCCTGATCTACGAGCCGATCGACGGAGGAAACGAGTATATATTCAAGGATGTCAACCGGGCGACGGAGAAGATCCTGCAGATGCAGAAGACAGATCTGGTCGGGCGAAAGCTCTTCGAGGTCTTTCCCGACCTCCCCAACCCCGATGTCCGTGAGGCCTTGATCCGTGTCCTGGAGACCGAAAAACCCGAGTTCCTGCCTCCTCTCCAGTACCGGAAGGAGCATTCCTCTCCGTGGATCTGGCACTACATCTTCAAGTTGCCCTCCGGGGAGATAGCGTCTTTTATGATCGACATATCGGGCGCTGTCCGTGAGGAGGCTGAAGCGCCGCTCCGGGCGTGTGGTGCTCGTGTAGCGCGAGAGGGAAGCCTCTCTGAAATCGATATATAAATATATCTTTTGTTGTTGAACGTGACCCCTCTTTCACTTACACGATCCATGGCCTTGTTGCAGTATCGGCGGTATCCGTTGCCATTGTCCGGGTATTGTTGAACAATAAACGATACCTATATCCCGGGTCGATACAATTACTCTTTGTGGACGAAGAGTCCGCATACAACAGGATCGGAAGAGAGACCTTTGACGAGGTAGGATGGCTGTGATCCGCCACGGATAATCAGGACTGATGCGCGGACCCCAGTTACCTTACCGGTGCTCATGTTAGTGCTGGTAACGTATCAAGGTTCGGGTAGGCTTGCCTCTACATAGGGGACTCGACCGATCGTCAGGAGACCAGTACCATGAAAACACAGATTGGTTACTTTGCATCCATTGAGCAGTACCGCCCCATGGATGCGCTTGAACAGGCAGTCAGAGCAGAAAATGTCGGTTTCGATTCTATCTGGGTAGACGACCACTTCCACCCCTGGTATCACACCAATGCACAGACGGGGCAGGCCTGGGCCTGGATGGGTGCAGCACTCCAGGCCACCAAGAAGGCGTTCTTCTCGACGTGCATCACCTGCCCGATCATGCGGTACAACCCGGGAGTCGTCGCACAGACGTTCGCCACCCTCCGGCAGATGTACCCCGGTCGTGTGGGCATTGCCGTGGGCGCCGGCGAGGCGTTGAACGAGGTGCCGGTCACCGGCGAGTGGCCGAGCGTACCGGTGCGGCAGGACATGACCGTCGAGGCCGTCGAAGTGATGCAGAAACTCTGGGAGAGCAAGGAGCCCGTCTCCTTCAAGGGCAAGTATTACACCTTCGACAAGGCGTTTCTGTACACCAAGCCCGACGACAAGGTTCCGCTCTACTTCAGCGGAATGGGTCCGAAGGGAGCACAGCTGGCAGGGAAGCACGCCGACCACCTCATGACGGTGTCTGCGCCGCCCTCCGTGCTGAAGAATGTCACCATCCCGAACTTCGAGAAAGGCGCCCGCGAGGCCGGGAAGGACCCGAGCAAGATGGAGCACGCCATGCTCGTCTGGTACTCGGTCGACGCCGACTATGACAAAGCCATTGAGGCACTGCGCTTCTGGGCCGGCTGCCTGGTTCCCGCCATGTTCAAATACAAGGTCTCCGATGCAAAGGAGGTCGAACTCCATGCAAACCTTGTCGGACATGACATGATGAAGGACAACTTCATGGTCGCAACCGACGCCGAAGGGATGATCAAGGAGATCGAGCGGTTCAAGGCGGCAGGCATCACCCACTTCTGCCTCGGGAACTCCAGCCCGGACGTGAACGCCGGCATCGATATCTTCAAAGAGGTCATCCCCGCCGTCAAGGATTGAACCGGGCTTGCCCGGTCCATCCCGATCTATGGGAGAAACGATGGAAAACCAGAACATTGCCCGGCTCATGGAGGAGGGTGCCGCCTTCTTCCCTGCAGAGAAAGCGGGCAGGCGACCCGTGTGGTACTCGAACCCGGCATGGACCGGTGTCGCCCTGGCGGATCTCGCGCCGGGAGCGGACACGAAGGAGTCGTTCTCTTCCCACCTCGTCGGGGTGTGTAAGGGCCGTGAGGTTCCCGACCACCTCCGCGAGGGCCAGTGGGAGTGGAACGCCATCCTGGACGGTCATGAGAAGATGTTCCGCGACGGGAAGGAGGTACCCTTCAAGCCCGGAAACGCCTTCACCACGCCGCCTGGGGGTCAGGCACGCCGTCGCCGCCGGTAAGGAGGATGCCGCACTGCTCGCAGTATTTGTTCCCGATCCGAAATGATGGCGGGGTTTCCCGTCTCATTCTTCATACCGCATCTCTGCGTCAGGTGCCCGGGGGCACCTTCAATATCCGCCTCATTCTTTTTTTCAAATAAAGGAGTATTAACCCCGCGATGGCGTCATCCGGTTCACCGTCTACCGGGGTATCCGTGGACCCGTGCCCCGGTGAATTCGATCAACTCATTCTTCATTTCCCCCGGTTGTCCGGGCCCGGAGAATATGGCTGCACCGGGCCGGCTACGCCGTTCCGGTGCGCGGAACGTCACTTCCCCCGCCGCGCATACTCCTCGATGATCCACCGGCGAAGTCCCGCACCGGGGCGGCGCCGGGATTTTCTCTGGTATTCCGACGATCGGCACCTCCGCGAGGTCCGCCTCCCCGATAGCCGGGTCCTCTGAGATCCGGGCGATGAGCGGGATATCGCTCGTTGTGGCGACATCGTCCCGCCCCGGTTGATTCTCAGACCCGACCGTCATGCGGAATAGCAAGAGAGTCCGGCAGTCCGGACCTATCTCTCCGATATGCAGCATGCCGAGGACAGCACGAACCACAGGATGTCACAACAGAGCACCTGGCCTTCAAGGAAACCCGGTACCGGTCGCTCTTCTTGACCCGCGTCCTGGAGACCGAAAAGCCCGAGTTCCTGCCTCCTCTCCAGTACCGGAAGGAGCGTTCCTCTCCGTGGACCTGGCACTCTATCTTCAAGTTGCCCTCCGGAGAGATAGCATCGTTTATGATCGGCGTCTCGGATGCTGTCCGCGAGGAGGCTGAAGCGCCGTTCCGGGCATGCGAAGCTTATGTGGCGCAGGAGACGGACTCTTCAGAAACGAATATCTATCTTTAGTGTTGAACGTAGCGTTTCCCCTGCTCCGGGAGTACGGTCTCCGGTTTTCACCTATCTCTGATTAAACTCCTGCAATCCACGCTTTGATTCGGATATTCTCTAAGAATAGCAATCTCTCCTGCGGGGGAGACCCATGCGGAGTTATGGCATTATCGAATATCTACTATCGTTACCTTGGTATTGCTGATCAATAAACGACAGTTATATCTGTAGTCACAACCACAATCCATGCTGTGGACACTTAGTCCGCACACGACAAATCGGAAGAAACCATCTACGGGGTAGGACAGCTGCGGCCCGCCACAAATAAGTGGGATTGATGTGCGAGCCCCAGCCACCGTACCAGTGCTTTTGTTGGCGCTGGTGACGTATCAAGATTTGGGTAGATCTGCCCCCGGATAGGTATCTTTGCCGATTGTCAGGAGATCAGTATGAAGACGCAAATCGGTTATTTTGCATCCCTGGAGCAGTACCGCCCAACGGATGCGCTTGAACAGGCAATCAGAGCAGAAAAGGTCGGCTTCGACTCGATCTGGGTAGATGACCACTTCCACCCCTGGTACCACGAGAACGCGCAGTCTGCGCAGGCCTGGGCCTGGATGGGCGCGGCGCTTCAGGCCACCAAGAACGTGTTCTTCTCGACCTGTATCACCTGCCCTATCCTCAGGTACAACCCGGCAATCGTCGCACAGACGTTCGCCACCCTCCGGGCGATGTACCCCGGGCGGGTCGGGGTCGCCGTGGGCGCCGGTGAGGCGATGAACGAGGTTCCGGTCACCGGAAAATGGCCGAGCGTTGCCGAGCGGCAGGACATGACCGTCGAGGCCATTGAAGTGATGCGGAAACTCTGGGAGAGCAAAGAACCGGTCACCTTCAAGGGCAAGTACTTCACGCTCGACAAGGCGTTCATGTACACCAAGCCCACGGATGAGGTTCCGCTCTACTTCAGCGGCCTCGGACCCAAGGGCGCAAAACTCGCCGGCATGTACGGCGACCACCTCATGACCGTTGCAGCCGCCCCCTCGGTCCTCAAGAACGTCACCATCCCCAAGTTTGAGGAAGGTGCGAAGGAGGCCGGGAAAGATCCGAGCAAGATGGAGCACGCCATGCTGATCTGGTACTCCGTCGACACCGACTACGACAAAGCGGTCGAGGGCAACCGGTTCTGGGCAGGATGCCTCGTCCCCTCGATGTTCAAATACAAGGTCTACGATCCGAAGGAGGTCCAGCTCCACGCGAACCTTGTCCACTCCAATACCATCAAGGAAAACTACATGTGCGCCACAAACGCCGAAGAGATGATCAAGGAGATCGAGCGGTTCAAGGATGCAGGCATCAACCACTTCTGCCTCGGGAACTCCAGCCCGAACGTGAACGCAGGCATCGATATCTTCAAGGAGATCATTCCTGCCGTCACGGATTGAACCGGACTTTCCCGGAACGTCCCTTTTTTTGGCGAAAAACGATGGAAGACCAGAATATTGTCCGGCTCATGGAGGAGGGTCTCGTCTTCTTCCCTGCAGAGAAAGCGGGCAGACGACCCGTGTGGAATTCTAATCCGGCGTGGACCGGTGTCGCTCTGGCGGACCTTGCGCCGGGAGCGGATACGAAGGGGTTATTCTCTTCCCACCTCGTCAGGGTGCGGAAAGGCTGTGAGGTTCCCGACCATCTCCACGAGAGTCAATGGGAGTGGAACACCATCCTGGACGGTTATGGGAAGATGATCCTCGACGGGAGGGAGATATCCTTCAAGCCCGGAGACTCCTTCACCACGCCGCCCGGTGTCAGGCACGCCGTCGCCGCTGATAAGGAGGATATCGCGCTGCTCGCAGTATTTGTTCCCGACCCGAAGTGACAGCAGGGGTTTCCCGTCTCATTCTCCCCGGTACCGCACATCCGCATCCGGCGAAAGTCCGGGTGCGGATTTTTCCGCCTCCGATCATCCTTTCACCTGGGGAACGTCCGGATATTATCTTCTTACCGTCTCTTCCTCGCCCTTTGCCCTTGCTGCGGCGCGGCCGATCCAGATCGTCGCGAGCACCGCGATGATCGTCACGACGATGGCATACGCCATCATTGCGACAAGCGAACTCTGATCTCCGAAGATGATCCTGAAGAGCTCCTGGATGGCTTCGTTCCACGCGAGAGCGGCGACCAGGCCGAATGCGGCCGTGATAAGGGCCGCTATATTTCCAATGACCTCTGCCTTGAATGCCATAGCATCATCACCAGGGAGCGGTGAGCGTCGTTGTATATAATGGTTCCGGGAACGGACGCTCCGGGACGGCGCCGCGCGGCGTTGACGCTCCCGCAGGCCAGATGCGCATCTTCGTCCCGCAGATCCCGGCAGGGGCTCTCACTTTTTTCCGGCACGGCGTCGTGCGGCCCTTCCTTCACTTTCGCTCCGGGCACCCAAACTACATTGGGATCGGCCGTCGACGTATAATGCAATGGATACCCTCGACGACTGGTTCCCTTACCGGGAGTACAGGCCCCACCAGCGGGAGATGCTTGAAGCGGCCGCATCTGTCGCGCGCGACGGCGGTATTGTCATGATCGATGCGCCGACCGGGAGCGGCAAATCGAGCGTGGTCTCCGCGCTCCTTGCCGAGAGCCGGGGACGCAAAGTGCTCGTCGCTGTCCGCACCATCAGCCAGCTCTCCACGTTCATGCGCGAGCTTGAACTCATCCGGGAGAAGCGCGGCGATCTCAGGTTCGCCTACCTCATTGGCAAGTCCAGCATGTGCCCGCTCGGCGGGGAGGGAGATATCTACCGGCGGTGCGAGGGTGTCAAGGCCTTCTCGACGGCGCTGATACGGGAACGGGCGCAGAAGGGATCGCTCGTCCCGGCAAACGACCGCCAGATAAAGCAGCAGATCCGGAAGATGGACCCGGACCACCCGCTCATCTGCCCCTACTTCATTCACGGCAAATCGTTTGTGGAGCCCGAGGACGCGGGATTGAAGATGATCCCGTCGGCAGCCCTGCGCGTCCGGGCCGAGCGGGTGAGCACCGAGTTGATCTGGCCCGACCAGCTCGCCGGGTTCTGCGGCGACATCTGCCCCTACGAGACGATGATGCACGCCGCCCGGGACGCCGACGTGGTCCTCGTGAACTTCTACCACCTCTTTGACGACGTCATCCGGGAGCAACTCTACCTCTCGCTCGGGATCGAGGGGCACGACACCCTGCTGCTCATCGACGAGGCGCATAACTGCGGCGATGTCGTCCAGAGCATCGAGAGCGTGATGATCGAGGAGCGCGACATCGTCCAGGCCGGGCACGAACTTTCCGGGCGCCGGCGGTCCCAGCACCAGGCGGACGCCGTCAGCCAGATCCTGCCGCAGATCACCCGGTTCATGGATGCGCTCAAAGCCTCGCACGAGGTTGAGGACTGGTTCGACCCCGCCATCTTCCAGCGGATGATCCTCTCGGGCACGCTCTACCGGAGCGTGGAGGAGGTCGTGGACGACCTCCTCAAGATCAGCGAGGGGATCCGCGAGAAGAACATGCAGGCGGGCGAATTCCGGGAGAGCGCGATTGAGCGGCTGACCGAGTTCTTCTACCGGATCTTCCGGTCCGCGGCCGACCCGGCGTACCTCACGGTCTACCGGAAGGAGGACGACGGCACGGTGGCGCTTGAGGTGAGAAATATCGACCCGAGTACCAAACTTCAGGATATCGCCCAGGCGCACGCCTGCTCCGTGATGATCTCCGGGACACTCTCTCCCATCGAGAGTTACCGCCGCTACTACTTCGGCGATCTCCCCGTCACCGCGATCTCGCTTCCGAACGCTTTTCCCCCGGAAAACCGCCGCATCCTCTGCGCAAACGATATCACCACCGCTTACTCGATGCGCCGGGACAGAGAGAACCTTGCGCGGGTCGAGGACTACATCACCACGTTTGCCGCCCTCTCGGGGAACCTTGCAATCTACTTCCCCTCCTATGACCTCTTGAACACCTTTGCGGAGCGGTGCACCCCCCGGATCAAAAGGAAACAGATCTACGTTGAGTCCAAGGATGCTACGGCCTCAGCCGCGATGCTTCGTGAGTTCATGGCCCTTCCCGGGACGGGCCGCTCCGGCACCCTCTTTGCGGTCTGCGGCGGCAAGTGGAGCGAGGGACTGGACTACCGGGGCGAGATGCTCGCGGGAGCACTCGTTATCGGTCTCCCGCTCGCGCCGTTCAACCGCGTCCGCCGGATGGTGATCGACTACTTCAGGATGAAGTTCGGCGATGAGGGAGAGTTCATCAGTTACACCCTTCCGGCGGTCAACCGTGCCCTGCAGGCGCTCGGGAGAGTGCTCCGGACGCCCGAGGACCGGGGGATGCTCGTTCTCGGGGACCGGCGGTTCCTGGAACCCCGGGTTCATGCCGGGCTGCCGCCGTGGATGCAGGAGGAGATGGCGGCGTGCACCCTCGACCTCTTCCGAAAGGAGGCCGGCAGATGGCGATCCTGACCGGATCGTGCCGATTCGGCCTCTGGTATGTCCACGTGACGTGGCAGGACGACCTCGTCTATCGGGTACGGTTCGCTCGCACGGGCCTTCCCGGTCCGGTCCCCGATGAGGTCGTGCGCTACTGTGCCGGGCGGCCGGCCGACCTCTCCTCATTCCGGAGCATCGCAACCGAGGGGGACTCAACCTTTGCGAGGATCTACCGTGCGGTTCGTGCGGTTCCCCGCGGGGAGACCGTCACCTACGGCGAGATCGCCCGGCGCGTCGGGACCGCGCCCCGTGCGGTCGGATCGGCGATGGCGAAAAATCCGACCCCGCTTGTGGTGCCCTGCCACCGTGTCGTTGCAAAGACCGGGCTCGGGGGGTTCTCCCCGGACGTGACGATCAAAGAGGCCCTGCTCGCCATGGAGCGCCGGGAGAGAGTGGGAGGAGTTAACAGGTAACTCCGCATATAGTACACCCGAGTCCAATGAAGATCGTGGTCCTGGGTGCGGGGGCGGTCGGCCTGACCGTCGCCGCAAAATTATCCCGCGTCGCGGACGTTCATGCCGTTGCCCGAAAGCGGCATGCGGACGCGATACGGAAACGGGGTTTCCTGATGACCGGAATCTGGGGGGAGGGGGCATACCGTTTCAGCTGCTCCGAGGACCTCCCCGAGATGTGGCGGGATGCCGATTACTATATCATTACCGCAAAGTCTACCGATACCGGGGAGATCTGCCGTCAGTTCGCAGATTCCATCAGAGGCCGGCCGGTGGTGAGCCTTCAGAACGGCATCGGGAACGAGGAGATCATCGGGACCTTCACCGACCGGACCATCGGCGCCATGATCATCACCGGGTTCGAGTGGCAGGACGACGCATCGGTCCATGTCTCGGTGGAGGCGGCGCCCATGAAACTGGGGCGCTACCCGTCCGGCACGAACGACGCGGTTGAGTCTCTTGCGGCCCTCCTCCGGCGGGCCGGTATCCGTGCGGAGGCGACCGCTACGGTTCGGACCGATATCTGGAGTAAAACCCTTTATAACTGTGCGTTAAACCCGCTCGGCGCCGTCATGAACGTTCCCTACGGCGCGCTCACCGACCCGCATGCCTGGGCGATCGTCACCGCAATCGTCCGGGAGGCTTACCGGGTGGCGGAGGCCGAGGGTGTCGCCCTTCCCTGGGAGGCGCCGGAGGCGTACCTGGATTACCTCCGAACCGGGCAGATCCCGGCGACGGCCGCCCACCACTCGTCGATGCTCCAGGACCTCGCTCTCGGGCGAAAAACCGAGATCGACTTCATGAACGGCGCGGTCGCGGCCCTCGCCCGGAAACATGGGATCGACGCACCGTATAACACCTGCATCACGGAATTGATCCACTTTCGGGAACGGCTCTGACGGCCGGAAAGGGAGGAATATGCGGTCTGCGATTGTTCTTGTTGGTGGAGCGGCACGGCGTGCCGGCGGACGGGAGAAGTACTTCTTTACCTTCCGGGGCAGGACGTTCATCGACCGGCTCATCGAGACCCTGCAGGAAGTGGTGGACGAGATCGTGGCGGTCGCACGGGACCCCGGGCAGTGCGAACGATTCTGTCATCTCGAGAATATCCGGTGCATACCGGATATCCGCAAAGACCTTGGACCCATCGGCGGTCTGCACGCGGGGGCGTTTGCGGTGCACGGCGAGTATGTCTTCGTTGTTGCGTGCGATATGCCCTGCGTCAATCCACGGGTGGTGACGATGCTCTTTGACGCCGCTGTCGGCTACGATGCTGCCATTCCGTGCTGGAACGCCGATATGCTCGAGCCGCTTCACGCGGTTTACCGGACGGGCGCATTGATCGGGTACCTGGAGGAGCATGAGTCGCTCTCGCTCCGCGCAATGGTGAGGAGTCTCAATACCCGATACGTGCACATGGAGGAGATCCGCAAGATCGACCCGGACCTGCTGACGTTTACGAACATCAACAACCTGGAAGACCTGGAGACGATCGACCCGTCGGCGGAGCAGGGCCGGGACGATGTATCCGGGTAGCAGGGATTAGCCGGCGTCCGCACCCGGCTCATGCGCCGGCGGTATGCAAAAACTCCTTCTCCCTCGGGGCACGTCTTCTTCGCGTGAGCCCGTGTCGCTTCCTGGAGCCCTTTTTTCCACTAACTATTCTCAGGGTAATTCGTGCGCCCCGGCAACCCCGGGCTGCTCCGGATTGGAGCAGGGCGGGAACCGGCGGAGACCTCCGGGGCGTCGGGCCGGTACGCTTCCCCGAAAAATATATATGCTCTCTCTCTCTAGTCTGGGCCCGATGTCATTTGGGGAAGTGGCTTTGACCCGCTCTACCGCCGGGCGCCCGGGCGGTTCCGGGATTACATGGGCAATGCGTTCCGGTTCGAGGACCCGCAGCCGCGAGGTCGGCAGGTTCCTGACGCCGCTCCTTCTGCTCTGCTGTCTATCGGTGGCCCTGTGCGGTGTCGCCGCAGGCGCGGAAGAGGACTATGCTCCCCTCTGGGGAGTGGGGGTCAATGATGCCGTCCGGTCCGTGGCTATCACCCAGGACGGCTCCAGGATTGTTGCCGGTGCGGGTTCGGGGATATACCTCCTGGACCGGCAGGGGAACGTCCTCTGGAAGATCCTCGTCGGTTCCCGGGTAAACGGCGTGGGGATATCTCCCGAAGGGTCCTACATCGGTGTCGCCGCAGACAAACTCTATCTCTATGACGGGAACGGAAGCCTGCTCTGGACCGAGAAGACGACTTTTATCTACCGGAGCGTGGCGCTTTCGTCGAACGGCACCTATATTGCCGCAGGGTGCGATAACGGTGCGGTCTATATCTTCGACCTGGACAAGAAACAACTCTGGGATTACGATATGGGGACCGATGGTTACGGTATTGCAATCTCGGAAAACGGCCGTAAGATTGCCGTTGGCTGTGACGACCAGGGAGTCTACTACCTGAACAGCCGGGAGGGGGAATCCTGGAGTTACGGGACCGGCAATCTCGTGAAGAGCGTGGCTCTCACCCCCGATGCGCGGTTCGTGGCGGCCGGGTCCTACGACCGCTGCGTCTACCTCTCCACAGGGGAGGGTGAGCACCTCTGGAAATATCCCACAAAAGATGCTATCATCGCGGTAGCCCTGACAAACGAGGCCGATGAGATCTTCGCCGCATCCGGCAGGACCGTCTATGTCCTCGACTGGACGGGCGCGGAACTCCAGAAGATCGCCCTCAGCGGTCGTGCCGAGTCTCTTGCCGTGACTCCCGACGGCTCGTTCCTTGTCGTCGGTGGCGGCGACGGCGATCGGTTCATCCGTCTCTTCACCGACGATGCGTCCCTGCTTGAGGGCAGGGAGCCGGTAGAGGTTGCGGCGAACGAGACCGGACCCCAAAACCAGACGGCGAGCGACACGCCCGCTCGCCTACCCCCCCCGGACAACGGTACGGCTACGGCCGGAGTGAATGCTTCAGCCCGGGATGAAGGGGCCCCGCTCACCTCCCAGGTGGCCGGGTGGCTGGAGAACATCGTAGCCCTCCTCTTTAAGCCCCAGGAAGACTTCCTTGCCTGATGCCCGCGCGGGGGGCACTTAGACCCTGTGCCTGCTCCCGCTCGCGTCGCGCGTGTAGTGTCCGAACTCGCTCTCGATCAGGGCGTCGCCGGAAAAGACGGGGCCGTCCCTGCAGACCCGCAGGCCGTGCGGGTCGGTGCAGCACGAGCCGCAGAGGCCGATCCCGCACTTCATGTAGCGGTGGAGGGAGAACTGTCCCCGCTCCGCACAACCTTCCCGGTCGAGGGCGGCGAGCACCGCAGCCATCATGATCTCCGGCCCGCAGACACAGATGTGGCTGAAGTCGGCAAGGTCGATCCGTGACACGAGCTCGGTCACGAACCCATGGTGACCGGCGGTGCCGTCGTCGGTCGCGACCATCAGCGTCGCCGCTTCCCGTATCCGGCCGGCGAAAAGGAGTTCTGCTGCGGTCCGTGCGCCGAGGAGGAACGTATCCACCTGCCCGGCCGCAACAAGCGGCAGCAGCGGGGAGGCACCGACGCCGCCTGCTATGGCGAGCGTCCTCCCGGAGACCGTAAAACCGTTTCCGTACGGACCCCTGATCCCGATCCGGTCGCCCTCGTGCATCGCAAAGAGGGCGGCGGTCGCATCCCCCACTTTCTGGACGGTGATCGCGGACGGGGAGGAGAGGGCCATCGGGATTTCGTCCACGCCCGGCACCCAGACCATCACGAACTGCCCCGGGCGGGCGGCGATCTCGCGGTCGAAGACGAACGTCCTGACCGACGGCGTCTCCTCTACGATTTTTTGTATCGTAACCCCAACGGGCATCTGCTCATCCATGGGCGCACCCCACGATCTCGCGTGCATCGATGCCGTCGTGGCTGTAGAGGTCGTTTGCTATCGTCGAGAAGATGCCGATATCGTCGACGACCGCGCTCCCGATCTCGACGGCGCTTGCTCCCGCCATCATCATCTCGACGATGTTATCGGCGGTCGAGACACCGCCGCACCCGATAACCGGGATGGAACACGCCTCATAAAGGTCGTAGACGCACCGGACGGCGATGGGAAAGATAGCCTTCCCGGAGAGCCCGCCGAAGCGGTTCCCGAGCACCGGCCGGCGGAGCGCCGTCGAGATCCGCATCGCCTTTACCGTGTTGACCGCAACGACCGCATCCGCTCCGCCGCGTTCCGCAGCCGCTCCGATCCCCCCGATGTCAGCGACGTTCGGGGTGAGTTTCACCCAGGTCGGGACCCCGAGAGCGGTCACCGCCTTCGTACACTCCTCCACGAGAGCCGGGTCGCTTCCGATCGCGGCTCCGTAGCCCGCCGCGTGCGGACAGGAGAGGTTCAACTCGAACCCGGACGCCTTACCGGAGAACCATCCGGCGACCGTCCGGAACTCTTCGGGGGTCCCTCCGAAGATGCTCACGATCACCGGTTCGCCCGCGAGAACGGCCAGCTCGTCCGCGAACGCGGCGGAGGGGTTCGGCAGGCCCATGGCGTTGATGATACCGCCGTCGACGACAACCAGGCAGGGTCCGGGATGGCCCGGGTTTGGGCCCGGGCCGATGGATTTCGTGACCACACCCCCCGCACCGTTCGCGAGGACGCGGGCGAGCGACGCCCCGGTGGTTCCGAGGATGCCGGCCGCCAGCAGAAGGTGGTTCTTCAACCGGACGCCGCCGACCTTGATGGGGCCAGGATAAAGCGTAACCATTGAAAAAAGGTAGGAGTGAGGTATTATTATACTCTCGCGCCAAGGTATAATAAGGAATGAATACGCTCCGCTCTCCGGAGCCCGGGTAACCGGTATGGGCGGCGGTGAGAGACCTTACTTCCCTGTTGGATCGTTATTTTCCGTATAGCAGGGTGCTTTCACGCGCGCAGAATCGTTTGCCGTTATCTGAATGTACAGGACCGATACTATGACCTCGCTCGCAATTTTAGGGGTAGGAAAGGTGGGAGGCGAAGCGGCGTTTCTCTCCGCCGCGCTCGGTCTCGTCGACGAGATCGTCGTCTACGACGTGTACGAGCCCCTCCTCCGGGCACAGGTGCTCGACCTGCAGCACACGGGCCTCGACGTCGCGATCTCAACAGAGATGGCGGCGATGCGGGATGCCGATATCTTCGTCTTTGCAGCGGGCACCCCGAGGACGCCCGCTATCAAGACCCGGGCCGACCTCCTCGAGGCCAATGTCCCGGTGGTGGAGCGCTGCAGCAGGCACCTGCAGGGATTTTCCGGGGTCGTCATCACCGTCACGAACCCGATGGACGCAAACAACTACGGCCTCTGGAAGATGCTGGGTATCGACCGGCGGCGGTGCATCGGCTTTGGCGGCCAGCTCGACAGCGCACGGTTTGCCCGTTTCCTCAAAGAGGCCGGGATTTCCGGGCCCGCCTGGGTGCTCGGCGAGCACGGCGATCACCAGGTGCCGCTCTTCTCGAAGACCGGCGCCGATCCCGGTGTCGGGGAGCGGGAGGCGATCCTCTCCCGGATGCGGGGGGCGAGCATGGAGGTGATCCGCGGCAAAGGCGGCACGGTCTTTGGCCCCGCATACCACATCGCCATGCTGATACGCACAATCCTCGACGACCGGCGCGAGGTCCTCCCCTGCTCATGTGTGCTCGACGGCGAATACGGCCTATCCAACTGCTCGCTCGGGGTTCCCGCCCGGATCGGCCGCGAGGGTATCCTCGGCATCGAGGAGTGGGATCTGGACCCGTGGGAGGGTGCGAAGATGGCGGAAGCGGGGGCGTTCGTGCAGACTCTCTGCAGGAGATTCGATGTCTGATCAGGTGTCGGAGTCCCGTATGAGCGTTCCGTCGACCCTGGACGATTTCAGCAGGGCCCGGATCGGCATTCACCAGGTTGAATACAGCGTCGGCGCTGAGACCCCGATCATCCACATCTTCGGCCGGGACGCTTCCGGAAAAGCCGTCCAGGTCGATGTAACCGGCTTTCGGCCCTACTTCTACGTGCCCGCCGACGAGGTGGAGAAGCGTCGACCCCCAGAGGGAGTTGAAGTGGAGCCCGGGACGACCTACCGCTCCATCCGCGGCGAGCTGCTCCGGCGCCTCTACACCCGGCGCCCCAGCGATGTCCGTGACACCCGTAGCCTGTTTCGGGAGCACTACGAGGCCGATATCCCGTTTGCCACCCGTTTCATGATCGACTGCGGTCTTTCCGCCGGCGTGGAGCTCCCTGCCGGAACCTCCGTGGTCGACTACCGCGAACTCGCGCCGTCCGATGTCGTAGCCCCCGCGCGCACCTGCATCATGGATATCGAGTGCGTGGACGAGCAGGGGTTCCCCGAGCCCGAACGGGACCCGATAATCTGCGTTACCTGCTGGGATTCTTTCGACGAGGACTATGTGACCCTCCTCTGGCAGCCCGGCGGGGTGCAGGGCGATGTCCCGGACCTCTGTGTCAATGGGCGGCACCGGGTCGTCCGGTATCCCGACGAGGTCTCGATGCTCCGGGGGCTCGTCGACTACGTCCGGAAGCGCGACCCGGACATCCTCTCGGGCTGGAACTTCGTGGAGTTCGATATCCCCTACATCCTGAAACGGATGGCGACGCTCGGCCTCCGGGCCGAGGACCTCGCGCGTCTCCCCGGACAGACCGCGCGGGACGCCGTCCGGGGCAGGGCAATCTTCGACCTTCTCTCCGCCTACCGGAAGATGCACCAGGCCCAGAAGGAGTCCTACCGGCTCGATGCGGTTGCCGACGAGGAACTCGGAGTGACGAAGGTCCGCTATAGCGGAACGGTCACCTCGCTCTGGCGGTCCGACCCGGCGCGGCTTGTGGAGTATAACTGCCGGGACGTCGAACTCTGTGTCGGGATCGATAAAAAGGACAATATCATTGAGTTCTACCGGGAGATCTCCCGGTACGTCGGGTGTCCGCTCGACCGGACGCTGAACTCGTCAAACGTCATCGATATCTATGTCCTGCGGAAGGCGTCGGGCAGGTTCGTCCTCCCCTCGAAGGGGCTCGCCGCCGGGGACGAGTTTGAGGGGGCGACCGTCTTCGAGCCCGCCACCGGCCTCCGGGAGAACGTGGTGGTCCTCGACCTGAAATCGCTCTACCCGATGGCGATGATGACGATCAACGCCTCGCCCGAGACGAAGAACCCGGAGGGCGAGCTGCGTGCTCCAAACGGCGTCCGGTTCTCCCGGGAACCGGACGGGTTAACGAGGAGCATCATCGCCGAACTTCTCGAGGAGCGGGACGAGCGCAAGCGCCTGCGCAATCAGTACCCCTTCGGGTCGCCGGAGTACGTCCTCTACGACCTCCAGCAGAACGTCCTGAAGGTGATCATGAACTCTTACTACGGGGTCTCGGGCTACACCCGATTCAGGCTCTACGACCGCGAGATCGGGTCGGCCGTCACCTCGGTCGGCCGGGCGATCATCAGGCACACCCGCGACGTCATCACCGGTCTTGGCTATCAGGTCCTCTACGGCGATACCGATTCCTGTATGGTCGAGGTTCCGCCGGGGGACCTTTCGGAGACCATTGAGCGGGCGAGGGCGATTGAAGCCCGGCTGAACGCGAGTTACGGCGATTTCGCGAAGACCGAACTCAACGCCGACAGGCACTACTTCTCCATCAAGTTCGAGAAGGTCTACAGCCGCTTCTTCCAGGCCGGCAAGAAGAAGCGCTACGCCGGGCACCTTGTCTGGAAGGAGGGCAAGGACGTCGACGAGGTCGATGTCGTCGGGTTCGAGATCCGGCGGAGCGATTCGCCGCAGATCACGCGGGAGGTGCAGCGCGACGTCATCGAGATGATCCTCCGCGGGGACGCGTTCGAGGACGTGCAGGGATACCTGCGCGACGTCATCAGGAAGTACCGCCGCGGGGAGTATTCCCTCGACGAGGCAGGCATTCCCGGGGGGATCGGAAAGAGCCTGGAGAGTTACGAGAACGACGACGCCCATATCCGCGGCGCCAAGTACTCGAACAAGTATCTCGGCACCGATTTCAAGCGGGGCAGCAAACCCAAGCGCGTCTACATAAGGACCGTCACGGCGAAGTACCCGCGGACGGATGTGGTCTGCTTCGAGTACGCCGACCAGGTGCCGCCGGAGTTCGTCGTCGACTGGGAGACGATGCTTGAGAAGACGCTCAAGGGGCCGATCTCACGGATCATCGAGCCGCTGGGGTGGGACTGGCACGACGTCGATCCGTCGCGGACGACGCTCTTCGATTTCGGAATGTGACCGTCCAGGGGCGCCCCGGTGGTGGCGCGACCCGCCCGGCCGGAGCAGATGCCCACCTTCTCTTGTTCGCCCCGGCTTTTTCGTGGCTCGGTTGCGAGCCTCCGGAATCATTAAATAGTTTCTTGCGCACCCATTCTATTGCAGTAGAATATAATGTAACATTCTATTGCCGGGGCTCACTGCCCCTCCGAAGGAGTGTACGCAGATGGCGATCAAGTTATTCGATTCCGAACTGAGAGTGATGGACGTTCTCTGGCGGGAGGGGGACACCACCGCGAAGCGGATTGCCGAGGACCTCAAGGAGCAGGTGGGCTGGAGCAAGACCACCACCTACACCGTCATCAAGAAGTGCCTTGACAAAGGAGCTATCGAGCGGCGCGACCCGAACTTTGTCTGCCGCCCGCTGATCACGCGGGAGCAGGCCCGGGAGTTCGAGACCACCGAACTGATCAATAAACTCTACGACGGTGCCGCCGACCAGCTTGTCGCTTCGATTCTCGGGCGCAGGAACCTCTCTCCCGAAGAGATTGAACGTCTGAAGCGGCTTGTCGAGAGTCTGGAATGAGGTGACGACTGTGTCGATCGTGGATATGACCCTCTCCGTCTCTCTCCTCATCCTGGCGGTCGTGGCGATCCGGGCGCTCTTCCTTCACCGGGTGCCGAAAGTCACGTTTCTCGCATTGTGGGGGATCGTGGTCTGCCGTCTGCTCGTTCCGTTCTCGGTCCCATCGCGGTTCAGCGTCTACACGCTGCTCGACCGGGTGAGGGATATGGTTACGGAACCGGTCGGCACGTCAATCTCAACCGGCGGCAGTATCGTCTCCGCTGTCGGAACGCCTGCCCCGGCGGCATCGTCCGCCCTGGCCGTCTCCCCGGTGATGCTGGTCTGGCTGTCGGGTGTGCTTATCTGCGCCCTGTTCTTCGCCGTCACGCACGTGCGCTGCCTCCGCGAGTACCGGACGGCACTGCCGGTCGCAAACGACTTCGTGACCCTGTGGCAGCGGGAACACCCGTTGCGGCGGTCCGTGCGGATCAGGCAGCTGGACACCATCTCCGCGCCGCTGACCTATGGGTTTGTCAGGCCGGTGGTGCTGCTGCCGAAGACGACGGAGTATGCCGACGAAGAGCAGCTGGGATACGTCCTTGCCCACGAGTATACGCACGTCCGGCGGTTCGATGCGCTGGCGAAGTGGCTGCTCGCGGCTGCGCTCTGTGTCCACTGGTTCAACCCCCTGGTCTGGGTGATGTACGTCCTCGCGAACCGCGATATCGAACTCGCCTGCGACGAGGCGGTCGTGCGGACGTTCGGGGAGGCGACGAAGTCCGCGTATGCCCGTGCCCTGATCGGCATGGAGGAGAAGAAGAGCAGGCTGAACCCGTTCTGCAACGGGTTCGGAAAAATTGCAATCGAAGAAAGGATCGTGGCTATTATGAAAACGAAGAGAACGACGACTATCGGTATTGTTCTGGCGCTCGCACTGGTTGTCGGTACCGCAACGGCATTTGCGACGTCGGCAATGATCGATGAAAAGAATCGGGATGAGAATACGACCCACGGGGATGTAGGTGTGAGTACCGCGGCGGGCATGCTTCTCTCCCGGCTTGATGAGGATACGGGAAACGTTGTCATCAGCATGGATAATGGAAGAACATGGATGAGCGAGGAAGACTATGCTAGGGCTTATCCGACGCCCGAGGTCGAATGGTGGACTTACGACGAATATAAGGAATGGCTGGATAATGAGAAAATCCAGTTGCAGAGCATAATTGGGGGAAAAGGCTGGAATCCAACGGACGGCTGGTATGTCTGGACGCAGGAAAAGGTAGATAAGACCGTTAAGATGTACGAGGGAACGTTGGAGGATATTAAAAACGGTATGAAACTGTCCAAAACAGTGGATGGAAGCGACGAGATCGTGATGTCGTACTATCAGGGAGACATAGCTACATCATATGGGGTTTGTATCGTAAACGACGAAGGCAAAGAGGTTCTTTTCGGCCCATATGACACCGAAGAAGAATTGCTCGCCCAGGTTCGCCCTTATTGCGAGGCAGAGGTAAGGGCGGGCAATATGACCCGGCAAGAGGCCGACGAGATCTTAAGCCGGTATCAGTGATCGGCATGCGAATGAACCCGCGTGCCTCCCGGCGCCAGACCACGGTCGGGAAACACCGGTGCAGGCCCGGGGTTCCCGGGTAACCCCGGCGATCCCGACAGCCGGAATACGGCGCGAGGACCCCCGATTCCGGTGGCCGGAGTTATTCCGCGTCACACGAACTCGAACTCTTTGGTGAAGTTGGGCTCATACCGCACCCGGTATATCGCGGGAGTAAGGGGATCGTCGTGAATCCGAATATCATATGGACATACAGGACTTCCACTCGCTTCTGCGGTATCCCACCAGTTTGTCGTATTCCACTGCACTGTCCAGTTCTCTCCGGGGTTGAGGAAGCATATCACGGCCGGGGTATATCCTGCATCGGCGATGGGCTCCCATGCACCGCTGGTGCACTTGCCTGGCATGCATCCGGATGCGTTCGCGACCCATTTATCAATCCACCATGGGCGTGGGCTGCCGAACTCCACCGGCTCATCGCCACAGTTGACGATGCCAAGCTCCACCACCTCCCCAATATGATAGACGTTCCTGTCCGTGAAGACGTAGACGCCGTTCACCGGCTCCCCCGGGCATACCCCGGGCGGTCCGCAGAAGTCCTCGGGGACGGTGCAGGTCTCTCAGGGCTCCGGTGTGGGCTCCGGGGTGGCGTTTACGGCGGTATCGGCCGGTTCGAGGCACCCGGCGCCGGCAAGGACGACGATAAGGGCTATCATTGCAATGGATACGTGAATCCGTACTTTCATTGTAATTTCTCCGTTTGCGCGCATATCTTCATGTTTCCGGATGAACGGGACCCTTCGGGCTGCATACTGGCCAGAAGCCGTCCGCTTCACCCATCACACAAACTCGAACTCCTTGGTGAAGGTGAGGTTGCCCTCAACGTACTGTATCCGGTCTGCCCGGGATATCCCGATCCAGGGGTACTGTATCCGGTATATCCCGGGGGTAAGGGTGACGTTGTCGTCCACCGGCCGTACCTCTTTCCCCCACTCCGGAGTATTCCAGCCTGTGGTATTCCACCGCACCGTCTCCGTCTCTCCGGGATGGAGAGGCCATGTCGTTGTTTGAACAAAGCCTGAAACATAGCCAATCATCTCCCATGTACCATCGGTGTCGTTCCCCGGCATGCCCCCGGATGCGTTCGTGATCCATCTTTCAATCCTCCAGGGGGATGGGTGAGCAAACATTATGCGCCCATCGCCGCAGTTGACAATACCGAACTCCACTACCTCCCCGATACGGTAGACGTTCTTGTCTGTGAAGACATAGACGCCGTTCACCGGCTCCCCCGGACAGACCGAGGACGGGCCGCAGAATCCCTCGGGGACGGTGCACGTCTCACAGGGTTCCGGTGTGGGTTCCGGGGTGGTGGTGTTTACGGCGGTACCGGTCGGTTCCAAGCACCCGGCGGTCGCGAGAACGACGATGAGGGCTATCATTGCAATGGATACGTGAATCCGTACTTTCATTGTAATTTCTCCGTTTGCGCGTGCAAAATAAGTGGGTTCAGGGGTCGCTGATACTGTAGGCCAGCGCGAGACGCTCCGATGCGCCTTCGAACCGGTATACAATAACCCTCGCCTGGTAATTCCCGCTGATCTCGGTCGTGAACTGGCCGATCTCATAGTTGTTGTCGTAGGACGCCGCGACTTCAACCTGCTCGCCGTTCGGATCGTAGACAACGAAATCGATATCGGATTCCAGCGGGTCGTTGATCGTGTCGTAAGGCGGGTGCAGATCCGGCGGATGCGAGTCCCACGCGGCGACGACTCTGACCTTCTTCCCGGCGGGGAGACCGCCGAGGACGTAGGTCTTCGGGAAATCGCCGTAGGTCACGGTATTCGCCCACCAGCGGTTGTTCGCGATGGTGTCGTCGGCAATCGAACAGTCGATCCCGCCCGCGCCGTCGCGGTCGCTCAACCTGCTGGCATCCTCGATGTTGTGGATCGCTCCCGCCATTATGGCTGCCTTGACGGCCTCCGGCCAGGACGCAAGCTGGCTCTGCCGGTGCATCAGCAGGGCGGCCTCGCCGGATACTGCCGGTGCGGCGTAACTTGTTCCCGAAAGAGCACTTTCAATCCATGGACTCATGTCTGTTGTCGATGTGATCCGGGTACCTACGGCGACCACCTCCGGCTTCTCCCGATCGCCGTGCTGCGATTCCGGATCGTTATAGCCGGAGTATTGCCACATGGTATCACCTGGCCAGGCTGATGAATCCCGATCATCAAAAGCACCAACGGTAATGACGTTATAGGCAAGTCCAGGACACCATACATTGCCGCTGTTGGGCGGATTGCCCGCAGCGACAACGACGGTCAGATGATTGCTCCAGACGACGTGATCGAGATATTGGTCCATATCATCGAGTTCGCTCAATGTCTCTCCCCCAAAACTGCAACTGAGAATTTTTGCGCCCTGCGTTATCGCCCACTCTGTTGCAGCGACGATATCGGTATCGTCCTCGCTGGGGGCATTTGCAGAGAGCAGCGCCGGTACCCCGTAAGAGATGCCTTTGTACGTTGAGTGGGTGCTTGCAACGATGCCGGCTACCGCGGTTGCATGGGAACTCACAGGCAGATCGGGGCGATACGACGCGCCGTCAAGCAGGTAAGGGTTTGAGAACTGTATCCTCGAATTCTCGGTTCCAACTTCCGGCACTTCCACAATCGCGACCTTGATGCCTGTGCCGGTCACCCCTCTCCCCCAGACGACGTCCGCCTTCACGGTCGGCGCTGCGCTGCTGAGTGCGGGTTCATACTCCCGGGTGATGTCCATCGATACCACATCCGGCCGCTTGCCGAGGTCCTGGATCGTCTCTCGCGAGACCTCCGCGAAGACCACCGGGGCGTACTGACTGGCATAGACTACCGTTGAGTCCTGTGCCTTCAGGAAGTCGATCACCGGCGCTTCATGGGCGGCATACGTGGACCTCTGCAGGCTCAGCAGCTCCTGGTGCTGCTCCTCGCTCAGGTTGCCCTGGAACCGCGACCGGTCCATGGAGGGCTCCGTCAGCCAGATCCAGATGACGACCTTCTCATCGGAGCGCATGGTCGAGACGCGCTCCGCAAGTTCCGGGTCCAGTTTTCCGTATCGTTCGCTCTTCTCAGCCGCTTCGGCCTCCTTGACGGCATCGATCTCGGCAGCCCTCCCTGCTTCGTCCAGGTAAACCCCGTAGACGGCGGACGACTTTTCGTCCAGCATCTTTGCCCCCCAGAGGGTCCGGCCCGTAAGGGGGAACGTGGCAAAGGCTTCGTTTATCAGGGTTAAATTCTCCATGGGGATGCCTTCCCGTGCGGATACGTGTTCGAGCGCTCCCGCTCGATAGGTCTGCAGATCGAACGATTGTTCAATACCCGTCTGTGCGCTCACCATCGGCACAATCGCCATACCGGTGAGGAGGAGTGCCAGAACTACAGGCAGTCCCCCGATTGTTTTTGGTTGCATCGTTCACCTCCGTGTAATGGGATGGAGGCACAGCGCAACGCTTTTACAGTTCGAGAGCCCAGATCGTCATGCCTCCGGGCACGCGGGGTGCGTCATCCGGTCGTCAACCAGGGATGGGCGGCCCCCGCGCACTGCGGGATACCGATTTCGATATCCACGCTGGAGAGCTCAACGTTCCGGTATATACCTTTTCTGTGACACGCAGCTAATCCTCAGGACTGTTGGATCGAATCGTCGCTGAAAACAGCCGTTATGGGCCGGGAAGGAGGGGCGCACGGATGGTGAAAGACCTGCACGGCGAAAGAGAGCCAGGTGCCCGGACGGGCGGTGCCTCACGTATGCGTTATTGTGCCGGCTATCCCCCTGAAACACTCGCGATGGTCTGACGGGGGTTCAAGCGCCGAAGGTGCGACGCGACCCTCTTTCAATAGAGGGTCTGCCGAATGTCGTTGTAAATGTGTTGCGCGGGGGGGAACCTTACGCGAGACCCCACTTCGCACGTTCTTCCCGAAGGAACGTACTGCGCTCGATATTCCTCGACCAGGTGATCCGGCCGTCGACGACCTGCCAGGTGGGCAGCTCCAGGAGTTCGATCCCCTCGGGAACTCCGGCGACGTTCGCCCCGCCGGGTACGACCAGAATCGCCTTATCAACGCTGACGTTTCCTGCGGCAAGCGTCCGGCACCGGACCAGGAGTTCCTCGACCGCCTCCCTTGGGACCACGGGTGTCATCCTTACGTGTACGATCACCCGCTCCATCCTGCCGGCGGCCCGACGGGAGAGCATGCATTCCGGCTGCTCACTGCCGGAGGCGGGATACCATGCAAACTGCCACCCCTCCCCCGGGGAGAACCGCCGGGCAAGGGCCTTCTGGACATCAAGATACGTAGAATCCTTTATGCCACCCATGTCAATATCCTCTGCTCTACTGTATGGTCACAGCTAAATATAAGTATTATAGTTATCGCTTCCCGCCGTTTCTGCATCCATTCGGTGGCGGGTCTCGACCGCCTTTCGTCTCTCCGGACCTGTGCGAAGGAAAACGCGAGGAAAGGCCCGGACCCGCATACCGGTGGAATCCCGAAGGAACGCTTTTATGCTCCGACCGATAGTATGCCCCGGGGCTGTTGGAATGGCAGAGGCAACGCAGACGGAAGCCGGGGTTGTAGAAGCATACGAGAGGCTGGCGCACGAGGTGCTGGAGCGGCCGGAGAGCATCCCGAGCGCCATCCACAACCTCCTCCTGAAACTGGCGGAAACGCATCCCGGAGCGGTTTACTGGATTGTCCGAAAATTCTACCAGGAATACCTCCGGCTCTATGTCTCCGACACCGGGTATATCGGTATCGCAGACAGATACGAGCCGGAACTCCTGTATCCGGGCGATATCGCCCTATATATGGTTCCCGAGAGTCCGCAGCCGGGCGACGTACTTCAGATCACCTTCACCGATAAAAGTGAGGTGAGCGTTTACGTTGTCCACGGCCGGGTCATCCGGTGCAATGAAGACCGGTCGGTACAGGTTGCGGATACCAGCACCGGAGTGGACTATAAGGTCGTCGACTGGAACATCCTCGGGAAGTTAGTCAGGGTTATCCCGTTTGGAACCGATGAATGGCAGGACCTCTTCGCTGCATCCGGTGTCCCGAAGGACTGGATCGCCACGTCGGTTGAGGAGAGCATCCGCTCCATTCAGGGATCGGACGTTCCCGGAAAGGACGAAGTGATCGCGGAGCTCAAGGGCCGCCTTGCGAAACTGGTGTAGCGGGGCGAGAGAGCCGCTATGTCCCCTTTCGGTATAGGCTCCTCCAGGTTTCGCCGCGGCCGGCCGCCGCACCCGCTGCCGAAGGACGTCTCTTGGGCCTCGCTCTGCCGCATACGATACGAACCTTTTTTTCGGAGAACGCGCTACCCTCGCTACATGAAGCATCTGGCAGTGATCATACTCGCTCTGCTCCTCATTCCGTCGGGAGTCCATGCCCTCACCTTCCTCGGCGGGGACCAGCCGGTGATCGACACCCCCATCCCCGACGACGTAATCGTCTCGGGAGGGTCCGTGACCGTCAGCGCCCCTGTAAATAGTCTGACGGTTGCCGGGGGCACGGTGACGGTGAATGCGCCAATCGAGGGCGACGTCATCGCCGCGGGAGGCACCCTGACCGTCAACGGCGACGTCGGTGGGAAGGTGCTCGCCGCCGGGGGCGAGATCGAACTGAACGGGAACGCGACGAACACCCTCATCACCGGGGGCACGGTCCGGATCGGCGAAAATGCCGTCATCGAGCGCGACGCAGTGATCGGTGCGGGAGAGGTCACGAACGCCGGAACGGTCCTGCGCAACCTGACGGTCTCGGCCGACACCTTTACGAACACCGGCACGGCCGGGAACGTGACGTTCGAGGAGGAACAGGATTCGGGATTGCTGCCCGGCCTCTTTGCGGTGTTTGCCGCGATAGGGTTCCTGATCCTCGGGCTCCTCTTCGTCCAGTTCCTCCCCGAACCGTTCGCGGCGGTGGTCCGGCAGATTGAGGCTCGTCCGGTCATCCTCACGGTTGTCGGGTTCTTTGCGATCATCGTATCGGCGATCCTCCTCCTCATCGTTGCCGTCACCATCGTCGGACTCCCTATTGCGCTTGTCGGCGGGCTGCTCTTCATCGTCGCCTTGATGCTCTCGTCGCTCTTTGTCGCGTATGCCCTCGGGGTCGTCATTGCCTCCCGCGCTGGGCGGAAACCGGGGCGTGCATGGACCTTCGTCCTCGGGTTCGTGATCCTGCAGATCCTCTTCTTCATCCCGCTGCTCGGGACGATTGTTCAGGTCGTTGCGGTCAGTCTCGGTTACGGGGGGCTCCTCTATGCACTCTGGAGAGCCCCGCCGTCCCGCGCGGTTGAAGGGGCGGCGTAGCCTTTTTTTTTAGTGGGAGGCGCTTTCCCCGTGCGCCTGTCCCGTCTTCGTCCCGGCTCCCGCTCCCGTCGGTCGCTCGACCGGCTCGATCCGGGTCCCCGGCAGGATCACCAGGTTATACGCGTCGTGATCCCGGTTGAAACGGACGAGGACCCCGTAAAACTGGACAATTGCCCCGTAGGCAAGACCTTCGAGCGCATCGCGGTTCGTGCCGCGGAGAGTCGCCGGGGCCACGGCGTAGGTCGGCTCTGCGGGCGTCCCGTCGCAGACCTTGTAGACCTTCGTCCGCTTGTCGCCGAGGTTCCCGGACATCAACGCGGCGACGACGTTGATCTTTCGATCACGGTGCCGGTGGAGGTGGGAGAAGCGGACGAATTTCGCCCCCGCCGGGACACGGTAGGCATGCTGCGTCTCCGGAGCCTTACGCAGGAGTGCGGAGGAATACTTGATATCGACGTTGACGAACCGGTACCCGTCCTTTCCCCCTGCGAGGCGTCCCATCAGCCGGGTCGGCCGGATGTCGCCCTTCTGCTCGAAGGTCCAGCACCGTGCGGGGTTACAGGCGGTACACCAGACAAACGAGCAGGGGCTGTGGATGGTGAGGCCCCGGTCCGCGATTGCGCGCGCGGTCCGGCGCATGGCGATTGCGTTGGCAAGGTCGGCGGGCTCCACGACGACGATCGTCCCGTCTGGCGCGAGATGGTCGGCGAGACCGACGACAAGGTCGGCGCGCCGGTCGATATCCAGATGACGGAGCTCGTTTAAGACGTTTGAGAAGACCATGAGGTCGATTCGGTCGGGCAGGTCTCCGGCGGCGAGCGTCCCGATATCTCCGCGGATAGGCCTATGCACCTGCACCGCGTTTCCTTTCGCTTCGGCAGCGGCCGGAACCAGGGCGTTGTAGGCCTCGAGGTGCTCATCGGAGCGCTCGACGGCGTAGACCTCGGCCGAGCCGTTCCCGACCCGGGAAAAGAGGTCGATGACGGCGAGCGGCACGACCCCCGGCCCGGTGCCGAGGTCGAGGATGCGCATGTGGGGCTTTGCCAGCCCCTGGCCGATGACCTGCCAGAGGATGTGCTCGAACTGCACCAGGTAGACGGGCGCATGGTAGGCCAGGTAGCCGAGAACCGGGTAGGCCTTGCGGTAACTCACCTGCTGCTCTTTCCAGTACCGGCTCTTCTGGGCGAGGATGGCATTCGCTATCCGGTCGAGCACGACCGGGTCGTCGGCAGATTTGCCGGTCTTCTTTCCGATATAGCCCTCGATCAGTCGCTGGATGTAATCAGGCACTTCCGGATTCCGGAAGAACGCGATCTCACGCTCGCGCCCGGCTTCGTCGACCGCGAACCGTTCTTCCGTGCGGCCGATCACGTAATCGTCGCCGGCTGACCGGATCGTCAGGCCGAGGCCGTCGAGGTGCGGGCGGATCTCTCCGGCGAGGCGTTCCAGCGATTGCCCGTATCCCAGGTCTTTTTGCAGTTCCGAGAGCCTGAACGTCGGCTTTGTCCCCAGAAGGTGCTTCAGCGCTGCAGCAGTATCCTGCTCGGTCATGGCGTACCAACTCGGGCGGGGTGACTAATACAGGTTGCGGGCGGCGCTCTGTTGTGCCGCAAAAGAGTGGTGCCGGAAAACCCCGGCGGCCTCGTTCAGGCCGCGCCGCGGCCCAACATTCCTTCCTCCCGTCCCAGCCGGAACGCCCTGGCGTTGACCTCGACGGTCTTTTTCGGGACGCACCGCCGCACGGCTTCTTCGAGGCTCCCGGGCTGGAGCGGGATATCCCCGGACGCCGCGCCGAGCATCACGATGTTCTGCGAGAGGATGCTCCCCGCCTCCTCTGCGAGGCGTGCGGCGTCGATGCAGGTGACCTCGAGATCGGAGAGCGCGGCGAGGATGCTCTCCTCGTCGGGCACGGCGAGTTCCTGCTGGTAGACCGATGTCGGGACGACCAGGTGCCGGTTCACCACGAGCCTCCCTCCGGCCGGGAGGTAGTGGCGGTAGCGGAGGGCTTCGAGGAGGTCGAAGGCAATCAGGAGATCGGCCGTCCCCGGCACGATCAGGGAGCCGAACCGCCCGTCGATGCGGACGTGGCTCTCCACCGACCCGCCGCGCTGCGCCATGCCGTGGGTCTCGGCGCTCCTGACGGTCCGGTTCTCGATGATGCACGCCTCTCCAAGGACGTTCGAAGCGAGCACGGTGCCCTGGCCGCCGATCCCGACGATCAGGATGTCGAACGAGGGTTTCATTGCCGTCCCTCCGCGCCGATCGCACCCGACGGGCATATGTCCGCGCAGACGCCGCATCCTGCGCAGAGTTCGGTTATCGTCGCGATCTTTCCGGAGAACGCTATCGCCGGACAGCCGAACGACCGGCAGGCGCCGCAGCCCCTGCACGCCTCGGGGTCGACCGCATAGGCCTTGCGCCGTATCCCGCTCCGTCGGGCGGTGATGACGCAGGGCTGCTTTGAGATGACCACCCGGACGCCCTTACGTTCTTTTGCCCGGCGGAAGGTGTCGAGGAGCACGGGAAGGTCGTAGGGGTCGATCGTCTCGACCCAGGAGACCCCGCACGACCGGCAGATCGCCTCGAGCGATATGGGGGTGCTCTCGACGCCCATGGCCGTCACGCCGGTGTTGGGGTTCGGCTGGTGGCCGGTCATGGCGGTGATCCGGTTGTCCAGGATGACGACGACCATATCGGCGCCGTTGTAGACGGCATTCAGGAGCCCGGGTATCCCGGTGTGCAGGAACGTCGAGTCGCCGATAGTGCAGACCACGGGGTGCTCCTCGCCCGCCCTGGCGATGCCGCTCCCGACGGTGATCGAAGCGCCCATGCAGATGGTGGTGTCCACCGCCCCGAGCTGGAGCCCGAGGGTGTAGCACCCGATGTCGCTCGGGAAGATCCCATCGCGGAAGACCTTCCGCATCGCGTAGAACGTCGGCCGGTGCATGCACCCGGCGCAGAGGATCGGCGGGCGGGGCGGTACCCCCGGGACCGGGGAAGCCTCCGGGAAGGTCGTTGTGGGGGTGATGCCCGCCTTCTTGACGGCGTCGGCAACGGTTGCCGGGGTGAACTCCCCTTCGTAGGGGACCGTGCCGGTCATCTTGCCGAGGACCTCCGTCTTCGTCGCCACCTGGCGTACCGCCTCCTCGACGACCGGGGCGAGTTCCTCGACGACGAGGACCTTTTCGTGCCGGTCGACGAAGCGCCGGAGCCACTCCTCATCGATCGGGTAGGCGCCGATGACCGCGAGCGAGACGTCGCCCCCGAGCACCTCCTGGACGTAGGCGGCGGCGACGCCGCTCGTGACGACGGCGGTGGCGCCCCGGACGGTGTGGCGGTTGTAGCCGAGTTCAACCAGCCGTTTTTTGAGCGCCGGCTGTTTTTCGTTCAGTCTTTGGTGCAGCACCCGGGTGTGTGCGGGGATGACCACGTACTGCTTTGGGTCGCGGTGGAAGGCGGCCGTCCGGTGTTCTGTGCCGACCTCGCCGATACTGACGTCGCCCTTCGAGTGGCAGATACGGGTGGTTGGGCGGAAGATAACCGGCAGGCCGAACTCCTCGGAGAGAGCGAAGGCGTCCCGTATCATATCGTGGGCTTCCTGGACCGATGCCGGGTCGAGACAGGGGAGCCGGGCGAAGTGCGCGTAGCGCCGTGTATCCTGCTCGTTCTGGGAACTGTGTGCAAAGGGGTCGTCCGCAGAGAGGAGGACGAACCCGCCGGTCACCCCGGTGTATGCGCTCGTCATCAGGGGATCGGCGGCCACGTTCAGCCCGACGTGTTTCATGGTGCAGAGTGCGCGCAGCCCGCACCAGGCGGCGGCGAGTGCATTCTCGAAGGCGACCTTCTCGTTCGTGGACCACTCCACGGTGAAGGGGCGCTCCTTCTGAACCCGAAGGACGTCGATCACTTCGGAGGACGGCGTTCCCGGGTAGCCGCTGGCAAAATCGATATTTGCTTCCAGGCATGCATGAGCAATGCCCTCGTTCCCGAGTAGGTATCGTACTGCCATTTGTCACTCAACTGTACTTCTATTATCGGTTTTCAACATAGTGCTTTGGTTGCCGATCCAAAACAATTAGATGCTAAAACGGCAGATAGTATAAGGCAGTCGTACTTGGGCCCGTAGCATAGCCGGTGGTGCACCCGGCTGATAACCGGGAGGTCGTGCGTTCGAATCGCACCGGGCCCATATCCTTTGATCAGTCTCTTCAGGGGAGCCCCGCGGTTCGGCACCACCGGGGCTGCTGTCTCCCTCGTCCTTTCCCATAGATTGACCGGATAGACCCGGCACCGGCGGGCCACGGTGACGGCGTTTCCGGGGAGGCCGCCCGTGCAGCGGAACGGGCGAAGCAAGGTCTTTGCACAATCTTTAAATTGAAGATTATACAACATTTATAGGCACTACTATGAGTGTATCCGGGCCCGTAGCATAGCCGGTGGTGCACCCGGCTGATAACCGGGAGGTCGTGCGTTCGAATCGCACCGGGCCCACTTCATTCTGCTTTCCTTTCGACGCATTGGGGACGTAAACGGAGTCAACGCGGTGACCGGTTTATTTACTGATCGGGAGGCAGTAAAGTCACTATTCTTTAATTCCTGTCCTGTTTTGCTCAGTTTCTGATTTGCCTTCCTTCTTCATTTTTTTCTCCTGTCCGGACAATTCCGGCGTACCCGGCGCTACGCGCCGTCTTGGAGTGAGCGATTACACAGATCAGGGGATATATAGGAGATGGATATGTGCTTGCGGGATATCGTGGAGAGATCCGATGTTCGACAAAAATTATTATTACGGTTGAAGCTCAGTCGGACGACTTGTATGGCACAATCGGATGTGAGGAAAGAAATGCTGCCCGAGGACAGGTACGTTCAGACGCAGAAGGAACTGCTGAGCATGCCTCAGGACGGCATCAAGGAGAAGCTGGAAGAACTCAAAATGATGTGCACGTGCCCGGAGTGCCCCACGAACAACGACTGCGCGAAAAGCACGAAGGAGCTTCTCTTCTGCTCTACCGGGAGCAGTTTCCACTGTATCGCGGAAAGCAAAGGGTGCCTTTGCCCCACCTGCCCGGTGGCCGAGCAGCTGGGACTCGGTCATCAGTCCTTCTGCCTTATGGGAGATGAAAAGGCTCAACGCTTCGATTCGATGCTTCAGGGGTGAGGCTCAATGACGGCCCTGCCGGGGCCGCGGAGCACATGAGAATCGGCAACTATCCGGGAACATGCGTCCCATTACCGGAACGGGACCCGAAGCCTGCGGGTCAGGGGGCCGTCTCCCCGGCGTCGACTCGGTCGGCACTTCCGGGGCAGGGCGGTTGGCCCCCCGCACCGCTTAGACCAGGTCCTTCTGGCTCCCGCAAGAATGACCGCTCCTGACAATGTTGACGATACGGTGGTGCAGGTGCATGACCCGAAGGGGCAGCGTTTGGCTATACAGAAAACTATGGGCGTCTACCTGACCGGCACGCTGTAAACGCCTGATTTGAAGACATCCTCGATCAGACCTTTTCCCTTTCCTTGAGCATGAAGCCGTGTCCGCACTTCAGGCAACAATACTGTTCGTAGGCTTCGTCGCCCTCCGGCAGCAAAGTACGCCCGATCTTGATGCCGTCCGCGCCGCACCTGGGACAGCCAGCAACGTTCATACTGTCGAAGCCTTCGTATGCGTCTCGATTTGAGCGCCCGTCATCGCACGCCGTTCCCCCAGGCCATTTCCGGAGGTGGAGGGGTAGATGAGCGGTCGCAACATCTCGCTTGCTATTTTCCATGAACTGAGATGAGCGTAGCTGAGCATTAAAGTATGCCATGTACTGATATATGGCATACATAAGTTAAACAGACTTCCGAGACGATGTCTTTTGAATCAATGGCTGAACGATCTGGCGCTTCTCCGATATCCGGACGAATTCCAAATGTATTATACCGGTGGCTGGAGGAAAAAGTTGAGAGTGGAGAGTATCCGAACCTGAATCAGGCATTAATAGGTCAATTGATGAGGGCAAAAACCCTTGAAGAAGAACACGAAAATCGAAAAGAACTGATCAAATTAAAATCCGATATTATAAGAGAAGTTATTGAGGACCTTTCGAATTCTCTTCCTTAAGTGTGCTTCAGATTAGCCAGGCATGGATGATAGGACAGCGTGAACCGCTGACCTGATGGTTTCTCTGCACTGGCGGTCGGTGCGTTCATGTTCGTGGTACTCGTGATGGCCACGAGTTCCGGACGACGTCTCCCCCGACATATCATTGCTGCGGGTGATCGCGCCTGGTTGCGGTCTACAGGGGCTGTACCCCGGGGTGGGATATCAAAACGCAGAGGAAAGCAAGGCGAGGTCCGTGAAAGGAACTGCAAAAAAGTGGTTCCGTGAGCGCACCCGTCGAGTCTACGTCTGCGTCCGGCGGTAGACGACATGTTCGAGGAGTAAGACCGTGATGACGCCCACCACGAAGCCGTTCGCGACCAGGGGGCGGATCGTTGCCGGAAACCCTGCGGCGATTGCTGCAGGCAGGAACGCCACCACGGTCCCGAGAAGAAGGGGAATGCCAACGATCAGCCCTTCGTCGAATGTCCCGAATGCCCGGTTCTCCTGCCCGAGCATCAGACCTGCCGCGATCTGGGCGGCCATGACGTAGGCGAGGACGACGCCGATGACCGGGCCCGGGATGCTTCCCAGGTAGCCGATAGCAAGCGGCGATGCGGCGAGGAGCCCGAGCGCAACCGCGGCCGGGACCAGGGCGAACCGGGACGCGCACCCGGTTGCGGCGATGACGCCGGGGGAGAGGGAGAAGTTCACCGGGCCGATCACTCCCGTGAGGCCCGCAAGGGCGTTGCCGAGACCGGTGACGGCCACCCCGCGGTTCACCCGCTCACCCATCGCGTCGGCCGAAAGAAGGCCGCCCACCGACTGGATGGACCCGAGGTCGTTTACGGCAAGCGCAAGAAAGCAGACCAGGAATGCTGCAAGGACCCCGGCGTCGGGCACGGCGAGCGGCGCGAGCAGACCTCCTGGGAGTGCGAGCAGGGCAGTATCTGCAGGGGGCAGCGGGACCGCACCGAAGAGGGCGACGTAGGCCAGGGTCCCGAGGATGATCGCCCAGAGCGCAAGGGTCGACTTCCATATCCCCTTGAGGAACCCGTTTGCAAGAAAGAGAATGAGAGCGAATGCAAGGGCGAAGAGGAAGGTATGCGTCGAGGGAACCGTGCCGCCGCCGTCTGTGATCAGGTTGAGGATGGTGGGGGCGAGGGTGAACGCGATGAGTATGAGGACGACCGTGATCACCCGGGGCGTAAAGAGGGCCTTCAGATACCGGAAGAGTCCGGTCGCCGCGAGCCCTGCAAGGAGAAGCCCGCCGATCACCAGCGACGCGTTGATTGCCGCAAAACCGCCGTCGAGACTTGCGAGGATGCCGATCAGGAGCACCGTCGCCGGGCCGATCACCAGGGGAAGTTTGTGTCCGATGTAGATCTGAGCCAGCATCACCAGGGCGATGAGGAGGAAGAGTTTCTGAAGGTAGGGGATGACCGACCCGTCGGGCTGGAGGTCGGCCACCACCTTGCCGATGATGAGGATGGCGGGGACGCTCACCGCCAGCCACTGCAGGCCGAAGATGAGGAGCGATGCCGGTCCCGGCCGGTCGTCGATACCGTAAGTGAATTCCATCGTAATAACTCCTGGCGGAACCGCCGGTCCCGGAGCGGGCCCTGGCGGGGCGTTCCGGCCCACCTTATGTCCATGTTGTCCCCCGGCTCCATAATGGTTCCCTTTTGGGCGCGAGGGGGTCCATTCGTGGCGGCTGGCCGGTTTCCCTTCGTACCGGGAACCATCAGGCGGAGTGTCGGGCCATGGGAGAGGCGGTCCTCTGTCGGCTCCGCAACCAGAGAACGGTAACTTTGAATCCGTCGCTCCGCGCGACCGGGCGATCGTGGTGCTCCCGGTTCTGATTGCTCCCGCCCGCACGTGACACAAGAACCGCCTCTTTTACATCCGTGAAAAGAGATCTATCCATATGATTCGCACCGGTCATGCGACTGAAAACTCCTGCATAACCCTCCTTTCCTCTCCCGCCCCCGTTCAACCCTGCACCGTGCGATGCCGGGGGAGGAGGCGGGCGTGAACGCCGTCGAGGTCCGGCACCTCTCGCGGTCCTTCGACGGCCGCGAGATCCTCCGCGACGTCTCGTTCACCGTCGGGCACGGCGAGATCTTCGGCTACCTCGGCCCGAACGGCGCCGGGAAGACCACGACCGTCCGTGTCCTCCTCGGTCTCCTTGCTCCCGGAGCGGGGGAGGTCCGGGTCCTCGGGCGGGACCTCGCCGTCGACGACGATGCGCGCGCGAGGGTCGGCGTTCTCTTTGAGAACAACGGCCTTGCCGACCGGATGAGCGCTGCCGACAACCTTGCCTACTACGCCGGGCTCTACGGCGTCGACGACCCTGCCGGGAGGATCGATGAACTCCTCACCCTCGTCGACCTTGCCGACCGGCGGGACGACCTGGTCGGGACGTTCTCGACCGGCATGAAGAGAAAACTCGGGATCGCCCGGGCCATCCTCCATCGGCCGGAGGTCGTATTCCTCGACGAGCCTTCCTCCGGCCTCGATCCCGGCGCGCAACGGATGGTCCGCGACCTCATCGTCGAACTCTCCCGGCGGGAGGAGATGACGGTCTTTCTAAACTCCCACCACCTCGACGAGGTCCAGCGCATCTGCTCCACGGTCGCGATCCTCGCCGGGGGCAGTATCCGGGCCTTCGATTCGGTGGCAAACCTTACCACGGCCTCCGGCCGCCCGGCCGTGACGGTCGTCCTTGCCGACCCGGGCGACCGTCCACGTGCGTGCGAAACGGTCGGGAGACTGCCGTTCGTCGCCGGGTGCGACATGAGCGGCGACGCCCTCCTCTGTACCCTCTCCGACCCGGGTGCGACCCCGGACCTCATCGCGGCCCTCGTCGGCGCCAACTTCCGGATCGAGGAGGTCCGCCGGTCGTCCCGGTCGCTTGAGGAGATCTACCTTTGTGAGGTTGAAGGGGCAGAGCGGGAGGGCTCCCTCCGCAAGGGGGAAGGTGAAAGCGGCGCCCCAGCGTCTGGTTCACTTTCACCCCGCGCGGCGCGGCTTAATCGTCTCAGGGGTCCACTATGACTCTATTGTATGCTGCGGGGGTACCGGTACCGGCTGTATCCGACAAAGGATCAGATGATCCTGATCGCCAAGCACCTCGGGTGCTGCCGGTATGTGTACAACTGGGCGCTCAACCTCAAGAACCAGATTTATCACAACGAAGGTATCAGCCTGTCCGGGTACGCCCTCATGAACCAGCTTCCGATGCTCAAGGAAGAGTTGCCGTGGCTGAAGGAGGTCAACGCCCAGTCACTGCAACAGTCGATGCACCACCTTTCGCGTGCATTCACGAACTTTTTCGAGGGTCGTGCAGAAGAGCCGACCTTCAAGAAGAAGCACGACCCGGAACAGTCTTTCATGGTTCCACAGTCGTATACCGTGGACTTCAAGCAAGGAACGGTAAAACTCCCGAAGATCGGTGCGATCAAAACCGTGTTCCACCGCACCTTCGTGGGAACGATGAAGTCTGCGACGGTCATCCGCAGATCGACCGGTCGGTACTTCATCAGCATCGTGGTCGAGGACGGCAGGAAATCCCCGAAACCCGCCGATCCGATCCCGGACCAGACGATCGGGATCGATATGGGGCTCTCGCACTATGCTGTCCTCTCGACCGGCGATGCGGTGGCAAACCCGAAGTATCTCAGGAACGCTCAAACGCGGTTAGCCGTGCTCCAGCGCAGGCTCGACCGCAAGAAAAAGGGTTCCAGGAACCGGAACAAAGCCCGGTTCAAGGTCGCCCGGTGTCACCAGAAGATTGCCGATCAGCGGCGGGACTTCCAGCACCAGCTCTCTTCTCGACTGGTTCGCGAAAATCAAGCACTGGCTGTGGAGTCCCTGAACGTGAACGGCATGGTGAAGAACCCCTCTCTGGCCCGGGCGATCGGCGATGCCGGATGGGGCATGTTCCTCTCGATGCTGGCGTACAAGTGTCAGGAAGCAGGGAAAACCCTGCTGAAGATCGGGGTCTTCGAGCCGTCTTCAAAGACCTGTTCGGTCTGCGGGTACCGGAAGGTCGATCTGACGCTGAAGGATCGGGCGTGGACGTGCCCGGACTGCGGCACCTGTCACGACCGGGATCTGAATGCCGCGATCAATATCCGAAACTTTGCACTTGCAGGCGTGGAACGCGCCGAAGAGCCTGTGGACTCGCTCCCGCTGGGGAGGGGGATGAAGCAGGAAGCCCCCTGCGTACGCTTGGGGTAGTTCACCTCGAACACGTCGGCCGGGCGGAGGGCGGAGCATGAGCACGCTCGGCGTCATCGCCCGCCGCGAAATAAGACTCGCCATCCGGAACCGGAGCATCCTCATCTCCGGGCTGATCTTCGCCGTCTGGCTCCCGGTCATGTCCGCCCTCGGGATCGCCGCAGGTGCCGGTGAAGAGGTTACGATCCTTGCCGGCAGCATCGCCGCCGTCACCCTCCCGGTCGGGATCTTCATGGGCTACATCTTCTGTGCCGACGCGTTCCTCCGGGAGAAGCGGGACGGCACCATCGAGACGCTCCTCTGCGCCCCGGTCTCGCTCCGCCGCCTCTGGGAGGGGAAAGCAGCCGGAGTTGCGGTGCCTGCGTACCTGATGACCCTCTTCTCTGCGATAGTGACCGTCGCGGCGGTCACCGGTCTCACCGACGCTCCCATCGCCGCCGAACCCCTGCTTCTCCTTCACCTCGCGGTCGTCGTCCCGATCTGGATCGCCGCCGCGGCAGGGCTCATCGGCGCGGCCCAGCTCGCACTCGGGATGCGGGAGAACCAGATCCTCGGGTTCGTCTTCATCTTCGGGTTCATCTTCCTGATCGTCGGGCTCCAGGGGATTGCGCCGGGCGGACCGGGCCTTTCGGCGACGACGGAGGGGGTCCTTGCGATTGCAGGGATAGCGCTTCTTGCCCTTGCCCGGTTCATCGCCGGAAAGGTAACGAAGGAGCGGATTGTCCGGACGATCCCGTAAACGGGGAAAAGTCCCTCCCAAATCCCCGTTCCGACAAAAAAAAGTAATGCCGGTTCTTCTTATAAACCCGGGGCTGCCTACAGCGTCTCCTCGCCGTAGAGGTACGGCCTGAGCGCCTCCGGGATCGTGACCGAACCGTCCTCATTCTGGTAGTTCTCGAGGATCGCCCGGATCGCGCGGGATGTCGCGATCGCGGTGCTGTTCAGAGTGTGTACGTAGCGCTTCGAGGTGAAGTCGACGGGATCGCGCACCTTAATGTTCAGCCTGACCGCCTGGTAGGCCGTGCAGTTCGAGCAGGAGACCACCTCGCGGTAGCGCTCCTCGCGCGGCATCCAGACCTCGATATCGTACTTCTTTGCGGCGACGGTCCCGATATCCCCGGTGCAGATCAGGACGACCCGGTAAGGGAGGCCGAGCCGCTGGAAAACTTCTTCGGCATTCGCCAGCAACTCCTCGTGGAGGGCCCCGGACTGCTCCGGGACGCAGTAGATGAACTGCTCCACCTTGTGGAACTGGTGGACGCGGAAGAGCCCTTTCGTATCGATCCCGTGCGCCCCGATCTCGCGCCGGAAGCACGGGCTTAGCCCGGCGAGCCGGATCGGCAGGTCCTTCGTCTCGAAGATCTCGTCGCTGTACATCGCGGCCATCGGGTGCTCGCTCGTCGCGATGAGATACTCGTCCTCCCCGTCGATCTTGTACATAACGTTCTCAAAGTCCGCAAGGTCGGTCACGCCCTCGTATGCAGCCCGGTTCAGCATATAGGGGGGGATGATCGGAGTATACCCGCGCTTGACGAGGAGGTCCATCGCAAATCGCTGAAGCGCCATATCGAGCAGGGCGAGCCTGCCCTTCAGGAAATAAAATCCAGCTCCGGCGATCTTCGTCGCGCGTTCAAAGTCCGCCCAGTCGTGCTCAACGGCGAGCGAGCCATGGTTCTTCATGTCGAACGCGGGAACCTTCGGTTCGCCCCAGCGCCGGATCTCGACGTTCTCCGTATCGTCCTTGCCGATGGGCACGCTCTCGTCCAGGATGTTCGGCAGCCGCATCAGGCGGTATCTCACCGATGCCGTGAGCGTATCGCGCTCCGCCTCCGCCTCCTTAACCCGTTCCGGAAGGCCCGCCGCCTCGGCGAGGAGACCCGCGATATCTTCTCCCGCCTTCCTTGCCTGGCTGATCTCGCGAGAGATGATGTTTCTTCGGTTGCGCAGGTCTCCGATCTCCACGGTGAGTTTCCGTGCCCTCCGGTCCATCTCCAGCACCTCATCGACCCAGGCCAGTTTTTGGATGTCTCCTCTCTTCGTGAGGTCTGCCCTGACGGTCTCGGGGTGTGCACGAACGAACTTCAACTCAAGCATATTGTCTCAGTACATACTTTGCCACGACGGTATATGGATATGGTCATGTCGGCCTCTGCCTCATCGGACGCATGCAAGACCGGTTCACCCCGCCCGGCCAAACACCTACTCTTATAATTCCCCGCGATCCAACTCTCTTCGCATGGAAAAAAACCAGAAGATCATCCTGGCGGCAGGCTGCCTTGTCACGTTCGGGCTCTTCTTCATCGACCCCTTCTTCGCCCTCATCGCGCTGGTCTGTGTGCTCGCCCTCCTGATGAGTTTCCATATCATGGGAGATATGGCGGCCTATCCGCTCGTCACGGCGGAACTCTCCGAAAACGCCCGGGAGATCGTCGTCACCAACGCGGGCACCGAACGTGCGCGGAATATTCGTGTCGCCCTCGTCCCGCTCAACGTCGAGTTCGAAGTCGCGTCGCTCGACCCGGATGAGAAATCCGGATTCAGCCTTACGTCAATGGTCTCCGAGGCGAAAGCGGTCGTCACGTACGAGAACTCCGCCGGCCGGGAGTTCTCGCGCTCGTACCCGCTCTCGGCGCTTGGGGCCGGGTACGACCCTACCGAGCCGATGTTCCCGATCTTCGGGAATAAGTGACGGGAACTGGTGCGCCCGGCAGAGGCTTTTACCCCGCGACGCTGCCGCCTAATCTTTTGAGGCGAGGTATTCGAGCGTTTTCGCGAGTGCGGCCGTCAGTTCCTCCTCCTTCTTTGCATACTCGTACAGCGCCCGGTAGAGCATGAAGGCGAGATCGTAGCCGTAAATGTCGAACGCCTCCTCCGGGGTGAGAGGATCAAGGTAAGAGTCGACCCGGATCTCGGTGTTGGTGTACATGACCTCGTAGAAGACCCCGTCCTCGCCGAGGACGCAGACCTGGGTATCGACGGGCATATTCGGATCGTCGGGGCGATACGGAAGCGGGTCGGTCTTTCCGAGGACGATCATCTTCTTCTCGTAGTATTCCTGGTCGTAGAGGTCCCCGGACGCCTCTCTCTTTGCGCGCCGGAGCATCTCAAGGCCGATCCCGCCGACGACCGGCACCGTATCGGCGGCCATTCGTGCGAGAAGCGCTTCGGCATTCTCCTTTATCGCCGTAGTCGCCTCTTCCTTCTTCGCCTGCAGGTCCCCGAGGGTGTCGAGGAGCCGGGTGTATCCCTCTTCGATGATCGGATCCATTTTGCTCACCTTACTCTTACGCGCGCCGGCATAAGGACACCGGTTTGTCCCCCGAACCCCTTCTTAAGGACTAAGCCGCCTTTTTCGTCTTCTCTCTCGGCGCTGTCGTCAGGGTCTGTCGGAGGCGCTCTATGCCGAGGGCGCCTCCGTACGCGGCCGTGCTCACGAGAATGATCGTCGCTCCCGACGGGACGTTGAAGAGGTAGGAGAGCCATATCCCCGTCACGGAAAAGACGATGCCGAGGCCGACGGCGCCAAGCATCATGCTCCAGATGCGGGTGGTGTAAAGGCGGCTGATCGCCGCCGGGAGCGTGAGGAGCGCGATCACGAGGATGATCCCCACCACCCGGATCAGCATCACCACCGTGAGCGCAATCAGCACGAGGAGGAGAAGCGAGAGCCGCTCGACCGGGAGGTTCATGACCGTCGCGTAATCCGGGTCGAACGTGATCGCCTGCAGTTCCCGGTAGAGGTATGCCACGACGGCGACGATGATGACGATGAGGGCCGCCATCAGCAGGATATCGCCTCGCGGCACGAGGAGGATGTTCCCGAAGAGGTAGGAGAAGAGGTCGGGGGCGAACCCCGGCGTCAGGTAGACAAAGAGAATTCCGAGCGCCATCCCGGCCGCCCAGACCGCGCCGATGAGCGTATCCATCTGCTGCTTTACCCGGAGCTGGAGCGCGCCCATCCCGAGCGCCACGGCAACGGTGAACCCGGTGGCGCCGAGAAGCGGGTCTATCCCGAGAAAGTAGCCGAGACCTATCCCGCCGAAAGCCGCGTGGGAGATGCCGCCGCTGACCGAAACCATCCGCCGCACCACGACGTAGGTGCCGATGATCCCGCAGGCGACGCTCGCGAGCGCCCCGGCGACGAGCGCGTTCCTGAAGAACTCGAAGTCGAGAACCTCGAACATACTACTCCTCCTCTGAGTGTTCCGAGAAGACCCGGTGCGGGACGCCGTGGGCGATCAGGTCCACCGGGCAGCGGTATGTGGCCTCGAGCATATCCGCCGTGATCTCCTTTGTATCGTGTGTATAGAGGCGCCGGTTCAGGCAGGCGACTCTGGTCACGTGCTCCGGGATCACCCCGATGTCGTGGGTCACGAGGACGATCGCCATCCTGGCGCGGAGCCGGTCCAGAGTCCCGTAAAACTGCGCCTCCGTCGGGGCGTCGACGTAGACCGTCGGCTCGTCGAGGAGGAGCACCTTCGGGTCGCCGACGAGCGCCCGGGCGATGATCGCCCGCTGTTGCTCCCCGCCCGAGAGGTCCCGTATCTGCCGGTCCGCAAGATGGGCGATCTGCATCGTCTTAAGCGCCTCCTCGGCCCGGGCGCGGTCTACGGCATCGTAGCGCCGGGGTCTGCGGGAGATGTGGCCGAGGCGGCCGGAGAGGACCATCTCCCGCACGGTGATGGGATACTCGAAGTCGAACGTCCGGAGCTGAGGGACGTAGCCGAGGTTCTTTCGCATCGCCGCTTCCGTGCTGCCGAGTATCCGGACCTCCCCGCGGCAGGGAGGGAGGAGGCCGAGGATCACCCGGAGGAGCGTCGTCTTCCCGCCGCCGTTCGGCCCGATGATCGCGTAAAAATCGTCCGGATCTATGGTGAGGCTCACTCCTTCGAGCACGGTCTGACCGCCCAGCCTGACCCAGACGTCGTCGACCTCGATCACGGGGTTTTTCATGGACTGCTGTTCCCAACGAACTTCGCGGTCATTCTCCGCATGCTCTCCAGATAGTCTTTCTCAAGCAGGTCTACCGGCACCACGGTGCCGCCGATCTCGTTTGCAATCACCTCAGCGCTCCGCGATGAGTGACTCGGCACCACGAATATCGTCTTGATATGCTCCTCCCTCGCCTGAGTGACAAGTTCCGCTATCCTCTGCGGCGAGGGCTCCTTCCCCTCGCTCTCGATCGCGATCTCGGTAAGGCCGTAGTCCCGGGCGAAGTAGGCCCACGCCGAGTGATAGACCATAATCTTCGTCACCCCTGATCCGGCAAGCGTATCGGCGATCTCCGCGTCAAGGGCGTCGAGTTCTGCAAGGTAAGCGTCGGCGTTCCGGCGGTAGTCGTCGGCGTGCTCCGGGTCGACCTCCGTGAGCCCCTCACGGATGTTCTCGACCATAATCTTTGCGTTCCGTGGAGAGACCCATACGTGGGGGTCGGCCCCGCCGTGATGGTGGTGCTCCTCCTCTACCTCACCATGTTCCTCTTCTTCGTGTTCCTCTTCCTCATGGTGGTGCTCCTCTGTAGTTGCGATCATATCGATGCCGCGCGAGCAGTTGACGACCAGCATATCGGGATTCTGGGCGGCGATCTTATCCTTCCAGGCGAGCTCGAACTCTACCCCCGATCCCACCGCGGCATACATATCCGCCTTTGCGACATCGGCAAGGACTCCCGGCGGCGGTTCGTAGGTGTGTGGGTCGGCCCCCGGCGGCACCAGCAGGACCACCCGGACGTGGTCGCCTCCCACCCGCTCCACGAACTCCTGTTCGGGGAGTATGGTGACCGCGACGACGACCTGCCCATCCTGCTGCCGGTCGGTTTCGGTACACCCTGCCATGGCTGCCGTCATCAGGAGAATTCCGAAAACGGCTGCAACGAGCGAAAAAGAAATGATTTTGCTTTTATCCTGTGGCTTCATGATTATCCACCCAAAATTTGGTGTGAATCTAAATATTCTCCCTTCCCCGGTAAAAATATTTTGCCGTTACGTCTCGTGATCGCCAGAGGGGCAGCAGCAGCAACAGTCATGCTCGATCTCCCCGCAGACACTCATCATCGGGTGTCCGAGCGACGCACATATCCTGTCGGTCAGACTCTTTGAGACGCACGGCTCGATCTTTTTCGCCTCCTTGCAGGCCTCGTCTGGCTCAAGGCCGTAGTGGCTGAGCACCAGGGCGACGATCCGATGACGCCGAACCAGGAACCTGGCGTAGGCAGTGCCGGTCGGGGTGAGTCGCACCCCGTGGTAGGGTGTATGTTCTATGTATCCTGCTTTTGCAATCTCTGCGAGGGTCTTTGTCGCCGTCGAAGGCGCGACCGAGAAGTTGGCGGCAATCTCGGTTGTCTTCACGACATCGCCCTGCATGTGGATGTACTTGAGGTATTCAGCCTTCCGCGAGGAGAGCTCGTACCCGGTGATCCCCTGCATGGCAGAATGGTATGCCTCTCCCGGAAGAAAAATTTTCTGTAGGGCTAAATTTTCTCTCCGTCATCGGGCGGGACCACCTCGCCGATGACATAGTGCCGCCGGTTTTCCCGGACCACCGCCCTCCCGGAGAACCCGAACGGCAGATCCTCCTCGACGACGACGTTGAGGTAGCAGGGGTTGCGGCAGACGGTCGACCCGGGTGCGTTCTTCTCGGTCGCAACGACCGGCGTCTCCCTCCCGATCCAGCGCTCGTTGTAGCGGTCGTAGATCCGGTTCGCCTCGCGAAGGAGCGCCCGTGAGCGGTCTTTGCGTATCCGCTCGGGGATGTCTTTTAAGGCGGCGGCGGGCGTGCCGGGTCTCCTGGAGTAGCGGGTGATGTTCACCTTCACAAACGCCGCTCTTTTCAGGAGATCGAGGGTCTGTCGGAACTCATCGTCTGTTTCACCGGGAAACCCGGTGATGAAGTCGGAAGAGATCATCATCTCCGGGTAGCGCTCCCTGAACGCGTCGACGATCCGGAGGACATCGGCCGCAGAGTAACCGCGCTGCATCCGTTCGAGAACGGAATCCGACCCCGATTGGACAGGGAGGTGCAGAAACCGAAAGACTTTATCGCTCCCGTAGACATCGAGGAGCGGCTCGAGGACCCGCATCACCGATGCCGGGTGCATCATCCCCGGCCGGACGGCGAACCGTCCGGGGACTTCTCCGATCGCCCGCAGAAGGTCGGGGAGCGACTCGCCCCGGTCGAGCCCCCAGGCGGCCACGTCCTGACCGGTCAACTGGATCTCGTAGGCCCCCGACGCGGCAAGACGGCGGACGGCATCGAGAACGTCTTCAGGCGGCGTGCTCACGAGTTCTCCCCGTGCGTACCGGGTGATGCAGTAACTGCACCGGCCGACGCACCCGCTCGCCACCTGCACCACGCCGACCGCTCCTGCACCCGGGGTACCGCAGTTGCCGCACCGCTCGTGGATCTCGTCCGGGAGGATGACGTGCGGCATACAGACCGAACGGATCTTTTCCATCTGGACAAGCGGCATGCACCCGGTCACGTAGAGGTCGCGGTCGGAGAAGGCCGCCAGACGCCGGAGCATCTTCCGTTCGGTCGCGCCGATCACCGTGCAGGTGTTGATGATCACGGCGTCCGCCTCGTCCGGTCCGGTCGGTGTGCAACCGAGACGCTCCAGCACCGCCTCCAATCGTCGGGTGTCGGCATGGTTGTAGGTGCAGCCGTAACTTTCAATGTAAACTCGTTTTCCTCGCAGGTCTTCCAGGCTCATGGTGATGACTCCCCGCGCGCAAAGTCGGTAACCGGCTCGCTCTTCTGACGGCTGAATTCCCTATCAGCAGGAATTCTCCGGCCGATTTCATGCGAGAGCGCAACGCTTAACCGCTGGTGTTACAACTTCTTTACCTGATGATTAAAATAGGGTTGCTGGGATGCGGCAACGTCGGCCATGTCATCGCCACGCACGCGGAGAACATCCGGGTTGTCGCCGTCTTCGATATCATCCCCGGGCGAGCCGAAGAACTCGCGGCGCTCTGTCACGCCCGGCCATATACGGACTTTGACGCCTTCATGCGGGAAGATTTTTCTATCGTCGTGGAGGCCGCTTCAGTCGGTGCCGTCAGGTCCTACGCGGAGACGGTCCTTCGATCCGGAAGGGATATCATCGTCCTCTCCGCGGGAGCTCTCGCAGACGAGGAATACCGCGAGCGTCTCATCGAGGCTGCCCGGGAAGCGGGAAAGACGATCCGTATCCCGAGCGGTGCCGTCGTCGGGCTCGACAACATCAAGATCGGCCAGGTCTCGCCGCCGAAGACACTCCTCCTGCGGACGACCAAACCTCCCGCATCACTCGGGATGACCGCCGACACCCCGACGGAGATATTTAAGGGGCTGGCGCACGATTGTATCAAGCAATTCCCGAAAAACATCAACGTTGCGGTGGCGCTGGGGCTCGCAGCCGGCAGGGACGCCGACGTGGAGCTCTGGGTCGATCCTGCGGCGGAGAGAAACGTCCATGAGATATTCGTCGAGGGCGACTTCGGAGACATCTACGTGCGGGTCAGGAACGTCCCGAGCCCTGATAACCCGGCGACAAGTTATATGGCGGCCCTCTCCATCCTGACGCTCTTAAAGAACCTTGAGAACCCTCTGGTGGTGGGAACGTAACAATGGAGGAGGAGATTCGTGCGCTTAAAATCAGGAAGAACGCAATCGTCATGGCGCATAACTACCAGCCGATGGCGATCCAGGCGCTTGCAGATGTGGTGGGCGACAGTCTCGAACTTGCGGTGAAGGCGAAGGAGGCCGAGGCGGATCTGATTGTCACCTGCGGGGTCCGGTTTATGGCCGAGACGGCAAAGATCCTCAACCCGGAACGGAAGGTAATCATGCCGGTAAAGGATGCGGGTTGTCCCCTGGCCGACTTTTTGACCCCGGACCTGATCCGGGAGGCGCGGCGGCGCTACCCGGACGCAGCCGTTGTGGTCTACGTCAACAGCACCGCGGAGAGTAAGGCGCTCGCGGATATAACCTGCACCTCCGCGAACGCGGTTCGGGTCGTGCGGTCGCTTCCGAACGACACCATCCTCTTTGGGCCGGACGCAAACCTTGCCGCATACGTCCGGCGGGAGGTCCCCGAGAAGACGATCATCCCGGTGCCGCCCGGCGGTCACTGCTACGTCCATACCGGGTTCACCCTCACCGATCTCGAAACGGCGCGAAAGATGGGCGGCCTGGTCGTCTGCCACCCCGAATGCCCGCCGGAGGTCCAGGAGCGGGCCGACCAGATCGTCTCCACGGGGGGCATGGTGCGAAACGCAGCCGGCGCAGACGAGCCCTGGTCGGTCTTCACCGAGCGGGAGATGGCCGCCCGCCTCCGGGCGCTCTATCCCGGACGGGTCTTTTACGAGAAACCGGAGGCCGTCTGTGCGGATATGAAGAAGACATCCCCCGCCGATCTCCTCCTCGCGCTCGAGCGCGAGGAGGAGGAGGTCGTCCTCCCCCCCGGGGTCATGGGCCGGGCACGGCGGGCTATCGAGCGGATGATCGCCGTCGGGGCGTGAGTGCATGATCCCGGTTGAGGAACTGCTCCGGTTCGTCCGGGAGGATGCACCGTGGGGCGACGTCACCTCGGAAGCGGTCGTCCCCGATGTCGTCTGCCGTGCGGTGATCCGGGCGAAAAACTCCGGCATCGTCGCGGGCCTCGCGGAGGCGCTGGTGCTTTTCGAGCACTACGGCGTCACGGTTCGTGTGCGTATCCCCGACGGCCGTGCGGTCGCTCCGGGCGCGACCCTGCTCGAACTCGACGGCTCCGCACGGGCGATCCTCCTTGTGGAGCGGACGGCGCTCAACATCATCGGGCGCATGAGCGGGATTGCAACCCGAACCCGGGAGGCGGTCGATGCGGTCCGCACGGTCTCGCCGTGCGTGCGGGTTGCCGCGACACGGAAGACGGCCCCGGGACTGCGGATGCTGGACAAGAAAGCAGTGGTCCTCGGCGGGGGCGACCCGCACCGCTACTCTCTCTCGGATATGATCCTCATCAAGGACAATCACCTCGCGCTGGTGCCGCTCCCGGAAGCGGTTCGGAGGGCGAAACAGCAGAGCCTCTACCGGACGGTAGAGGTGGAGGCGGAGACGGTGGAAGACGCCGTCACGGCTGCAGAGGCCGGGGCTGATATTGTTCTGCTCGACAACATGACGCCGGATACCGTTCGCGAGACGGTCCGGGCGCTCACCGGACGGGGCCTCCGGGAGCGGGTGACTCTGGAAGTCTCCGGAGGAGTCGCCGTCGATGACCTTGCCGGGTATGCCGCAACCGGGATCGATATCATCAGCATGGGTGCGCTCACCCACACGGTCAGAAACTTCGACGTGAGTCTGGATATCCTGACGGGTGCGGGAACGGTCCGGATCCCGTGACCGGCGCCGTGCGCCCTCCGGTAAAGTCGCGGTTCTGGAGATACTCCCTGACCGCCCGCGATCCCGCCCAACCGGCGTCAAGTTGCCTGACGATGGCATCGATCTTCTGGACCTGCTGCCGGATCACTTCCGAATATTCGTTCTCGCTCAGGTCGGCCGTCGCCATGAGCAGCTGGAGGGGATGGCGGATCCGGTCGGCAAGCGTCGCGAATTGTTCGATGTTCGCTTCAATCTGGCTGATGGCCATTCTTGTCGCTTCGCCGGGGAGTGTCTCCTCCCCCAGGGCGACTTCCCGCCATATCCCGTCCTGCCGGATGGCGGCGGCCCGGTGCGTGGAGGCAACCTCCAGCAGTTCGCGTGCCCCGCAGGCGCTGAGCGGATAGGCGCAGATAGCGGCGATCCGGCTGTTCCCGATAACCTGATTCACTACCGTCTCATACTCCATGAACATATCCCATTCCGCTCCCGTCAGCCAGGATATGTTGCCGGTGAGGAAGAGACCCTCGTAGCCCCTCTTCTGCGCCTCGATTCCTTTCTGGATGCAGTTGTTCAGTGCCGCGGAGCATGAGAAACGGCCGTCCTGGAGATACCAGTCGCGTGCGTCAAGGATCTGGATCTCCCCCCGCTTCAGGCGTCGATCCAGGTCTTTGACGCTCCTTGCGAGCACCTTTTGCGCAGCATCAGCCTGCAGGGGTCTTGCGGTGAGCCATACGCAGCAGGCATCCCGCTCGAACCCTGACTGAAGATAGGGCACCAGGGTATCGATGAGGTCCCGCCGGTGCTGGTAGATGAGGCAGGCGTGCGTGCCCCAGGGCGGGCTGAAGAGGGCTGCCGGTCCGGCCGTAAGGTAATCCGGTTCTGTCAACGCGGGCACCATTCCCATGAAACCCCGGGACCCGTTTCCGGGTCTGTGCAGGTCCGCACATCATCTCCGGGGGATCTGCGATAGGACGTGAAACGTTGGGATACAAGAGGCTTCTGATCTTTTGCGGTACCGGATCTCATCCGGCCGGCATCTACCGGCGCAGGATATCGCTTCCGTCGGATGATTGTCCTGTGAGGAACGAGGTGGAAGTCAGAATACGCCCGGTGCGTCCTCCATCGTGAGCTCGTCGAGGAACGGCATCACCCCTTTGATGTACGGCACGGGTTTCCCCTCCCGTAGTATGAGTTCCCCGTAGGCGACGATCTCCACGATCAGCGGGAGTTCGTCCAGGCGCCGGGAGAAGAGAGGGTCCGACTCGGTAGCGAACCGGAGAAACTCCTCCAGCCTGATGAACGGACGCTCGAGGTCCGGGACGTCGCTGTACTCCTGCAGGTCTTCCCGGAGCGTGGAGGATCTGGCCAGGTCTTCCTCAAAGTAGAGAAAAACCTGGAATTTGTGGCGTTTTCCCATCGTATCGAGTTCCTGGATGTCGATCTTTGCCCCCGGGGCGATGCCGAGATGCTCCAGGTCCGGCGGGAATATCGTGCCTTCCGGTGTACCGGTCGGGCTCTTCATGATTATGGTGAAGGCGGCGAAAGTAGAAAAATGCACCTCCTCAAAGCAGCACCTGCCCCGCGGGGGCAAAACCTTATACTCCGGGGGCTCAAGACGGGGTGAGGTGGCCTATGGCAGGGAGGGGTTCGCCGGTACCGGGAGGAGGGGTTGCAGGCCCCGGAAGGGAGACGAAACTCCACAGGTTCCTTTCGATGCTGGAATCCGGGAATCTGAACGAGCGGTGGCGGGCTGCGGATGCGCTCGGGGAGATGGGCGACCGCCGTGCGGTGCAACCGCTGATCCGGGCGCTGGATGACGAGTTCGTCGAAGTCCGGTGGAAGGCCGCGAGAGCGCTCGGGACCCTTGACGGACGTGAACCTGTCCTTCCGCTGATACGGAGCCTGGAGGACGGGAGTTCCTGGGTCAGGACCGGCGCCGCATGGGCGCTCGGGAACATCGGCGATCCCCGGGCCGTCGAGCCGCTGATTCGGCTGCTCGACGACGCAAAACCCCGGGTCCGGAGGATGGCGGCATGGGCGCTCGGCCGGATCGGGAACCCACGGGCCCGGGAGCCGCTCGTGCGCCTCCTCGGCGATGCCGACCGCGACGTCAGGCTTGCTACCCGGCAGGCGCTCGACGAGATCGGGACCGAACGGGAGATCCCGAGCGTCTGATGTGGTGTCCCCCTCTACTCGACGTTGATGCCCTGCTTCCTCTGTGCGGGATCGGGAAGGTCGCGGCGGGGGAGTTTCCTCAAGTCTCACGGGGTTGAGGTGCTCGACCTGGACCTCGATGTCTGTAAGACGATTGATTGCACGCGTTCATCGAGGCGCATCCCGACCTCTGGTATGAGGGTATCGGGGCGTTGTGAGGGGTGGCTGTCACCGGCTGAAGAGGCGTTTCTTCGCCACGCCGTCGTCGCTTCCGCACCCGGGGTCTTCCGTGCCCCTGCGGTTGTATCTCTCGTTGACGGGTGCAGTCAGTTCTCTTCGCGGGCTCGGAGCGCCTTCCGGCATGCCGGGCAGAGCGTCTTCTTCTTCCGGTCCAGTTCGTCCAGCGTCCGCGGTTGGAACATGACGCATTCGGGGTTGCTGCAGTGCCCGAGCCCGAGGAGGTGCCCGAGTTCGTGCGCCCCCTCTTTCGCGGTCCGGTCGATAAGGTCGGCATCGTCCGGCGTCCGGCCGTAGTATTCGTTTCCGAGGCGAGCGGTCGAGACGACGGCGACGTCGCACGTCGGTCTTGCGAGGCCGAAGACGAAGTCGCATCCGTCGACGTAGAGGTCCCGGGAGGTGACGAGCAGCAGGGGGCCGGAGATTGGATATCGACGGGTAAAGGTGTCCTGCAGGCGGTCCAGGATACTCTGTGCATCGTGCTGGTTGCGGCATCTGTCGTAGCCTTCGATGAGGAACGGATAATCGATGAGTTCAGGTTCCCTTTCGAGGATCCTCGCGATCATCCGGATGACCGGAAGTTCGATACCTTCCGGTGCCTGCCGGTCCCAAAGAATATTGACGCCCATTACCTAATCTCTGGGTAATGTGTCACTATAAACGTATTGAACGAAGCATCGGGGAGTACATCGCCGGTCGTTACCGGCGGGTTGTGGAAGTAGGCATCGGTAACAACCCCGAAGCCGCGCGGATGATCGCGGCCGCCGGCGCTCTTATGCGCTGCACCGATATCAGGCCCGGCATTCGGCACGCCGGGCTCACCGTGGTGGCCGACGATATCTTTGAGCCCGAGATCGGGCTTTATGCGGGTGCGGACCTGATCTATGCCGTGCGTCCCGGTGTGGAGATGGTCCCGCCGCTGATTGCGCTTGCCGGCCGGGTCAACAGCGACCTCCTCATCTACCACCTGGGGTGTGAGATATACGGGGACGGCGGCGAACTTGTGGATTGCGGCCCTGTTCTTCTCCACTGCTATCACCGCCGCCTGCCTTAAAAGAGCGTCGCCTGGCCCGGGGGGAGGTCCTGCTGCACATCCCCGGAATCATCGCCGGGCGGGTCGTTATCCCGGGTCTTTCTGCCCTTTCCGGAAGGTTTCTCTTTGCCCGATATTTTCTTCTCCTTTGCCTTCTCCTCCTTTGCCACGTCTTTGACCACCTTCGTGGCCATGGCCCTGTCGTGTATGAGGAGAGCGAGTTCGTCGGCATCCAGCTGGAACTCGCGGACGTAGGTTGCGGGGTCCTGCTCGACGATGATGCTGATCGCGGTGAAGAAATCTTCACGCAGTGCGTCCTCCGGGATATGCGTCATCCCGCTGAGTTTTCGGGCGAGGCCCCCCCTGACCGCCTTCTGTTTCTTTGACGTTCCCATCTTCTGCCAGCGCGCCGGCGGCAGGATGCGGCCGTGGACGCCGTGCGCGCCGGCGGCGTCGGCGACGCCGATGAGCATGATTGCGCTCGCGTAGCGCCAGAGGGTGTAATACTGCCGCCGGTAGGTTCGGCCGATAAACTCGTCCGCTCTTGATAAGCAGGCGTAGCCCTTCGCCCGGGAGGCGGAATCGGGCATGTGGTCGATGCTCCCTTCGAGCCATTGCTCGACGGCATCGGGGGTATCCTCGACCTGCACCGCCATGCGGAGCAGGTCGGCGTCCCGGAGCCCCTTGTACGCTCCTCCGACGAGCTCGAAGATGGTGGACCGCTCGTCCTTTGCCGAGGTGTGGAGGTCTTCTGCCGTGAGGTGCTCCTTCCCGATCGCCGCGGCGTAGAGCATGTTCACCGCGGCACGCATATCTCCGCCGGCACGGTTCGCGATCTCGTCGAGTGCGACAGGATCGCATGCCATGCGCTCTGCCGCGCAGATCTGGCGGAGGCGGGGGACGATCGAGCGGGCCTGGAGCGCCCGGAACTGCACCGGTTCCGTGGCCGCTTTGAGGTCCCGTGAGAGGGCATAGTAATCGTTTGCGATCAGGATGATCGGTTGTCTGGCCGCCGCGATGATCTCCACAATCGCCTTCGCCCCGCCCCGGTCCGCCTGTCCGTGCAGGTTGTCGGCCTCGTCGAGCAGGATCAGTTTACGGGTCGCGCCGGAGAGGCTGGCCGTGGTGGAACCCGCTCCCGCCACCCGTTCGAGGGCTGATTTGGTCCGCTGGTCGGAGGCGTTCAACTCCACCACCTCCCAGTTCATATCGTTTGCAAGGGCATGGGCGCTTGATGTCTTGCCGATACCGGGTTTCCCGTACAGGACGAGCGGCTTCTTCTGCCGCGACCAGTCCCGCGCCCACTCATACATCTGCCTGACGGCGCCGGAGTTCCCCACAACGTCCTGGAGACGCTGTGGCCTGTACTTTTCCACCCAGTCCATAGCGATCTATTCGTCGCGGCGCATCAAAAATACAACCCCGGTGCGGCAGACATCCGGTGTTCCCGTACAGGGAGAGCAACGCTTGCCCCGGCGGATGTCATCCGGGCTCCTTTTCCCGGGGGGAACCGACCGGATGCGCATCGCCGGGAGCGGCTCTTTGAACAGAGTGCATAATATCGGTGAATCAAATACATTATCTCTGATGAGGCAGAATACCATAAAGAAACGTGGAGTGCTGGTGTTCTTGTGGTGAAGGATTGCTCCACCGATACGGTAGCACAGGCCGTCAGGGAATACGAGGGCGTTACCCGGAAGCGGGTGATCGGGGATATGGTCCGCTTGCTCCGGATGGAGAGCCCCGACGTTGTCGCCTCGTTCGGTGAGGATGCCGCGGTTATCCGGCATAATGCAGAGGATGCATTGCTGCTTGCGGCAGACGGCATCTGGAGCAGGTTGATGGAGGCCGATCCGTTCTGGGCGGGGTACTGCGCTGTGCTCGTGAACGTCCACGATATCGCCGCCATGGGTGGACGGCCCATTGCGATGGTCGATATTCTCTCCGTTACGAACGACCTGATCCGCGATGAGGTGACCCGGGGCATGGTCGCTGCGTCCAGGCAGTTCGGCGTCCCGATTGTGGGTGGGCACCTGCACCCGGAAACGCCGTACAGCGTTGTGGATGTGGCCATTCTCGGGACGGCTAGGATGGATCAACTCATCTTCTCGGATACGGCAGAGGAGGGCGACGTGGTGGTCGCGGCGATAGACCTCGCCGGGCGGGTGCACCCGTCCTGCAGCTTCAACTGGGATTCGGTCACGATGAAGTCGGCAGAGGTGGTGCGGGCTCAGATCCGGGTGATGGAGGACCTCGGGAAGGAGCACCTCGTGACGGCCGGAAAAGACATCAGCAACCCGGGCGTCATCGGGACCCTGGGGATGCTCCTTGAAGTGAGCGAGAAAGGTGCGGTGATCGACCTTGAAGCGATTCCAAGACCGGACCTCTCTGCAATAGGTCTCCCCTTCGAGCACTGGGTGCGCATGTATCCCGGTATGGGATTCATCCTGACCGCAAAGGAGGAGAACGTGAAGGAGGTCTGCCGCCGCTTTAGCGATACCGGCATCGCTGCTGCTCCTATCGGTACGGTTGACGGGAGCCGGATACTGACCGTCAGGTACCTGGGTCGGGAGACGCAGGTCTTTGACCTGGACCATAACGGCATCATGCGGATCTTCACCGAAGGCGGGATATGCCGGTAACGATCGGGCTTGGTGCCGCATCCCCCGGGGAGAGCGTCTTCTCGACCGTCCGGGCGGTCGGCGGGGCGGTCGATCTCGTTCTGTTTTCCTATCCTGGAACTGCCGATTCGTTTGGAGGTGCCGTGGAGGTCGTCGAGGCAAAAGAGCCGGAGACGGCCCTCATCGAGGCTCTTGCCGACGGCCGGATCGATGCCGCCGTCAGGGGCACCCTGCCCGCATCCTCCACGCTCGCGGCCCTCAAACGGGCCGCGGGCGTCGATCACCTCGAGCGGATTGCCCTTCTTGAGACCGCCGACGGACATCTCTTCCTCCTCGCCCCCGTGGGGGTCGATGAGGGCTGGACGGTCATGGAAAAGATCCGGTTCGTTGAGCGCGGCCGGGAGATCGCCCGGCGTTTCGGCCTCTCCGGGGGGGTGGCGGTCCTCTCGGGCGGACGGCTCGGCGATCTCGGGCGGCACCCGGTCGTGGACCGGACGATGGCTGATGCCGAACTCGTTGCCCGTCTGACCGGTGCGGAGCACACCGAGATTCTAATTGAGGAGGCGGCGCGGCGGTATGGGGTGGTCGTCGCTCCCGACGGGGTCTCCGGGAACCTGATCTTCCGCACGCTCACGTTCCTTGGGGCCGGTGTCGGACATGGGGCTCCGGTGGTAAATATCGATAAAATTTTTGTGGATACGTCGCGCGCCTCAGTAAATTATACCAATGCAGTAATGCTCGCAAAATCTCTTGCGGAAACTCCTGTCTCTTAAATTTTCGCTCTTTTAACAAAAATACCCCCGATATGGAGGTATTCCAATCGCCATAATTTACTGCCGGGTATCCGGATGCTCAGCCCGGATGTACCCTCGATGGGGGAGAGGGACGTAAATTTTGGAGATAATCCCGAAATGTTTAAATATTAACTCATACACTTCTTTTTAGAGGTGAGATTAGATTATGGCAGATCTACCTATTGCTGCGGTCGTACGTATCGCAAAGAAGAATGGTGCTGAGAGAGTGGGCAGCGATGCCGCTGCTGCACTGGTAACGAAGGCTGAGGCGTATATCGCCGAGCTGACCAAGGAAGCCAACAGGCTTGCCCAGCACGCAGGACGCAAGACGATCAAGGCAGAAGACGTCGAGCTCGCGGTTAAGTCCGCGTAACTCGGTCTCTCTTTCTCTTTACCCGGGGCTTTCCAGGCCCCTTTCTCTGATTGTTCCGGTAGCGGAAGGCGTCCCGGAAAACCCGGTTTGAGGGTCTTTTCGACGGCTGCCCGGGGGGAGTGTTAACGTCCGAACCGGTGCTTCACAGCCTCCGGATAGCGCCCGGTTGTTGTGGGGGTGCGGCAGCATGCCGCTGAGAGGGGTTTTACCAGAGTCCAGAGACCCTCTGCCGAGAGCCGTTGGGGCCCATCCAGGGGATGCCCACAGCGCCACCGGGTAAAATTCTAAAAAAAAAGCAGATGTGGAAGCGAGGTCGATTACTCCTCGGCTTCTTTCGTCTCTTCTTCCGTCCCGGGGACTTCCGGCGCCGCTTCAGGCTTTGCCGGGCGCGGGAACGTCTCCTTCATAACAACGTTCTCGATTTCGGGGTTGTATTCGAATATCTCGCGGATGAGGGTGCCCCGCCAGACCAGCCAGCGCCGGTCGTACATGATTGCGGGAGGAAGCGCCAGTTCGGCCACGCCGTCGGCGATACTGATCTTGATGTCGGTTCGGCCCGAGAAGAGTTTGATGAGACCCGCGATCTGTTCGACCGGGTCATCGACCTTCTCGAGGATTGCATAGGAGTAGTGCAGGGTTTTTCCCGCAAGCGGGTGATTGAAGTCGACGACCGCGCGCCTCCCGATGACGTCGACGACGATGCCCTCGCGGCCTTCAACCTCGACCCGTATTCCTCGCTTGGGTTTCTCGCGGAACTGCGTGGCCGGCACGGATCGCACCTGCTCTTCCTCGTGCGCCCCGAACGCTTTCTCAGGCGGGACGTCAACCTCTCCTTCGGCGCCGACCTCTTTCCCGATCAACTCGTCTTCAAGGCCGACGATGACGTGGTGGCTCCCCAGGCGGACGGTGACGGGACCGTACTCCGCCTGCGGGTTGTAGATCCCCTCTTCCTTTGCGATCTCTTCATCGGTAGTATCGAAGATATTCTCACCGACGCGGCCGGTGTACCTGAGCCTGACAAAGTCTCCTTCCTTAAGTGCCATTTCATTCACCTTTGGTAAGCGGATGCGTTACGGTTCCGGTACGGGAGGCGTCCCGATCCGTCGCATACCGCGCGTCTCGTTGTTCCTTTTCATTTGGATGGAATGGTATTTACTGTTTGCCGCCGCATTCCGGCGGCCCGGCACCCCGCCCAAACGTTGAAGTCCCCTTCAAGAGTAAAGTGTCCGACGGCAGGATCATGGATGAGACGCAGCAGGGGGCAGGGGATGTCTCGTATGCCCCTTCTCCCCCGGAAGAATTTTGCGGTAGACGGGAGGAACGCGAGCGGCTCCTGTCCATTCTCGCGCGGGCAGGAGCGCATGGGCAGGCGGTGATGATCTCCGGGCCGCCCGGGATCGGGAAGAGCTCGCTCTTAACCTGGCTCGCATACGAAGTGCAGGACCGCCCCGGAGGGCTGCAGTCGCCCGTCCTCAGGGGTGAGGTCTTCGACCTCCCGGGAATGATCTTCTTCGCGATTCGTGAACTGCAAAACGACCTGCGGAGGCATGTCGTATCGGCCCGGTTCGGGGATCTCTTCGGGGGCGAAGGCATAAGGGAGGCGATCCGGTATGCCGACGATGTCTTCGAGAAGTATGCCGCCCCGGTGGAACCGGTCGGCCTGCTCCCGAAGACCGGCGAAGAGATCATCGGCATCTACGCCCGGTCGCCCAGGGTCGGGTACGACCGGGTGCGCGGGGCGTTTATGGATTTGCTCCGGGAACTCGGGGAGTTGACGGCCGGGACCGGCCATATCGCGTCGGTCCTGCTGGACGACGTTCATCTTGCTTCAAGCCTTGACAGACGTCTCCTCAGGGATATCCTGCACGACCTCCCGCCCGGCATCTTTCTTGCCTTCACCTGCGGGGCCGGAGGCGCGGCCGGTCCCGGTTGCGCACCGGTGCAGGAGGAAGAGATCCGGGACCTCGGTGTCCCGGAAGTGGCCCTCTCCGGGATGCGGGGGCACGAGATCCGGGAGATGGCAAAAAGGCGTTTTGACCTCTCCCTCGGCGACGAGGCTGTCGGCCTCCTCGCCGGGACTGCAAGCAGTCCGTTCAGCCTCATGGCCTGCTTCAACGCCCTGCGCCGCCGGGGTCTCCCTCCCTCAACGACGAACGTCAGGGGCGTGCTCGCCGGGGCAGGGGACCCGGCGACGCTGGTTTTTGCCCTGCTCCCCGGGTCCGGGAGGGAGTGGGTGGAAGAACTCTCCGTCTTAAACCCCCCGTTCCCGGTACCGGTCATGGCCTGCATGCTCGGTCTCCCGAAAGCAAGCGTAACGGACCGGGCAGGGAAGAGCGGCATACTCCGGAGGCTTCCCGGCGGAGAGTACGCCTTTGCGCACCCTCTCCTGCAGGAGCACTGCAGGCGCACTCTCCCTTCCGGTGCAAAGGTAGCCCTCAATGCCCGTGCCGCCGACTGCTTCGAACGCTCCATGCCCCGTCTCCCCGACAGGCTGTACGTTCTCCTCTCGCTTGCCTGCCATCTGTTTTATGCGCGGGAGTATGAGAAGGCGGCGGACCTGAATAGGGAACTCGGGCTCCGGTTCTACCACCGCGGGGATTACGCGACGGCTCTGGTGCTGACAAAACGGACGATCACCTCCGCAGAGCATCTCGGGGATGAGGCCCTCCTCGCCGCAGCACAGGAGCAGAGAGACCTGATCCGGCAGAAAATCCCGGCACGGACCGGGCCGTGCGGTGAAGGTTTATCGTCGTTCCGAAGAGACGATTGACGACTGGTATGATTGAGGTAGAAGCAAAGTTTGCGGTCCCCGACATCTCCCGTGTCAGGGACCGGCTGAGCCTGCAAGGGGTGCGGATGGCCGGGAGACAGCAGGAGCGCGACGTCTACTACAATGCCCCCCATCGTGATTTCGGGGAGACCGACGAGGCGTTGCGTGTCAGGTACGACGATACCGGGGTTACCGTGACCTACAAAGGGCCGAAAGTCCTGGTCGGGAGCGCGAAGGCCCGTGAGGAGTTCAACCTCGCGGTAGCCTCGGGGGAGACCTTCGAAACGATCCTCTCGCGTCTTGGTTTTCGGCATGCCGCCACGGTCTTGAAGGTGCGGGAGTTCTACGAGATGGACGATGTGACGGTGACGCTCGACGACGTTGCATCCCTCGGGACGTTCATCGAGATCGAGATCCTGACAGAAGGGAATAACGAAGAAGCTGCCGACCGGATCGGGGTGATTGCAAAAGAATTAGGTGTAGATGGTCCACCGATCTACACCTCGTATCTGGAGATGCTGTTATCTAAACGGCAATAAGATCTATCTGAATATCTTTTGGCTCTTTTCCAAAGTGGATGAGAGCACCGTAGCCGTCTGAGGCGGGTCCGGGGTTGACGACGGTGACGCCGTCGACCTCGGTGACGCCCCGCGCTTCGTGGATGTGGGCGCAGCAGACCAGGTCGAACCGGGTCATGTGCTTCCTGATGCTCTGGCTCCCGACGTGGTTCTCACCGACGCCATCCAGCACTCCATACGGCGGAGCGTGGCTGACCAGAACGTTGTGGACGTTTTTGTCCATGCGGTTGACGATCCGGGTGAGTTCTTCATCGATCTCTTCTTCCGTCAACTCAAACGGCGTGCCGAAGGGAGTCGCGTTCGAACCGCCGAGACCTGCGAGCGTGATCTTGCCAAGCGCGATCCATGAGTCGTGCAGGCAGACCGCATCGGAGTGCTCGAGCACGTCGACGATCTCGCGGGGGTCGCAGTTTCCGGGGATTGCAAAACACGGTACGTCAAAATTGGAGAGTACCGACTCTACAGGCTCAAGTGGACCGAAGTTGGTGATGTCGCCTGCAATGATGACTGCATCGTAGTCGTAGCCGGGAAAAGCATCAAGCTTTCCGTAGTTACCGTGCAGATCTGCTAGGAGTAGCACATCCGTCATGCACTATAGATGAGAAGTGTGTCTAAAAAACCTTATCTCATGATCCATCCAGGATCCGGTTATCCTGCCGCTGAGCGCCAGTTTGCCGAGAACTTTTTTCGTTTCCGGAAGGAGGCTGCGTGGCGGGTTGTTCTGGAGCGGGGTCCCGGGCAGCGGCATAAAGTAGTGGATATGCGCCGTTCCCGCCCGGGTGACCAGCTTCACGAGGTCGAGCGTTGCGCGCTGGTCGTCGTCGCTCTCAAACGGCAGCCCGAGGATGAAATCGACGACCGGAACGAGCCCGTTCTCCCGGCAGAGGTCGACGGCGCGGATGACATCGTCCACGGTATGCCCCCGATGCAGGCGGCGGAGCACCGCATCGCTCCCCGACTGGGCACCGAAGTGCAGGCGGGTGTTGGCGCACGTGTCGAGAATGAGGTTGATAGATTGCCGCGAAACGCACTCCGGGCGCACCTCGCCGGGAAAGGTGCCGAAATAGATCCTGCCGTTGAGGCTCCGGAGAAGCCGTTCCACCCGGTCCAGCCGAAGATGGATGCCGTCCGATCCGTAGGCGAATGCGTTTGGGGTGACGAACCGGATGTCCCGGTAGCGTGAGGAGTAGCGGGCGATCTCATCGACGGAGCGGTGGCGCATGCACCGCCCGAAGAGGCGGGGTGTCTGGCAGTATCCGCAGGAGAACGGGCATCCCCGGGTGATCTCGATGAACCCCGTGATCCGGGAGAAGGGCGGGTAGCCGTCGAGGAGGACGGTGTGGCGGGCAGGTATATAGCCGGCGGCGGTCGCGACGCCGGGCGGCGGCTCCTTCCCCTCTTCAAGGGCGGATAGGAGCGCCGGGAGCGTATACTCACCTTCTCCGACGACGACGTAATCGGCGTACTGCGCCGCCTCCCGGTAGCACGCAGAGGGGTGAGGCCCTCCTGCAATCGTTATGCAGTCCGCTCCCGCGATTTCGTCGCGATAAAGACGTTCGTTGATGGAGTTCAGGCTGTAGATGGTGACGTCCGGGCGCGGTCGGTCGGTAACTTCGATGTGGTAGCCGTGGACCTCGCACGCCGCGGAGAGTACGGCGAGCGTGTTGTTCGCCTGGGGTATGGCGCGCCAGTTGACGTTCATGGCATGGAGAAGTTCCTCATCCTGTTGCCCCGTCGGGAGATCGGGGCCGGCGGGAGAGCCCTCCTGTATTCGATCGATCCGTGGAACCGGGGCATAGTCGGCTCTCTTGGGCTCTGTATACCGTCTCTTCCAGGGAGAAGATTAATGTGACGTTGCCGACGAAATATGAGAAGGTACATGAAAATCACTGATTTCATGAAGATCTTTTCGAGCGAACGCCGAATTGAGGTTCTGGATGCACTCCTGCAGCAGGAGACCAAGGATACGATTAAACAGCACATTCCCTCCTCAACGTATGCCTTTACCGTCAATTATCTGAAGAAGGCGGGTTTTGTCAGGGAAGTCGACGGCGAGGTCTCGTTGACCGACAGGGGACACGCAAGCCTAATCATATTCCAGCGGTTCAAGGAGAGCATCGAAACCCTGCGCATGCTTTACGAAGCCTTCCCGGACCATGTCATTGCTTTCCCGGACGAGTTCGCTCTTCGTCTCTGCGAGATCCGCGATGCTCAGGTGATCACCTCGGAGCCGTTCGACATATTAAAACCGCACCGCGTCTTTACTGATTATCTGAAGAATACCCGGGAGATATACGGAGTATCCCCACTCCTTTTTCCTGATTACCCGGAATTCTTCAAGGGCCTGGCGGAGAGCGGCGATCCTATCTCTCTGGTGGTCACGCAGGAGGTTTACGATCTCATCTCGGCCTACCCGCTTGAGAATTACGGCAACCTTGAGGTATACCTCACTCTGGAAACGCCCAGGATCGCTGCCACTGTCACGGATACCTTTCTCTCCATCGGGTTCTTCTACAAATCGGGGAGTTATGACTTCACACGGGACCTCATTGCAACGTCTCCCGAAGCGATAAATTTTGGAATGGATCTGATCCGCCACTATAGAACCAGGTCCCGCAGAATCGTATAGCCTGAATAGAGAATCCACTCCCCGTCGACGAGTGCGTTCCTGAGCATCTCGAACTGGTTGCAGTAGGCAACGATGTAAAAAGCACTGTGAACCAGACTGATGAGCAGAACGTCGATGCCGGCAATACAGCCTGTGAAGTAGGCGCCAAAGACTACAATGTGGGCGGAAAGGCTGATGCCGAGCAGCAGGGTGGTGACCTGCGGCCGGGAGAGGAGCGTCGGGATCGTTATGATCCCCGCCATTTTATCCTTATCGACGTCGCGGACGTCGTAGATGACGGTGTTGACGAAACTTTTGCAGAAGAAGAAGAGGCAGATCAGCACGATCGGCAGGGTGACGGCGCCAAGGAAGATGAGGATGCCGAGCGACCAGGTGAGAGCGACAATGCAGTTTTTCATTCCGCTGCTTCCCTTTAACCGGTGACCCCCAATGCCCTTTGCATAGAGGTAAGCAACGAGGAACGGTATGAGGAGAGCGGGGTTCGGGTAGAGGACGAATGTGCCGATCATCGCGATGCCGGCCGTCACCAGAAGAGCCTTTCGGAACCGACTTCCCCGCTTCTCATCCTCTTTATTCTCCACGCCGCGGTCGAACGCATAGGCCGAGTATGCAATGAGCGCCGCGGCGGCAAACTCGGTGAGCGGTACATGTTCGCCGAGAAACCCGTATGCGAATTGCAGTTTGAGGGCTCCCGAGAGCGTAACTACAAGTATCGAGATGATAAGAGACTGTGCTTGCATAGTGTACACGATCCGGGATAGCAAAATATTACATTCTGACCGAAATTGTACAGTACTCTTGTAAACGCTCCGTACCGTTGTAATTTCTCAAAAGGGCGGTATTTCTTCGTTGAAAGGGTAAGAAACTCATATATACCGGATATTTTTAAAATAGATCCGGGGAAGACGGATGCATGGTCGGGGCGGCGGATATGGATTGTAACAGAGCCGGGCTAAATGGATCGGAACGAGAGCGGATAGCCGAGATGTTACTTTGCCGCGACAGTTGCTGCACGCAGGGCGAACCCCGCGGTGCGACTGCATCTACCAGGAATATGCTGGTGCTGCTGGTGGACCGCCTGGGGGACGGAGTCGTAGTGATCGGTCCGGATCAGGCCGTCGTCTGGATGAACAGGGCCATGGAGAGGCTCTTTGGGGTAAGCGGCTACGAGACCATCGGTATGAACGCCGTGGAGTTCATTTCCCTCTGCGTCTCCCCGAACCTTCAGGGCGGCGAGGATTTAAAAGCGGACTTCATCGGGTCCTGCTTTTTCTGTGAGAATATTCCGACGAGGCGATACCGCATATCCCGAAATCCGTGCAGGGGAATCTGGGTGGAGTACTCGAGCACCGTCATCCCCAGCGGGCCGAACCGGGGCGCGCGCCTGGATACCTTTCATGTCAGCCAGGATTCCGGCCGACTGGAAACGAATCTTCAGGAATATCGGCAACGCTACGACTTCCTTGAGACCGTCTCTTCCGACCTGGTCGTGTGCCTCGACCCCGGCCTTGCGATAAGATCGGTGAGCCCCTCGGCAAGGCTCCTCCTTGGGTATAATCCGGGAGATCTGGCCGGTAAACACCTCTCTTCTATAATGACTCCGGAGTCTATTGCTGAATTCCAGAAGGCCTGTTTTCTGGACCGTGTCTCCAGGGGATCGACAGGACGCTCCGTTCTGCCAGGGAACGTGCGTACGATAGAAGCAACCCTCACGGATATGCAACGTCAACCGGTTGCGGTGATCTTCGGGTTCGCGCTTGTCGGCGACGATGAAGGCAATCCCGCCGGGACCATTGCGGTTGCGCACCGAAAGTCCGGTAACCAGAGCGACGAACACCTGTGGCAAGAGGTCTGCTCCCAGTTTAACCGGAACATTGAGCACCTCGCGTGCCTTGGCGATCGCATCAAAAACCCGCTTGCCGTCATCATCGGTCTCGCGGGCATGCAGGACGGTGCGGCCGCCCGGCAGATCGCCGAACAGGCGCAGATCATCGATAGGATCGTCACGGAGTTGGACCAGGGGTACGTCGCATCGCTGAACGTCAGGCAGTTCCTGCGAAAGCACTATCATCTGGAAGATGACGCCCAACCCCGGGTTACGCCCCCTAAGTCCGGGTCGGCATGAGGCGTCGTCGGCTGGCCCGATTCGTCCCGCTGAACCATTACGTGACACGATAATTTTTCGTTGGGAGGCCGCTGCAGTGAAATCGCCCGAAAGCCGCTCCCCCCAAGGTATATTTGCTCTTTACTATACTGTAGCAAGAATTAAATATGGCCCATCCCGTATGGACCCTCTTGCTGTGGGATGGAACAGCCCACGCTTTCGTGGAGACGTGATGCACATGAGAGGAGCTACTACACAGATGGAGAGACGGAACATTATACGGGGAAAAGATATTGCAGATTATTCGGTCAGAAATCCGAGTGGCGAGGACCTCGGAAATATCAAGGATATCGTGGTCGATATCAACGAAGGCTGCACCGCCTATGCCGCTCTCTCGTTCGGCGGCATCATGGGGCTTGGCGATAAACTCTTCGCCGTTCCCTGGGCGGCTCTCCAGTACAACGCATCCGACGACTCCTTCGTTCTCGACGTACCTAAAGAGCAGCTGGAGAACGCACCGGGATTTGACAAAGGGAACTGGCCGACGACCGCCGAACGCGAGTGGCTCACCGGTATGTACAGCCACTACGGCTACACGCCTTACTGGGAACGCCGTCAGGAGCGGTGAACTCCCTCACAAGAGCCGTGATTGGATTGGCCGCGGGCCCGTGTGAAGAACCGGGTTTTCGGCCGGGAACACTTTAGATCGGCCGGCCGGGGAGACCGCAGAGCGCCGGATGGAGAAGGACAGCCGGCCCATGCACCCGGCACCGATCTCCTGCAGTTCTTCGCCGCTCCGGGGGTATGCTGGTATGCAGAACGGATTATCAAGACGAAAGAAGACGATCCGGGATATCGATGTGCGGGAGAGAAGGGTGCTCGTCCGTGCCGACTTCAACGTGCCGCTCGACGCCGACGGCGCCATCGCCGACGATACCCGAATCCGGGCCAGCCTCCCGACGATACGCTACCTCTGCGAGCGGGGCGCACGGGTCATCCTCTGCTCTCACTTGGACCGGCCGGATGGCGTGGTCGTGGAGCGGCTACGCCTCGCCCTCGTGGCGAATCGTCTTTCGGTGCTGCTCGATCGGCCGGTCGCCGCGCTGCAGGAGTGTGTCGGGCCGGAGGTGGAGGGCACGGTTGCGGGGATGAACAATGGAGACGTCGTCCTCCTTGAGAACCTCCGGTTCCACCCGGAGGAGAAGGTGGACGACCCGGTCTTTGCGGCGAACCTCGCCGGCCTCGCGGATATCTATGTCGACGATGCCTTCGGCGTTTCTCACCGGGCCCATGCATCGGTCGTGGGCGTTCCTGAGCATCTGCCGGCGGTTGCCGGGCTCCTGCTCGAAAAAGAGGTGGACACCTTTACCCGCATCCTGGAAGACCCCGAACGGCCGTTTGCCGCCGCGATCGGCGGGGCCAAGGTGAGCGATAAACTGGCGGTTCTCGAACACGTCATCTCCCGGGTGGATCTGCTCCTTATCGGAGGCGGCATGGCAGCGACGTTCTTCGCGAGTCGGGGATACGGGACCGGTAGATCACGCGTTGAGACCGATAGCCTCGATGCCGTCAGGGATCTTGAGGCAAAAGCCGCGGAACGTGGCGTCCGCCTCCTTCTGCCCCGGGACGTCGTCGTTGCGGAGAAACTGGAGCCGGGCGTCCCGGTCCGGGTTGTACCCTCAACGGCGATTCCGGACGACCGGATCGTTGCTGATATCGGACCGGGGGCTGCCGATGAGTTCTGCCGTGCACTTGCAGGCTCGCGAACCGTTGTCTGGAACGGGCCGATGGGGGTCTTTGAGGTCCCGGAGTTTGCCGAAGGGACCCGCCGGATTGCCGCGGCCCTCGCCACGCTCCGTGGTACGACGGTTATCGGCGGCGGTTCGACCGCGGATGCGGTGGGGATGTTCGGGCTTGCCGACGAGATGACCCATGTCTCGACCGGCGGCGGGGCCGCCCTCGCGATGCTTGCGGGAAAGCCGCTTCCGGGCGTTGAGGCACTCGACGATGCGGGGGACCCATGAGACGCATCGGCGTCCTGACGAGCGGCGGCGACGCCCCGGGAATGAACGCCTGCATCCGGGCGGTGGTGCGTACCGCACTCGCGCACGACCACGTCGTCCTCGGGATACGCCATGGGTATGCCGGGCTCATTGCCGGCGACGCGGTGCCGCTCGACCGGACGGCGATCCGGAACACCATCCACCAGGGCGGTACGATCCTCGAGACCTCCCGGAGCCTGGAGTTCTCCACGGAGGAGGGGCGGCTCCGGGCGGCGGCGGCCATTGAGCGGCTGGAACTTGACGGCCTCGTCCTGATCGGAGGAGAAGGGACGTTCCACGGTGCAAGCCTGCTTGCCGCCGAAGCGGATACGGCCGCGCTCGTCGGGGTGCCGGCGAGCATCGACAACGACGTCTACGGGACCGACTACTGTATCGGGTTCGATACCGCAGCGAACTGCGCGGTTGAGGCTATCGACCGCATCCGCGACACGGCCCGGTCCCACGAACGCCTCTTCTTCATCGAGGTGATGGGGCGCACGGCCGGATTTCTGGCACTCGAGAGCGGCATCGCCGGCGGTGCCGAGGAACTGGTCATCCCGGAAGAAGAACTCTCGATCGCCCGGATCAGCGAGCGGATACGGGAGGGGTTCACCATCGGGAAGAAAAGCGCAATCGTGGTGGTGACGGAGGGAAAGACGCCGGGGATCTCCTTTCAGATCGCCCGGGAGGTCAGTGAACGCCTCAACTTCGAATCGCGCGTCGTCGTCCTCGGTCATCTCCAGCGGGGCGGGCCGCCGACGTTGCGCGACCGGGTGCTCGGGAGCCTCTTCGGTGTCGCCGCCGTCGAGGCGTTGCTTGAAGGCCGGAGCGGGTGCATGGTGGGCGAGGTCGGGGGCGACCTTCTGTGCACGCCGCTTGAGGAGACCTGGCAGAAGAAGAAACCGCTCAACGAGCACCTGCTGTGGATATTTCAGTTCCTCTCGGAGTAGGTGGAGGCATGCGTCCGCCTCCTCGTGGCATGGGGGCGCGGCAGGAGCACAGGGGGAAGCCCCGGGGTCGGTCGTCTCTGAGGGCTGTTCTTGGGCCTCCGGAATGGGAGACCGGGGAGTCCTCCGACGAGGCCCCCTTCCCGAAGCTCAGATGGATTTCTCCCAGCCCTGGCCCATATCGATGAGGGGCCGCACCTCACCGACCTCAAACGTCACCGAGGCATGGATCATCGCCGCCGCATCTTTGCCTGCGGCCATAGCGATCTTCTTCCGGTAATCCTCCAGCGCCGCTCCGGATGTTGCAAACTCCTTCATTTTCAGGTAGACCCGAAGCCCCTTCCAGTCCATAAGCGTCGCTCCCTGCTCCATGATCGTGAAGACGGCATTCGGGTTCTCCTGCAGGTAGGCAAACGTGCGGTTGTTCCCGAGCCCCATAACGACGGTCTTCTCGTCGACCATCATCGGCGAGCCGAAGACCGCCGCATCGACCTTGCCCTCTCTGTTTGCTGTGCTGAGGACGCCGAGCCGCGGCTGTTTGTTGAAGTAATCCATCAGTCTGGATGACATGATTCGTTCCTCTTTTTAAGTCCGATCTTATCGCCTCTCCTTAAAAGAGTATGGGTGCCGGGACACGGCGGGGTACCGTCTCCCTCTAGATTGCCAGGAACTCCCCGGGAGCGAGGCTGGTGGCGAGCATCACCGTGTTGATCTCCCGGTTTCCTGTCCAGGTTCCGGTTTGCCTGTTTCCTGCATCCATCCAGAACCGTTCGATTCTGCCGGCAAGCGGCACGTACTCCACGAGCGCTCCGGCTCGCCGCTGCACGGGGCTCTGCCGCCCGAAAAGGTCAGGGTTCTCCCGGATCCGCTTCACGAGAGCGTCCACCCCCGATAGGCCGATCGAGAGCCCGAACTCCCTGAAGGCAAGGCGGTACGCCGCAGGGTACTCGAGCGCACCGCTCCCGACAAATGCGGCGAGGCCTGTCCGGGCAGCATCGAGAACGGAGGCCAGCAGGTCTATGTACGCAAAGCCGCCCCTGATCATCATCTCCACTACCCGCCCGGCATCAAAGAGGAGACCGCCAATGCCGAGCGGGTCGTCCGTGGCCAAGCCCCCTTCCCGACAGATGCCAGCCATATCGACGATCTCCGGGGATAGGTCGGACTGCAACGATCCTCCGCATCCACTGCCCCCCGCCATCTGGAGCTCGCTGTAGGTGACGAACCCGTCAAGCGGGTCGTGCTGGCCCATTGCGGGAACGAGCGGCCGGGAGAGGTCGATGCTCATCTTCCAGTACATTCTCTTCCCGCCGCCGGAGGCGGGGACGTAGGTGAACGCGGCATGGGCCGTCTTTGCAAGTTCAGCCGCCCATCGGGTATACGCCGGGTCTCCGGTGACCCGTCTCACCCGGTTGAGGGCGTGCATCCACTTGGTCAAATAATGATAATACTGCCCGTCCCGGTCCCATTCCAGTTGCTCGTCGAACGGTTCGCCCGGCCCGCGTTCGGGAAGCGGTTTACCGATCCGGAGGCCGCCCCGGGTCGGGTGCGCCTCTCCCTCCTTTTCGGAGAGACCGCTGATCCAGCCGGTCCTCCGGTCATCGTCACGGTGCCGGCCGAGGATGTGATGCACCTGGTCGACGAGACGGAGGGCGAGGTCCCGATAGGACGCGTCGCCCGTCCGGCGGAAGAGTCCAAGGTAGTTGCAGACCGCGTAGGCGTCCGTCCAGAGGTAACGCCGGGGACGGATACCCGACGGGTCAAGCCCCGTCCGGGCGGCAAACTCAGCCATGAGGTCCCGGACGGCTGCAGTACTCGCATCGTCTCTCATTCCTCTCTCCTCGGGAATAGCGACACCCGGTGAGGTGCCGCAGGTATGCGGGATGGTCCCCGCCTTAAACGTTCTGCTGATCGAGGAACGACAAAATTCGGAGCCCGGGTAGGTGAAGATGTGGCCCTCGCTCAGTATCCCGTCGCGTAAAAGTACCCGTCTTCCTCCACCACACGCACCGGGACGCAAAAGAGCCCGCCGATGGCTTCATTGGTCAGGACATCCGTCTTCGGGCCGTCCATCCTGACGGCGCCGTCCCGCATCAGAACGACCCGGGAGACCTCCGGGATGATATCGGGGAGGCTGTGGGTGACAAGGACGATGCCGGTGCCCGACCGTGCGATCTTCCGGAGAGTCTTTCGGAAGATGTGGAGCGCGGCGAGGTCAAGGCTGTTCGTGGGTTCGTCCAGAACGAGAGTGCCCGGGTCGTGGACCAGGGCCCTCCCGATCAGGAGCCTGCGCCCCTCGCCGGAAGAGATCTCTGTCATCGGGCGGTCCGCGAGGTGGGCGACCTCGAGGAACTCGAGGATCTCGTCTGCCTTTCTCTCCATATCGGGCGTCACCTTATGGGAGAAGAGCCCGACGCTCGAGAAGAACCCCGAAAGCACGACCTCGCGGCCCGATATGCCGCGGGTGAAGGTGTGCTGAAGGTCGCCGGAGACAAGCCCGATGTGGGAGCGCAGGTCGAAGGCGTCCCACCGGTCCTGCCCCCGGAACCTGAAGACGACGCCCGGCCCCGGAGAGGAGGGGTAGTACTCACGGGTGATCGCCCGGATGAGCGACGACTTCCCGGCACCGTTCGGCCCGAGGATGGCGATCTGCTCTCCCTCCCGGACCGTGAGCGAGACAGAGTCGAGGAGTTTCCGGCCGCCCCGGACGACGCTGACGTTCCGAAACTCGACGAGCGGCGGGGAGGACGGTTGAGCGTCGGCGGTACCGTCAACCAAGCTGACCGTTCCGTCGGATGGGGGTTGCGGGAGGGTATTCGGTGTAGGGTCCATTGAATGTCGCTACCGTGTACATTGGGCTGTTCTCTTCAAAAGGTATGCTCCGTCATCGCGGGGCGCCGAACAGCACGGCCAGCTTCTTCGGGTCATCCGTGTAGACGTGGAGGAACCCTGCGGGCTCCAGCCTCACCCTGAGATGGCCGGGATACCGCAGGCTGACCAGGGAGCGATAGAGCAACTCCAGCATAAACACCGCAAAGCCGACCTCAAAGAAGACCTGGAAGACGAATTCGGGGTCGACAGCCTGGGCGTCCGGATACCGCATCCACCCAACCCCTGCCCTGACGAAGAATACCCCCGCATACGTGAGGACCAGGAGCAGGGCAAACGCCCGGCGAAGAACGGGAGGATACGCCTTTATCATCACGACCGACCTGAAGGCATCCTTTCCGAAGGCGAGCGGCCGGGAACGCGATCTTCGGACGATGACGGAATTCTCGGACGACTCAATCACGGTCCCCTTTGTATCGTGATAGAGGTGCACCGCGGCATACGTCATAAAGGAGAGACCCATGAGAATAGAGAACCCGGGACGCAACGCGGGTATCAGGAGGCCTGCCACGAAGAGCCCGCCGAAGACGAGAATCGAGATCGGTAAGAACCAGGGACTGACGTAATCCACGAATACGCCCTCCGCCATTTCCCGGCTGCCTTCTCTCGCCGCGGTCTCGATCTTGCCGTCCGGCACGGCATACCGCTTCCGGTCGATTCCGGCCGCCGCTGTATTCGGGCACCAGCCGAGTTTCTTTCTGAGATACTCCACAAAGATTATCATCGGGAAACCTCCAGCGTCCGGGCTATCCGTTCGGGGTCGTCCGTGTAGATGGCGGCAATCTTCTTCTCTGCGGTCGTTATCGTCAGGGTCTGCGGGTAATGTGCCCGCGCATAGGTGCGGTAGAAGATCACCAGGAAAAAGATCGCGGCGGCAAACCCGAAGATAAACCGCATGGAAGCCGGGTTGGAGAATCCGCTGTATATGCTGCCGGCCGCCGAAACGAGAAGCGCCGTCAGAGCCGCCGCGAAGATCCAGGAGGGGACGGGGGGTTTGTTCTCTCTCACCTCCGCCTTCACGACGGCATCCTTCGGGATAACGATTGGCCGGAAGAACGGGCGCCGAATCACGATGATGCCGCGAGCGATCTCGATACTGGCTTTTTGTACGACTCCATACAACTCCACCCCGGAATATGCGGCGAGTATTATCGCCAGCAGAAGACGGCCCCCTGCTTGAGGCAGAACGAAGAAGCACCCGATGAGAAGAGCGCCGGCAACGAGCAGCACGAGGTAGATTCCCGGAGTGCCGATAGGGCCGTAGTCCACAAGGACACCCTCCACTACCTCCCGTTCTCCGCCCGCCGCGGTCCTGGTCCCGAACGCGGCCTCCGGCACAGCATACCGCCTCCGGTCGATTCCGGTGGCGGCCACATTCGGGCACCAGCCGAGCCTCTTCCGGATATACTCCAGAAATATCGCCATCAGGAAACCTCCAGTACCTGGGCTACCCGTTCGGGGTCGTCCGTGTAGACGTGGAGGTACCCGGCGGGCTCCAGCTTCACCCTGAGATGGCCGGGATACCGCAGGCTGACCAGGGAGCGACAGAGCAACTCCAGCATAAACACCATGAAGCCGACCAAATAGAAGGCGTGGAAGATAAAATCGGGGTCGGCCGGGCTGCCCGGATACCGCATCGCCCCGATCCACACCATGCCGTAGAATACCCCCACATACATGAAAATCAAGAGCAACGCGGACACCCAGCGGGGTATGGGCAGGTAAGGTTGTTTCACCTCGACCGATCTGACGGCATCTTTTCCGAAGACGAGGAGGCGAGTACGCGATCTCCGGACAACGACCGAACCCCCGGATGACTCTATTTCAGCCTTTTTCGTATCGAGATAGAGACGCACCACGGCATACGCCATAAAGAAGAGGCCTGTGAAAGCATAGAATCCGGGACGCAGGGAGGGGATCAGGAAGCCCACCACGAAGAGCACGAAAAAACCGCCGAAAACAAGAATCAACAGCGGTAAGAAACGGGGACCGACGTAATCCACGAATACGCCCTCCACCGCCTCGCGTCTGCCTTCTCTCGCTGCTCCGATCCCGACCTCGCCGGCCGGCGTGGCATACCGGCGCCGGACGGTTCCGGCCGCTGCTGCGTTCGGGCACCAGCCCATCCACCTCCGTATCGCTTCAGCGAATCTCAGCATCATGCGGATGCCTCCCCGCCGAAGTTTGCGCGGTAGATCTCCTTGCGGTGGAAGAGGTAGATCGCCATGATGATGATCCCGCCGACAAGCGTCGCCGCCCCCCAGGTTAACGGCTGCCAGGTGACGATATCGCCGAAAAGCGTCTCCTTCTCGAACTTGTCCCCGGCACGGATGCTCTGCGCGTCGTAATACACGACGACTGCGGAGAGGATGATGAGGATCGGGAGGAACTCACGGTCGTACACGACCGGAAGAAGCCAGGCCAGAGCAATGAGGATCAGCAGCATGTTGTCCTGGTAGCCGCCCCGATCGGCGCCTGCGGCGCCGGCGAGCTCCGGGCCGGGGTTTGGTTCCGGGCTCCTTCCCTTCCACGCATCCCCGTAGCCCGCTTGTGCGCTCGTGCGCTTGATCGGTTCGACGGCGCCGGCATTCGGGCACCAGCCGAGCTTCTTCCGGATATACTCCATGAAGACCGTCATCCGGCCACCCCCAGCGTTCGGACTACCCGTTCGGGGTCATCGGTGTAGATCACAGCAATCCTCTTCTTCGTGGTCGTTATCGCCAGGGCCTGCGGGTAGCGGGTCCGCACGTAGGTGCGGTAGAAGAGCGCCGGAAAGAGGACTGCGGCGGCAAGCCCGAAGAGAAACCGCATTGAGGCCGGGTTTCCAAACCCGGTGTATACGCTGCCGGCCGCCGAAGTGAAGAGCGCTGCCAGCGCTACCACGAGGAGCCAGAGGGGGACGGGGAGTTTGTTCTCTCCCACCTCCGCCTTCTCGATGGCATCCCTCGGGATGACGAGCGGCCGGAAGAGCGTCCGATTGATGGTGATGACGTCGTGGGCGATATCGATACGGGCTCTTCGTACGGTCCCATACAACTCCAGAGCGGCGCAACCCAGTGCGATAGCCAGCAGAAGGAGGCCTCCTGCCGGAAACATAACAGAGGTTGTCGGAACCGTAACGAGGGTTGCCGGAGTCATGGCAAAGAAACATCCAATGAAACAGGCACTGGCAAGGAGCAGCAGAAAGAGCCTTCCCGGAGTGCCGATCGAGCCGTAATCCACCAGTGCACCCTCCACCACCTCCCGGCCGCCTTCTTTCGCCGTCTCGACCTCTACCTCAAGCGCGGCACACCGTCTGCCGGTCATTGCCGCATTCGGGCACCAGCCCATCAACCTCCGTATCGCTTCAGCAAACCTCAACGCCATATGAGTTCGCCCTCCGTTGCCGTATCCAGGGTATATACCGACCCCCACTCCGCGATCATGACCGCCTGGTGCCGCCGCTCCCAGAGGATCGTGAGGCCGAACCAGACCCAGCAGATGAGACTCACGCCCAGCATGATCCCGAGAAGTCGGTCGAACAACCCTCCCAGGACAAGATACGCCATACCGGCGGCGACGAGAACGGCGGCCGCCGGCATCCTCAGGTGCTGGACAACGCGCTGTCTTCGGCTCATGTTCTCTCTGCGGAACTCGCCGGCGGCAACCCGCGCATACCGGGAGCGGTAACTGAGCAGAGAGCCGAAGAGCGCCCCTATCCCGACGGCAAGGCCCGTCCACATGGCGAGGTGCCCCGAAGCATCCCCGAACAGGATAACGAGCGCCGCTGTCGCCGCCGATGCACCCAGCGCCGCGACGAGCAGCTGGTTGTGGTGGCGATGCCACCATCCGGTGCCGGCCCGGAAGGAACCGTCCTGCCCGCCCGGTATCGTGGTCGTCGTCGTCAGCGCCGCGAGATCCATCCGCACCGATCCTGCCATGGGGCACCAGCCCATCAGCCTCCGTATCGCCCTGGTGACCTTCAGCATCATGCGCTTTCGCCCTCCGCTGTCGTATCCAGGGTGTACATCGATCCCTTCTCTGCGATCAGGGTTGTGCAGTGTCCCCGCTCCCAGAGAATCGTGACACCGTACTGAGCCCAGCCGACGAGGCTCAAGGCCAGCGTGAACCTGATGATCCAGCCGGGCATGCCGCTCAGGACAAAATAACCCATAAAGGCCACGAGGAGAACGGTGGCCACCGGCATGCTCAGGCGCCGGACGATGCGCTGTCTTTTAGTCATGTTGGCCTCGATGAACTCGCCGGCAACAATCCGTGCGTACTGCTTCCGGTAAGCAAGCAGGAAGCCGAGGACCGCTCCCGCCCCGATGGAAATACCCCAACACGACCGGATACCCTGAAACATCCTCGACCAGGAGAAAAGCTACCGCTGCCGCCGCCGAGAAGGCTACCGCCGTAACCAGCACCCGGTTGTGGTAGCGGCTCCACCGCCCGGGCCCGGTTCGGGAGAGCCCGGCCCTCCTGCCCGGCACCGCGGCTGTTTTCGTCCACCGCACCGGCGGGTCCGTCCGCATCGACCCTGCTCCAGGGCACCACCCGAGATAGGCCCGTATCGCCTCTATGAACGGCATCATACGAGCTTCCGGAGTTTCGCGAAGAGTTCTTCGGCCATCCGCGTGGGGTCGCCGGTCTTTTCAAGCGCGATACCCAGTTCGTCCGCGTAGTCCCAGAGGAGCTCGATGCACCGGGCGTATCGCGGGCATGCGCCGCAGTCGCCCTCGTGCTCGTACCAGACCTGCACACCGCGGTCTGCCGATATAAACACGACTGCGTTCACGTTGAACGGGACGGAACGCCCGAAAAGGACTCCTTTCTCCGCGTTCAGGCTCTCAACGTCGATCTGGTTTGCATGCGCCATCTCTAGAAGCGTCTTCTCGACTTTCCGGTCCATGGCAAGCAGCGCCTTCGAGACCGCCTGGCGGGATATGCTGAAGCGATCTGCGATACTGACGTTAGGGAGGCCGTTGCGGCGGAGTTTCCAGAACATAAACTGCCTATCGTTCAGGGGAAGAGGCATGTGTCAATAGTCATTGGTTGACATTATATACTTTATGATCTGCCCTTCTCCGGACCCGCCGTCCGGGAAGCGGATCAGAAGATTCTTCCCCGTCACCCCGGAAAAGGTCTGTATGGACATGGAACTGCGTGAGGCCTACATCCGGTTCCATGAGCAGTACTTCCCCGGGACGGAACTCCGATCACGTTCGAGGTCGGGGGCAGGACCGACGGGGTGGAGCGGGCCTCCGTCCCGAAGGGCTGGAGGTGCTTTGTCTGCGACCTTGTCAGGGTGAGAAAAGGGACGGGCCTCGTCTTTTCCGAAGACTCGATCGGGTGCCGCGGGGGGAGGTTCTACCTTGGCTACGACGCCGAGCGGTTTCCCGATTTCCGTTACTTCCTCTCCTACGGAAAACCCGGCGTTATCGAAGGAGAACGCTACAAGCAGACGCCGGAGATCGTGGACGAACTCGACCGGGGGACTGCCCGGATGCCTGCGACGGGAAAGCACATCGTCTTCAAGCGCTGGGACCGGCTCACGGATGCGGACAGCCCGGACGCCGTGGTCTTCTTCGCGCGGCCTGAGGTGTTTTCCGGCCTCTTCACGCTCGCAAACTTCGATAGAGCCGACCCGAACGGCGTCGTCTGCCCGTTCGGAGCCGGGTGCAGCTCGGTCTTCTACTACCCCCGGCTTGAGCAGCAGAACGAGAACCCGAGAGCCGTGCTCGGGATGTTCGACCCGTCGGCACGGTCCTGTGTCCCGTCCGACGTCTTGACGATGGCTTTCCCCATGAAGAAGTTTGCAAAGGTAGTCGGCTATATGGAAGAGAGTTTTCTCACGACCGGGTCCTGGGATACGGTGATGAAGAAGATTATTCGAAGCAACGCGCTGAATTCACCCTGAACATGGACCGGAGTTGCCGTATTTCCGGCAACTATCGGTCACCGGGCCGGCGATACTATCGGTTCGGTCTCTGCCGGGGAGTGCCGTTGGCCCGGCTGCAGAATAATGGGACAATCCCAAAATTTATCCATTGATTTATAGGTGATAATTTATAAAAATTTCCTCTTATACTTCTTTATTGGTCCTTACGTCAGGAAACATGCATGTCTGTGAGTTGCCTGATATTAAAGGGCAATTCCGGTAAATCTTTCATAAATGTGAGGATATAGATCAGAATCTTCCTGATGATTTCGGGATTGGCGCGGTGCTGACCAGAGGAATAATATACCACTGCTGATGGTATTTACTATTGAGTTGCAGTGGCACGGAAGGAATCATGACGTGCTCGCCATACAGCAGAAGGACGCCTCTCTAAAGAGCAGGTCCGTACGACGCCCGAGGGTGATGAAGATCAGGTCCGCCGAAATGGGAGCCCGAGAGTGATATGGCCGATGAGATTTCCCGTGCGGTTGATGCAGATTTCCCGGGATACTCGTCCGCTCGCCGATGCATCATTTAGAGGAGACTCTCGATTTTGACATTGAATTACGAATCGCTCAGAAAGATGGCGGAAACGATCAAGTCTCTAGAGAACCTGATCGCGTGCGCGAACGTCCCCATCATCGTCTGGGATGCGGCGCTCAGGATCACCCTGTTCAACAACGCCTCCGAGCGGCTGACAGGTCGTGCCGCTCACGCGGTCCTCGGTCAGTCTCCGGCCATTCTCTTCCCCGAAGACAGACAAGAAGAGTTGATGGATCTTGTCCGGAAGGTGACCGCCGGGGAGTGGTGGAAATCCGTTGAAATTCCTATATTCACGGTAGATGGTGAGATCAGGACCGTCCTGTGGAACACTGTTGCCGTATATGATAGCGTTCAAAATACGGTCTCTTCGGTCATCGCACAGGGGCAGGATATTACCGAGCGTAAGCGGGCCGAGGGGGGACTGCAGATATTACGCGACGAACTGGAGATGCGCGTCCTGGAAAGCACCCGGGCACTCCTGGAGTCCGACAAGACCCTGCAGGCTGAGATCGCCGGGCGCGTTCGGGCAGAGGAGGCGACGAGGGCGGAGCGGAAACGTCTCTATGACATCCTGGAGGTGCTGCCGGTGTACGTGACGCTGCTGTCGCCGGACTATCGCGTGCCTTTTGCCAACCGCTTTTTTCGGGAACGGTTCGGCGAGCCCGGGAGCCGGCGCTGCTTCGAGCACCTTTTTTCACGCACGGAGCCCTGTGAGAACTGCGAGTCTTACCATGTCATGAAGGCAAAGGAGCCTCACCACCGGGAATGGACCGGTCCGGACAACCGCGACTACGAGATCTTTGATTTTCCCTTCACCGGCACCGATGGCTCTTCCTTCATTCTGAAGGTGGGCATCGACGTCACCAGGCGCAAGCGTGCCGAGGATGCCCTGCGGAAGTTAAACGAGACGCTCGAGCAGCGTGTCATTGAGCGTACGGACGAACTCGCGAAGGCCAGCGTCATCCTCACCGCCATCACCGAGAACACGCCGGCGCCCATCTACGTTACCGACCGTCTGGGCCGTTTTGTGATGTGCAATCCTGCCATGCTCAGAGTGATCGGCCGATCCGCCGGCGAAGCGCTTGGACGGTCGGCGATTGAACTCCTCGGCCCGGAGGCGGGCGGCCCCCTCATGACCAACGATCGACTCATTATGGAGACCGGGGCTACTGAGACCTTTGATGAAACGATCAGCGGCCGAATCTTCTTTTTCACAAAGACGCCCCTGCGGGGCGCGGGGGGAGACGTCACCGGGGCCATTGCCGTCGGAACGGAGATCACGGAGTTAAAGCAGGCTGAAGCGCAGACGCAGGAACTTCTGGAACGGTTGCAGCGGTTCGCCGAAGAGATGGAGGTCCAGAATGAAGAACTGCAGCGCACCACCGAGCAACTCCAGCAGAAAGGGGACGAATTGGCTCGCCTCAACCGGGTCTTGCAGGAAAGTGAGGCACATTTCCGCTCTCTCATAGAGAATGTATCGGATATTATCGTGCTCCTCGATAAAAAGGGGTGCATCACCTATACGAGCCCTTCAATCAAGCGGATTGGAGGCTACGACCCTGCCGATCTCATCGGTCGGAGCCTGCTCGACCTGGCACATCCCGACGATGTGCCGAAGGCGGTGGAAGCGATGAGAACCGGAGCGGCCCGGTCTTCGGCGAGACTCAACTTTGAGGTCAGGATTCGCGACATTGCCGGGCGATGGGTATTCCTCGACGTCACGGGCGCGAGCCTGCTCCGGGAGGGGAACGATTGTGGTTTCATCATGAACGCACGCGACATCACCGATAGAAAACGGGTCGAAGAGGAGCGGAACAGGCTGGTGGCCAGTCTTGAAAAGGCGCACAGGGAGGCAAACCTCTATCTCGACATCATGACCCACGATATCCGGAACGCGAATAATGTCTCCAGCATCTACGCCGATCTCATGCTCGACCTGCTTGAGGGTACCGAGAAGGTTTACGCTCAAAAACTCCGCGACAGCATCGTGCGGAGCACTGAGATCCTCATTAATGTGGCGACGATCCGACGAATTCATACTGAATCGGCGGTATTTGTACCGATCGATCTCAGCGCCGTTGTCGGGGAGGAGATCCGGAATTTCCGTGGAGTATCGATACGAATGGAGGTCCCACCGTTCAGGGTCCTGGCAGATAGCCTCCTGTCGACGGTTTTTACGAATCTCATCAGCAATGCCGTGAAGTTCGGCGGACTGGACGTGGAGATCGTCGTTCGGGCGGAGGAGCGGGACGGCGGGGTGCTGGTCTCGGTGGAAGATAACGGGCCGGGTATTCCGGACGACCTCAAAAGAAAACTCTTTCAGCGGTTCGAACGGGGGAAAGCCCTGGGAAAAGGGGAAGGACTCGGACTCTTCATCTGCAGAACGCTCGCCGAACGCTACGGAGGGCGGATCTGGATCGAGGACCGCGTGCCGGGATGCCCGGATAAAGGAGCGGCGTTCCGATTCGTACTCAAAAAGGCGGAGCAGGACCAAAAAGGTTGATTTTGCCGATGGTCTTCCGCAGGGCCCTCCTCTGCACGCGGCGGCATCCCCGCGCAGCGGGAGGTTCAGCGCTCCCGGTCGGTCGCATCATTCGGATTGGAGCGGGAGACCCTCCGGGACATTTCGCGGCATTGATATAGTTCCCGCGAAAAACACCTCCCCCGGGATGGCAGACACTCCAGTTCTTTCCCGGTCCGCGAGCACCGTGTTCTTTCTCGCTGTAGCGGTATTTCTCATCATCGGCATCAGGGCGATCTCGTATATCGCCACCATCATCGTCGTATCGCTGATCCTCACCATGATCGCATATCCCGCGGTGAAAGCGCTCCGGTCACGGGGACTGTCGGGGACCGCCGCCGTCGGTGCGGTCACCGTCGCCGCATGTCTTGCAGTCCTGCTCATCTGCTATCTTGTCTTCTTCTCGTTCGAAAGCCTGATCTCGGCGCTCCCCCTTTACCAGCGGGAGTTGACCGTCAGGCTCTCAGAACTTCTTGCCGTCTTAGAACGGTTCGGATTCAGCACGGGCTCGTTCTCCCCCTCTTCAATCGACCTGCAGCGGGTTGTCGGGCTCCTCTCTTCATCGGCCATAGGCCTCGCAGACCTCCTCCTCTATCTCTTCTTCATAGCGGTGACGACCATCTTCATGCTCCTTGAGGCCCCCCGGGTGCCCGCCCGCATACGGAGCATTACGGATCGATCCGAGAGTGTCGAGGCCTTCTCCCGCATGAGTAAGTATCTGATCGACTTCGTCATCGTCAGAACCGAGGCAAACCTCGTCCACGGTTTTCTTTTCGGTGCGTTCCTCTGGGTCATGGGGGTGCATGGAGCGGTTCTCTGGGGCGTGCTGACGTTTCTGCTCGCATACATCCCCTACATCGGTCTCATCATCGCGGCGCTCCCGGCGCTCTTCTTCGCCTGGCTGCAGTACGGGCTCTGGGGCGTGGTTCTGGTGATCGCCGCAGTTGTCGTCTTAAACGCACTGGTAGAGAACCCGATATTCGCACATTTCGCGTCGAGACGTTTTGACATCCCTGCTCTCGTCGTCATTCTCTCGGTCATATTCTGGGGATGGGCTCTCGGAGTCGCCGGAATGATCTTTGCCGTTCCGCTTACCCTTATCGTCCTGATGGCCGTCCAGTTCAGCGACGATTGGGCCTGGATGAATACGGTCCTGGGAGTCGACCATCTCTTTAAGGGTGAGCAGAAGCCCCGGACCGCGAGCAAGGAGACCGGGGCGCCGACGGCGAGATGAGAGGGCGGCCCGGACATGTTGCGGCGCCGGAAGGTTGATGCCTGCTTTGCGCACCTCGCGCATGAGATCGTCTGGAACCTCCGGAACGCACAGGGTCACGGGTATTTTCCCTTGCAGGGTGAGGGATTCTCGCACTGCACCTATCGGTGCTCAGGTTCGCTTGCGCTCACGTTCCCGGGTTCCCTCGCACCCAACGGTGCCCGTGCGATCCCACCGCGGTCCACTGCGGGCATGCCCGGTGAAGGATCAGGTTCCGGGCTATCCCTGTATGGACGAGCCCGGAAGACACACAGGGTCTGGCACCGGTCCCCCTGGAGATGGATGACGGGGATCGGAAGGGTATTTCAACAGCGTAAAACGTCTTTTCCGCATTCTTCAAGCCCGATCTCCTCCTGGCGGGTCCCTCAACGTCGGACGTTGCCGTCCACGACTCCGGCTTGCTCGCCGGCAGCAATCGCCAAAAAAAGATAGGATGTTTCGAAGAGTTACTCGGTCGGCTTTCCGTCGTAATGCTCTTCCTGTGCCATGGCCTCCGCGCGGGTCTTCCGGACGACCTTGTCCTGGTGCTCCGGCGGGGAGTAGATCGTATAGAGTTTGAGATCGGCGGCCTTTGAGGTGTTGACGACGTTGTGCCTTGCGCCGCTCGGTACGATCACGGCGCTGCCGTCTTTGACCGCGTGCTTGACGCCGTCGATCACAACAACTCCTTCCCCTTTCTCGAACCGGAAGAACTGGTCGACGGTGTCATGCACTTCCTCGCCGATCTCCTCGCCGGGCTTGAGGCTCATCAGCACGAGCTGGCTGAACTTCCCCGTATAGAGGACTCTACGGAAATCGGTGTTCTTTACAGTCTCAGTCTCGATGTCTGCCACAAATCCTTTCTTCATATTCACAACCTCTCTGTTACCGGGGTCGATTAGCAAATGGTGTTAACGGTTCAATGTGAGGCGCCGCAACTATTTCATCGTATTGATCCCGGCATGACCACTCCCGACCCGGCCCCTTTATTCAAAATCTTGATGGGATGAGGGAAGAGACCTTTCAGGGAAAAACCCGGGACCCTCATGATCCTATCACCTGCATTCTATGAACGAGATACCGTGACCGTCGCAAAGGACCTGCTGGGATGCCTGCTTGTTCACCGGGACGGGGCGGGGACGACGATGGGCTGGATCGTCGAGGATGAGGCCTATCTCCGGGGGGACCCGGCGGCCCACTCGTTCCGGGGAGAGACAAAGAGAAATTGCGTTATGTTCGGTCCGGCCGGCCATGCCTACATCTATCGGATCTATGGTCTGCACCTCTGCGTCAATGTCGTGACCGGAGAGGAAGGAGCGGGTGAGGCGGTCCTGATCCGTGCGCTCGAACCGGCCGCCGGGATCGACCGGATGCAGGTAAGGCGCGGGATCGACGACCCGGTCTCTCTTGCGAGCGGCCCGGGAAAACTGACGCAGGCGCTCGGCATCACCATGGACCTCAACGGCAGTTCCCTCCTTGACGGCCCCCTGCAGGTCTGGTCGCCCGGGAGCCTCCCCGGACGCCGACCGGAGGGAATGCCCGGGGAGGTGGTGCAGACGACCCGGGTAGGGATCACGAAGGCGGCGGACCTCCCCCTCCGGTTCTACCTGAAGGGGAGCCGGTACGTCTCGCGGCGGTGACGCCTCCGGGACCCCGGCGCCGGGGCCTGTTCCCCTCCGTCGCCCGGCCCTGCAGCGTTACGGTATATTCGGTCACCGGGATCTCTTTTCCCGCATGTCTCAGGGCCTCGTCCACGACAGAGCGCACCCCGCTACAGCAGGGCACCTCCATGTGCAGGACCGTGATCGACCGGATCGTGTGCCGCGAAAAGATCTCCGCAAGTTTGGTGACATACCCCCCGATGTCTGCATCCAGTTTCGGGCAGAAGACGAGCATGATCCTGCCCCGCAGGAACTCGCGGTGAAAATCCGCGTAGGCAAAGGGGACGCAGTCCCCGGAGACGAGGAGGTCCGCGTCGTCGAAGTAAGATGCCGCAGGGTTCACGAGCGTCAACTGGATCGGCCACTGCCTCAGTTCAGACTCCGTCCGCCCGGCACGCCCCTGATCGCCGGCCTCCTCTTCTCCTGGAAGGCTCCGCGCCACGGAACCCGGGCACGGCGCCGCAGGAGGCCGGGCGGCGTGCCGGGGAACCGGGATACCGTGCCCGGCGAGATACGCGACCGCCTGGCGGTAGAGTTTCTCCTCTCCGTGGCCAAGAAGGTGTTCAAGGTGCGCCCTGACGACGGCCTCCCCCTGGGGGACAATCTTTGCCATCACTGCCTCCTCGTCGTACGGCCCGGCCTCCCGCTCAACGACGCAGATCGCCCCCTCCGGGCACGCCCCGATACAGGCACCGAGTCCGTCGCAGAAGAGGTCGCTCACCAGCCGTGCCTTTCCCTCGATGATCTGGAGCGCTCCTTCCGGGCAGTCGGGTATGCAGAGCCCGCACCCGGTGCACTTCTCCTCGTTGATATCGATGATTTTTCTCTTCATCCGGGACTTCCTCCATCCGATAGATCGTAACCGGCCCCCGCTCAAAAACGTTTGCAACCCGGGGACGATCTCCCGGGTGCAGTATCGCGCCTCACAAGAAAGCAGTTATCCCTGAAAAAAAGATTTATATGGTAATGTCCTCATCACCGGTCCGTCGCCCTGCGTCTACCTTCGATATCTTCAATGTTTATTTTGAGCGCATCTACGACCCGACGATGCACGTTGTCTTTGTATTCGACGGCGAACTCGACGACGAGGTCCTGAGGAAGGCGACGAAGCGGCTGATCGCGTCCGATCCCTACCTGCGGTCGAGGTTTGCAGAAACGGACGGCCTGCCCGTCTGGGAGGAGGTCCCGGAAGAATTGTGGGAGCGGGCGTTCGTCCTCGCCCCGCCCGGAGAAGATGAGAGTCGGCCCCTCAGCGAACCCCCGCCGCCGCTCGATCTCCGCTCCGGGCCGCAGGTGCGGGTCGGTCTCTACCGCCGGGCGGGAGGCGACATCCTCGTCGTCACCTGCCACCACGGCTTCTGCGACGCCCACGGCGCCACCGTCCTTGCACGAGACCTCTTTGCGACCTACCGGGGGATCATGGAGAACCCGGATTTTCGGCCGGTTTCCCGGAGACCTTACGACCGGAGCACGGACCGCGTCCTCGCGCTCTACTCTGAGGAGGAGCGGGAGCGCGCACTCGCCGCGGAAGAACCCTTCGTCGACCGGTGGCGCTTCCCGGTCGAACGGATGGGGAGGGGAACCCCCAGGATCGCCTCCCGGACGCTCTCTTCCGGACGACTCGGGCTCATAAAAGCGTTCGGCAAGCCACATGGGGCTACGGTGAACGATCTCCTCATCGTTGCGTTCTTCCTTGCCTTTATAAAGATCCGGAGCGATCCTGCGGACCTGGGAGCGCCCCGCTCTCTTCTGACATCCGCCGACCTGCGGAGGAAACACCCCGGTTGCCCGGGCAGGGACCTCCCGATGAATTTCTCCGTCTCCTATGAGGTCACCCTCATCGCAGAAGAGGGAGAGCGTCTGGAGGACCTCATCGACCAGGTAACGGCGATAACGGCCCGCCGTAAGGCAGGGGACCTCGGCCTCGCACCCATCCTCTTCTACGAAGGGATCATGGCGGGCGGGATGCCGGCGATGCGCGCGTTCTTTGACGAGATGATCGAGCGGTACCAAAAATCCGGCCTGAAAAACCCGGTCTTCTCCAATCTCGGGATCTTTGATCCCGGCGACTACCTCCCCGTTCCGGGGAAGAACGGCACGGACCTCGATCTCCTGGACGTCCGGTACCTCCCCTGCGTCTGCTGGCCGTATGGATTCCTGATGATTGCCTCCACCTTCCGCGACCGCCTGACGATCACGACGGCGTACGAAGAAGGGCCCTACTCGACGGCAGCCATGGAGCGTTTCCTCGAGTACGTGGATGAATTCCTCCCGTGAGGCGTGCAACTCTCCCCCGCGGGAGACTCATACCTTTTTTGCTGTTGCGCCCACCATTGCACGGATAGGGCGGTGCCGGGCCGAAGGTCGGGCATCGTACGGGAGAGCACTCATATGAATGCGCGCACGTTCAGCGTAAAGCCGGTCGGCATCGTGCATGCCGACGAAGGATCGTTCTTTATAGAGATAGCCGAACCGTTTCGGCCAGCCCTCCTGGGGCTTGACGGGTTTGGCCATATACTCGTGCTCTGGTGGTGCGATCGATCCGATACGGAGGAGTGCCGGAGCGAGACCACGTGCAGAAAACCTTACACAAAGGGCCCTGAGATGATCGGGATCTTCGCCACCCGGTCGCCGGTTCGGCCAAACCCGATCGCACTCTCGGCGGTCCCGGTGCTCGGCATCGATACCGCCGCAGGCATTATCAGGGTTCCATTCATCGATGCCGACGATCACACGCCGGTGCTGGACATCAAGCCCTACCTTCCGGCTACCGAGCGGGTCCGGGATGTGAATGTGCCTGCATGGTCGTCTCACTGGCCGCAGTGGTACGAAGACAATCGGGGGTTCGACTGGGCGGCGGAGTTCACGTTCGGGGAATGAGCGAGCATATGCCGGCCGGCGCAGCGTAACCTCCACCAAAATCACGGTAGATGACCGAGGAAATACGAATCCGGCGGTGAGCCGACAGAGAAAGACGCTGCTACGACCGGATCGCGGAACCTCTGTGAGGTGGTCGGTATCCCTCCGACATCGGGGCTGCTCTCGCCGGCTCGATCATCGGCCTCCACCTCACCGGCCTCGACTTCTCAGGTGTGGGGCATTGAGGAGGGCGCGTACGCGATGCTCCAGGGGACCCGTCCGTAGACCCTTGCCTGCGGGATGTTTGACTCCCCCGTCGGTCTGGCCGCATGGATCATCGAGAAGTTCCGCCCATGGAGCGCCGGTGATCCCGGGCCGGTCTTCTTGAAGGACGACCTGCCGACCAACATTATGCTCTACCGGATCTGCGATTTTCCGGTCAAGGATGACCGGCAAGGGTCACCCTTCCGGGTCGTATGATCCGGACATGAGGATATCCCCGGTCACAGAGAGCCCCCTTAGCGGATTCCTGTATTCTGCAGCGATATACGACGAACATGTCTCCTTCGGGACCTACTCCCCGCACCCGAACGGACGCCTTCATACGCTCCGATACGAATTCCCGGAACGTCTATGCGTGATAGCGCGCTCCCTCAAATCGTCGGTTTGGCGACTTATAGTAGACAGAGACAGGGCCGTCAGGTACCGCGAAGAGTGGGTCTCGCTCTCCCCGGAGGGTATCGGCCCGGTCCCGCTACGTGAGTATGCAGAGCGCACGCCGGAGGATATCCGGGCGTTTTTCCATCCGTTTCGTGAGGCGTCGGCGTAACGAAGCTGGTTCCCGGAAGGGAGCAATTTTTCCCGGGATCGGGTCGGCCCATCCAAAAGTTGAAGTCGGCGGCGACCAGAGATACGGAAGAATGCAGCACACGAAGAACGGGTACGGGACGGGCCGCTTCCGAAACACAGGGGCAGGCGGGGTGAACCCTTGATCTGCGCACCGGGAGGCCCTGCCCTGGTCTCGTGGAACGTCACCCTCCGCTGTCCGCTGAAGTGCGCCCACTGCTACGCGGACGCAGGCGAGAACGAAGCGGAGGGGGTGCTCTCGACCGATGAGGCGTTCTCGGTCATCGACCAGATAGCAGCGACCGGAAAACCCGTCGTCGTCCTCTCCGGCGGGGAACCCCTCCTGCGGGAGGACATCTTCGAGATCGCCCGGTACGGGACCGAGCGCGGGCTCGTGATGGCGATGGGCACGAGCGGCTACCTCCTCGATCACGAGACGGCAGAACGGCTCAGAGAGGCGGGAATCCGGTCGGTAGCGATCAGCATCGACTCGGTGGATTCACAGCGGCACGACGCGTTCCGCGGCGTTGCCGGGGTATGGGAGCGGGCGGTCGCGGCGATCAAGCACTGCCGCGACGCGGGGATCGACGTCCGGATCAACATGACGGTCATGCGTCCCCTCCTCGCCGACGTCGAGGCGGTCCTCGCCCTGGGTGAATCCCTCGGCGTACGTGACTATCAGGTCTTCTTCCCGGTGGAGACCGGGAGGGCACGCGGGCTTGGCGCAGGCAGCCCCGGCGAATATGAGACGCTGATCCGGGAGATTCTCGTCAGGTACCGGAAAAGCGATCTCCGGATTCGCCCGACGTGCGCCCCCCAGTTCCGCCGCATCGCAGACGAGGCTGGGATCGAGAACTCCGGGTGGAGCCGGGGGTGTCTGGCCGCCATCAGTTACTGCCGGATCTATGCGACCGGGGAGGTGACGCCCTGCCCCTACCTGCCGGTGAGTGCGGGCAACGTCCGCACCACCCCGTTCCACGAAATCTGGTACAACTCCGACCTATTTTCAGCTCTGCGCGATCCGGACCGGCTCACCGGGAAGTGCGGGCGGTGCGACTACCGGACAACCTGCGGGGGGTGCAGGGCGCGGGCGTACCGCGGGGCCGATACCGTCCCCGCCCGGTGGTGCGACGGTCTCCTGCGGCCGGACGACCCCTGCGGAGAGGTCTCGCGCGAGGACCCGTGGTGCCGGTACGAGCCCCGGAGCATCGACCGGACCGACCTCGCGATCCTCGATGCCCTCCAGGACGACCTCCCCCTGGTGCCCCGCCCGTGGGCCGCCATCGCGGCGCCCCTCGGGATCACGGAGAACGAACTTTTGGCACGGATGCAAAGGCTGCACGTCTCGGGCATTCTCCGCAACGTCTCGCCGGTCTTTGAATCACGCCGGTTTGGGCTTGCCACCGCGTCCCTGATCGCGCTCCGCGTGCCGGAGGACCGGGTGCGGGAAGTGGCCGGGATCGTCAACGGCTACCCGGAGGTCTCGCACAACTTCCGGCGGGACCATCCCTACGCCCTCTGGTTCACCCTCGCCGCCCCGACAGAGGATCGGCTCGACGAGGTGCTCGCGGATATCCTTGCCCGAACGGGCATCTCCGGGGAGGATGTGCTCAACCTCCCCACCGTGCAGGCCTATAAAATTGACGTCCGTTTCCGTCTCTTCGAGGAGGACCATGGACCCGATTGATGCCGGCCTTCTTGCAGAACTTGAGAAAGGGGTGCCTACGGTCAGTGAACCGTTCTCCGAGATTGGAAGACGGCTCGGCATCCCGGGGGAGGAGGCGCTCGCGCGGACCCGCCGCCTCCACGACGCGGGGGTGATCCGGAAGATCCGGGCGCGGATAAACCAGCGGCTCGTCGGGATCACGGCAAACGCCCTCGTTGCGTGGCGGCCGCCCGCGGAATGGGACGAAGAGGCGTTTTCCCGGTTCGCGTCCAGTCCCGGGATCTCCCACTGCTATCTGCGCCGACCGGTGCCGGGGAGGTGGGAGTACGTCCTTTATACCGTGCACCACGGCAGGAGTCGCGAGGAGGTGCTCCGCGCGGTCGAGGAGATTGCACGGGCGGCCGGGTGCGGGGAGTATCTCGTGCTCTTCAGCACCGAGGAGTTCAAGAGAGTGCCGAATGTACGTATCGGCGAGAATGGAGGTGACCTGCCATGAACAGGATTACACAGTGTATGCATGGACGGGGCACGGTCAGCGGCGTCATGCGTCACCAGAACCGCCCTCTTTCCGAGATGCCGGGGAAATACCTCGCGTTCGCGCGGGATTACAGGCCGGTCGTCTTCTGGAACCTCACCGACCGGTGCAACCTCGCCTGCGCCCACTGCTACAGCAGGTCCGGGCCGGCCTGCGGGACGGAGGAAGAACTCTCGACCGGTGAGGCCCTCACGCTCATCGAAGACTTTGCCGCAGCGGGCGTGCCGCTCATCCTTTTTTCCGGCGGCGAACCCCTGCTCCGCGAGGACCTACCGGAACTCGCACGCGCGGCGGCGAACCGGGGGATCAGGACTGCTCTCAGCACGAACGGCACCCTGATCACCGCCGACGCCGCCCGGATGATCCGGGACTGCCGGATCGGGTACGTCGGGATATCCCTCGACGGTGCGGGACCGGAGACCCACGACGCGTTCCGGGGAACGGCCGGTGCGTTTGAACGGGCGATGGAGGGGTTTGCCCGGTGCCGGGAAGCCGGCATCCGGACCGGCCTCCGGGTCACCCTGACGAATGCGAACCGGGGAGAACTCGAAGCCCTGATCGACCTCGCGGCGGCGCTCGGCGCCTCCCGGTTCTGCCTCTACTGGCTTGTGCCCAGCGGGCGGGGGGGCGACGCCTACGACCGTCTCCAGGTGGGGCCGGAGGAGGTGGACGGGGCGCTCACCCTCCTTTACCGGAGGGCGTTGGAGACCGATCCTGGGTCCATGGAGTTCCTCACCGTCGACGCCCCGCAGGACTGCGTCCATCTGCTCCGCGCTATGGAGCGGGACGGGTCCTCCGACGTTGCTGAGGCGGAAGCACTCGTCCGGTCCCTGAACGGGGGGTGCAGCGCGGGCAGGCGGGTGGCGAACATCGATCCGCAGGGAAACGTCTACCCCTGCCAGTTTGCCCGTGCGCGCGAGTTCCTCGTCGGCAACGTCCGGGAGCAGCCGTTCTCCCGGATATGGCAGGAGGCGGAAAACCCGGTTCTCTCCCGGTTCAGGGCCGTTCCAAGGGAACTCGCGGGGAAGTGCGGAAAGTGCGGATACCGCGACCTCTGCGGTGGGGGCTGCCGGGTGCGGGCGTATGCGGCCGGCGGGGACCATGCTTCGGAAGACCCGTTCTGCTTCGTCGATACCGGCCGGTAAAAAGAGAGTGAGCGGCGGGCGCTACTCCACGCGGTCGAGCGGGATGCCGAGCGCCTCCGCAACGCCTTTCCCGTAGGCCGGGTCGGCCTTCAGGCAGTTTCCGATGTGCCGGATCTTGATGAACTCGGGCGCATCTCCCATGGCGCGGGCGGTGTTCTCGAAGAGGACCTGCTGCTCGCCCGGGCTCATCAGGCGGAAGAGTTTACCAGGCTGGGTATAGTAGTCGGAGTCGTCCTCGCGGAAGTTCCAGGCTCCCGCCGCGCCGGAGATCTCGAGGGGCGGCTCCCGGTATTCCGGCTGCTCCTGCCATTCGCCGAAACTGTTCGGTTCGTAGCCGACGGCGGCGCCGGCGTTGCCGTCCACCCGCATCTGACCGTCGCGGTGGGAGGGGTTCGCAAAACACTTCGGGCGGTTGACCGGGATCTGGTGGTGATTGACGCCCAGGCGGTAACGCTGCGCGTCCCCGTAGGCGAAGAGACGCCCCTGCAGCATCTTATCGGGCGAGAACCCGATGCCCGGCACCACGGCGGCGGGGTTGAACGCGGCCTGCTCCACATCCTGGAAGTAGTTCTCGGGGTTTCTGTTCAGTTCGAGCACGCCCACCTCGATCAGCGGGTACTCACCATGGTACCAGACCTTGGTCAGGTCGAAGGGGTTGTAGGGCATCTTCTTCGCCTGTTTTTCAGTCATCACCTGGATGTACATCGTCCAGCGGGGGAAGTCGCCCCGTTCGATGCTCTCGAAGAGGTCGCGCTGGTGGCTCTCGCGGTCTTTGGCGACGATCGCCTCGGCCTCCTGGTCGGTCAGGTTCTTGATGCCCTGCTGGGTCCGCAGGTGGAATTTAACCCAGACGCGCTCGTTTTTTGCGTTGATCATGCTGAACGCATGGCTGCCGAAACCGTGCATGTGGCGGTAGGAGAGGGGGATCCCGCGGTCGCTCATGGTGATGGTCACCTGATGGAGCGCCTCCGGAAGGGAAGTCCAGAAGTCCCAGTTGCTGGTTGCAGAGCGCATGTTCGTCCTCGGATCGCGTTTTATGGCGCGGTTGAGGTCAGGGAATTTGTGGGGGTCGCGTATGAAGAAGACGGGGGTGTTGTTGCCGACCAGGTCCCAGTTTCCTTCCTCGGTATAGAACCGCATGGCAAAACCGCGGATGTCGCGCTCTGCATCGGCTGCACCGCGCTCACCGGCGACCGTCGAGAAGCGCACGAAGACCTCGGTCTCCTTGCCCACCTCAGAGAAGAGTTTTGCCTTGGTGAACCGGGTGATGTCGTGGGTGACGGTGAACTTGCCGAAAGCGCCGGAGCCCTTGGCATGCATACGCCGCTCCGGGATCACCTCCCGGTCGAAGTGAGCGAGTTTCTCCTGGTACCAGACGTCCTGCATCAGCATGGGGCCGCGGGGACCTGCGGTCACGGCGTTCTGATTGTCCGGCACGGGTGCGCCGGCGGCGGTGGTCAGTTTCTTTTTATTCTCCATGATCTACTCCTCGTTTCTCTGTGCTCGTTGAATGAGGCAGGGTGGGGAAATCCCTTTAATGTAGACTTTATCTCCGTTCATTTAAATCTTCCCGGACAAGCGTCCGCCGGAGCGGCAGGGCGATCCCGGTCCCGGCGGCTACGGAGGGAAAGGGTCGTTTGCGGAGGAGACTCCGGAAGGGAAACCGTTTTCTCCCGATAGTGGACGCAGGGAGAGTGTCAACAGGCGGACCAGCGCCCGATACCCCGTGATCCGGCAGTTTGCGCCTCCGGTGTTCAGGTCCCCGGGCGTTCCGGTATCCTGCCTGATCTGCCATGGGAGGGCCGGCCGCTCGCTCCGGGTTGCTCACAAATATTGCCGCAATCTATGCGTCTTCATGAAGGATTCAGCGGGTTTTACCATTTACTCCATGTATTTATCATCTTTTTACAAAGCAGTAGTCAGCGCTTCACCGTTCCGGACATGGACCGTACGCCGGAAGATGCGCCAGGACTACCTGAGTTCCACCACGCAGGGTTCGGGCATACCCTTGTTTCGGAAACAAACGTGATGAGCTGGAGGACTTGAATGGAAAAAAAACAAATTTACATCGGTCTCGCGGTTATCGTCGTTGTGATCATTGCAGGTGTCGCGATCTTCTGGTCACAGGGGGGGCAGGCAGCACCTGCAGCAGACCCGGTGACCTCAGCCGAACTAAAGACCCTCAGGGTGGGCTATCTCCCGAACAACGGCGGGACGCTGATCTTCGTTGCGCAGGAGAAGGGCTTCTTCAGGGAGCAGGGCCTCAACGTGGAACTCTCGTCGTTCACGAACAGCGCCGAAGGTGTTAACGCAATCATCTCCAAAAAACTCGATACCGGTGGATTCGGGGTTGCCCCTCTTGTCTTCATCGCAAAGGGTGCAGACCTCACCGTATACGGCGGACAGATGGGTGCCGGAGCCGGAATCATCGTGAAGCCGGAGAATGCTCAATTGTATAACGATCTCTCCGATTACAAAGGAAAGACCGTCGCAACCGTCCGTATGTCGTCGGGGGACATCAACTTCCGGGGAGCGCTCCTGGACGCCGGGTTCGACCTGAAGAACGATATCACCATCCAGGAACTGGAATCGGCCGCTGCGGTCACGGAAGCGGTGAAATCGGGCAAAGTCGATGTGGGGCTGACCTGGACGCCGTATATGGAGATCGCCAAGAAGCAGAACCTCCCGGTCGTTCTCTATACGGACGACTACTTCCCGAAACATCCCTGCTGCCGCATCTCGGCCCTCACCGAGACGCTGGAAAAGGACCGGGATACCTACGTGAAGTATGAGAAGGCGCTCATCAAAGCCTACCACTACTCAAAGACCAATCCGGAAGAGACCGTCGATGCGGTATTGAAGTACGTTCAGACCGATAGAGACGTCCTCACCGAGGCCATCAACTCTCCGCACTTCTACATCTCGCCGGACCCGAACACGAAGGGCATCCTGCACACCTACGACCTGCTTACGAGGATTAAGTATGTCGACACGACGACGGTCGACGTCAACGATCACATCAACACGTCCATCTACAAGGAGGCGCTCGACGAACTTATCAGGGAGAACCCTAACGAGACGTTCTACCAGGAGCTGAAAGCGGAATTTGCGACCCTGAACCCCTCGTAACGGGAAAGATCATCCTGCAACTCTTTTTTCCGCTTCTTCAGCGATCTTTCACACCTCATCGAAAATATGCATGCCGTCAAAAGATTGAAATATCGGCCTGGCAGACCGGTTGCGTGATGTGGAGCCATCCCGATACTCTCCGGATCGACAATACATGAAGTCATCCCAGAAGTGTCTAGCGCTGAAGATTCATATCGTTCAGAGTATTTTGACACATCCTCGGGAGGAATTGAGCAATTTTTGGTGTCAAATTGCTGACACGGCTTCCCTCCGGGTATCGCCACGCGGGGGAGGGGCCGGGAGGGGGATGGCCCCTTCGAAACTCTTCGAGTTTCTCAAGTGCCCGCCCTGTGGTCGGGCACCCTTCGCAGCCTCACGGTGCTCATGCACCCGGTTCGAAGACCAAAGGTCTTCTCAAGCTCCGGCCCTTCGGCCCGTCGCACCGTTCCGCCGGGTACACCTCCCGATCCCTCACTCGAAACTCTTCGAGTTTCTCGAACGACTGCCGTTTCGGCAGTCGTTCCCCGCGTGGCGATACCCAGAGAGGAGCCGTATCAGAGGTTTGACGCCAGAGACCACTCAATTTTTCGCGGGGAGGCGACAGAATACTCTGAACTATAGGAATCGTCAGCCGCTGGAAACTTTTAGGATGACTTCTACTTCAGAAAATTTGACCGAATTTCGTTGAGCAATAGTTTGCGTTCAGTTGTTCCGCACCGCAATGTGCCACCTCGATCCCGCACCCGACAACGAAGCAATTAATACTAATCATGATTAGTACTAATCATGATTAGGGAGTTCGTCGACCGCGAGACCGAGCGTGCCCTCCTCGAGGAGGAGTGGCGAAAAGACGGCGGGAGGCTGATCATCCTCTACGGGCGGCGTCGGATCGGCAAGACACGGCTGGTCACCGAGTTTATCCGCGGGAAGGCGGGTATCCTTCATTTCGCCGAGGATACCGCGGCGCAGATCCAGATCCGACGGCTGCAGGAGGCAGTAGCGCAGTTCTTCGCCGACCCGCTCCTTGCAACGCTTGAGATCACGACCTGGGATCAACTCCTTACCTACCTCTCCCAAAAACCGCTCCCGGAGCGCCGCTACCTCGTCATCGATGAATTCACCTACTTGATCAAGAACGATCCAACAGCCCTATCCGCGCTTCAGAAAGCCTGGGATACCGCCCTTGCCGGATCGAACTGGTGCATCCTCCTCTCCGGGTCGATGCTCGGGCTGATGACCGACAGTGCGCTCTCCTACACCTCCCCCCTCTACGGGCGGCGGACCCGTGATATGCTCCTTGGACCGCTCCAACTGGTGGATGCACGAAGATTCCTCCCTTCGTTCTCTTTCCAGGATGTCCTCAAGGCTCACCTGACCATCGGCGGCATCCCCGAGTACCTCCTCAAGGCCGGAGACTATCCCGACTACGCCACCTTCGTCGAGCGGGAGTTCTTCAGTAAGTACAGCTACTTCTACCGGGAGCCCTACTTCCTCCTCTCGCAGGAGTTCAGGGAGTTGAAGACCTACCAGGCGATCCTCAATGCCGTCGCCGTCGGCAACACGGCCCCGGGTGCGATCGCCCAGTTCTGCGGCATGGACCCCCGCCATCTCTACCCCTACCTTGGGGCGATGACCCGGCTCGGGATCATCGAGAAGGAGCTGCCTCTCCTCGGCAGCCGGAGGCAAGGGCTGTACCGGATCAAAGATTGTGTCTTTGACTTCTGGTACAACTTCGTATTTTCACACCGGCAGGCGATCGAGACGGAGAACCATTCAGTTGATACCGTCGATATGAACCCGTACTTCGGCAAACGGTTTGAGATCTTTGTTCGGAACGAATTCGCCCGGAAGATCTTTTGGGGGTATACTACAGGGCGATGGTGGTATCGCGGTGAGGAGATCGATCTTGTCGCCGTCCGGGAGATCGATAACGGCATCGTCTTTGGGGAGTGCAAGTGGGGGAGCCTTACGGAAAGAGAGGCCCGCGGCGTGCTCGTGCGGCTTGTACGGAAAGCGGAGCATGTCCGGCACGAACACTATCCCAACGAGCGCTTCTGCCTTGTCGCCGGCGGTGTCGAAGGGAAAGGCCGGCTCCGCGATGAGGGTTTTCTCGTCTACGACCTCGCGGATATAGAAGCGGCGTACACCGCGGGGTAATTCCCCTCCACCTATTGCAGAAGTTGAGAACAAGCAGAATAGGAGGGAATGCAAAGACCCCATTCTGACTCTAACCGCTCTCGACGATGAGTTTCCCGTCGCCGATCCCCATGTTGCAGTAGATGGGGAACGTCCCGACCTTGTCCGCGGTGAACTCGATCACGTTGTCGCCCGATCGGATCGCCTTGCTAACATTGTACCCGCCGATGTTGACCACGAGCATGCACCCCCGGAGGGTGGCGGGGTCACCCTCGATCCGGACGTTCGTGCCCTGCTTCACGCGGATCTCGGCCGGCGAATACTGGAAGCCGTCGTAGCTCAGGCTGATAGTCTCGGTCTGCCCGGTCCCGGTGCCAACGGGGTTTGTTGCATTGGTGTCGCCCGTACCGGGTGTCGGAACGTTCGGGACGGGGGACGGCCCGATGCCCCCGCAGTGCATGAAGAGTATCGCAACGGCTGCTACAGCGATTATGCCGATCCCTGCTTTCATCGTTGAGTTCATGGTCCTCATCTCCTCCTTATCCAAGCTGATCCTCTTTTAGCGGCACAAAGTGCATCATATCGAAGCTCGAGTTCGTTCTCTCAAGCACTCCGACCACGACCACGTTCTCTCCGAAGAATCCCCTGATCGGGTCGCCGACCTCGTCGAACAACTTCTCTTCCCGCATCATTTCGGCCTCGGCCGAGCCGAGCACGAGCGGGTAGTACTCCCCTCCCCCGAGATCGTGCATCGAATACCCGCTCATGTCGCCCTCGGCAAGCACGAACTTCGTCGGCACGGTCTCGTTCAGGTCGAGGAAGTAGAAGAGCTTCGGCACCCCATCCGGGGCCATCTTCGAGTATACTCTCCCTTCTTCGCCCACGAGATTCCCGTAGTCGTGCGTGTCGAGGAAGTGCAGGTCGTCGACGAACGTCCCGGTTTCGGTCAGGACTCCGCCGATCTCGATCCTGTCTATCCCGAAGAAGTCCGTCAGGCTGTCTCCCGGCTTCTCGAACAACTTCTCCTCTTTCATCATCTCTCCTTCGGCGTACCCGACGATCATGGAGTTCACGCCGGGGATTCTCGCGCCTTCCGCTGCGCTGAGATTGGCAAGCGCGTTGCTCTTCGCATGGGCAAACACCTTGGGCGTGCCGTCCGGGGCGAACGCGACCTTGTAGGTGATCCCGTCGAAGATCGACGGGTCGACCGAGCCCGACATCGCACCGTCCCCCATGCCGTCCGTGACCCCGAGTGCAAAATACCCGACGGACCCAAGAAGCATGACCGCAAGAGCAAACGCAAACGCGCCCCTGTTCTCCTTGAACCATGCACCGACCTTCATGCTGTCACCCAGAACCTTGCCCACCTGAGGGTGAGCGCGTTCGTCACGACCGATACGCTGGAGAGCGCCATGGTGCCGCCCGCGATGATGGGCGAGAGCAGGAGCCCGAACGCGGGGTACAGGAGCCCCGCTGCAATCGGTATCCCGATGACGTTATACACCAGCGCCCAGGCCATGTTCTGCCGGATCTTCCTGATCGTAGCCCTGCCGAGCCGGATCGCCTGCGGCACGTCGAGCGGGTCCGAACGCATCAGGACGACGGAGCCGGCCTCCATCGCCACGTCCGTCCCCGAGCCCATCGCGATCCCGATATCCGCCTGTGCGAGTGCGGGGGCGTCGTTGATGCCGTCGCCGACCATCACGACTTTGTGCCCCTTCTCCTGGAGCCGCTTCACGTACTCGGCCTTGTCCTGGGGCAGGACTTCTGCAAAGACGTTCTCTATGCCCGCAATGTTGGCGATCGCACGGGCAGTCTTCTCGTTGTCCCCGGTGATCATCCAGGTCTCGATCCCGAGGTTCTTCAGGTCCTCGACCGCCCGTGCACTCGTCGCCTTGATGGTGTCCGCAACGCCGATGATCGCGGAGGGGGTGCCGTCGACTTTCAGGATCATCGCCGTCTTCCCCTCGTCCTGGAGACGGCCGACCACGGCCGCCGTCTCCGCGTCGAGGGTGCCCCGCTCCGGTTTCCCGAGGTAGATCGATCTGCCGTCGACGGTCGCGGCGACACCGAAGCCGGGTATGGCCTCAAACTCCCGGGCCTCCCCGGGATTCGCGCCCTGCTCCCGCGCGTACTCGGTGATGGCGTCGGCAAGCGGGTGTTCGGAGTTCCGCTCGACCGCATACGCGTATCCGATCAGGGACGGCAGATCGCCCTCCGGGCCCGCGGCGAGGAAGTCCGTCACCCGGGGTTTGCCTTCGGTGATGGTCCCCGTCTTGTCGAAGACGACCGCGTCCACCTTGTGCATCATCTCGAGACTCTCGGCGTTCTTGATCAGGATGCCTTTCTGCGCACCGATCCCGGTGCCGACCATGATCGCCGTGGGCGTCGCTAGGCCGAGGGCGCACGGGCAGGCGATCACGAGCACTGCCACGGCCACCATGAGGGCGAACGGGAACGACATCCCGAGCGCGAAGTACCACGCGACGAAGGTGATCGCGGAGATCACGATCACGATCGGCACGAAGATCCCGCTGATCCGGTCGGCGAACCGCTGAATGTCGGCTTTGCTCCCCTGTGCGTCCTCGACGAGCCGGACGATCTGGGAAAGGACCGTGTCGGTCCCGACCCTGGCCGCCTCGAACCGCAACACCCCGTTCTTGTTGATCGTCCCGCCGATGACCGTCGATCCTGCAGCCTTCTCAACCGGGATGCTCTCCCCGGTGATCATGCTCTCATCGACGGCCGATCTGCCCTCGACGACCGTCCCGTCGACCGGGACCTTCTCGCCGGGCGAGACAAGCAGGAGATCGCCTACCACAACTTCTTCGATCGGGACTTCGACCTCACGGCCGTCCCGCACCACGGTCGCGACCTTCGGCGCAAGGCCCATCAGTTTCCTGATCGCGTCGCTTGTCCTGCCTTTGGCCACCGCCTCGAGGTATTTCCCGAGGACCACCAGGGTGATCAGGACGGCCGCCGTCTCGAAGTACTGCTCCGTAACGAGCCCGAACATTGCGGCGACGCTGTATCCGTAGGCTGCGCTCGTCCCGACCGCGATGAGCGTATCCATGGTCCCGATCCGGTTCTTGAGCGCGCTCCAGGCTCCGAGGTAGAAGTTCTTGCCCACCACGAACTGTACGGGGGTCGCGAGCAAGAAGAGCAGGAGCACATGATACGGCACGTCCATGAAGACCATGCCGAACAGGAACGCCGGAACGGCAAACAGGGCGCTGAAGGCAAGGGTGATCTTCAGGTCCGAGATCTCCTTCTCCCGGATACGACGCTCGCTGTCGGGGTCGACCCCGATCTTTGCCCCGTACCCTTTCGATGCGATCAGGTCGATGAGCCTCTGCTCGTCGAGCAGCGACTCGTCGAACTCCACGCGCGCCTTCCGGGACGCGTAATTGACGTTTGCGGCCAGAACCCCGGGCGTCCTCTGGAGCGCCCTTGAGATCAGAGTGGCGCACGAGCCGCAATGCATGCCCTCGACGTTGATCTCAGCCTTTTTAACCATCTTTTCACCTTACACTCCAAGCACATACCCTGTCTTCGGTCCGTACACGTACACGACCGTGAGAACCAGGTTCATTGCGAGCGCGAGAACCGCAAACTCGCTCCCGCTTGCTTTCATATCGCCCGGCCTCATATTCCCGAACTCTTTATACAGCATGTAGCTGTACGCCGCCAGGATGACCGCCTCGGTTGCGGTCAGGATGAAGAGGAACGGTACGAGCCGGTCGTAGATCAGCATGGCAGAGAGCATGGCCCCCATCGTGCCGGCCATCAGGCCGCCCATCATGCCCTCCATCACGCCCATGACCCCGCAGGACCGCCCCGTGACGTAGCCGAGACTCATCCCGGTCAGCATTCCGACGATACTCCCGAGAAACATCCCGTTCGTCGCGCCTACGAACGCACCGATCAGGAAGCCTCCCGCCATCCCGAACGTCATGCCCGTCATCATGCCCGTCATGCAGGACGAACTCTTCCGAAACGCGTTCGAATGGTAATAAGCGAACAAGAACGCCGCGACGGAGACGGCGGTCAGGACCGTAACGCTCCAGTAGGTATTCAGGAACCCGGGGATACGGCTGAAGACGAAGGCGTAGAGCGCGGCCTGTGCAGCCAGCACGACGGCGACCGCTCCGAAGGCGCGCTTCATGAGCGCATGCTCGACCTCGAATCCCCGGGCGTTGAGGATCATGCTCTTTAAGAAGGCGAACCCGCGGCGTAGCGAGCCGGCCTCGAAGCCGTCCGCGGCCTTCTCTCCGGGAAGGAGCAGCTGGTAGCCCTTCTCGCGCAGTTCGTCGCGGATTGCCTGGAGTTGCCCTCTACGGCTCTCGATGACCACCCGGTTGTTAGCCGTGTCGATGGACTTGACCCGCGCCCCCTCGTGTCTTGCCACCGTGCGCTCGATGATCCTCGCGCAGGACTCGCAGTGCATCCCGTGCAGCACGAGGTTGGACTCGATCAGTCCGGTCCCGGTCCCCGGTTCCGGTTCAGACCGTGAAGCCTTCACCCCGGATCGCCTGCCTGATCGCCTCAAGGGTCGCCTCCGAGTCGTAATCTACGATAACCGCTCCGCTCGTGTGATCGGCAGAGAGCACTCTTGCGCCATTTATTTCGCTAATCGCGTCTGCGATGAGCATTTCACAACTTCTGCAGTGCATTCCCGAAACATTCAGTGTGGTTTTCATTTGCGAAACCTCTGCTATGCCGTTGTGAGGATTCCGTAAAACGTGTTCTCACCAATCCATCTCCCTGTCGGCAACCGGGATGAAGTGTCGAGAAACGGTCTAACTATCGAGAAAGATGTACGGTCTACCGGTCGAGGGGCCGACCACAGCCGACAGATACTTCCAAAAAAAGGCGGACGCCATTCAAATTTTCTGAAAAAAAATACCGTCGGAGATTATTTATCAAAACAGGGATGACGAACCCTTCTTCCAAGACTCTGCATCGTCAACTCATCGCCGCCATGCCGTCCGGCTTCTCGCCGCCGATCCGGCTCATCGACCGGCCCGCTTCGTCGGTCAGAGCATACCGGGCGTACCGTCCCTCGTGCCGCTCGGTGATGATGCCGTCTTCCCGGAACCGCCGCATGTACCATCGGACTGTCGAGGGGGTGATCGCGAGATGCGTTGCAATCTCGGACTGGGCGATGCCCGGCGTCGACCGTATAAGCGAAAGTATCTCTTCTGCAGTCGGATTCCAGAGGTGCATGAATAGGTTGCGCTCAAGGGTCCCGTAACGCCCATGGTTCTCATAATACCGCACGAGACCGCGGTCCCGTAGCGCGGTTATCTTCGAGAGCGACTCCATCAGGTTCAAATGATACCGCAGGGTCTGGCGGTTCATCCCCAGTTCGCGGGCGATCCCGGCGAGATCGATCCCGGGTTTCGCCGTGATCACCGCATGAATTGCCGCACGTTCGCGATTGTCGAGCACGTTCCCGGCGTAGATCCGCCGGATACCCGAGACGTTATCGGTCGATCTTCGGCCGTTCAGGAGCACCTGCTGGGCCGGTCCGCTGCACGGCAGCGGGTCCTGCGGAACCGACGGGAGGGAGCAGCACCCTCCCCGGGCCGCCCCTGCCGGGGGTATACAACAGTTGCCTGCCGGCGAAACCGCTATCGCCACCATCAGCGCGAGGACGAGGGATGTCCACGCGGTGCTCCTCTTCATCGGTACGTAGTCGGATCAAACGCTATATATCAATTCTCATACCGGCAACAACAGACTCGAACTACCTCTCTCGATAAGCGGGTTTCCCGGGCATCTCCGTTGAACGGAGGCAGGGCATGCTCGTTGACCCTGCTCTGTGCCGCATACCTCTCCCCTGCACGCACTTCCGGAGCGTTCGATCGTGTAGATGAGCACTGTCCGGTTCTTCCCACCTTTCATCTTGCAGGCAAAGAACCTCGCGCACTCCCTGAAGTCAAGGTCGTAGAAGTGGACGAACTCCGTCTCCGCCCCCGCCAATGCAGCCCCTTTGAGCGCATGTACAAGCAGCGTTGCCATGTTCTCCGTCTTCCGTTGATACGGAGGACTCTCGTCATGCCTCGCATATTCCGGCAGGACCGGACGTTACTCCACCCACCGCACGTTCCGCTCGAGGTCCGGGTCCGTGGCGCGGCTTAACCGGGGGCACCTCGTCAGGGAACCCCAGCGGAGTGACGGCCACGATCCCCTTATCGTCGGGAATTCTAAGGCACGTGCGCAGCGCCCTCTCGTCCTGGAGCGGCCCGGTCATCCAGCAGGTGCCGAACCCGAGTGCGGTTGCGGCAAGCAGCAGGTTTTCCATCGCGGCGCTCGCGCTCTCGAGGTTTGCCTTGCGCATATTCGGGGCATCGGCCGCATCGGTCAGGACGACGATCACCACCGGCGCACCCCCGTAAGTCAGGGCAAACCGAAGAAGTTCCTCATCGGCGATCGGGGACGAGCCCGGCGCCTCCGGGGAATCCCGGCCCTGTATGTATTCCCTGGCGATCGCATGGAAATTCTCTCCCATCTCGCGGACCCTCTCCCCGGTCACGACCAGAAACTCCCACTGCTGGCGGTTCATGGCCGAGGGAGCCCAGTTCGCGGCATCGAGGATACGGTACACGTCGTCCCTGCCGATCTGGTGGGGAAGATACCGGCGAACAGCGCGCCGCCGGTGGATCGCATCAAAGACGTCCATAATTCATGCACTCTCCCGCATGCTCGAAGCACCCTTACCGCCACGCCACCTGCACCGGGTTGCGGCGGGGGATGCCATGGACCGCGTACCGCGGGCGGCCGAACATCATCGCGTAGGCGAACCTGCGCCCTGCGGGGATGCCGAGCTCTCTTTTGAGCGGTTCGTACGCCGTGGCGGCCATCGAAACGAAGCCGGCCCAGCAGGTGCCGATGCCGAACGCCGGGGCGGCGATGTCGAAGTGCGCGAGCGCGATGATCGCGTCCACGGATGCGGCCGGGTTCCCTTCCGGGATATGGGCGACAAGCAGGTGCGGGGCATCGCGGCAGATGACGTCGTATCCCGCCTCCCATGCACCGATGAGTCCCGGTACGTAGCCGCTCATCGGATGGCCGCTCTCCACCAGGGTCTTCATCCATTCGACCGTCAGAACGGCGATCCTCCTGACCTTCGCCGGGTCGTGGACGACGATCCACCTGACCGGCTGTCCATTCCCTCCTGAAGGTGCGTACCGGACGACGTCGAGGACCTGCAGGACTGTCTCCCGGGGGACGGGCTCGTCCGTGTAGCGGCGCACCGACCGGCGCTTTCGCAGGTAACTGCCGAGGTCGCCGGGGGAGAGGGTGCCGGCACCTGCCGGGATGAGCCTCTTCTCCCCCGGCCCGACGTTCAGGAGGAGCGCCTGCGTCGGGCAACAGGCTTCGCAGTGCCCGCAGGCGATGCAGATTTCGGCCTTCTCCTCCCGGACCCCGGGGAGGGTGTCTTCGTCCGCGGCATCAACGATCGCCATCGGGCAGACGGCCGAGCAGATCCCGCAACGGGTGCAGAGATCCTCATCTACGAGTATGGTCTCCATCATATCCCCGTTCAAGTCGTCTCCGGCCGCAGTACCAGGCTCTTCCCCGCACTCCACGCATCGCCGACGTGCTCCCCGAGCCTCCAGTAGCGGTTGTCGGGCATGGTCAGGAGGAGCGGATCGATATCCGCAAAGTCCGGCTTTCCATCCCGGATCACCGACTCGTCCGCGTATGCCCCCACGATCTCGCCGATGAAGATCGTGTTGGTCGGGAGCGGAACAGTCTGCACGAGCCGGCACTCGAGGTTGACCGGGCACTCCCGGATCATCGGTGCGGTCTTGAGCGTCCCGTAGAAGACGTCGAAGACATCCGACTTATCGGCCGCAGCCCCGGATACAAGCCCGCAGTAGTCGGTCTTCTCCATCAGGGCCGACGACGGGATATTCACCGAAAATGTCCGCGTCTCCGCGATCCCTTCGAGCGTGTAGTGGGAGTTCGCGATCCCGCAGAGGATCATCGGGGGGCTCCCGTTCGCCCGCGAGCACCAGCCCACGGTCATGAAGTTCGCTTTTGTGTTCACCTGTGTCCCGACGAGCACCACCGGCATCGGGATGAAGAAGTTTCTTCCGATCTCTTTCTTCTCCATAGTTGTTACCTCACTCCCCGCAGGATGCGGAGAACCACGGCAGAACGCCATATGCATTAAAACCGACGGATTTTCTGCTTGTGACGAACCGAACGTTAAGATAAAATACGCCCCTGGCGAATATATAGGAAATACCATCAATAAGGTAACTAACTTTCATCGGAGCAACCATGGTCTACACGAAGAACGGCAAGACTTTCCACTGTCCGGTTGAAGCAGCACTCGACGTCATCGGCGGCAAGTGGAAGCCGCTCATCCTCTGGCACCTGTGTGACGAGACCAAGCGGTTCTCCGAACTGCAGCGGGAACTCCCTAGCGTCAACGCGAAGATGCTCACCAAGCAGCTCCGGGAGCTGGAGGAGGACGGGATCGTGCGGCGGACGGTCTACCCCGAGGTGCCGCCCCGGGTGGAGTACGCCGTCACCGAGTTCGGCAGAACCCTCCTCCCGGTTATGGAGGCGCTCTGCGCCTGGGGAACGCAGTACCTCGGCATCGACGAGGGGACCGCATCCCGGTGCCCGGCGAAGACGGGGAGAGAGGATACATAATCACACCGGTGAAGTCGCCGCTGCCCCCTATTGAGTATCGCGCCACTGATATCACCGGCATCTACGTGATCCACCCGCTCTGGGTCAGACCCAACGCCCACCACCATGCCCATGCACGGACGGTCAAGATTTGTACGAGCGGATGACCTTCGCGTCCCGGAAGCATACTTGGCCGGGGTAGCGGCGGAGGCTCTGCGGGTCGACCTCACCTTGATCCGGCGGCGGCGAGATGCGTGGGCTCTTGTTCGCTCTCGCCGGAGTCGGCAGGGGAGATCGAGTTCGTCTACGTCGAGGATACCTCCCGCTCGGCGGGGATCGGCGAGGGGATCGCCACCGGCAACGCGACGTTCGAGTCGGAGGCACCGTCGTGAGAGTGCTGTGATGCAGTCCATATCCGGTTCTGCCGCATGAGAAGCACAACTTTTGCGTCGTCGGCCGCCGCGCACGCCTGGACAGGATGAAAGACGGCGCATGGCGGGACGTGCTGCTGCTGGAGCGCAGGAGCGGCAGGGTGGGCGGTGACCCGTCCGGTCATCGGCCGGAAGAAGCACCCCGCTCCGGTACAGCCCCGTTCCTCCCAAACGGCCTGCCGGATCGTTTATCCCTCATCCCGCTGTAATCTGCACATGGACCCGGTCATCGAAGCGATACGGCAGGAACTCACGGCGCACGCAGACCCCGAGATCCGGGAGAAAAGCCAGCGGTTCTTCAAGGAAGAGGTCCGGTGCTACGGGATGAAGACCGCTACCGCAATCTCGATCGCAAAGAAGTACTGGAAAGAGGTCAACTCCCGCGAGAAGCAGGAGATCTTCCGGCTCTGCGAAGAACTTTACCGGTCGGGGATGATGGAGGAGGCATTCGTGGCGTCCGTTTGGGCTCCGCGGCTCGCCGACCGCTACGAGCCCGGCGACATCGCCGTCTTCCGGCACTGGGTCGAAACCTACATCACCAACTGGGCAACCTGCGACGGCCTCTGCAACCATGCCGTCGGAGACTACATCGTGCGCTACCCGGAGCAGGTCGGGGAACTGAAGGGCTGGACGCAGTCGGAGAACCGCTGGATGCGGCGTGCGGCGGCGGTCTCGCTGATCGTGCCGGCGAAGCGCGGGATGTTCCTTGCCGAAGCCCTCGAGATCGCCGACCTGCTCCTGACCGATACGGACGACATGGTGCAGAAAGGCTACGGGTGGCTCCTCAAGGAAGCAAGCCGGAAGCACACCGACGAGGTCTTCTCCTACGTCATGACGAACAAGAAGGAGATGCCCCGGACGGCGCTCCGGTATGCCATCGAGCTGATGCCGAAAGATCTGAAGACGGAGGCGATGAAGAAGGACCGGTAGGTCGTTTTGGGGTAGGCGACGGTCCCGCCCTCCTCCCGGCCCCGGTCGGCGTGAACTGTGCTCGCCCCTCCTGTTTTTCAGGCTGCGGAGATGAATAGGTTTTAACCTCTTCAAAGAGAATCTCGGTAATTAATGAAGAGCCCCTTTCATGTCATGATCATCCCCACGCTCGGCTGCCCCTCAAAATGCCATTACTGCTGGAGTTCCGATGAAGGGTCTCCGAGGATGAGCATCGAGACGATCCGGGAGATAACCGAATGGCTCAAAGACTACCGGTCCGACCAGGTCACCATCACCTTCCACGGCGGGGAGCCGCTCCTTGCAGGCGCAGACTTTTTCCGGCAGGCCCTGCCGATCCTCGCCGGGGGCCTCGGCCACCTTAACCCGACGTTCGCCCTGCAGAGCAACCTCTGGCGGCTCACCCCGGAACTCGCCCGCATACTCGCGGAATACAATATTCCCATCGGCTCCAGCATCGACGGCCCCGAGGAGATCAACGACGCGCAGAGGGGAAAGGGCTACTTTCAAAAGACCATGCGGGGCTACGAGATCGCGACGGCGAACGGACTGGAGGTCCGGTTCATCTGCACGTTCACCCGCCTGTCGGTCGAGCGTAAGGAGGAGATCTTTAACTTCTTCCTCGCGAGGGGTTTTCCCCTCAAACTGCACCCGGCGCTGCCGTCGCTCAGGAGCGAGGACCCGAAAGAGTGGGCGCTCGAACCGGAGGCATACGGGGATCTGCTGGTCTACCTCCTTGATAAGTACCTGGAGAACCTCGGGCAGATCGAGATCATGAACATCAACGACCTCTGTAAATGTATCTTTATCCGGCACGGCACGGTCTGCACGTTTGTGGACTGCATGGGAAACACCCTTGCCGTCGGGCCGGACGGAAGCATTTACCCGTGCTACCGCTTTGTCGGGATGCCCGAGTACGTGATGGGCAACGTCTACGACCGTCCCACGCCCGACGACCTTGCCCGGTCTGACGCGGGAAAGCTTATGCACGCGTTCAAGGAGTACGTCGACCGTGAGTGCGGAGAGTGCCGTCATATCCGGTACTGCCGGGGCGGGTGCCCCTACAACGCTATAGCGCCGACAAACGGCGAAATCCGGGGCGTCGATCCCCATTGTATTGCGTACAGGCGGATATTCGACGAGATCACCGACCGGCTGAACGACGAGATGTTCGGTTCCACGGATTTCGAGACGGGGGAGTTCGGTTCGCCGTATCGGAGGAAGGCAAAACCGGGGATCATGTCGATTCTGCAGGCGATGGCGACGAAGTAGGTGCCGAGTTACAGCGAGGTCGTCCCCAAACGCCTTTGATGGGAGGGGCACTCCCTCGAAGACCTTCGGTCTTCTCATGCACCCGCCGTTCCGCCGGGCA